>Ga0068853_100000960_pt1 | contig 20266 bp, 30 predicted proteins | sample KBSCornC32_FD_65655 | JGI IMG/M metagenome (GOLD analysis project Ga0068853, IMG submission 65655) | Corn rhizosphere microbial communities from Kellogg Biological Station, Michigan, USA - KBS Corn C3-2 | ecosystem: Host-associated > Plants > Roots > Rhizosphere > Soil ...
TCATGCCGAGCAGCGGGACGGAGCTACGCCCGATCAGTTCGACCAGAAGCCAGCGGAAGATGCCCTGATCGGTATCCGAATTCGCAATGATCCAGGATGACGTGCGTCCGGTCCAGGCATGGGCATAGACGATGCCGACGATGCAGAAGACGCGCGCTGCGGCGATGGCATTCGACTGTTCCGGCCGGAGCGACGGAATCACATAGGATGTCGTGGGAAAGAGCAGCCGTTGCGCGGCCTCCATCCAGCGACGCATCGGGGCCGGAAGCGGCCCTGTTCCAAGCGAAAACATCATCGACAAGCTTCACCCGAGATGCGCAAAACGCGCGCAATATCCCATGATATCCCGCTTCCTGTCCATATTATTTCGCAGGTGCAGCAATCAGCGCCCGTCGAGGATGGCCTCGATGGCCTTCGTGACGTCCGCCATATCGGCCATGCCATCGACACGCTTCACCAGCCCGCGCGCCTCATAGATCGGCAGAATCGGGGCCGTCTTGGCGCGATATTCGGCCATGCGGGTGCGCACGGTTTCCTCATTGTCGTCCGGGCGGCGCTTGAACTCGGTCGAGCCGCATACATCGCAGACGCCCCCGACCTGGGGCTGCTTGAAGCGGTCGTGATAGCCCTCGTTGCACTTGGCGCAGGTGAAGCGGCCGGTGATACGCTCGACCAGCGCATCCTCATCGACTTCAAGCTCGATGACATGATCGAGGGTCTGACCGCGATCGGCAAGCAAGGTGTCGAGCGAGGCGGCTTGGGCGGCGGTACGGGGATAGCCGTCGAAGATCACGCCCTTGGCCGTGTCGGGCTGATCGAGCCGTTCGCCGATGATGCCGCTGACAATCTCGTCGGAGACGAGCTGGCCGGCTTCCATGACGGCCTTGGCCTGAAGCCCGACCGGGGTTCCGGCCTTGACGGCGGCGCGCAGCATGTCGCCGGTGGAAAGCTGGATCATGCCGCGATCCTGTTCGAGACGCGACGCCTGGGTGCCTTTGCCCGCACCCGGAGGACCAAGCAATATGATGTTGGTCACTGGTGGCCCATCGGCCTTGCGCTGGTCATCGACGCATTCCCCCCTTGAGTTTCGCTTTCTTGATCAGGTCGCCATATTGATGAGCCAGCAGATGGCTCTGTATCTGCGTGACCGTGTCGATCGTGACATTGACCACGATCAACAGGCTGGTGCCGCCCAGATAGAATGGGATACCGGCGCGCGCGACCAGGAATTCCGGCACGAGACAGATGAAGGTCAGATAGGCCGCGCCGATCACGGTGATCCGGGTCAGCACATAATCGAGATAGATCTCGGTGTTCTTGCCGGGCCGGATGCCAGGGATGAAGCCGCCGTAGCGCTTCAGATTGTCCGCCGTTTCCTCCGGATTGAACACGACCGCCGTGTAGAAGAAGCAGAAGAAGATGATGCCGGCGGCATAGAGGCTCATATAGAGCGGCGTGCCGTGGGCGAGATATTGGTTGAGGCTGATCAGGAAATCGCCCCACGCGCTTTCGCCCGCGATGCGCTGGCCCGCAAACTGCGAGATCGTCAGCGGCATCAGCAGCAGAGATGAGGCAAAGATCGGCGGGATCACGTTGGCGGTGTTGATCTTGAGCGGCAGGTGGCTCTTGTCGGCCTGCATCATGCCGCGCTGGGTCTGACGCTTGGGATACTGGATGAGCACCCGGCGCTGCGCGCGCTCCATGAAGCAGATGAACATGACGAGGCCGATCACGAGGATCAGCACGCCGAGGATCAGCATCGGCGAAAGCGAACCGGTGCGGCCGCCTTCGAAGACATTGGCGAGCGCGCGCGGCAGCTGCGCGACGATGCCGGCCATGATGATCAGCGAGACGCCGTTGCCTATGCCCCGGCTGGTGATCTGCTCGCCCAGCCACATCAGGAACATCGTACCGCCGATCAGCGAGATGACGACCGAGACGCGGAAGATGATGCCGGGCTCGACCACCGCCGACATGCCCTGATCGGCGCCCCAGCCCTCAAGACCGACGGCGATGAAATAGCCCTGGATGGCGGTGAGGAAGACCGTGCCGTAGCGGGTATATTGGTTGAGCTTCTTGCGCCCGCTCTCACCTTCCTTCTTGATCGCGGCAAGCGTCGGCGACAGCGAGGTCGCCAGCTGCACGACGATCGAGGCAGTGATGTAGGGCATCACGCCGAGCGCGATCAGGCTCATGCGCTCAAGCGCGCCGCCCGAGAAGGTGTTGAAGAAATCGAGGACGCCGCCCTTGGTCGTTTCGAACAAGGTCGCCAGCGCGCGCGGGTCGAGACCCGGCAGCGGCACATGGCTGAGCAGGCGGAAGATGATCAGTGCGCCGATGGTGAACCAGAGCCGCTTCTTGAGCTCGGTGGCCTTCGCGAACTGCGAAAGGCTCATATTGGATGCCATTTGTTCGGCTGCGGATGCCATTATGTCTCGGCCTCGAAATCAAAAGACGGCGGGAAGCATCATTTGCCCCCGCCGCCCCATATAGTGACTGCGCCCGACTTGTCTAAGCCGAAGCGTCAGGCGGCTCAGGCCTTTTTCTTGGCGGCCTTGGCGCTGCCCTTCTTGGCTGCGGCCTTTTCCTTGGCGGGCACGACCTCGATCACCTCGACCGAACCGCCAGCCTTCTCGATTGCCTCACGGGCGCCAGCGGACACGCCGGCGACCTTGAACGAAAGCTTCGCGGAAAGCGCACCCTTGCCGAGGATGCGAACGCCATCCTTGCCGCCACGGGCGACACCGGCGGCCTTGAGCGCGGCGTGATCAAGCGTGCCCTTGCCGTCGATCTTGCCGGCATCGACCAGCTTCTGGATCGCGCCAAGGTTCACCTCGGCATAATCCTTGGCGAAGATATTGTTGAAGCCGCGCTTCGGGAGCCGCATGTGGAGCGGCATCTGACCGCCCTCGAAGCCCTTGATCGAGACACCTTCGCGGCTCTTCTGACCCTTCTGGCCCCGACCGGAGGTCTTACCCTTGCCCGAGCCGATACCGCGTCCGACGCGCATCCGGCCCTTGCGGGCGCCCTCATTGTCACGAATTTCGTTCAGTTTCATGTCTTTGCACTCGCTTTCGCTTGTTACGCGCAGGAGAGCGGTTGCCCCCTCCCCGTCATCCCAGCGGAAGCTGGGATCTCACTACCTGTCCCCCAGAAGAAGAGGGATCCCAGCTTTCGCTGGGATGACGGCATTTATTCCTCGACGGCCACCATATGATGGACCTTCTTGATCATGCCGCGAACCTCGGGGCTGTCCTCAAGTTCGCTGACGCGATGCAGCTTGTTGAGGCCCAGGCCGACCAGCGTCGCGCGCTGGTCCTTGGTGCGGCGGATCGGCGAACCGGTCTGCTTGATCTTGATCTTCGCCATCTGACTTACTCCACGATCGCAGCGGCTGCGGCATCGGCTTCGTCAGTCGAAGCGCCGCCACGGCCCAGCAGATCGGCGATCTTCTTGCCGCGACGCTGCGCCACCGACTTCGGCGACGACTGATCGCCCAGCGCCTCGAAGGTCGCACGGATCATGTTGTAGGGGTTCGACGTGCCGACCGACTTGGTCACCACATCGGCCACGCCCAGGCTTTCGAAGATGGCGCGCATTGGACCGCCAGCGATGATGCCGGTGCCCTGAGGCGCCGAACGCAGCGTCACGCGACCCGCACCGAAATGCCCGTTACCGTCATGATGCAGCGTACGGCCCTCACGCAGCGGAACGCGGATCATCGCCTTCTTGGCTGCGGCGGTCGCCTTCTGGATCGCTTCCGGCACTTCGCGTGCCTTGCCATGGCCGAAGCCCGCACGGCCCTTGCCGTCGCCGACCACGACCAGCGCGGCGAAACCGAAGCGCTTGCCGCCCTTGACGGTCTTCGAGACGCGGTTGATGTGAACCAGCTTCTCGATCAGCTCCTCGCCGCCTTCATCCTGGTTGTTGCCGCGACGATCGTCGCGACGGCCACGGCCGCCACGATCGTTGCCACGACCACCACGATCGCCACCGCCACGGCCACCGCGTCCACGACGCTGGCCTTCGGGGGCAGCGCCCGCTGCGGCTTCCGGTGCTGCTGCGCCGGCTTCGTTTTCGATCTCGTCAGCCATTTAGAACTCCAGTCCGGCTTCGCGCGCAGCGTCGGCAAGCGCCTTCACGCGACCGTGGAAAAGGAAACCACCGCGATCGAACACGACCTTGGTGACGCCAGCCTTGCTCGCCTTCTCGGCGACGCGCTTGCCGACTTCGGCCGCTGCGTCCTTGGTCGAGCCGTTCTTGCCCTTGACGTCCTTGTCGATCGTCGAGGCGGAGGCGACCGTGCGGCCAGCCTCGTCGTCGATCACCTGGGCGTAGATGTGCTTGCCCGAGCGATGGATGGACAAGCGGGGACGCAGGCCCCCACGGGCGCGAAGCGATGTACGCACGCGCTGGCGGCGTTTCGCGAAAAGAGAAAGTCCCTTGGCCATTACTTCTTCTTCCCTTCCTTGCGGAAGATGAACTCGCCGCGATACTTGATACCCTTGCCCTTGTACGGCTCAGGCTTGCGCCAGCGACGGATCTCAGCCGCGAGCTGACCGACCTTTTGGCGATCGATCCCGCTGATATTCACCGTGGTCTGATCCGGCGTTGCCACGGTCAGGCCTTCAGGCACCACGATATCCACATCATGGCTGTAGCCGAGCTGGAGCTTCAGCTTGTTGCCCTGCGCGTTGGCGCGATAGCCGACGCCGGTGATCTCGAGCGTCTTGGTGAAACCGTTGGTCACACCATCGACTAGGTTCTGGATCAGCGTGCGCTGCATGCCCCAGAAGGAGCGCGCCCGCTTGGTCTGGTTCGCCGGGGTAACGGCGATGCTGCCGTCCTCGACCTTGTACGCGACCTCATCCACCAGCGGCAGCGAGAGCGTGCCCTTCGGTCCCTTGACCGAAAGCAGGCCAGCTTCGATCGTCGCGGTGACACCGCTTGGAATCGCGACCGGCTTCTTACCGATGCGGCTCATCAGAACACCTCCGCCAGAATTTCGCCGCCGACATTCTGGTCGCGCGCTTCGGCATCCGAGAGCACGCCCTTCGGCGTCGAGATGATGGTGATGCCGAGGCCGTTGCGGACGCGCGGCAGGTCCTTCGACCCTGAATAGACGCGGCGGCCGGGCTTGGACACGCGGGCGACGTGCCGGATCGCCGGCTGGCCCTCGAAATATTTCAGCTCGATGCGCAGGCCCTTGGCGGGGCCCATCGCTTCTTCGGTGTAGCCACGGATGTAGCCTTCACGAGCGAGAACCTCGAGCACGCGGGCGCGCAGCTTCGATGCGGGAGAGACGACGCTGTCCTTGCGCGCCTGCTGCCCGTTGCGGATGCGGGTGAGCATATCACCCAAAGGATCGGTCAGAGCCATTCGTTCTTGTCCTTACCAGCTCGACTTGGTGACGCCGGGGATCAGGCCCTTGTTGGCCAATTCCCGAAGTTGCACGCGGCAAAGCCGAAACTTGCGGTAATAAGCGCGCGGGCGCCCGGTGACTTCGCAACGGTTGCGAATCCGGGTCGGATTGCCGTTGCGGGGAATTTCGGCCAGACGCAGCCGCGCGATCAGGCGCTCGGTCTCGTCCTTGGACTCGTCGTTCGCGATCGCCTTGAGACGCGCATATTTGCCGGCATAACGCTGCACCAGCTTCTTGCGCTTCTCGTTCTTGTTGATCGAACTCAGTTTCGCCATGACTTAAGTTCTCTTCCTTCTACCAGCAGGCACGCTTACGCGGCCTGCTTCTGATCCTGGTCAGCCTGCGGGAACGGGAAGCCGAACAGCCGGAGCAGTTCGCGCGCTTCCTCATCGGTCTTTGCGGTGGTCGTCACGATCACGTCCATGCCGCGCACCTTTTCAATGCGGTCATAGTTGATCTCGGGGAACACGATCTGTTCCTTGAGGCCCATCGCATAATTGCCACGGCCGTCGAACGACTTCGGGTTGAGGCCACGGAAGTCGCGGACGCGGGGCAGCGCGATCGTCACGAGACGATCGAGAAACTCGTACATCCGCTCGCGACGCAGCGTGACCTTCACGCCGATCGGCATGCCTTCGCGCAGCTTGAACGTCGCGATCGACTTCTTCGCCTTGGTGACGACCGGCTTCTGGCCAGCGATCAGTTCCATCTCGGCAGCGGCAGTCTCGACGCGCTTCTTGTCCTGCGTCGCCTCGCCAACGCCCATGTTCAGGACGATCTTGTCGAGCTTCGGCACTTCCATCGCGTTCTTGTAACCGAACTTGTCGGTCATCGCCTTGACGATGCTGTCCTCGTACGTCTTCTTCAGACGGGGCTTATAATCAGCCATTGATCGTCTCCCCGGACTTGACGGCGACGCGAACCTTCTTGCCGTCCTTGACCTCGAAGCGAACGCGCGTCGGCTTGCCGGTCTTGGGGTCGGCGATCGCGACCTTCGAGATGTGCATGGGCGCTTCGACCCGGTCGATGCCGCCCTGCGGATTGGCCTGGCTCGGCTTGCGGTGACGCGCGATCACGTTGATGCCCGAGACGACGACCTTGCCGTCGCGGGGCAGCGCACGCGTGACCTCGCCCGTCCGTCCCTTGTCCTTGCCGGACAGGACGACGACCTTGTCACCCTTCTTGATCTTCGCAGCGGACATCAGAGCACCTCAGGCGCGAGCGAAATGATCTTCATGTGGTTCTTGGCGCGGAGCTCGCGGACAACCGGGCCGAAGATGCGGGTGCCGATCGGCTCGCCGCTGTTCTTGTTGATAAGCACCGCGGCGTTGCCGTCGAACCGGATGGTCGAACCGTCAGCGCGATGAATATCCTTGGCGGTGCGGACAATAACGGCGCGGTGCACATCGCCCTTCTTCACCTTACCCCGCGGCGCGGCTTCCTTGACCGAGACGACGATCACGTCGCCGACGGTCGCGAAGCGCCGCTTCGAGCCGCCCAGCACCTTGATGCACTGGACGCGCTTGGCGCCGCTGTTGTCCGCCACGTCCAGATTGGACTGCATCTGAATCATAGGTCAGTCCTTCCTTACGCTGCGGCAGGCGCTTCGGCGCCCACACGATCGATGACCCGCCAGGTCTTCAGTTTCGAGATCGGGGCGCATTCCTCGATGCGGACCGTCTCGCCCTCATGGAAGGCGTTCGCCTCGTCATGAGCATGATACTTCTTCGACCGCTTGATGATCTTGCCGTACAGCGGGTGCTTAACCCGCCGCTCGACCTTCACCACGATCGTCTTGTCGCCCTTGTCGGAGACCACCGTCCCGGTCAGCACGCGCTTCGGCATGTTCGTTCCTTACGCCTTGGCCGCAGCGGCGGAGCGCTGGGTCTGGAGTGTCTTGATCTGGGCAATGGTGCGGCGAACCTCGCGCACCCGCGACGGCTTCTCGAGCTGATTGGTCGCCGCCTGGAAGCGGAGGTTGAACTGCTCGCGCTTGAGCGAACCCAGCTCGGTGGAGAGCTGGTCGTCGGTCATCGCCGTCAGGTTTGCGATCTTGGCCATTCTCACCAATCCTCAAATGATCGATTCACCAAGGCGGGCCACCACCTTGGTCTTGATCGGAAGCTTTTCCATCGCGCGCTCGAAAGCGACGCGGGCCAGCGGGCCGGGCACGCCGTCCAGCTCGAACAGGATGCGGCCGGGCTTGACCCGGGCGACCCAATATTCGGGCGCGCCCTTACCCGAGCCCATGCGGACTTCGGCGGGCTTCGACGACACCGGAACGTCCGGGAAGATGCGGATCCACAAGCGCCCCTGACGCTTGATGTGACGCGTGATCGCGCGGCGGGCCGCTTCGATCTGGCGCGCGGTGATCCGCTCCGGCTCCATCGCCTTCAGGCCGAACGCGCCGAAATTGAGCGCGGTCCCGCCCTTGGCGTCGCCGTGGATGCGGCCCTTATGGGCCTTTCTGAACTTGGTGCGCTTCGGTTGCAGCATCGTTTTATCCTAATTTCAGCGGGCCGGGCGCACGCCGGAGGTCTGTGCTTCGAGCATCAGACGGTCCTGCGAGAGCGGGTCATGGCCGAGAATCTCACCCTTGAAGATCCAGACCTTGATGCCGCATACGCCATAAGCGGTGTGGGCTTGGGCCTCGGCATAATCGACATTGGCGCGCAACGTGTGGAGCGGCACGCGGCCTTCGCGATACCATTCCGTGCGGGCGATTTCCGCGCCGCCAAGACGGCCGGCGCAGGTGATACGAATGCCTTCGGCACCGAGACGGAGCGCCGACTGCACCGCGCGCTTCATGGCGCGGCGGAACGCGATACGGCGTTCCAGCTGATCGGCGACGCCCTGGGCCACGAGCTGCGAGTCGATCTCCGGCTTGCGAATTTCGACGATGTTCAGCGACACATCCGACGAGGTCATCGAGCCGAGCTTCTTGCGAAGCTTCTCGATATCCGCGCCCTTCTTGCCGATGATGACACCGGGGCGGGCTGCGTAGATCGAGATGCGGCAGAGCTTCGCGGGACGCTCGATCACGACCTTCGAGATCGCGGCCTGCGGCAGCGCCTTCATCACGAACTTGCGGATCTTGAGATCCTCAAGGAGGAGACGACCATAATCTGCGCCATCCGCATACCAGCGGCTGTCCCAGGTGCGGTTGATCTGCAACCGCATGCCGATCGGGTTGGACTTCTGACCCATGATTACGCCTCTTCCTGCTCGCGCACGACCACGCGGATGCGCGAGAACGGCTTTAGGATACGGGTGGATTTGCCACGGCCGCGCGTTGCGAACCGCTTCATCGTGATCGACTTGCCGACCGACGCTTCCTTCACGACGAGCGCATCCACATCGAGATTGTGGTTGTTCTCGGCATTGGCGATCGCGCTGGCGAGGCACTTGCGAACCTCAACCGCCATCGCCTTCTTGGAGAAGGTCAGGATGTTGAGCGCGTCGCCGGCCTTCCGGTTGCGGATAAGCGCCGCAACAAGATTGAGCTTCTGGGCGGAACCGCGCACCTGCGTGTTGACCGCAAGCGCTTCCTTTTCACCGACCTTGCGGGGGGATGCTGGCTTAGACATCAGCGCTTGCCCTTCTTGTCAGCGGCGTGACCCGGGAAATAACGGGTCGGCGCGAATTCGCCGAGCTTGTGGCCGACCATGTCCTCGTTGACCGAGACCGGCACGAACTTGCGGCCATTGTAGAGATTGAAGGTCAGGCCGACGAACTGCGGAAGGATCGTCGAGCGGCGCGACCAGGTCTTGATCGGCGCACGCGCACCGGATTCCTGGGCGGACTCGGCCTTCTTCAGCAGGTGCAGGTCGACAAAGGGACCTTTCCAGGTGGAACGGGCCATCGCTTACCTCTTCTTCTTGGCGTGACGTGAACGGATGATCATCTTGTCCGTCGACTTGTTGTGGCGGGTGCGCGCACCCTTGGTCGGCTTGCCCCATGGCGTCACCGGGTGACGGCCACCGGAGGTCCGGCCTTCACCACCGCCGTGCGGGTGATCGACCGGGTTCTTCGCGACGCCGCGGGTGAGCGGACGCTTGCCGAGCCAGCGGTTGCGGCCGGCCTTGGCGAGGTTCTGGTTGGCGTTGTCCGGATTGGACACCGCACCGACTGTCGCCATGCAATCCGAGCGGATGTAGCGCTGCTCGCCCGAGTTCAGGCGGGCGATCACCATGCCGCGGTCACGGCCGACAACCTGCACATAAGTGCCGGCGGCGCGGGCGATCTGGCCACCCTTGCCCGGCTTCATCTCGACATTGTGGACGATGGTGCCGACCGGCATCTGGCCGATCTCCATCGCGTTGCCCGGCTTCACGTCGGTCTTCTTGCCGGCAACCACTTGATCGCCGATGGCGAGGCGCTGCGGCGCGATGATGTAGGCGACTTCGCCATCCTCATACTTCACCAGTGCGATGAAGGCCGAACGGTTGGGGTCATATTCGAGACGCTCGACGGTCGCCGGAGCGTCCCACTTGCGGCGCTTGAAATCGACGATGCGGTACTTCTGCTTGTGGCCGCCCGCGATGCCGCGCGCGGTGGCATGGCCCATATTGTTGCGGCCGCCCGACTTGCGCTTGCCTTCGGTCAGCGCCTTGACGGGCTTGCCCTTCCACAAGCTCGACTTGTCGACGAGGATGAGGCCGCGTCGTGCCGGGCTGGTCGGGTTATAATGCTTGAGCGCCATCTCAGCGCACCCCTTCCGTAATATCGATGGTCTGGCCCTGGGCCAGCGTCACGATCGCCTTCTTTTCATCAGACCGCTTGTAGGGCTTACCCTTCCAGCGCTTGGTCTTGCCCTTGACGACCTGCACGTTCACGCCGGTCACCTTGACATCCCACAGTGCCTCGACGGCCGCCTTGATCGACGGCTTCGTGGCATCCTGCGCGACCTTGAACACAACCGCATTATGCTCGCTCAGCAGGGTCGCCTTCTCAGTGATGTGGGGCGCGAGCACCACATCATAATGGTTGAGATCGACCGCCTGGCCCTTCTTCTTAGCCATTGAACCGGGCCTCCAGCTTCTCGACGGCGGCGCGGGTCAGCACCAGCGTCTCATGCTTCAAAATGTCGTAAACGTTCGCGCCGACCGCCGGCAGGACGTTGACGCCGATGAGGTTCGAGGTTGCACGGGCGAAGCCCTCCGCCACCGCGTCACCATCGATCACCAGCGCGGTCTTGCCGAAGCCGAGCTTGCCGATCTGCGCCGAGATCGCCTTGGTCTTGGCATCCTTTAGTTCGAGCGTGTCGATCACGATCAGCGTGCCGTCCTTGGCCTTCGATGACAGCGCCATCTTGAGGCCGAGCGCGCGGATCTTCTTGTTCAGCGACGGATTGAAGTCGCGAACGCGCGGACCATGCGCCTTGCCGCCGCCGATGAACACTGGCGCGCGGCGATCGCCGTGACGAGCGGTACCGCCGCCCTTCTGGCGACCGAACTTCTTGCCGGTGCGGGCGACGTCGGCGCGCTCACGGGCACCACGTGCAGTGCCACGGCGCTTCTCGAGCTGCCAGGTGATGACGCGGTGAAGCACGTCGGCGCGCGGCTCGACACCGAAGACGGTATCGTTGAGCTCGATGTCACCGGACGCCTTGGCGTCGAGGGTCTGAACCTTGACCTTCATCTATCAGCCCTCCTTATTCTCGCCATCGGTGGCCGGAGCCTCCGGAGCAGCTTCTTCGGCGGCCGCAGCCTCGTCAGCTGCGATCGCCTGATCAGCGGCTTCGACGCCAGCCTTCACCTCTTCGTCACCCGGCAGTGCGGGGATCTCGTGAACGGCAGCGGCCTCGACCAGACCGGCAGGCGCTTCCTCATGAGCTGCTTCCAGCTCCTTCTCGTTTTCGCGGAGGCCAGCGGGGTAAGGCGCATTGTCCGGACGCGGTACCTTCACCGCATCCTTGATCAGAAGCCACGCCCCCTTGGAGCCGGGCACCGAGCCACGGACAAAGATAAGGCCGCGCGAAGCATCGGTCCGCACGACCTCGAGATTCTGCTGGGTACGCTGACGGTCGCCCATGTGGCCGGCCATCTTCTTGTTTTTGAATACGCGGCCCGGATCCTGGCGGTTGCCGGTCGAACCATGCGAACGGTGCGAGACGGAGACGCCGTGGGTTGCGCGCAGACCACCGAAGCCCCAGCGCTTCATCGCACCGGCAAAGCCCTTACCCTGCGTGTGGCCGGAAACGTCGACGAGCTGGCCCGCCACGAAATGATCAGCCGAAAGCGTCGCGCCGACATCGAGGAGCGCATCCTCGGCGACACGGAATTCGACAACCTGCGCCTTGGGCTCGACCTCGGCCTTGCCGAAGTGGCCGCGCTGCGGCTTGGCGACATTCTTGACCTTGGCGGTGCCGGCGCCGAGCTGCACGGCGACATAGCCGTCCCGCTCCTGCTCGCGGCGAGCAACCACCTGAACATTGTCCAGTGCCAGGACGGTGACGGGCACATGGCGGCCGTCTTCCTGGAACAGGCGGGTCATCCCCATCTTCTTCGCGATCACGCCAGTGCGCATGATCCATTCCCTTCTCTCAGAGGCTCACCGGCAGAACCGGGGAGCGTGACCAACAAAAAAGCCCCGATCGCTCGAGGCCCAACCCGAAATCCGATTATGCCCCCACCCGGGCTGGATTGCCGCATTCCCGAAGGAGGCGACGGTGGGGACTCGGTCAACGGTCAGGCCGTTCGGTATCCCGCTATCGTCCGCCCGAATCAAAAGACCGGGCGAAGAAGCGCCGGCCTTTAGGCCAGCTTGATCTCCACGTCTACACCCGCTGCGAGATCGAGCTTCATAAGAGCATCGACCGTCTGCGGGGTGGGCTGCACGATATCGAGCAGCCGCTTGTAGGTACGCACCTCGAACTGCTCGCGCGACTTCTTGTCGATGTGCGGGCCGCGGTTCACGGTGAACTTCTCGATGCGCGTCGGCAGCGGAATCGGACCGCGAATGAGCGCACCCGTGCGGCGCGCCGTGTCTGCGATGTCGCCGGTGGCCTGATCGAGCACACGGTGGTCGAAAGCCTTGAGGCGAATGCGGATATTCTGCGTTTCCATGTCCACTACCGATGCGAAAGAGCCATGGGGCTTACCTCCAAACCTGCCGCGCCACTCTGAACATTCTCAGCATGACGGGGTAAGTTTGCCGGCTACCCCTTTGAATTTCAAAAGCAAGCCGCCCGATTCGAAGGTCCGAACCGGGCGGCTGTGCGTGCCTATATTACTTCGTGATCGCGCTGACAACCCCTGCACCAACGGTGCGGCCGCCTTCACGGATCGAGAAACGGAGGCCCTGCTCCATCGCGATCGGCGCGATGAGCTTGACGCCCAGCTTCACATTGTCGCCCGGCATGACCATCTCGGTGCCCTCGGGAAGGACGACCTCACCGGTCACGTCGGTGGTGCGGAAGTAGAACTGCGGACGATAGTTGGCGAAGAACGGCGTGTGACGGCCACCCTCTTCCTTCGACAGCACGTAAACTTCCGAGTCAAAGTCGGTGTGCGGCTTGATCGAGCCCGGCTTGCAGAGAACCTGGCCACGCTCGACCTCTTCACGGCCGACGCCGCGGAGCAGCGCGCCGATGTTGTCGCCGGCCTGGCCCTGATCGAGCAGCTTGCGGAACATTTCAACGCCGGTGACGGTGGTCTTCTTGGTGTCGATGAGGCCGACGATCTCGACTTCCTCGCCAACTTTGACGATGCCGGTCTCGACACGGCCGGTGACGACGGTGCCGCGACCCGAGATCGAGAACACGTCTTCGATCGGCATCAGGAACGGCTTGTCGAGCGGACGCTCCGGCTGCGGGATATATTCGTCCACAGCGGCCATCAGCTTGAGAACGGCCTGCTTGCCGATCTCGTCGTTGGTGCCGTCGAGCGCCTTCACGGCCGAACCCTGGATGACGGGGATGTCATCGCCCGGGAAGTCGTACGAAGACAGCAGCTCGCGGATTTCGAGCTCGACGAGCTCGAGGATCTCGGCGTCGTCGACAAGATCGACCTTGTTCATGAACACGACCAGAGCCGGCACGCCGACCTGACGGGCGAGCAGGATGTGCTCGCGGGTCTGCGGCATCGGGCCGTCGGTCGCGGAGACGACGAGGATGCCGCCGTCCATCTGTGCGGCGCCGGTGATCATGTTCTTCACATAGTCAGCATGGCCGGGGCAATCGACGTGCGCATAGTGGCGCTTCTCGGTCTCATACTCGACGTGGGCGGTCGAGATGGTGATGCCGCGCTCGCGCTCCTCGGGAGCCTTGTCGATGTTGGCATAGTCGACGAAGGTCGCGCCGCCGGTTTCGGCGAGGACCTTGGTGATGGCAGCCGTGAGCGACGTCTTGCCATGGTCAACGTGCCCGATGGTGCCGATATTGCAGTGCGGCTTCGTCCGCTCAAACTTAGCTTTCGCCATTGTTTCCTACCTTCTTCTTGCGTCTCTACCGGGCGCGCCGCCCAATGCGGACGCGCCCATAACCATAATTTTCGTGTTACGCCAGCTTTGCCTTCACTTCGTCGGCAACATTCGCAGGCACCTCGTCATAATGCGAGAATTGCATGGTGTACTGTGCGCGTCCCTGCGTGAACGAGCGGAGCTGGTTCACGTAGCCGAACATGTTCGCCAGCGGCACCATCGCCTCGACAGCCTGTGCATTACCACGGGTGTCGGTGCCCTGGATCTGGCCACGGCGGCTGTTCAGATCGCCGATCACGTCGCCGAGATAATCTTCCGGCGTCACGACCTCGACCTTCATGATCGGCTCGAGGATCTTGATGCCCGCCTTCTGCGCCGCTTCACGCATCGCGCCGCGCGCGCAGATTTCGAACGCCAGCGCCGACGAGTCGACGTCGTGATACTTGCCGTCGATCAGGTGCACTTCGAAGTCCACGATCGGGAAGCCGATGAGAGCGCCACCTTCGGCTGTCTCGCGCATGCCCTTTTCGACCGAGGGGATATATTCCTTGGGAATATTGCCGCCCTTGATCTCGTCGAAGAACTGGAAGCCCGAGCCGCGCTCGCCGGGGGCGACCTTGACCTTGACTTCGCCGAACTGGCCCGAGCCGCCCGACTGCTTCTTGTGGGTGTAGGTCAACTCGACCGGCTTCGCGAGATATTCGCGATACGCCACCTGCGGCGCGCCGACATTGGCCTCGACCTTGAACTCGCGCTTCATGCGATCGACCAGGATTTCGAGGTGGAGTTCACCCATCCCCTTGATGATGGTCTGGCCGCTCTCGGCATCGGACGACACACGGAAGGACGGATCCTCCTTGGCGAGACGATTGAGCGCGACGCCCATCTTCTCCTGGTCGGCCTTGGTCTTCGGCTCCACCGAAAGCTCGATCACCGGATCCGGGAACTCCATGCGCTCCAGGATGATCGGCGCGTTGGTAGCGCACAGCGTATCACCCGTGGTGGTGTCCTTGAGGCCCGCCAGCGCAACGATGTCGCCAGCATAGGCTTCCTGGATGTCCTCACGGCTGTTCGCATGCATCAGCAGCATGCGGCCGATCTTTTCCTTCTTATCCTTGACCGAGTTCACGACCTGCGACGCGGTCTCCATCTTGCCCGAATAGATGCGGGCGAAGGTGAGCGAGCCGACGAACGGATCGTTCATGATCTTGAACGCGAGTGCGGACATCGGCGCGGCGTCATCGGCCGGGCGCGAATCCTTGGTCTCGCCGTCGAGCTTGACGCCTTCGACCGGCGGAATGTCGAGCGGGCTCGGCAGATAGTCGATGACCGCGTCGAGCAACGGCTGAACGCCCTTGTTCTTGAACGCTGAGCCGCACAGCACGGGGACGAACGAGAAGTTGAGCGTGCCCTTGCGGATCAGCTTCTTGAGCGTGGCCGCATCCGGCTCCTCGCCTTCGAAGAACTTCTCCATCGCCGCGTCGTCTTGCTCGACGGCCGCTTCGATAAGCGCGAGACGGGCGATTTCCGCCTCATCCTTCATGTCGGCAGGAATGTCCTGATATTCGAACTTTGCGCCGAGCGACTCTTCGAGCCAGATGATCGCACGGTTGTTAACCAGATCAACGAGGCCCTTGAACTGCCCTTCGAGACCGATCGGGAGATACAGCACCAGCGCACGCGCGCCGAGCCGGTCACGGATCATGTCCACGCACATGTTGAAGTTGGCGCCGGTGCGGTCGAGCTTGTTGACGAAGCACATCCGCGGAACCTTGTACTTCTCCGCCTGACGCCACACCGTCTCCGACTGCGGCTCAACGCCGGCAACGCCGTCGAAACAGGCGACCGCGCCGTCGAGCACGCGCAGCGAACGCTCGACCTCGATGGTGAAGTCCACGTGGCCGGGGGTGTCGATGATGTTGATGCGATGCTCGGGACCAGTGCCGTCCTCGGCCTTCCAGAAGCAGGTCGTCGCGGCCGACGTGATCGTGATGCCCCGCTCCTGCTCCTGCTCCATCCAGTCCATCGTCGCGGTGCCTTCATGCACTTCGCCGATCTTGTAGGACTTGCCGGTGTAATACAGGATACGCTCGGTCGTGGTGGTCTTGCCGGCATCGATGTGGGCCATGATGCCGATGTTGCGATAGCGGTCGAGCGGATGGCTGCGGGCCATGATCTTATACTCCGATGTCGGGAAGGCCGAAGCCTGTCCCGACGATATAGTGATTACCAGCGACGTTTAACATCCCACCGCTGTTACCAGCGGTAGTGCGAGAAGGCGCGGTTGGCTTCCGCCATGCGGTGCGTGTCTTCGCGCTTCTTGACGGCGTTGCCGCGATTGTTCGCCGCATCCATCAGCTCGCCCGACAGGCGACCCGACATGGTGTGCTCCGAACGCGCGCGCGCCGCCGAGATCAGCCAGCGGATCGCGAGCGCCTGCGCACGTTCCGGACGGACCTCGACCGGCACCTGATAGGTCGCACCGCCGACGCGGCGGCTGCGGACCTCGATGCCCGGCTTGATGTTGTTGAGGGCATCATGGAAAACCCCGATCGGCTCACGCTTCGCGCGGGTCTCGACGGTGTCGAGCGCGCTATAGACGATGCCCTCGGCGACGGACTTCTTGCCGTCGAGCATGACGCTGTTCATGAATTTGGAGAGCACGATATCCCCGAACTTCGGATCGGGAAGGATTTCGCGCTTTTCTGGACGACGACGACGAGCCATGTCTGATGATCCTTACTTAGGCCGCTTGGCGCCGTATTTCGAACGGCTCTGCTTGCGGTCCTTGACACCCTGCGTGTCGAGCACGCCACGAAGCACATGATAGCGCACGCCCGGAAGGTCGCGCACACGGCCGCCACGGATCAGCACGACGCTGTGCTCCTGGAGGTTGTGGCCTTCGCCGGGGATGTAGCTGATCACTTCGCGCTGATTGGTCAGGCGGACCTTGGCCACCTTGCGCAGCGCCGAGTTCGGCTTCTTCGGGGTCGTCGTATAGACGCGGGTGCAAACGCCGCGCTTCTGCGGGTTCGCTTCCATGGCCGGAACCTTGGAACGTTCCTTCTGCGGTTCGCGTCCTTTGCGAACCAGTTGGTTGATCGTTGGCATGAAGCCCTTCACCTCTAGAGTTACTTTACCGATGCCCGGCGCCTTTTCGGGAGCGATCCCTCAAAAGCACAAAAGCCCCGGCGACCTTGCGGCCCGCCCGAGCCCAACACGCATCAGCAATGTTCAAGCGTATGTTCCGCCTGCTTCAGGACAGCGTCTGGGATGCGTTCCCACCACCAGCCCACAGGCAGGGCGGCGCTATAGTGCGGCTTTCATTGAGGGTCAACGGGGGATTTGGCCGCCCTTCTTTTGCCCTCGTCGCCTAGCAGCAGTCCGTAGCACAGCAGCAGCCACGCCCCGCCCCCGATCCAGCCGGCCAGCACGTCGCTCGGCCAGTGCACGCCCAGCGCGATCCGCGCCCAGCCGGTCAGGATGGCGGCGAACACGCCGACAGCAACAACTGGAACCCGCAGATGTCGTGGCACGAACAGCGCCGCCACAAGCGCGATCTCCCCGTAGAAGATCATGCCGTTCCAGGCATGGCCGCTGGGAAAGCTGTAAGAGGTAAAGCCATCCAGCTGCGGGATCAGCTCGGGCCGCGCCCGCGACGCTAGGGCCTTGATGAGGGAGCAGAGCGCCGCCCCACCGGCAGTCGCCACGAATATGAACATTGCGACCCGCCACCTTCTGACCCAGAGCATCGCGATCACCAGCAGCACCGCACCGCTGACCCGGAACACCGGCTCGGCCACCGCACTCATGAACGTCAGAAAGGAAAGCAGCCCAGGCTTTGCCCGCGCCCATTCGGCGAGATCGAGGAACAGCACATGATCGAGCGCCTGACTGTGGCCGGCGAGCACCCAGAAAGCGATGACCGCGAAGATCAGGAACCCAGCGATCGGCGCCCAGGGATATTTGCGGCCTGCGTCAGCTAGCTCGGGCACCAGCTCAATAACCCGGCACGCTCATGATATCGATGGCGAAGCCGATCCACATGACCGACAGGACGATGCAGGACAGGAGATAGACCATGAACCGGGTCTGCACCTTCCTCACGAAGATATGGATGACGCTGTGCAACACTCGCAGCGCCACGTAAATCCACGCCAGCAGCACCTGCAGATGATTGGCATGATGCGTGATCATCAGCAGCGGCACCAGTGCGAAGAACAGCACCGGCATCTCGAACAGGTTGCGCAGATTGTTGGCCGGCATCTCGACCGGCTCGAAATAGCGCATCGCCGCCTCGCCGGTGTCGAAATCCTCCTTACGCGGCGGGTTGCGCTTGATATGCCCGAACCGCTGCACGAACAGCACCAGCCACACGATGAAGACCAGCGCGACAAGCGCGAAGGTCGGCAGCAGGATCCCGACGAACTGCATCAGAAATGGATCGCCCGTCCGTAGGCGCTGAGTACACTCTCATGCATCATCTCGCTCAGGGTCGGATGCGCGAAGACGGTGTGCATCAGTTCCGCCTCGGTGGTCTCCAGCTGCCGGGCGATGACATAGCCCTGGATCAGTTCGGTCACTTCCGCACCGATCATGTGCGCGCCGAGCAGTTCGCCAGTGGTCTCGTCGAACACGGTCTTGATGAAGCCCTCGGCCTCGCCGAGCGCAATCGCCTTGCCGTTGCCGATGAAGGGGAAATTGCCGACCTTCACCTTGTGGCCGGCTTCCTTCGCCTTGGCTTCGGTCAGGCCGACCGACGCCACCTGCGGCCGCGAATAGGTGCAGCCGGGGATGTTGCCCTTGTCCATCGGGTGGACGCCCTTGTAGCCCGCGATCGCCTCGGCCGCGACAACGCCTTCATGGCTCGCCTTGTGCGCCAGCCAGGGCGGCCCGGTCACGTCGCCGATCGCCCAGATGCCTTCGACATTGGTGCGGCCATAAGGATCAGTGTCGATATGGCCCTTGGTCGTTTTGATGTTGAGCGCTTCGAGGCCGATATTCTCGGTATTCGGCACGATGCCGATCGCGACGATCGCGTGGCTGAACTCCGGGGTTGAGGATTTGCCGTCCTTGTCCTTGATCGTCGCCTTGACGGACTTCGCGCCGACCTCCAGCTTCTCGACACCCGCCCCGGTCATGATCGTCATGCCCTGCTTGGTGAGCGCCTTCTGCATGAAGGTACTGACGTCCGCGTCTTCCACCGGCAGCACACGGTCGAGCATCTCCACGATCGTCACCTTCGCGCCGAGATCCGAATAGAAGCTCGCAAATTCGACACCGATCGCGCCCGAGCCGATCACCAGCAACTCGGTCGGCACTTCGGTCGGCACCATCGCATGGCGATAGGTCCAGACACGCTTGCCGTCGGCCTTGGCGAAGGGCAGGTCGCGGGCCCGCGCGCCGGTGGCGATGATGATGTTCTTGGCGGCCAGTTCGGTGGTCTTGCCGTCCTTGGTGACGGACAGCTTACCCTTGCCGGTGATCTTGCCTTCGCCTTCGATGACAGTGACCTTGTTCTTCTTCATCAGCCCCTTGACGCCGCCATTGAGCTGCCCGGCCACCTTGCGCGAACGCTCGACCACCTTGGCGAAATCGAAGGAGGGCTTCTCCGCCTTGAGGCCATAGGCGTCGGCATGGGTCATGTAGTGATAGATCTCGGAGGTGCGGAGCAGCGCCTTGGTCGGGATGCAGCCCCAGTTGAGACAGATGCCGCCCAGCGCCTCACGCTCGACGATCGCGACCTTCTGGCCCAACTGCGCACCGCGGATCGCAGCCACATAGCCGCCCGGGCCTGAACCAAGCACCACGAGATCATAATTCTCAGCCATTCAACCTCATCCTCTGACCGTGAACCCGCCGCATTGCCCCCCGGAGGATTCAGCAAATTGTTCCGGCTCGAAATAGGAACGATCGCGCGTCGCGCCAGCTGTCCTTTTAGGCAAGCATCGCCAGCGGCTTTTCGACAAAGCGCTTGAACGCCGCCATCAGCTCGGCGCCTACCGCGCCATCAATAGCGCGATGATCGAAGCTGCCGCTGGCCGACATGACCGTCGCCACCGACAGGGCGTCGTTGACGACATAGGGCCGCTTCTCGCCCGCGCCGACCGCGAGGATCATGCCCTGCGGCGGGTTGATCACCGCATCGAACTGCTTGATCCCGTACATACCGAGATTGGAGATCGATGCCGTACCGCCCTGATATTCGTGCGGCTGCAACTTACCCTCGCGCGCCTTTTCGGCGAGCGTCTTGGCCTCGGTCGCGATCGAGGAGAGGCTGCGGTTAGCGACATCGGTGATGACCGGTGTGATAAGCCCGCCGGGGATCGCCACTGCCATCGAGATATCGGCGCGGTGGAACTTGATCAGCGTTTCGCCTGTGAACTGGACATTGGCGTCCGGCACCTCGACCAGCGCGGCGCC
>Ga0068853_100000961_pt1 | contig 20260 bp, 19 predicted proteins | sample KBSCornC32_FD_65655 | JGI IMG/M metagenome (GOLD analysis project Ga0068853, IMG submission 65655) | Corn rhizosphere microbial communities from Kellogg Biological Station, Michigan, USA - KBS Corn C3-2 | ecosystem: Host-associated > Plants > Roots > Rhizosphere > Soil ...
GGTCTGGCCGGCGGAGGCCTTGCCGCGGCACCCGACGCGCAAAAAAGACTGTTTGAGAAACACCTTGCTCCGTGGATCGGTCGCTTTTTTGCTGATCTCGAGGGGCTTAAAACGGCAAACTTTTACCAGCGCGTAGCAACAGTCGGACGTCTGTTCATCGACATCGAAGCGGAAGCGTTCGCCCTGCCCGCCTGAACGAGCAGCCGCGAAAACCTGGAGGAAACGAAATGGGATCGGATCACAAACTGACGCTCGGTCGTCGCGATTTCCTCCGTGTGCTCGGCGCTGGTGCTGCGGTCACGGCGGCGGCCCCGCTCGCGATCGAAGCCAAAGCTGACAGCGAGACCAACGATGAAAAGCGCAAGTCTCGTTACAAAGAAACCGACCACGTCAAAGTCTATTACCGGGTCAATCGATATCCGAGCTGAAGGAGGCGTCCGTGTTAGTCAAAAGAACAGAACGTCAATCGCGACACACCCGTCTTGCCGAATTAGCCGGTGGCGCCAATGGCGGGCTCGATCGTCGCAGCTTCCTGCGCCGCTCCGGTCTGGCCGCAGGCGGCCTCGCGGCATTGGGCACGCTGCCGCTGACCAGCGTGCGCAAGGCCGAAGCCGGTCCACCACCCGCTCCGGGCGCGGCAGTGGCGATCCGCAAGAATATTTGCACCCATTGTGCAGTCGGCTGCACGGTCACCGCTGAAGTTTCGAACGGCGTGTGGATCGGTCAAGAGCCGAGTTGGGAAAGCCCGATTAATCGGGGCTCGCATTGCGCCAAGGGCGCTTCGGTACGCGAGCTCGTGCACAGCGAGCGCCGGTTAAAATATCCGATGAAGCTCGTCAATGGCCAGTGGACTCGCATCAAGTGGGATCAGGCCATCGGTGAGATCGGCGACAAGATGCTGGAGATCCGTCAAAAATCCGGGCCAGAATCGCTCTATTGGATGGGCTCGGCGAAATTCTCCAACGAAGGCGCTTATCTTTTCCGAAAAATTGCAGCGTTCTGGGGCACTAACAACAACGACCATCAGGCGCGCATCTGTCATTCGACAACCGTCACCGGCGTGGCCAACACCTGGGGCTACGGCGCGATGACTAACAGCTTCAATGATGTCCGCAACTCCAAGACTATGGTTTTCATGGGTTGCAACCCGGCGGAAGCGCACCCGGTCTCGTTGCAACACATGCTTGAAGGCAAGGAGCTCAACAAGGCGAACTTCATCGTCATTGATCCGCGGCTGACACGCACCGCCGCACATGCGAACGAGTATGTCCGCATCCGTCCCGGTACCGACATTCCGGTACTGATGGGGATGATGTGGCACATCTTCAAGAATGGCTGGGAGGACAAGGAGTTCATCAAGCAGCGCGTCCACGGTTTCGAAGAAGCGCGCAAGGAAATAGACAAGTGGAATCCTGAAGAGGTCGAACGCGTCAGCGGGGTTCCCGGCGTGCAGCTTGAGCGGGTAGCCAAGTTGTTCGCGACCGAGAAGCCGTCAACCCTGCTTTGGTCCATGGGCCAGACTCATCACACGGTCGGTACCGCGAACGTTCGCGCCAGTTGCATGTTATTGTTGGCGACTGGCAACGTCGGCAAGCCGGGGACCGGCGCCAATATTATCCGCGGCCATGACAATGTGCAGGGCGCGACCGACATTGGCGTCGATACCGTGACGACGCCGTTTTATTACGGTCTCACCGAAGGTGCATGGAAACATTGGGGGCGTGTTTGGGAGGTCGACTACGATTACCTGGTCTCCCGCTTCGATTCCAAAAAGATGATGCAAACCCCAGGCATTCCCCTGACGCGCTGGTTCGATGCCGTTCTTCTGCCAAGGGACCAGGTTGATCAGAAGGACAACGTGCGAGGCATGTTCGTCCAAGGACACGCGAGCAATAGCATCACGCGTATCCCCGAATCAATGAAAGCGTTGCCGCAGCTTGATCTGCTGGTTGTCGCCGATCCACACCCCACCACTTGGGCCTCGCTTGCCGTGGCGGCCGGGCGCAAGGAAAACATGTACCTGCTACCGGTTTGCACCCAGTTCGAAACCTCCGGCTCACGCGTTGCGTCCAATCGCTCGCTGCAGTGGGGCGAACCAATCGTTAAACCAAGCTTCGAGTCCAAGGACGATTATCAAATTCTCTACTTGATAGCGAAGAAGCTTGGTTTCGCCGACCTCATGTTCAAGAACATCAAGGTCGAAGGTGACCGCCCGGTCCCCGAGGACGTCCTGCGCGAAATGAATCGGGGAAGCTGGAGCACCGGCTACACCGGCCAGTCGCCGGAGCGGCTGAAGGCGCACATGAGGAACCAGCACAAGTTCGATCTGGTGACGCTGCGCGCGCCGAAGGACGATCCGGAGGTTGGCGGCGACTTCTACGGTCTGCCCTGGCCTTGCTGGGGCACGCCGGAGCTCAGGCATCCCGGCTCTCCCATCCTCTACAACGCCGACGTTGCTGTGATGGACGGCGGAAATGGATTTCGTGCGCGCTTTGGAGTGGAGCGCAACGGCCAGACGTTGCTGGCCGAAGGTTCATATCTGCCGGGTTCGGAGATTAAGGACGGCTATCCTGAATTCACGATGGGTGTTTTCAAGAAGCTGGGCTGGGACAAGGATCTTACGCCCGCAGAACTTGCGACCATCGAGAAAGTCGCAGGCAGCCCTGGCAATATCGACACGGTGTCATGGTCGACGGATCTTTCCGGCGGCATACAGCGCGTTGCTATCAAACACGGCTGTTCGCCGTATGGCAACGCCAAAGCGCGGACGGTCGCCTGGAATTTGCCGGATCCTATCCCCGTGCACCGCGAGCCAATTTATTCGCCGCGCGTCGATCTGATCGCAAAATACCCGACGTTGCCCGACGCGAAGCAGTTCAGACTGCCGAATATCGGCTTCTCGGTACAGAAGGGTGCTGTCGATAGAGGCATTGCCAGGGCGTTCCCGCTGATCGTTTCGTCGGGTCGTCTTGTCGAATACGAAGGCGGTGGCGAGGAGACTCGTTCCAACAAATGGCTCGCCGAGCTGCAGCAGGACATGTTCATCGAGATCAGTCCGGCGGATGCGGCCGAGCGCGGAATCAAGGATGGCGGCTGGGTCTGGGTCACGGGAGCTGAGAACAGCGCCAAGGCTAAGATGAAAGCGTTGGTTACTGAACGTGTCGGCAAAGGTGTGACCTGGATGCCCTTCCATTTTGGTGGCTGGTTCGCCGGCGAGGATCTGCGGTCTAAATATCCACAGGGTGCCGATCCGATAGTACTCGGCGAAAGCGCCAACACCATCATGACCTACGGCTACGACCCCGCGACTGGCATGCAGGAGCCGAAGGTCAGTCTGTGTCAGATCAGCGCGGCATAAGGAGGAGACACCATGGCTCGTATGAAATTCCTCTGCGACGCCGACCGTTGCATCGAGTGCAACGCCTGCGTCACCGCCTGCAAAAATGAGCATGATGTCCCGTGGGGCATCAATCGCCGGCGCGTCGTCACCATCAACGACGGCAAGCCGGGCGAGAAGTCGATCTCGATGGCCTGCATGCATTGCACGGATGCACCGTGCCAGGCGGTGTGCCCGGTGAACTGCTTCTTCACCACTGCCGATGGCGTCGTCCTGCACTCGAAGGATCTCTGCATCGGTTGCGGCTATTGCTTCTATGCCTGTCCATTCGGCGCGCCGCAATATCCTCGCGTCGGCAACTTCGGTTCGCGCGGCAAGATGGACAAATGCACCTACTGCGCCGGAGGCCCTGAAGCGGACGGCTCGAAAGAAGAGTATGCGAAATACGGCGCCAACCGGCTGGCCGAAGGCAAGCTGCCGTTATGCGCGGAGATGTGTTCTACCAAATCGCTGCTCGCTGGCGACGGCGAGATCATCGCGCAGATCTACAAGGAACGCGTGATGAAACGTGGCTACGGGTCCGGCGCCTGGGGCTGGAAGACCGCGTATCACGAGACCATCGCATCTTGATCCGGGCGGTCAAGGTTCGACTGCGTTCGAAGCGAGCCTCACAGGAGCATGTGGCATGATGATTTTCTCCACCAAATTCCACGTCATCGTCGGAGCGCTGACGCTGCTCGTAATGGCGCTTGGTGCGCAGCCCGTGAGCGCCCAGCAGCCCACGTCGGTCAACCCTCAGGCGAGCGCCGTGAAGGAAGAGCAACTCTTCCAGGAGCTGAATCGCATCTCTGGTCGCTGTACCATACCTGACCAGAAGGCCTGCACGATCGAGCAGCCCGCCGGCCGGGATTGGCGCCATTTCCACCAAGTGACGCTCCGTTGGATTGGCGGCGTCGTCATCATCGGTATTCTGGCCGTACTCATTGTCTTCTATCTCCGCCGCGGCATGGTGAAAATCGAAAGCGGACGGTCGGGTCGCACGATCGTGCGGTTCAACGGCTTCGAACGCTTCGTGCATTGGATGACGGCAACCTGCTTCATCATTCTCGCCCTTTCCGGGCTCAACATAACCTTCGGTAAGCCTCTTCTGTTGCCTCTCATAGGCCCCGAATCGTTCACGGCCTGGTCGCAATGGGCGAAATATGCCCACAACTATCTGAGCTTCCCGTTCACACTCGGTGTCATCCTTATCTTTCTGATGTGGATCGCCGGCAATATTCCAAACAAGGTGGACATTGATTGGTTCAAACGCGGAGGTGGAATGGTTGGCCATGACCACCCGCCGGCGTTCCGCTTTAACGCAGGTCAGAAAGCGATCTACTGGATCGTCGTACTGGGCGGCGGTGCCGTGGCGGTCAGCGGCTATGTCTTGATGTTCCCGTTCTATGAAACGGACATTCACAGCATGCAAATCGCTGAAGTCGTCCACGCGATTGTTGCCGTACTCTTCGTAGCCGCGATGCTGGGTCACATCTATATCGGAACTATCGGAATGGAAGGAGCCTTCGAGGCGATGGGCAGCGGCACTGTAGATGTTAACTGGGCCAGGGAGCATCACAGTCTCTGGGTCGAAGAGGAAATGGCCCGCACCGGGCGCACCGGGCCGAACAAGACGCAGAGGCAACCAACCGCGACCCCGGCGGAGTAGCTATTCCGAGATTCGCGAAAGCCACCTCGGGTCCGATGATGCGGCTTGAACAGAAGCGCGAAGCATGCCGAGTGTCGTAATCACTGATAGCACGCGCGAAGGGCCTATGACCACCCTACCGGTTGGCGGCGCTATTTCTATTCGACAAATGCGGGACCTGTTGGCCGGCGGTCATGCCGTAATATTCGGCGAGACCGCTGGGCCAGCGCTGGGGTGAGGCCCCCTGGCGCTGACGCGAACGTCAATCGATTCCGCTAGTTAGATCACAAAGGAGATTTGTCGTCCGCTCAAGCAGCCGTCGTCGCCGCTGCTTTTTCTATTTCCTCAATTGCGAGGACTGAATGCGCGTAAGTCCCGCCTGCTCGCATTTCAGCCGCGACCCAGATCGCCTCCATGAGTTCTTCCGGTGAGGCGCCGTGCCGTAACGCCGCTTTCGTGTGCCCCTTGATACAGTATGGGCATTGGGTAACGTGCGCCACCGCGACGGCGATGATCTGCTTGACCTTCTCAGACAACGCGCCGGCCGCGAAAACCTTCTGGCTGAATGCCTGAAAGGCGGCCTCAGTATCAGGCGACAATTCCCTGCGCTTATGGGCAAGCTCTCGCGTGTTCGACGGATATAATACGGTGTCCGGCATGTCTGCTTCCTCCTCTGGACCTTCGCGCCGCCTCCTGAGACTGTCACCCGAAGTCTCGTGGGTTTGCGCTTCTGTGATCAGCGTGACGCGCTGAATGCGGCACGGGCGACTTTCTCGCGCTCGCCATATCCTTCCTGATCGCTCGGTCGAGCTACCGTCATAACGCATGTTCACATGCGGCCTGTTCCGGAGTGCTACTACCGGCGAGGATCAGTTAGTTATCTGCATATAAGGCGAGATTGGCCAAGATGCCAGGGTTAGGGGCGGCGGCCGTGGCCACGCCTTTACGACAGCCGACATTGGTCCGACGAGACATTCTGGAACGAGCGCAGCATCGGCTTTTCGACGCTGCCCCTCGATGAAAAAATGGCATTCAAGGGGCGATCACAGTACCAGTTCGGCAATCTCGCCGCGCGGATCAATCCCTAGTCCGAGCAATTTAATTGATGTGGCAAACGCTGTGCGAAACGAGCCCGCGCAAGGCTGTCGCAGCAACCGAGTCTATTCCATAGCAATCTTTACCTTCTCAAGGCTCGCGTTCTCAGTGCCGTATCCAGCCACCTCACGTCCTTGCCAAAGATCATCCGTCACGGAGCCGGGCCTAAAAATCTTCTTTCCACAACTCGGGTTTGCCAGCCTTGCGGCGCCGGGACTTCAAGCGAGGAATTTCCGATGATGGCAAACTCGTCGGCGGGACCAAGGACCATTTGCTTTCGCCAGCAGCTCAAGAAGCCTTTAGATCCATCAACGATGTCTCGGAGAGCCTGTTCATACCGGATACCCCGAGGCCGCTTCAACCAGATTACCCGCGAGCCCGCAATTGGTTGCTCGGCCCCGTGCAAGTGGTAATAAAGACCACCATGCCCGAAATCCGTCTTGCTCGAAATGGCAGCATGCACATTCCAGCGTTCTGGTCTGACCGCGGCTTTGTTGAGGGCATCCAAAACGGCCGACGACGTAATGAAGCACCAATCTTCATAGCCTGAACGGCCGTTTAACCAAGGCACTTCGGAGATTCGATACGTCGCGGATGCTTCAAGCCCTGCAGGAGGAGCTGCCGCGAGGTCCGTGTGGAAACCAAGCAGTGCCGTTTCGTACTCGCGTACATCGATATCGGAGAATGGTGTGTGCCAGAAAATGTAAGCGAGCATTGTTACTCTCTATTCTGAACCGCACTGAGCAAGTCAGCCACCGCTAAGTCGAGAAACAAGACGACGGCAAATGCGTTGATGGAACGCTTGGTGAAACAAACGACAACCGATCCACGCTGCAAGAATGTAGCGCTGCCGTCAATAGTTTCAAAGACACCATCAGAAAGCATCATATAAAGTGGTATCGATCTCTCACTTCGTAACACTTCTTTTCACATGCACCATTGACACCATCAGATGCGCATAAATCCATATCGCATGCATGTGTATGGCATGGACGGTATGCAGATTCGGTGCCTCGCTTCCCTTCTGGACGCGACAAATCATTGTCGTCAAAAAAACTGGAGAAGTGATCCAGCCTTTAAGAGGTGCGTCGGAAATTTAGATGAGAAGTGCCAGACACGAGACAACCGCTTCGCAGAGCCTTGCCATCTGCAAACCCGGGCTCGCGGCGGAGCCGCTGCTTTGCCAGCCCAGTCAAGTCGCCTTCCAAGATCTCGCCAATCATCTGAATCGATGGCTCGAGACTCGACTTCGCTGCCCTCGCCGATCTTACGCCTTGAGTGTCTCAATCTTTGATCACGCGCTGCACCGCCCTCCGCAATTGAGGTATAACCACCTGTTCGAACCAGGGTTGCCTTCGCATCCAGATTCCGCTCCGCCAACTCGGATGAGGGAGCGGGAAAAACTTCGGACCATATTCTGGAAATGCCTTCACTGTCTCCGTCATCGAGCTCTTCCGGCTCGACCCCAAATAGCGCTTTTGGGAATATTGCCCCACTAACAGCGTCAATTGAAGATTTGAGAGTTGATCAAGTACACGCTCGTGCCAGAGCGGGGCGCATTCTGGACGCGGCGGCTTATCGCCACCATTCGCAGCGGCGCCGGGGTAACAAAGGCCTATCGGGAGGACCGCAATTCTTGTTTCATCGTAAAAAATCGAACGGTCCAAATTCATCCAATCCCGCAGCCGATCGCCACTCGCGTCGTTCCAGGGAACCCCAGTCTGATGGACTTTGCTGCCTGGCGCCTGGCTGATGATCAGTAGTCGGGCGCCCCTCGATACACGGAAAATTGGTCGGGGACCGTGCGGGAGATTGGCCTCACAGATCCGGCAAGCACTAATTTCATGCAGAAGGCGCATCAAGGACATCAGAGGAACTACTCAAATCATCCTCCAATGTGGTGGATCAAAAGGGTTTGACAAGTAGCAAAGTTTGAGATGTTCCGTTAGAGGGGGCGTGACCAAATCGATCCAATCGTTGTCGAAAAATCACACTCCGCCTTGTTCTGATCGAGAGCATCAGGCGCATCCGCCGACCGCGTCGTCTACGGTGGGAAACAATGCGGAGAACATAGATCGGCAGAAAGCGACCGCCCAGGATCCCACTGCCAGGTGCCGCCAAACCCCGCTACCGCAACAATATCGCTATTGTCCTTTGCGGTCAGCCCGCGACGCGGTGTAACTGGGCGACGGTTATCGTAGGCCGCTTGACTTATGGCCGAAACATTGAGGAGCTAAGTGGCGCACTTTTTCTCACAATGGATGGCGTCAACAACTTTGGCGGCAAATACCCGATACGCGCGCTACGACAAAGGTACGACAGAAGCAATCAACTGAATTGGAGGAACCATGTCGTTGACAAAAATTCCGCAAGAAAGGCGTTACGGCGCTGTGTCTGTTGACGAGCGACGCGCCTTGGGCGGGTTTGAGTTCGTGCAAGGGCTCGTTAGCGGCTCATTACCACTAAACACCATGGCCCGAACGCTTGGCTACAATATCGCTGAAGCCTCAATAGGACGGGTTGTTGTCACTGCTGATCCATCCGGTGACCATCTCAATCCCGCAGGAACCGTGCATGGCGGCCTCGCGGCGACGTTGCTTGATACTTGCATGGGGCTCGCGGTGCAAACCACGCTAGAACGAGGCTTCAGTTCAACGACACTGGAGTTCAAGATCTCGCTTCTGCGAACGATCACGCCAGAGACGGGCCAAATACGAGCTGAAGGGACCGTCTTAACCAGTGGCCGGCGCATCGGTACAGCCGAAGGGCGGTTAACCGACATCGAGGGTCGTCTTTTGGCGCACGGAACAACCACCTGCCTCATCTTCGATCGATAAGGTCGGGATTCCAGACGTCGTGTCGAAAATGCTCGGGGTACCACAAGAATAGCTGGGTGCAGCGCGGAAAAAACATGGCAGATGCGCGCGCTTGCACCCGGCACCTCAGGGATGAGTGCGGTCGGATCGCGGGTAGTAGTTGTGCCATTGCTCTGGTGCCGTATCCTGCCAGAGTCCTTAACTCATTGGGCCTCCGCCGGTAAGGCGTGGGTATGAACCTCTTCGCCGGAGTGCTTCTTAAGAATCTCAACGGCGCGTTCCTCGATAGCGACGTCACGTGTGTGCACCCACAAGAGCAGGCCTCCGCGATCCATCTGTTCTTGCAGATAGTGCGCATGATGGTCGCCAACCCACTTGGCTAAAATAGACCCAATGAGGCCACCGGCTCCGCCCGCCAATGCTGCCGCAATGATGACTGCTGCAACCGTACCACCGGAAGCCACGATAGCGCCGGCCGCTACAGTTGCCCCGACATACGTTAAGCCCCCAATCAGCCCGCCCTCCGCGCCTCCGATCGCTTCGGTTGATACGTAGGCCGCTCGCGGAACCGTCGGATTATCAGCCAATTCGCCCACCTTATCATATTGGTGGCGGAGCTTCGCTTCCACCGCGTGCTCGCTGGCGAGCAGGCTCAGCTCTGCCCGGTGGAAACCGGAACTGAGCAATTCGTCGATTGCCTCCTGAAGGGTTTCGGGACTGTTGAAAACACCAACGGCTTCGCGGGCCGTGCGGACGCCTTCTTCAGGTGACATGACGACTTCCTCCGAATTCAAACGCACAATGATTGTTATGACTTTTCTCCCGCAGCGGTACCGACGTTTGGAAGAACACCATGTCTGGCCCCGGGCATAGCCAGCAAGCTGCCATCTTTCATCCGGCTTACCTGGGGTACAAGGCAGCTATAGTCGAAGCGACAAATACACCCGTCGCGCATTGTGATGCGGCCGCCGCGATATCCGCGCTGCCGTGTTATTGATATCAGAGCGCTGCTATTGTTGCAGATTGACGCTGCGATCGCCGCCGCTCGTGCTTTCCACCGTGCCGGTAGCGCTGCTGTTTTTTGAGGTAGCTATTGCGCCGGATAGTGCGGAGACACTTGAGTCTACCGTTGCAGCCGGATGACGAGGTACTGACAGGATAGATGTTGCTATCGCAAGGCTGATCCAAGCTAACCAGAAAAGCGCTATACTGGCTTCCGCGAGGGTCATCGTTGCTGCTTCCGTACCACCGCCGCCTCGCGGTGGAAGAAGCTTGACCAGCCGCGCTGCAATCGTCGCTTCTTCCGACGGGCTCCAGTTACGCCCGGGGATTCTTTCGAACATCGAAACGAGCGTCTTCTCGGCGGTCACCTTGGACATTGCCGAGAGACGAACCGCTTCCTCCCACGGATCAACATTTGCCTGCGCTAACGCGGAAAGGACGGTCAATTGCGTACCATTGGGAGCTTCGTCGATAATCGCGAGAAGAAAATCGTTACATTCGGAAGAAGGAATTGAAGCTAGAGCACGATCATTCATGATGAGCCTCCGTTCGAGCACAGGCCTCAAAAGCGAAAGAATGCTTCTGGGTTGCGCTGTTCGAATGCAACTCCAGATCGATTACAACGAGGCGTGACCTCGCAATTACCAGCTGTCACGATTCGAACCGCGCGCGCTATCATCTCCAGGCACCGGAGATTATGACTTATGCCGGGATCCTACTCGCAAACACACGCCAGCCGTTTGATTCAAGTCAAACAACTTGTCGGCTTTGAACGGCCTTGGAGACTTTCCGCGCCTTTCGTGCTTCGTCGATATTTTCATTGATCGAAGTCAGGATTCTCCTGGGCGTTGTAACGCTCGTGGGTACTTCGCAGATTCTGATATTCGCAGACTCCATGGCGCACCTTTCGGCAAGACCGTCTGCCGCCTGGTTTCTGGCGAGACGGAAGGCAGACGACAGCGTTATGAAAACGCCTGTTCAATTTTGCACAGACCACCGCGAGGTATTGGCTCACGAATGCGATCTTGAGGGCTTCACACCAAATGTTACGTCAACCGAATGAACCCACAGGAGGAATTCGATGCGTGGAACGACCTTCGGCGACCCAATGACATATTCCGGTTTGTCGCTAGGCGGCAGCGCAGGTGGCAGTCATGCCGCACATCGCTCGTCTTGACGACGATCTTGAATCCGATCGTGGGGGACATGAAGGGTTCAACTGGGTTTCCGGTACTTCTCTTGGTGAGCGATCCGCTACCGGGCAGCGCACCTGCGTTACACAGGGGCTCGCAATCCTCGGAGAAATGACTGGGGGGATTGCGCATGATTTCAGAAATATATTGGCAATCATTGAGTCTAGTCTCAGGTTCGCAGAAAAGCATTCAGGAGAGCCTGAGAGGGTAAATTCTTCCATTGCTGCTGCACGTGATGGAATTGACCGCGGACTGCAATTGACCTCACAGCTTTTAGCCTTTGCGAAGCGACGGGTGCTACCGACGCACGCCGGAAACGCGAATGAGTACTTGAAAGCACTCGAGTTGTTTCTGGAATTTAGCGCCGGACCTGCAATCCGCGTCGTACTGGAGCTCGCACCCGACATTCCGATATGCCTATTGGATTCATCACAGTTCAATGCAGCGATTATCAACCTTGTCGTGAACGCACGAGACGCCATGCCGAATGGCGGCGAGATTCAGATCAGTACGGTGCGATGGGAAGTGAGGACCGCGACCCACAGTTCGCCCGCGCCTGGCACTTACGTCCGGGTTCGCGTTAAGGACAGTGGTCACGGAATGTTCCCGGAAACGCTCAAGCGGATCTTTGATCCGCTTTTCACGACCAAGGGCGAGCAGGGCACCGGTTTGGGCCTGTCGCAGGTATGCGCATTCATGAGATTGGTCGGCGGCCATATTAGCGTGGCGAGCGTGTGGGGAGATGGAACCACATTCGATCTCTGGTTTCCCTCCATCCAGCCAAGCGAAATTGACGGAGACCGACGTGAAGGAACAGGCAGCTACCTGCCGCAGTGAAGGAACTCAGGGTAATCCCCGACTCGTTCTACCATCACTGCCGATTTTCGGTACATACAAGGAGATTGAAAATGAGGAAAACAAACGCACTGCCAGGACTAATTTTTGTCGTCATTCTCGGCGTCGGCCTGGCATTGGCGTATCTCGAATATGCCGTGTCAGCTTTTGGCGAAAGCGCATCAATCGCCATCGTCGCATTCGTCATTGCTATCATCGCATCTTACTCGATCAAGATTGCGGATCAGTGGGAAAAGACTGTGGTCCTGCGGCTGGGTCGCTTTCGCTCTCTTGAGGGACCGGGACTATTTTTTATTATCCCGATCATCGAAACAGTACCCTATTGGATCGACACCCGCGTGATTACCAGATCCTTCAAGGCGGAAAAGACCCTTACCAAAGATACAGTGCCGGTGGACGTCGATGCCGTGCTGTTTTGGAAGGTCATAGATCCGAAAAAAGCGGCGCTCGACGTTGCCGACTACGATAGCGCGATCAGCTGGGCCTCCCAAACCGCTTTGCGCGACGTGATAGGTAAGACAATGCTTTCGGATATGTTGGAGGGTCGGGAAAAAATTAGCGATGAACTGCAGAAGATCATCGACGTACGCACGGAGCCCTGGGGCATCAATGTGATTTCAGTCGAGGTCAAGGATGTCCTTATTCCAGCAGCCCTGGAAGATGCGATGTCGATGCAGGCCCAGGCGGAGAGAGAACGTCAGGCCCGCGTGATTCTGGGAGATTCGGAGCGGCAGGTCGCCGAGAAATTTGGAGACGCAGCGAAGACCTACGTCAATAATCCAATTGCACTGCATCTCAGGGCAATGAACATGCTTTATGAGGGCCTGAAGCAAAATTCCACGATTGTCATTGTTCCGAGTTCGGCTGTGGAAACGATGCAGCTCGGCGGCTTAGCCGGACTAACAGCGCTCACCATGGGATTGGACCAACAGCACGCAAATCAAGAGAAAGGAGACAGGCAGCCAGGGCCGTGGTCTGAGCCTAGTCCTGCAAAGGCCTAGTTGGGCGATGAAGCAACCGGAGCCAAAAGCAATTCGAAGGAACGATCGGATCGCCGCGTGGAGATAGCTCTAGAGGACTCGCAACCTCGAAAAGCCTTAAGCACTCGAATCCAATTTCAGCAAAGCTCTGCAGTCCAAGTTTCGAGCTGAGTACCGCTTCAAGGATTCTCAAGTGAAGCTCAATGTATCCGTGGCCTGTGCGCGATCTAATCTGCCGCAGTCGAAGACGGGCCAATTTGTCGCATCCAACACGCGACACCCCGTCAACGCTTGCGGCGCGCATTCTATAGTCATAGCTGATGACTGGCGCTCTGCTGTGAGGCACCACGCGCAGCGTGAGATGACGTTAAGTCGGCTGGAGATAGATCGTGACCAACTTTGATCCGCACGAATTTGAAAGACCACCTATCGTGCTTACCGGAGCGGACCGGGCGCGTCTCGCGGCATTGGCGGATGCGGCAACACAAGATAACCCGGGCGTTGCTCGCTTTCTGCGCGAGGAGCTTGCGCGGGCCGACATCGTTCCCGAGGGCGCAGCGGGCGCGGTGATCATGGGTTCAGAGGTGAAGTTTGTCGATCATCGGTCGCCCAGGGTCCGACGATGCAAACTGGCTTATCCGGATGAAACGAATGACAGTCACTCCATTTCTGTGTTGACCTCCATCGGAAGTGCGCTTCTCGGGCTTGGGCCGGGGCAGTCGATCCATTGGACCGATGCTGGGATAGAACAACGACTTACGGTGCTGGAGGTTTTTTTCGGTTTTCCCAAGACAACCGGCAGTTAGCCGCGCGATTGCGACAAGGCCGCTCGCTGCTGATACGGTTCGATCGTATGTTCTGTCACACGAGACGGCCGGATCCGATCGACTGTCTCATCCGACATCCCTTGTCGAAAATCGTTCTTTCCAAATATTGCCAGTTGCTTCCTTTTGGCTAGATCGCAACCGCAGCGAGGATCTTAATTTTGTTTTTTAAATACAGAAACTTCAACCGCCGACTCCTCTGGTGATAGAAAAGCTTGATCGCTATGATACACCTTGTCATTTGCCATATGTCGGAATGCCGCGAAACTCAAGCATCGGTCATTCAAATCAGTGCATCAAAAGCGCGCAGGCTGGCCCTTGCTGCAAGAGATGGCGAGTGACTCCACAGAATGCCCATTCGCGCAGGCGGCCGTTCCCATAGGCCCCCGCCACTATAATGTCGGCTCCATTTTCTACCGCAATCGCATCCAGGTAGTCGCCAGCATCGCCGGCGCATAGCTCCGCGCTCGCGGAAGCCGCAATGTTGTGCTGCTGAAGCCATTTGGCGACATCAACGACGCGTCGAGTCGCGATTTCATTCTCGCGCTCGTCGGAGGTGATCTCGACGATCATCACGTCTTGAGCGCTTTTCAGCAGCGGAAGCGGCCGCGACTGCCTTTCCTGCTTCAGCACTATCCTTCCATGCGATCAGAATGCGGTTCAAGGCCAGAAACGTTTTCCGAGGCGGCACGACCAGCATTGGTCTGCCGGCTCTTATGATTGCATCGCCAATGTCGAGCGATTGGTTCGGTATGAATCTGATTCCCTTCTCGTGCCTGCAGACGATCAGTAAATCGACGGCCCTGGCTTCGGTTGTGAGAAAGTCAGCCGGCGAGGCGGCGTCCGAGCGCCATTCGGATGGGCTGTCGAGACTTTCAAACGTGGTGCGGAAGCTACCTTCGTGGTGGGCGGTCGCTTGATTCACCTGTTGGCAGTCAGCCTCCCGAACGTCTAATGCATTTGTGTCACCGAGATAAATCGGTATGTGTGGAAAGCTGGCTGTGGCACCTGATGACTCTTGATTTGAATCGATCGGCGAGATCACATGCGATCCGCAATGCAGACTCATTGCATTGTCCAAGGTCGAGATACACCATGAGTGATTGGTATTTCACCTTGCTCTCCAGAGTCTCAGTGAGAGATCAGCGCCGGAACTGTAAGAGATTCAAACATACCGCGTGTGACCCCTCCCAAGATGAACTCCCGGAGCCTTGAGTGGCCGTAACCACCCATAACAATCAGATCGGAACTCTTGTCAGCCGCGAGCGACAGAATGGCATTGTGGATATCGGAAGCATCTGCTGTGGGTTGCTGAACACCGGCAGATATATCGTGTCGCGCGAGGTGAACTATCAGCGCAGCCGCTGACACCTCGCTCACCATTGAATCGTCCCCGTTAACGGTTACGACATCGATGACTTTTGCCTTGTGAAGAAAGGGCATGGCGTCGTGAACCGCTCGCGCCGCCGGTCGTCCACCGTCCCAGCATATCAGTACGCGCTCCATTTTGAGGGGACCAACGTGGATATACGGAACCATCAACATTGGCCGTCCAGAGTTAAACAGTACGGCTTCTGGTAACAGGTCGTTAGGACTCGGCCTCGCGCGATTCGGTTGAGCAACCATACTCAGATCGTATAGACGCGAGGTTTCCGCAAGGGTTTGACTGGCGGGATAGGGACTGTTGCAAACGGTTCTGATGCCATGCGAGATTCCCGCGCGCCTGGCCGCGATCTCGAACTGATCGAGCGCGGCTGCAGCCAGCTCCACACCTGTATCGTATTCGGTTGCGCCAGCTACAGCCGCAGCAGAAGCTTCAAAAGCGATCACCGAGTCTAGCGACTGATATACGCAGGCGATACCATCGAGATGCGCATCAAAGGAGCTTGCAACTGAAACGGCGCAGTCAATGATCTGTTCGCTGGACCGGTCGATAGGTATATGGACTACGAAATCACTTGGCATTTTGCATCGCTCTCTTTTGGACGACAGTTTTGTGACTTCGATGAGAACGTCGCAAGTATGCTCGCGTGGGGACAGGTCTCTTTGATCTATCTCATCCTCCTTCTCACTTTTTAACCGGACGCTGGCCAAAGCCGTTTGATCGGGGGTCGTTAGAACGGCAGACTGCATCGAGCCTGGCATTTGAGCGGCTCAACGACGCTTGTTGTTTTGCTAGTGATCTCGTGCAACGGGGCTACCGTGCGATCGCTCGAAGCCATATGCCTCACAGCGATCCCGCTAAACGAGCTTTCGGATTGCGAGATCCCACTTAGCTCAGTAGCGCCACGAAAAAAGAGACCCCGGCAAGATATGCCGGGGCAAGTTTCGCCGGGAGGCGGACGGGAGGGGGTCCGGGGGGCCAACCGACGTCAACTATCCTACGGCTGTCGCGCACGTCTCTCGTTGATTTAAATCAAAACCAGTGAACGCCGGATCGTCTTTACTACGTACTGCAACAGATGGACGCCGGACTCACAACGACGAGGAGATACCAGCTATGAGCAGCAACCATTGTGAAGGCAGCATGATAAACGCAGGCGTATTTCCGCAAGGCATTGCGGGTCGCCGGCGTATGACTACGCGAAGATTCCGATACGCCGGATCGAACGGCGTCTGATCAAATGGTCCCTCCGCAATATGGTGGCGAAGAGACTTGGGAGAACGAGATGAGTTGCAGCGATGCCTTGACGGACGATATTGCCATGAAATGTGGAGTAAAGACCCCATTCGACCCTCGTATATTTCTCTCGAAAGCGGGCAACGCGCGAACCATCTCTCACTATCGCGCAAATGAAGTTGTCTACTCACAGGGCGATCCTGCAGATTCCGTTTTCTATATTCAAGATGGCATGACCAAGGTTACGGTCTTCTCTGAACGTGGGAAGGAAGCGATCGTTGGGCTTCCCGGGGCCGGCGATTTCTTCGGCGAAGGATGCTTAGCCGGGCAGGAGCTGCGCCAAGCGACAGTCTCCACCAGGACGAAATGCGTAATCGTACGCCTGGGAAAGGCGCACCTCATCCGAGTAATTCGCGACGAACCAGCGTTTGCCGAGTTATTCATATCGCATCTTGTGGCTCGGAATATTCGAGTAGAGGAGGATCTGGTCGATCATCTGTTCAATTCGAGCGAGAAACGGTTAGCTCGGGTTCTTCTGTCGCTGACGAATTTCGACAAGGAAGGTCGACTGAAATCGACTCCGATAAAAATTAGCCAGGAGATGCTGGCGGAGATGATTGGTACCACTCGCGCTCGCGTCAGCTTTTTCATGAACAAGTTTCGAAAACTTGGATTTATTGACTACAAAGGTCACATTGAAGTTCACAATTCCCTGCTTAACGTGATTCTAAACGACAATTCGGAAACTCAAACGATACGGAGCAACATGGACAGTCAGCTTTCGCTACAGGCTTCAACGACAGGTCAGCTTACCGGTCGCCACGGTGGTGCGCATTTGCGGCGGCATCGCGATGTGCAGGTTGCTAGGGTCGTTAACACGCGCCGTGCGGGTGGTTGACAAGCGATCGTCGCCCATCGTCGGCCCCAGCTTGTAACCTGGGCATCGAGCATGGAGCCGCGACTTGCTGAGGCGCGATAATTAGTTTGCCGAGAGCCCGTGAGCGAAGTGGGGCTCCCTTACATTTCCAGACGAGGAACTGCGGGCGTTGGGTCGTCCGGTCAGCGCCTCGATTGCACTTTGAGAGGAGGTTTCAACACCTCGGCATTGCCACAAGCAGTACATTGATACGTCTGCATCTCTTCGTTCCTGCCAACATAACCCGGAGTGACGAATTTTAGTCTCGTCGCTCCGCCACAGCGAGTACAGACGGTGATGGCCATTTTCGCTTCATCAGAGGACCGTCGCAAGGACACGAATGCTTTCCTATTCAAATGCCGACTTTCAGAATTGACGTTTCGTATTCTTTCAGAATTGACGTTTCGTATTGCACCGCAGCTAAGGTTCGAACACTTTCTGAGTCTGAGCAATCTTGATCAGTCACTAGGCGGAAGCCCCGTTATCGTCTCGCCGAATGCGTGGGGCTCGGCGACACGGGGCGTGATCGAGGCACGACCTTTTCTAGTTCATGCGTGTAGCCTAGCGCCTTGCAGTGGATCGCCAAGACGATCTTGGCCCAGTTACACTGGAGACGTTCCATGTTTGGCAGATTGAGCGCGGAACTCAAAAGCTTTCTGCAGACCGGCCTAAAAGTTTTGCAGGGGCACGAGCAGCACGCCGAGCAGGTCGCTTTCGACCTAAAGCCGTAGACGACGCAATTATGCGGTCGAGACCAACTTTCCCCGCTTATTGCTGTATGCGGTTTCTGGCTGTCTCGGCGCGTGCGGAAACGTTCCAAATCACGCTGGACAATCTGGTCTTTACGCTGGCGGACCAACTATTTCGAGATCCGTGAAGACCAAGCCCTAAGCCGAGAATGCGGCTTGAACGGAGCATAAAGCATGTCGATCACCGCAAGCCCTGATAGCGCGCACGAAGACACGCACAGTCATCCCGTCGGATGGCGACGCTATCTTTACTCAACCAACCACAAGGACATCGGCACGATGTACTTCGTGTTCGCGATGTGCGCGGGACTGATCGGCGGGATCCTCTCAATCGTGATCCGGATGGAATTGCAGCACCCAGGACTGCAGATTTTCACCAATACCCATACCTATAATGTGTTCGTAACCGGCCATGGGCTGATCATGATTTTTTTCACGCTCATGCCGGCGATGATGGGAGGATTTGGCAACTGGATGGTGCCGCTCATGATCGGCGCGCCGGACATGGCGTTCCCGCGCATGAACAACATTTCGTTCTGGCTGCTGCCTGCGTCGTTTGCACTGCTCATCATCTCGATGTTCGTGGAAGGCGAGCCGGGCTCGAATGGCGCCGGCACCGGCTGGACGCTTTACGCGCCGCTGTCGACGTCGGGTCATCCGGGGCCGGCGGTCGATTTCGTGATTCTGTCGATGCATATCGCAGGTGCGTCTTCGATCCTTGGCTCGATCAATTTCATTACCACCATTTTCAATATGCGCGCCCCAGGCATGACCATGCACAAGATGCCGCTGTTCGCATGGTCGGTCCTGGTGACGGCATTTCTGCTGTTGTTGTCGCTACCCGTGCTTGCCGGCGCGATTACCATGCTTCTCACCGATCGTAATTTTGGAACGACGTTCTTCGGGGCGGAAGGTGGCGGAGATCCGGTTTTGTATCAACATTTGTTCTGGTTCTTCGGTCACCCCGAGGTTTACATCATGATACTACCGGGCTTCGGTATGGTCAGTCATGTGGTTTCCACATTCAGCCGCAAGCCGATCTTCGGTTATCTCGGAATGGTCTATGCGCTGGTCGCAATCGGATTCATCGGCTTCGTGGTCTGGGCTCATCACATGTACACCGTCGGCATGTCGAGCAGCGCCCAGGCCTATTTTGCGTTCGCCAGCATGGTGATTGCGGTTCCAACCGGTATCAAAATCTTTTCGTGGGTCGCCACGATGTGGGGTGGTTCAATCACGTTTCGAACGCCGATGTTGTGGGCGGTCGGGTTCATTTTCGTGTTCACGGTCGGCGGTGTAACCGGGGTGGTGCTCGCCAATCCAGGCGTCGACCGGACGTTGCAGGACACCTACTACGTGGTCGCGCATTTCCATTATGTGCTGTCCCTCGGCGCCGTGTTCGCTATCTTCGCAGGCTGGTACTATTGGTTCCCGAAAATGACCGGATACATGTATTCGGAAACTCTAGGCAAGCTGCACTTCTGGCTGACCTTCGCCGGCGTCAACCTGGCGTTTTTTCCGATGCATTTCCTCGGACTGTCGGGAATGCCGCGGCGCGTCGTCGATTATCCGGACGCATTTGCTGGCCTGAACCAGATTGCGTCCTTCGGGTCCTATATCTCTGCCACAGGCCTGATCGTTTTTTTTGTAGGCCTCGTTTACGCGTTCGTCCGCAAGGAAAGGGCTGCGGGCAACCCGTGGGGGCCCGGCGCAACTACGCTTGAATGGACGCTGCCCTCGCCGCCGCCGTTTCATCAATTCGAGGTGCTGCCGCGGATCGAGTAATCCGCATGGCATGCAAATCGATCCAAGATGGTGCCTGTGAACGATTGACCTGAAGTAGGCAAGACTTGGGTATCCCCGTGATAGCAAGTGCATCGCAAATCAACTAGAGGACACGCCGTGTCAAAAAGACGCTCAAACAACGGAACAAACGGAAACAAACGCATCAGGCTGGACGGCTGTCGTTGCACTCCGTGCTGGTGACAGGATTCACAAAGATGATTTCGTGATAAACGAATTCCAACCGGTGCGGATGCCGTGAAATGCTACCGAGTTATTGACCTGGCATGGTTGAGTAGTCCGCTTTGTATGAGATGACGCTGTTCGAGGCCGCGCGGCGGCTCGTTTCACCGTTTGTCGCAGCAGACGTGAAGCTTTCATGTTCGCCTGTTTTTCATCCCATT
>Ga0068853_100000962_pt1 | contig 20259 bp, 20 predicted proteins | sample KBSCornC32_FD_65655 | JGI IMG/M metagenome (GOLD analysis project Ga0068853, IMG submission 65655) | Corn rhizosphere microbial communities from Kellogg Biological Station, Michigan, USA - KBS Corn C3-2 | ecosystem: Host-associated > Plants > Roots > Rhizosphere > Soil ...
TGTCCGATGCCTGGCAATTCGGTTACGGCGCGACCTGGGTCGGCAGCTACAACGTCAGCCAGCACTCGGCAGCAAACCCGGCTGGTCCGCTCAACGAGGTCGACGGCTACTGGATGCACCGCGCGATGGTCGCGTACAAGGTCAATCGCAGCTTGCGCCTGCAGCTCAACGTGACGAACCTGTTCGACGAGGAATACCTCACGCGCGTGCGTACCGCCGGTGACATCGCCTGGGGGACGCCGGGCGATGCAAGGTCGGCGGTGTTGACTGCAACCTGGGTGTTCTAGACTGTAGGGCGGACCCGACGGAGCCGAGCGATGCTGCTGCATGTCGCCAATGTGCTGGACGCGGACGAGGTGGCGCGCTGCCGCGCCGCGCTCGATGCGGCCGAGTGGCGCGACGGGCGCATCACCGCCGGTCACCAGTCCGGGCGTGCCAAGCACAACCGCCAGCTCGCCGAGGCCGATCCGGTCGCGCGCGAGCTCGGCGCGCTCGTATTGCACGCGCTCGACCGCAGTCCGACCTTCTTCGCCGGCGCGTTGCCGCGGCGCGTGTTCCCGCCATTGTTCAACCGCTACGAAGGCGGCGAGGCATTCGGTTCGCACATCGACAACGCCGTGCGCTACGACCGCTCGGGCGGCGACGTGCAGCCGCTGCGCACCGACTTGTCGGCCACCTTGTTCCTCAGCGCGCCGGAGGAATACGACGGCGGCGAGCTCGTGGTCGAGGATACATTCGGTGCGCACAGCGTGAAGCTTCCCGCCGGCGACCTCGTGCTCTATCCGGGCAGCAGCGTGCACGAAGTGCGGGCGGTCACGCGCGGAGCACGCGTCGCCGCGTTCTTCTGGATCCAGAGCCTGGTACGTTCGGACGCGCAGCGGCGGCTCCTGTTCGACCTCGATGTGTCGATCCAGCAACTGACGCAGAAGCTGCCGGATGCACCGGAACTGGTGCGCCTGACCGGCGTGTATCACAACCTGCTGCGCGAGTGGTCGAATGTCTGATGACAGCGGCCTTGCGCCAGGCGGTGCCGCCGGCGATGTCGTGCGCGCGGCTGCACACGCCGGCGACATCGATGCGCAGGCGTTGTATGCGCAGCTGCTGTGCGAGGGGCGCGGCGTCGCCGCCGATGCCGGCGAGGCGCTGCACTGGTTCTCGCTCGCCGCGAATGGGGGCCATGCCGGCGCGATGAACATGCTCGGCCGCTGCCATGAGCTGGGTCACGGCACTCCGGTCGATTTCGAGCGCGCCGCGGCGTGGTATCGCAAGGCCGCGATGGCAGGACTCGACTGGGGCATGTACAACCATGCGCAACTGCTCGCGGCGGGGCGTGGTGTCCCTGCCGATCGCGCGCGCGCATTTTCGCTGTACCTGTGTGCAGCGCAGGCCGGTCATGCGAAGTCGATGAACTGGGTCGGGCGCCACTACGACGAAGGTTGGGAAGTCGACCGCGACCCGGCGCTTGCGCTCGAGTGGTATCGGCGTTCCGCGTTGGCCGGCGATTTTCGCGGGCAGGTCAGCTATGCCTCGCGGCTCGTGCAGGATGGCCAGCTCGAGGACGCCGTGCAGTGGTTGCGGCGCGCCGCCGCGACCGCGACGCCGGCTTTCCTGCGGCAGCTCGTCGAGGACCTGTCGAAATCGTCGCACGCGCCATTGCGCACGATCGCGGCCGAACTGCGTCAGGGCGCGCCAGCCGCCTGAGCGGCGGTGAATTTCACCAGCACGAGCTCGCCGCCGCCGTCGAGCACGAGGCGTTGGCCGGCGCCGTCGCGGAAGTCGGCCAGCAATGAAGCTCCCGTCGCGAGGACGAGGGTTTCCTCGCCGCTGCGTGCCTTCGCCTGGCCGGCGAACACGTGCACGAACCACTCGCTGCCCGCTTCCGGGAAGATCACCATCGGCCCGACCAGCGGCCGCGCGAGGACCTCCGCACGCGCCGCGTCGCGTCGCGCCATCACGTTGAAGTCGCGGGTCGGTCCGGCCAGAAGGCGGCACGCGACGTGCGCTTCGCCCTTGAAATGCACGTGTTCGAAACGCCGGCTCAGCGTGCGCGGAAGTGCGTCGTCGACGACGAGCTCGATGCCGTTGCCCTCGAGCAGCAGCAGGTCGCGCGCGATGCCGGGAAACGACGAAAACGGTCCATCGCTCTCGATCTCGGCGATGCTGATACGCCAACGGAAACCGGCGGCGGAGTCATCCGCGCTGCGCGCGATCTCGGTGGTCCAACCGCCATCGTTCTTCCAGCGCGTGCGCTGGTAGTCGGCAGCGGAGAAAATGCGCAGGTTGTTCATGCGGGTGTTTCCCGTGCCACGCGACCTGGTTGATGGCCGATCCTTGACCGCAGCCTCATGGGACCCCCAGATGGTCCTGCAGGAAGCGGGCGACTGCAGGCCATACCTGCTTGCGTTGCGCTGCATCCGCGATACCGTGTCCAGCCCCTTCGAGGGTAATCAGGTTTGGCGGGCGACCATCCATTGAAAGCAGACGGACGAGCCGGCGCGTGTGCTCGTAGTCGACGCGTGGATCTTCGGTTCCGTGGACGAGCAGCAATGGCGCGCGCAACTCGCGATAGCGATACGCAGGTGAAATCCGCTCGAACGCGGCTTCGTCCTTGCGCGGGTCTCCCATGATTTTCAGGAGCGCATCGCGGCCGGTTTTCGAGCGGCCCGAGTCGCTTGCGGTGAACACGAGTGCCCGATCGCTGACGCCCATCATCGAGATCACGCAACGATACCGTTCCGGCCAGCGGATCGCGGACATCATCGCGGAGTATCCGCCGTAGCTTGCGCCGAATGCGCACATGCGCTGTTGATCGAGCGGATATTGTTCGAGTACCTTGGCGAGTGCCGTATCGATGTCGTCTTCGATCGATGTTCCCAGGCTACCCTTGCCGGCTTCGCGGAATGCGACGCCGTAGCCGCCGGATCCGCGGAAATTTACTTGCAGCACCGCATATCCAAGGCTCGCGATGAACTGTACCTCCGGGTCGAAGCGGGCCGAGTCGCGCACTCCGATCGGGCCACCGTGGCTCAGCACGACAAGCGGCAGTTTCCTCCCCTGCGTGACTTCGGGCATCGTCAGGTAGCCCTCGATCGGAAGGTGGTCGGCACTCTCCGCATGGATGACCTTGGTCGAACTCCACGCGCGTCCCTTGAGCCATGGGCGCGCTTCGTCGAGCAGTGCTGCCTGCTTCCGCCCGATATCCAGCAAGAAGAATGTCGGCGGGCGCGTCGCGCTTTCAACGCCAAGTATCACCTTGTGGAGATTCGCGTCGTGGTCGATGACGACAACCGTCTCGTCCGGGAAGGCGTTGCTCGCCTGCGCATTCAGTCGTGCTCGCGTGCGATCGAAATATTCGGTCGCGACCTGCCCCTCGCGGTAGTACGTGACCCCTATCGGCTCCTTGTCGGGGTTGAACAGAGCCGATTCGATATCCGTTCCCGGTCTTGAGAAAAGCGTCCGGGTGACTTTCCCGCTCACCGGATCGAACGCAACGAGGTCGCGCTGGGAGCGGCCGTCATCGCTCAAGCCATAGATGAGGTCGCCAGCGGAAGACAGGGCGATGGCGTAGAACGCGCCGGGCGCCCCTGGAAGCGTGACTTCGTGGAATGAGTCGGCCGATCCGTAGTACAGCACATTGGCGCCGTCACGACGACCAATGGCGGCGCGCAGTCTGCCGCTGCCGTCGGTGAACCATTGGCTGTCGTTCTCGACGCCGTGATTGAGCCGATGGCCTTCGCTGAGGTTCGTCGCATCGATCGTTTTCTGGCTTGCGATGTCGATCTTCTGCACGACGAGGCGATTGTTGTCCGAGTGCGACGCGAACAGGAGATGCTGCTTGTCGCCGGGCAGCAGGTCGACGATCGATCCACCTTGCTGCACGGTCAGCACGGTCGTGCGCGGAGGGGAAACATTGAAGTCTTCCAGTCGAAGGATCTTGATGAGCTGACGGTCTGGGTCCGCTCCGATTCCCAATACCAGGATCCGCTCGCTTTTCCATTCGGCCAGATTGATCCGTGCAGGCGCTTTCAGCAGTGGCGTGCTGGTCGAACGTCGCAAGTCGACGATGTCGATGCCCCACGATTCTCCGTCGTTGGTCACTTCCGCGACGAGTTCGCCATCGGGCGAAATGCGCAGCCGGTCGATCCTGTCGGGGCGCCACAACTGCTCTACATCAACGGGCAGGTCCTGCGCCGGTTTTGGTGCAATCGCCGCATCCGCCATGCGTGGATCGCTGCGCTTTGAGCGATAGAACGCGGGGAACGGATCCGGATAGGGTCCGGCATAGACGAAAGGTAGCGTCGACGGCAGCCTCGGATGCGTCGATTCAAGCCAGTCCATGGCACGCAATCCGCGATTGGACAGCCATATCTTTGCGTGGAACAGGCCGGTTTCGCGGAAACGGAGATCGCCCGGGTAATTGATGACGCCAGGTTTCACGCTGAATCGGAATTCATCGTCCGAAGCGAGGTCGTACTGGATGAATCCAGTCGTCGTCATGCTCGCGTGGTCGAAGCGATACTCGCCTGCGGTCGCCTTGTAGAGCTGGGTACGCAGGCCGGGATTGATTCCCTTCAGCATGGCAGCGCTGATCCCGCCGTTGCGCTGAATCCGTACTCCACCCGGAAGCGCGGTATCCGAGTCGACTGCGACGATGAGAAAGCCTTCGTCGGCATCCAGTGCGGGCAGATCCCCCGGGGCGACTTCGCGCAGGGAAGCGCGACTCGTCGCGCCAGCGAAAAGGAGGAAAAGGCAGATCGTGGTCGTGAGGGAGCGAGACATGCGCGATCCCGCGTCAAATGCGATCACTGGAATATACGGGACGCCTTGCGGCGAAGCTGAGATCAGGGGCCCTGCGGATGATACGTATAGACCAGCGTCGCGTGGCCGAGGAAGTCGATCGTCGTCGCCTGGCGTCCGCCGAGACGGCGGGCGACGCGCTCGGAGGCGCTGTTCTCGGCGCGGATCAGGCTGATCGCGCGCGCGGCATGCAGTTCGGCGAAGGCGTAGTCGAGTGCGGCTCGCGCTGCCTCGGTCGCGTAGCCCTTGCGACGCTGTTCCGGAACGAGCATCCAGCCGAGCTCGAGGTCGGGCCAGCCTTCCGGGTAGTGCATGCCGACGCGGCCGACGAACTCGCCGCTGTGGCGCAATTCGACCGCCCACATGCCGCAACCGCGCAGCGCCCAGTGGCCGAGCAGCATCGCCATCGAGCGCCAGGCATTCATGCGGTCGAGCGGCTGGCCATCGCCGACGAAGCGCGTGCTGCTGGCGTCGGCGAGCATCGCGGCATAGGCCTCGAAATGGCGTTCGCCGAGCGCGCACAGGCGCAGGCGTTCGGTTTCGAGCGTGGGAATTTCGATCATCGCCGGATCAGCCAAGCAGCGCGGCGAGCGCGCGCGTCGATGCGAGCAGGCTCTCGTTCCAGCTGAAGCCGACGATGCGCTCGCCGCTGTGTGCGTCGAGGAATTCCTCTTCCTGACCAGGCGCGAGCAGGTGGCGGTAGTCGACCGTGATCTCGGTGCCGATGCCAAGATCGGCGGCGGCGAACACGAAACCGAGATGCCACAGCCCGCTCGGTTCGAACGCATGATTGATGTAGCACTCGTCCGGCCATTCCGGCGTGACGGTGTAGCGGTCCTCGAACCAGCGCACGGTCGCCGGCAGCAGTTGCGCCGCGTCCGGCATCGCGTTGATTTCGTCGAACGTGTAGACACGCGGGATCGCATCAGGCGCGGTGATCAGGCGGCCGCGCGCGACCGGCTCGTCGAGGAACAAGCCTTGCCCTGCGCCCGTGATCGTCGACGGGCCGATGTGGTAACGCGGGAGGATCATTGCGTGCAACCGCCGTTCGGCGGGGCGCGAGTGTACAGGATGCGCGCGCCCGCCGAGCAAGCCGGCCGGCTGGATGCCTCAGCGGACCTCCATCGCGCCGCTGCCGCCGCGCGCAGGCAGCCTCTCGACCACGATGACGATCGCGTCGCGGTTCGCTTCGATCGTGCGTTCGCCGATGCCGTCGACGGCAGCCAGATCCTCGATGTGCAGGAACGGCCCGTGCGAAGCGCGATAGGCAACGATCGCCTCCGCCTTGACCAGGCCGACGCCGCTGAGCGACTCGGCCAGCGTCTTGGCGTCGGCATGGTTGATGTCCACCTGCGCGAGCGCCGGCAGGGGCAGCAGCGCGAACGTCAGCAGCAGGGAGGACAGGAGCTGTCGAAGCAGTTTCATCGGCGGCCGGATGGAACGAGCGGTTCCGGCGGGCGTCGTGCCCCGAACCGAACGGATGTTCTCGCGCGACCCTGCGCGATGGGTGAAAGTCTAGGTCCGGCGGCGGGTTGCAGGGAGTGTCCGGGGTCATGCATCGATGTAGGTGCATGCTGCGCGTTCGCGTAGGAAATTTCCTACGCAGCGCGCTCCGCAGGGTCGTCAGGCCTGCTCCAGCGGTACGGCCATGCCCCGTTTGAGCGTGCCGAGGGCAACGCGGGTGCGGTAACGCCGCACGTTCGCATTGTCCGCGAGCAGCTTCTGCATCAGTGCTTCGTAGCCTTCGACGTCGCGCGCGCTGACCACCAGCACGTAGTCCTCGTCACCGGTCACGTACCACGCTTCCTGGATCGCCGCTTCGGCGGCGATCCAGCGCTTCAGGCCGGCGAGCAGTTCGGTGCGTTCGCGCTCCACCTCGAGGTCGACGATCATCGTCAAAGGTCGACCGACGCTGCGCGCATCGACCACGGCGACTTCGCCGGTGATCACCGCCTCGTCGCGCAGGCGCGCGGTGCGCCGCTGCACGGCCGAGGCGGACAGCCCGATCTCCGCGCCGATCGCTTCGGCGGAAATGCGTGCATCGCGCTGGAGCAGGGTGAGGATCCTGCGATCGAGCTTGTCGAGTTCCGGTGGCATCTGGGCGTAAAAGCGGGAAATGACGGGGAAACTTCGCGTTTCCCGCGGGACGAACGCGGCTGCGCCGCGCGGCGCGACTCTAGCATGGGCAACCTCATCCAGCGCCCCGCGCCCGAGGTTCCGAGCATGCAGTCCACGCCCCTCATCGCCAACGTCCTGACCGCAGCGCGCTACATCGATCCACTGTTCCTCGACTCGCCGATCCTCGGCAATGCGGCGCTCGACGCCGAGCTCGGCTGCGAGTTGCTCGCCAAGGACGAGACGCGCAATCCGATCGGCTCGTTCAAGGGGCGCGGTACCGAACTGTTCGCGGCCACGGCCTTGCGAGGAAACGAGGCGGTCGTGTGTGCTTCGGCCGGCAACTTCGGCCAGGGGCTCGCACGCGCCGCGGCGAAGCGCGGGCATGCGTGCACGGTCTTCGTCGGTGCGGGCGCGAATCCGCTCAAGGTCGATGCGATGCGCCGGTTCGGTGCCGACGTGCGCAGCGGCGGGGCCGATTTCGATGCGGCCAAGCAGGCTGCGCGCGCGTACGCGGCGGCGCATGGCTTGATCTTCGTCGAGGATGGCGCACAAGCCGCGATCGCCGAAGGCGCCGGCACCATCGGCCTCGAACTGGCCGCGAGCGCGCACTTCGACACCATCCTCGTGCCGCTCGGCAATGGCGCCTTGCTCGCCGGTGTCGGGGTCGCGCTGCGCCATGTCGCGGCAGACGTGCGCATCGTCGCGGTCGTGGCCGCCAACGCGCCGGCGATGAAGCGTTCGCTCGAAGCCGGTCGTGCGGTCGCGACCGATAGCGTCGACACGATCGCGGACGGCATCGCGGTGCGCGAGCCGATCGCGCAGTCCTTGCCCGAGCTGCGTCGCTGCTGCGACGAGGTCGTCGCGGTGTCGGAGCAGCAGATCGTCGATGCGATGCGCTTGCTGCACCGGCGCCTTGGTCGTGCTTTCGAGCCGGCGGGCGTGGTCGGCGTCGCCGCGATCCTCGCCGCCCGCGAGTGCCATGCCGGTCGGCGGGTGGCGACGATCCTGTGTGGCGCGAATGTCGCGCCGGACCTGCGCGAGCGCCTGTTCCCGAGCTGACGGCGCCGCGTCATCACGCTTCGTTCCTCCCTTTTCACACGGAAGCCCCGATGAAACTCCTGTACCAGACCCACTCGCCCTATGCCCGCAAGGTTCTCGTTGCCGCGCACGAAATGGGCATCGCGCAAGCGCTCGAGGTGATCCATCACGAGACCAGTCCGCTGCTGCGCAACGACGCGGTGTTCGCACTGAATCCGCTCGGCAAGGTGCCGGTGCTCATCGATGGCGACGACTCGGTCGTGTTCGACTCCGACGTGATCTGCGAATACCTCGATCGTCTGCACGGCGGTCGCCGCCTCATCCCGGACGAGGCGAGGTCGCGCTTTCGCGCACTGCGCCTGCAGGCGCTCGCGCAGGGGATTGCCGATGCCGGGATCGCCGTGCGCTGGGAAGACGAGCGGCGGCCCCCGCCGTTGCGCTGGCCGCAGCTGCGTGACGGCCAACTGCGCAAGATCGCGGACGCCTGCGATTTCGCCGAGCGCGAGGTCGATCCGGCGCGGCCGATCGACATCGGCGACATCGCACTCGCGACCTCGCTCAGCTGGATCGAATTCCGCGGCGTGCATGCGTTCGCACCAGGCCGCCCACGCCTCGCCGAATGGTATGCACGGTTCAGCGAGCGCCCGTCGATGCGTGCGACCACGCTGTCGGGAGATACCCATGACCACTGAAGGCACCACTCCGGCATCCTCGTCGGTCGGAACATCGCTGACGCGCCTCGGCCCTCAACTGCTGTTCCTGCACGGCTACATCGCCGATGTGCAACTCGTGCGGCGGATGGTTTGCGCACCGCCGCAAGCGCAGCGCCGGCCGGCCGCGTGGCGGCGCCTGGTGGCGCTGTTCGGGTGGCTCGGCTGCGGTGCGATCCGCGCCTTTCCGCCTTGATGGCACGCGAAGTAGGCGCGCCGATCCGCTACGATTGACGACCTGCCGGGTGCGGCTGCCAGCGTGTGCCAACGCGCGCGGTTCGCGCAACGGACCCACGATCGAACAGGTGGACAGATGGATTCCAACGCACTCAGCAGTTTCGTCGGCGGCCTCTGGGACGAGCAGATCGTCCCGCAGATCACCGAGTACATCCGCATCCCGAACAAGTCGCCGATGTTCGACGCGCAGTGGGCCGAACACGGCTACATGGACCAGGCGGTCGAACTGATGGCGGGGTGGGCGAAGGCGCAGCCGATCCCCGGCATGCAGCTGGAGGTGGTGCGCCTGCCTGGTCGCACGCCGCTGATCTTCATCGAGATCCCGGGCAGCGGCGACGACACCGTGCTGCTCTATGGCCACCTCGACAAGCAGCCGGAAATGACCGGCTGGTCCGCGCACCTCGGTCCCTGGAAACCGGTGCGTGAAGGCGACAAGCTGTACGGTCGTGGCGGCGCCGACGACGGCTATGCGATCTTCGGTTCGCTCGCCGCGATCCTCGCGTTGCAGGCGCAGGGTATCCCGCATGCACGCTGCGTCGTGATGATCGAGGCCTGCGAAGAGTCGGGAAGTTACGACCTGCCGTACTACGTCGACCATCTCGCCGCGCGCATCGGCAAGCCGTCGCTGATCGTCTGCCTCGACTCCGGCTGCGGCAACTACGACCAGCTGTGGTTGACGACCTCCCTGCGCGGCCTGACCGGCGGCAACCTGACGGTGAAGGTGCTCGAGGAGGGCGTGCATTCCGGTGACGCTTCCGGCGTCGTCGCGTCGAGCTTCCGCATCCTGCGCCAGGTGCTGTCGCGCCTCGAGGACGAGGTGACCGGCAAGATCCGGCCGCAGGAGCTGCACGTCGAGATCCCCGCGCAGCGCGTCGCTCAGGCGCAGCGTACCGCGCAGATCCTCGGCAACGCCGTGTATTCGAAGTTCCCGCTGGTCGACGGCGAACAGCCGATGAATGCCGATCTCGCCGAACTCGTGTTGAACCGCACCTGGCGCCCGGCACTGTCGGTGACCGGCGTCGGTGGCCTGCCGGCGCTCGATTCCGCCGGCAACGTGCTGCGTCCGTACACCGCGGTCAAGCTTTCCCTGCGCGTGCCGCCGACGCTGGATGCGGCGAAGGGCGGCGAGTTCCTCAAGCGCCTGCTCGAGAAGGACCCGCCGTACGGCGCCAAGGTCACGTTCGACCTCGAGAAGGCCGGCAGCGGCTGGGAAGCGCCCGCGCTCGCGCCGTGGCTCGAGCAGGCAGTCGACGCCGCATCGCGGCAATTCTTCGGTGCGCCGGTCGCGTTCAACGGCGAGGGCGGCTCGATCCCGTTCATGGGCATGCTCGGCGAGAAGTTCCCGGGCGCGCAGTTCATGATCACGGGCGTGCTCGGCCCGCACTCGAATGCGCATGGCCCCAACGAGTTCCTGCACATCCCGACCGGCAAGCGCATGTCGATGTGCGTCGCCAAGGTCGTCGCCGACCACCATGCGGCCGGCATGCAGGGACTCACGCGCGGCGTCGCGGCGAGCCATGCGCATACGGTCAAGGGCGGCGACGGCTGCTGCGACTGAGCGTCGGCATATCGCCACGATCGTGCCATCGTGGCGCCATGCTTCGTGCCGGCGAATTGGTTAGTTTTGCCGGCAGGAGGTTCCCATGACGACGATCCGCACCGCACGCACCTACGACGCCGCCGCGATCACCGGCCTGTGCGGCGAGCTCGGCTATCCGGCCACGCGTGCGCAGGTCGTCTCGCGCCTCGCCGCGATCGAGACGGACGCGCGCGGCTGCGTGCTGGTCGCGGAAGACGCTTCCGGCACGGTGGCCGGCTGGCTGCATGTCGCGATCGGCGCCAGCCTCACCGATGAGGCATGCGCCGAGATCCGCGGCCTCGTCGTCACCGCGTCCGCGCGCGGCAACGGCCTCGGCCGTGACCTGCTGCACGCCGCCGAAGCCTGGGCGCACGCGCACGGTTGCGCGTGCATGCGCGTACGCAGCCGCGTCGAACGCGAAGGCGCGCACCGCTTCTACGAACGCGCCGGCTATGTCCGCGCGAAGACCCAGGCGGTATTCGCCAAGCCGGTCGCGGCGGCTCAGTCGACCAGTCGCTTGCGCACCGCGTAGCGCACCAGTTCGGCGCTGTTGCGCACGCCGAGCTTGGCCAGCACGCGGCTGCGGTGATTCTCCGCACCCTTCGCGCTGATCGACAGGCGGATGGCGATTTCCTTGATCGTCAGGCCGTCGACGACGAGATGCAGCACTTCGCGTTCGCGGTCCGACAGCGAGCCGTACGGATCCTCGGGCAGATCCTGCGGCTGGTGCAGGCGGCCGGCGAGGATCTTCGTCGCATACGGGCCGAAGTGCACGCCGCCGGCGGCGATCGTGCGGATCGCCTTCAGCAACTCGTCCGCCGCGGCGTGCTTGACGAGGTAGCCGGCGGCGCCGGCGCGCACCATCTGCACGACGTACTCGTCCTCCTCGTGCATGGTCAGCACGAGCACGCGCGTGCGCGGCAACTCCTCGGTCAGGCGGCGCACGACATCGATGCCGCTCAGGCGCGGCATCGAAATGTCGATCACCGCGACGTCCGGATGCAGGGCATGTGCCTGCTCGATCGCGGCGATGCCGTCGCCGGCCTCGCCCACCACGAGGCAGTCGCTGCTCGCGCGCAGCGTCGCGACCATGCATTCGCGCAGCACCGTGTGGTCGTCGGCGATGAGCAGTCGGATCATGCGTCGGCCTCCATGTTCGAATCCGTGAGTGCGAAGCGCAGGCGTATGCCGAAACCGGCACCGGGCGCCGAATCGACCCGCAGCGTACCGCCGAACAGGCGCGCGCGGTCGCGCATGCCGCCGAGACCGCTGCTGGCACCTTCGGTCCCGCGCGCGAGCGCCGCTTCCGGCGCGCAACCGCGGCCATCGTCGCGCACGCTCAGTTCGGCTTCGCGTTCCGCGCAGCGGAAGGCGACTTCCACGTGCGTCGCGTCCGCGTGCTTGGCGATGTTCGCGAGGGCTTCCTGCACGATGCGGAACACGAGGGTGGAGCGGTCGCGGTCGAGCGCGATCGAACCGGCCTCGTATTCGAGCGTGACGGCGAGCCCGTGCGTCTCCGAGAACGAACGCACCAGCCAGCGCAGCGCGGGTTCGAGGCCGAGGTCGTCGAGGATCTGCGGACGCAGCAGGCGCGACAGCTCGCGCGTGTCGTGCAGTGTCGCTTCGGCGACCGCCTGCACGCGTGCGAGGTCGCCGCGTGCGCGCTCGAGACCGGCATCGGCGGGCAGGCTCGCGAGCGCGCCGGCGATCAGGTGCAGCATCGCGGTGAGGTTGTGACCGACGCCGTCGTGCAGTTCGCGCGCGAAGCGTCCGCGCTCCTCTTCCTGCACGCGCCAGACCGAACGCGCGATCCGGCGGAAATGCGCCTGGCCGTCGCGCAGCCGCTCGGCGAGACGGTCGTGCTCCTGCAGCAGGCGCGTGAGCTGCGCACGCAGGTCGGCGGGATCGGGATGCTCAGCGCGCATCGGGGCGTCCGGTTTCGGCGTGTTCGCGCGAGGCGAGCCGTTGTTCGAATCGGCCACGCGCGTCGGCCGGCGCATCGGCCAGCATGTCGGCACGCGCGGCGTCGGCGGCTGCGCGCGCTGCGTCGCTTTCGGCGCCGGCGGGGTAGGCCTGCGCGGCGAGCCGATGCAGGAACATCGCGTCGGCCGAACGGCCGGCGTCCTTGAGCAGGGGGAGCGCCTCGCGGTAGCGGCGGATCGCGGTGCCGCGATCGCCGCCGCGCACGGCGACCGCCATCTCGAGTTCGAGCCATTCAAGGCGGGCCGGCACTTCGCCGAGATGGATCGCGTCCGTGCGTACCGTCGCGAGCAGCTTGCCGGCAGCGACGTCGCCCTGGGCGAGTGCGAGGCGCACGCGTTGCAACTGCACCTCGAGCCCGACCTTGCCGCTGTGCGCCTGCGTTGCCGCCGTCGCGGCCTCGTCGAGCTTGGCCTTCGCCTTGGCATAGTCGGCGGCCGCCTGCGCGCGCTGCGCGGTGGCGAGCAGGAACATGGCGCGTTGCTCGTCGTTGATCTGCGCGAAATCGATCGCCGCGAGCGCGGCATCGACCGCGGTATCGTCGCCGAGCGCGCCCGCCGCGCGCGCCTTCAGCAGGTTGCCCTCGGTCGCGATGCGCAAGTCCGAGCGCCGCGCCGCGAACTGGCGCGCGCGTTCGGCGTGCGCAAGCGCGTCGGCATAGCGACCCTCGGCGAGGCACAGGGTGGCGAGGTTGAGGTGGCCGGCGGCGCTCTCCTCCGGCAATTGCCGATCCTCGGCGTTGCGCAGCGAAGTCTGCAGGCGCTCGCGTGCCGCCGCGAAGTGGCCGCGTGCGATGTCGAGCAGGCCGATGCTCTGTTCGATGCGCAGAATCCCGTTGCTGTCGTCGGCTTTGCGGTACAGCGCCGCCGCTTGCTGCCAGTACACCAGCGCGTTGTCGAACTGGCCGAGCTGGAGCGAGGCGAACGCGACGTTGTTCAGGCTTTCGGCGACCTGGTCCGGCAGGTCCAGTTGCTGGCGGATCGCGAGCGCTTCACGGTACGCGGCCAACGCGGCCACGAAGTCGCCGCGTTCCTCGGCGATCACGCCGCGGTCGTTGTGCAGGTCGGCCAGGCTGGCGCGATCGCCGAGGTCCTCGAGCAGGCCGCGCACGCGATCGAGCGTGCGCTCGGCTTCCTCGCGCTCGCCGCGCTCGGCCTGCACGATCGCGAGGTTGCGCAGCGACTTCGACAGACCGATGCGATCGCCGAGCTGCTCGCGCATTTTTGCCGCGCGAGAGTACTGCTCGACTGCGGCATCGAGCTGGCCGAGGCGTTCGTAGCCGACGCCGAGCGCGTTGCGCGTCTCCGCTTCGGCGGCGGCGTCGCGGCCGCGGGTGTTCAGCACGAGTGCGCGCACGAGGTACTCGTCGATCGCCGCCTGCGCCTGCCCCTGCTGGATCGAGGTGCGACCGAGCAGGAACCACGCGCGCGCATCCTGGTCGTCGTTCGCGGTAAATCGGCGCAACAACCCGATCGCCTCCGCACCGGCGCCGTTCGCGGCAAGCGTCTCCGCGGCGAGCAGGCCGAGCGATGGATCGTGAGGAAATGCACGAACGGCCTGGTCCAGTGCGACGCGTGCCTTCGCGCCATCGTCGCTCGCGAGTGCACGCGCGAACAACTCGCGGCCGAGCGGGCTGGTGTCGTTGCCGAACTGCTTCTCGATCGCCGCGCGCGTGTCCTGCGCGGGCAGGGCCTGGTGGGCGTTTTCCTCGGCTTCGAGCAAGGCGCGTTGCAGCAACGCGCTGGCAGGTTCCGCCGCGGCGAGCGGGGCGAGGCTCGCCGCCGCCGCCGGATCCGCGTGCCGATCGAGGGCGAGCAGCGCGGTTCCGAAATCCGCCAGCGCCGCTGCCGACAGCGATGGCGCGCTTCCGACCTGCAGTTTCGACGCGGCTAGCCAAGGCGCGACGGAATCCTGGTAGTTGCGGAACAGGGCCGCGGAATCCGCACCGCGCGCGATCAGCGGCGGCGTGACTGCGGTCGCGCCGGGTTCGATCCAGGTCAGTTCGAGCTGCAGGCCGTGGTCGTCGCGATGCAGCTCGCCCCGGATCAGGCGGTTCGCGCCGGCGGCGTTCGCGATGTCCGGCAGCTGGCGCAGCAGCGCTTCGCCCTGCAGGTCGGGCGCAATGCGTTCCTTCGCGTCGACGAGGCGCCGGTGCTGCAGCGATGCGACCGCGGGATCGTTGCGCAGCCAGGTTTCGAGGTGCTCGCCGAATGCACGCGCGAGGCCCGCGAGTTCGGCGTCGCCCGGCGCGGCCGTGAACGGCAGCACGCCGATGCGCGGAATCGCCGGTGCGACCGCAGCGACCGGTACGCGCGGCGAGCCCGGGTGGCGCGCAAGCCAGCTGCCGATCCCGGCGAGCACGGCCAGTGCGAGCGCACCGAGCAGCAGGACGCGGCGGTCCAGCGGCGGGCGCAGCACGCGCTGCGCCTCGAGCGCACGCAACGCCTCGCGCGCGGATCCGAAACGATGCGCAGGATTGACCTTGAGCAGGCGTTCGCTGAATGCATGCAGCCATGCCGGCAGGTCGGGGCGCATCTTCGCCAGTGACGGCGGTGGCCGCAGGATGCGCTGCACGACCGCCTCGGCGGGCGTGCCGCCGGAGAACGGCAGTTCGCCGGCGAGCATCTCGTAGAAGATCAGGCCGACCGCGTAGAGGTCGCTGCGCGCATCGATGGTGGTGCCGCGTGCCTGCTCCGGCGACAGGTATTCCGGCGTGCCGATGATCATGCCGGTCTGCGTCATGCCGGTCGCGCCGAGGATGCGCGCGACGCCGAAGTCGGTGATGTAGGCGTGGTCGCCGTCGAGCAGGACATTGGCCGGCTTGAGGTCGCGATGCACGACGCCGCGCTGGTGTGCCGCAGCGAGGCCGTCGAGCAGGCCGCGCGTGATCGCGAGTGTCTGTTCCGGCGGCAGGCGGCGCAGCGTGTCGAGGCGTTGCTCGAGCGATTCGCCGCGGATGAAATCCATGCTGATGAACCAGCGGCCTTCATGCTCGGCGATGTCGTGGATGCGCACGACATGCGGGCTCGACACCTGGCGCGCGAGCAGCAGTTCCTGGCGGAAATTGGCGAACGCCTCCGGGCGTCGCGCGAGATCGGGGCGCAGCAGCTTGAGTGCGACGTCGATCTCGAGCGACAGGTCGTAGGCGCGATAGACGACGCCCATGCCGCCGATGCCGATCAGCGATTCGATGCGGAATCGCCCGGCAAGGACGTCGCCCGCGCGCAACTCGCTCGCGGCGAAGTGGCCGGTCAGCGTGGCGGCGGTGTCGCGCGCGGGTTCGTCGGTGAGGCCGGCATTCACCCGCGCACGATAGCGCGGACGGCGCGTGTCGCACAGGTGCGCCTAGGCGCGGCGCAATTCCTCCCACAACGGCGCCGGCTCGTCCTTGTCGGACAGCGAATCGAGCAGGCCGGCGATCTTCTCGCGCAGGCGCGCGGCCTCGATCGCGGTCGCGGCCTGGCCGGCGACGCTCTCGACGAGTTCGAGATCGAGCTCGGTGACCGGCGGTCCCGGCTGGCGGCTGTCGACGTAGATCACGCCGGAGGCACCGTCCTGCATCGGCAGCGGCACGCACACGATCGCGCGGATCCCGCCGAGGCGAACGCTCGGCCGCAGCGCGAGCCAGGGTGAGTCAACCGTGTCGCAGCACACGACCGAGGTGCGCTGCGCGATCGCGCGGTCCACTGCCGACACGCTGCCGGCGAAGCGGTGGCCGGCGAACTCGGCGAGGTTCAGCGCGCGACTCGCCCGCACGCGCAGCGGCTCGCCGGCGTCCGCGTAGAGCACGAAACCGCGCTCGAGGCCGGACAGCTGCAGCACCATGTCGAGCAGTTGCGGTATCAACGTGCTCATGCCGACATTCGGCTGCTGCAGTTGCGCCGACAACGCGCGCGAGACGGCACGCCGGCTCAGGTTGATCGAGCGCTGCGCCTGTGCGGCGGTGGCGTCGAGCGGCTCGAACGAGCATTGCACGTCGCCGATCGAGAACCAGGTGCGCTTGTCGAGTTCCGCGCTCAGCACGAGGCGGCCGTCGACGCGCAGGCCGTTCTTGCTGCCGGTATCGTGCAGGTGCCAGGCGCGGCCGCGGCTGACGATCTCGGCATGGAAGCGCGATACCGACGCGTGTTCGATGCGCAGCTCGCAGTCGCTCGCACGCCCGATGCGATAGTTCGTGTCTTCCTCGAGCAGCCGCACCAGTGCGGCGCCGTCGGGCGGATAGGTCGTCAGGCGTGCCGGCATCGCCTGCCTGTCACGGTGCGCCGGTGCAGCGCAGCAGGCTGAAGCGCAGGGTCTGCGCCAGGCTCTCCAGCTCGCCGGCATCGTTGACCACGTCGTGTTGCGCGCGCCACAGGTTCGCAATGTCGCCCGCCGCCGCGTTCTGCCGGACGCTGGCGATGAACTCGTCGAGCGGACCGAGCGCGTTGGTGCAACCCAGCAGGGGATCCAGGATGGCGGTGGTCACCGCAGTGAGTACGTTCGCGAGCAGGCCGACCAGCTGGCCGCGAAGCAGATTGTCCAGTACCGCGGAGACCAGGCGCAGGCTCAGCGCCGAAGTCTTGGGAATGATGACCGCGAGAACCAGCGGCAGCCCGGCGTTGTTGGCGTCGACGCCGATCGCGAATTGGGAGAATGCGCCGCCGCGGCCACGCGCGCGCGCGCTGCCGTTCAACACGTCCTCGGTGACGTCGGCGAACTGGCCATCGAGCGGTGCCTTGATCAGGCGCAGCGGACCGCCGGGTTCGTACGCGAGGTTGTGGGTGTGGATTTCCAGCTGGTAGTCGTTGCGGAACGACAGCGCGCCGGTACCGTCCTCTGTGCCGTCGAACGTGGTCGTGAAGATCCAGTCCAGGCTCGGGGGTTCGACCGTCACGAGCATCGGGAACGCGCCGGTGTAGGCGATGCCGGCCGGCAGGCGGCTCCTCATCGCGAGATCGGTCGGGTCGAACAGTTCGGCGGAGAGGTTGAGGCTCTGCACGCTCAGGTTGAGCGGCGAGTCGAACACGATCGTGACTTCCGCGTCGTAGGTGTTGCCCTGGGTATCGGCGAGCAGAATCGTCGCGTGCGCGGTATCGCCGATGATCTCGACATTGACCTGCGCCGACGCATCGGGCGAACCGAGCATCGCGATCGCGAGCATCGCGGACATCGAAAGGCGCAGCAACCGCGTGAACATACAAGCCCCCTGTGGATCGCGCGATCACACGCCATGCACGATCCGTGGCAGCCAGTCTAGCGCGTGTGTGCGCGGCGGACTGGCGTGAGGGATTTTCCCGTGCCTGGGCGAGGGGGATTCCCGCTGCACACGCGGCATGGAACGCACCACGCTGGCAGCGAATCCCCTATCGTGACGCAAGACGGGTCCTGCGACCGGGAGGGCCTTCGCCGAAGGGCCTCCGTGCAAGGGGCAGTCATCGCGATCAGGGGCGCGACGACATGACAGGTGACACGCGTGACGAAGACGCGCGGCGCAACGAACTGCGCCGGCGCAAGGCCGAGGAACTGATCGCGGACGACCTGCGCAGACGCCAGCGCGCGCGTGCCGAGCAGGCCTTGCTCGATTCGGCGAAGCCGGCGAAGAACAGGAAAGTCCCGCCGGACGAGAAGAAGTAGCGGTCGGGCACGACGCCCGTCGCGATGCATCGGGAGAGAGAGGGAGGCCGGGCGGAGCCCGGCAGGGCCAAGGATGGCCCTCAGGGATTCTGCGTCCTTCCCGAGTCAGTGCTGCGGACGCTGCTTCAGGCCGCTCTTCCAGGCGAATACCGCAGCCTGCGTGCGGTCGCTGACGTCGAGCTTGCCGAGCACGTTGCTGACGTGCGTCTTGACGGTCTTCTCGCCGATGCCGAGGCGCTCGGCGATCAACTGGTTGTTGAGGCCTTCGGCGATCAAGGCGAGCACCTCGCGTTCGCGCTGGCTGAGCAGATCGAGCATGTCGCTGCCCGGTTCGCTGTCCTTGCGCAGCAGTTCCATCAGGCGCGCAGCGACGCGCTGGTGCAGTACGGCCTCGCCGCGCGAGGCCTTGCGCACGGCATCGGCGAGCGCATCCGCATCGACATCCTTGAGCAGGCACGACAGCGCGCCGGCGCGCACCGCGGCGACGATCTGCTGCGGGTCCTCGAACGAAGTGAGCAGGACGACCTGGGTCTGCGGACAGGCCTCGCGGATCGCGCGCGTCGTCTCGATGCCGCCGCCGGGCATCACGAGGTCGAGCAGGGCGACATGCGGCTGCATGTCGATGCACAGGCGTATCGCGGCCTGCCCGTCCTCCGCTTCGCCGACGATCGCGAGATCGGCATGCGTTTCGAGGAAGGCACGGATGCCTTGCCGGACCAGGACGTGGTCGTCGGCGATGACGATGCGGATCGGCGAATTCATCGACTGGAAGTCTCCATCACGAGAAAGCTCACGGCAACCCGCAGGCCGCCGTCCGGGCGCGCGTCGAGTTCGAAGCGACCGCCCGGCAGCAGCAGCGCGCGTTCGCGCAGATTGCGCAGGCCCATCCCGGCCACCGGCTGTTGCGGGGTACCACGCCCATTGTCGGCGATCACGAGCTGAATGCGCTCCGCCTGCTGGCGGAGCAGGACTTCGGCCCGGCTGGCGCCGCTGTGGCGCAGCACGTTCGACAGCGCTTCGTCGGCGATGCGCAGCAACGACTGCTCGATCGAGACTGCCAGCGGCGGCACGTCCTCGAGCGTCGCATCCGTCGCGATGCCGCTCAGGTGCGACCATTCGACCACGCGCGTGCGCAGCCGCTCGCTGAACGGCAGGTCGGCATCGGATGCGCGCAACTCGTCGAGGATCTGCGAGAGTTCCTGCTGGATCTGCTGGGTCAGGCGCTGTGCCTGCTCGAGCCGTTCCGCGCCCGGCGTCTCGCCGAGCAGGCGCCGCGCCGTCGCGAGCTGCAGGTTCAGCGCGAACGCCTTCTGCTTGACGGTATCGTGCAGGTCGCGTGCGAGGCGCTGGCGCTCCGCCAGCGTGGCCAGTTGCGCCCGCGTGCGCAGCAGCCCCTTCAGATCGAGGGCCATGCGGTCGAGCAGGGTCGACAGCGCGCCGAGTTCATCCTGCGAGCGATCGCCGATGCGATCGGCGAAATCGCCGCGGCTCCATGCGCTCGCCGCGTGCGCGATGCGGTTGAGCCGGCGCGTGACCCAGGCCGCGAGGAAGAGCGACGAGGCGAGGCCGAACACGACGAGGAAACCGAATATCGTGGGCGATTCGAAGCTCGATTCGGACAACAGGTGCTGCCACGGTGAGGGCAACCGCAATTCGACGCACAGCAGGGCCCGCACGTTTCCGTCGGCATCGCGCAGCGGTGCGAGCGCGCGCCGCACCTGGTACGCACTGGTGTTGCCACGCAGCGCGATCGCCGTCGGCGAAGCGCTGGCGCGGGCCAGCTCGTCGGCGGCCGGCGCCGTGGCATGCGGTTCGCCTTCCGCTGGAGTGCGCACGAGTTCGCGGCCGTCGAGTGCGAGTACGGACGCAGCGATCGGGCGATCCGACAGTTCCAGCAACAGGTACGACGCGTCGGCGGTCAGCCCGCCGCGCGGTTGCTGCAGGCGCAGTGCCCAGGCGTCGAGCCAGACCTGCGTCGTCGCGATGCCTTCGGCGTCCGCTGCCTGCAGCCATGGCCGGCGCTGTTCGAGATCGGTCGCGCCTGCGGTCGCGGCACGCTCCAGGCTGCCTTCCGCGAGCCCGTGCATCGTGCGCTGGAATTCGTGCGTCAGGATCACCGCCTCGACCAGCATCAGGGTCGGCAGTGACAACAGCGCATAGAACAGGGCGAGCTTGACCACCAGGCCG
>Ga0068853_100000963_pt1 | contig 20242 bp, 17 predicted proteins | sample KBSCornC32_FD_65655 | JGI IMG/M metagenome (GOLD analysis project Ga0068853, IMG submission 65655) | Corn rhizosphere microbial communities from Kellogg Biological Station, Michigan, USA - KBS Corn C3-2 | ecosystem: Host-associated > Plants > Roots > Rhizosphere > Soil ...
TGTGGAAGATGTTTTCCTGGTACACGTTGACGTCGAACATCTCGTACTTCTGGCGGATGTGCTTGGCCAGGTAGTCCTGGATCGAGTTGATCTTGTGGTCGATGTAGTGCTTGCGACCCTTCACGTCGCGCGTGAAACCGCGCACGCGGTAGTCCATCGTGACGATGTCCGACTCGAAGCTGTCGATGAGGTAGTTCAACGCGCGCAGCGGCGAGATGACGCCGCAGGTGGCCACGTCGATGTCGGCGCGGAAGGTCGCGATGCCGTTGTGCGGGTGCGTCTCCGGGTAGGTGTGCACCGTGATGTGGCTCTTGTCCAGGTGCGCGACCACGGCGTCGGAGATGACGTCCTTGCCGAGCTTGTCGACCACCGGGTGCTCGGAGATCAGGATCGTCACCGACGCGCCCTGCGGGTCGTAGTCCTGGCGCGCGATGTTGAGGATGTTCGCGCCGATGATCTCCGCGACGTCCGTGAGGATCTGCGTGAGGCGATCGGAGTCGTACTGTTCGTCGATGTACTCGATGTAGCGCCGGCGCTGGTCTTCCGACACCGCATAGCAGATGTCGTAGATATTGAAGCTGAGCGCCTTGGTCAGGTTGTTGAAACCCTGCAGCTGCAGGCGCGGGATCGGTTTGACCACGGCGTACTACCTCGAAACGTCGAAAACGAACGAAGGGGCCGCCGCGGAGTCCGCGGCGCCCCGCCAAGGGGGCGGATTATGGGCCAAGCGCCAGCGTGATGAAACCGGATTCCACGCCGCCGCCACGGCGTTTCGCACCCGTCCATCCTTCCCGTGTCGCCCACGCGCGACACAATTTGCAATAAGATGAATCATCCGGCCCCCGGCGGGCTCGCAAACGCATGTAACCCCGTGCGTTCCGCCATGGCCCAGCACGACCGCCACGGGCCTGCCCCCGTGCGGAGGGGACCCAATGGAAGCGCAAGGCAAGATCGCCGATTTCCGTTACAACCTGCAGCGCGAAGTCAACCGCGTCCAGGCGCCCGCGATGCTCACGCCCGACCGTGCCGCGATGGAGCGGTTCCTCGGCGCCTGCCATCGACGCCGCTACGCGAGCAAGACCGCGATCATCCGCCCGGGCGACTCGGCCAACATCCTCTACTACGTCATCGACGGCTCGCTCACCGTCTCGTCCGAGGACGAGGAAGGCCGCGAGCTGATCCTCGCCTACCTCAACCGCGGCGAGTTCATCGGTGAAATGGGGCTGTTCGTCGAAACCCCAAGGCGCGAGGTCATGGTGCGCACGCGCACGCCGTGCGAGCTGGCCGAGATCGGCTACGAGCGCATGTTCAACCTGTTCGAGGGGCCGCTGCGCGACGAGTGCCCGAAGATCCTGTTCGCGATCGGCTCGCAGCTGACCAACCGGTTGCTGCACACCTCGCGCAAGGTCAGCCGGCTCGCCTTCATGGACGTGACCGGTCGCGTCGCCAAGACCCTGCTCGACCTCATCGACGAACCCGACGCGATGACCCACCCGAAGGGCAAGCAGATCCGCATCTCGCGCCAGGAGATCAGCCGCATCGTCGGCTGCTCGCGCGAAATGGTCGGACGCGTGCTCAAGCAGCTCGAGGAACAGGGCATGATCGAGGTGTCGGGCAAGACGATCGTCGTCGTCGGCACGCACTGACGCCGCACGCGACGACGCCATGAGCCCGCGCGATCCGCGCGTCGACGCCTACATCGGTGCGGCCGCTCCGTTCGCGCGGCCGATCCTCGAGCACCTGCGCGAATGCGTGCACGCGGCCTGCCCGGCCGCGCAGGAAACGATCAAGTGGAGCTCGCCGCACTTCACCTACGGCGGTCGCCTGCTGTGCAACATGGCTGCGTTCAAGCAGCACGTCGCGTTCGGCTTCTGGCTCGGCGACCGCGTCGCCGACAACGCCAAGGCGACCGACGCGATGGGCCAGTTCGGGCGCATCGAGCGGCTCGCGGACCTGCCGTCGAAACGCGCGCTCGCGGCGCTCGTGAAGAAGGCGATGGCGCTCGGCGACGCCGGCGCGACGCGCGCGGCCGCGCGCGGGACCCCGCCGCGACCACCCGCGGACGTACCCGACGACCTCGCCGCGGCGCTCGCGAAGAACCGCAAGGCGCGCGAGACCTTCGAGCGCTTCAGCAACAGCGATCGGCGCGAGTACATCGAGTGGATCACCGAGGCGAAGCGCGAGGCGACGCGCGCGCAACGCCTCGCCACCACGCTCGAATGGCTCGCCCAGGGCAAACCGCGCAACTGGAAGTACGGCGCGCGGTGAGCCGCGATCGCGCTCGTGCGCCTGGGTGAAAGCACCCATGCGCCGGCGCCCCCGCGCGGCGACAATGCGCGCATGCGAGCGAAATCTTCCCGGACCCTCCCTCGGCTGCTCGGCGCGGCCATGACCGGCGGCTGCGCCCTGGCCGGCGCGGTCGAGACCATCGACGTCAACGGACATGCCGTGCGCGTCGATGCGCAGACGCAGGTCGTCGTCGACGACGTGGTGTTGCCGTCCGGCAGTGCGTTGCCCGACAAGCCCGGCCTGCGCGTCGAGGCACGCTATGCCGCGACCGCCGCACCGCTCGGCGTGCCGGCGGCGGCGACCGTGGTGTTCTCCTACGCGGTGCGCGGTCCGGTCACGTCGGTCGTGCCGCTGCGCGTGCTCGGCCAGGAAGTCACCGTCACCGCCGACACGCGCCTCACCGGCGTGCCCGGCGGCGCGATCGGCAACGTCGCGCTCGGCGACCATCTCGACGTGAGCGGCTACGTCGACGCCAACGCGAGCCTGCTCGCCTCGTTCGTCGAATACCTGCCGACGCCGACGCCGCGCTGGCTGCTGTCCGGCTACGTGGACACCGCGAACGGCAACGAAATCTCGATCGGCCCGCAACGCGTGAGCGTCGCCGGCGTCACGCCGATCGACTGCGGCGGTAGCGTCGCGGCAGGGCAGTACGTCCAGATCCGCGCCGACGCGATCCCCGGCTTCGACGCCGCGAGCGTGCTCGACAGCGTGACGCGGCTCGCCTGCGTCACGCCGATGCCGGTCGGCACGCCGGGCGCGCTCGGCGCGCTCACCGGCCTCGTCGGCGTGGTCGACGCGAGCAGTTTCACGTTCGGGCCGTACACGGTCAGCTACGACGCGAGCACCGAGTTCCGCTACGGCAGCGCGGAGGATCTCGTCGCCGGCGCGGCGATAGAAGTCGACGGCGTGTTCGGTGCCGGCGGCGCGTTCGCGGCGCAAGGCATCCAGTTCGACGCACCGATGATCCGCCTCGAAGGCCCGGTCGATCCCGCCGACGTGCAGGCCGGTGCCGACGGCACGGTCACCCTGCTCGGCAACACCGTGCGCCGCGCGGCGCAGTTGCGCGACGAGGACGGTATCTACGCGAGCGGCATCGGCCAGCCGGCCCAGGTCGAACTGCGCGGCTATCTCGATCGCCTCGGCCAGCGCTGGGCGACGCGCGCGCGCCTGCGCGGCGCGCCCGATCCGGCCGACGCGCGCGCGGGCGGTCCGGTCGAAAGCGTCGCGCGTCCGCTGATGTCCGTGCTCGGGCTCACGCTCGACGCGACCGGCGCGACGTTCGAAGACCCGGCCGGCAATGCGATCGACGCCGACGCGTTCTTCGCCGGCGCCGTGCCCGGCGCACTCGTCGAACAGAGCGGCGCATGGAACGGCGCCGATACGCTCGCCGGCGGGGTGGTCGCGCTGATCGCGCCACTCGACCCGCCGCCGGCCGACGCGCCGCGCATGCTCGTCGTCGGCACGCTGCGCGCGGGCGACGCACTGTTCGCCGACGGTTTCGACTGACGGTCGCCGCGCGTACAGGCGGCGCATGCGAGACTGCGGCGAGTGCTTGCGCGCCGGAGGGCGCCGATGACCCGCCACGTTCCTGCGCGCCGCGTCGATGCGGCGAGCGAAAGCCTCGGCGAACGCCTCGCGCGCGCCGTGCTCGACATCGCCGGCCACGTGCCCGGCAGTGACGAGCACGCGAGCCGCACGCCCGACGATCGCGCACGCGCGATCGCCTCCGCCGCGGCGAACAAGGCCGCGCTCGCCGCCGGCTCGCTCGCATTGCCGCCCGGTCCGCTCGGCTGGCTGACGATCGTGCCCGAACTCGTGGCGATCTGGCGCATCCAGCGCCAGATGGTCGCCGACATCGCGGGCGTCTACGGCGTCGGCGCCGATCTCACGCGCTCGCACATGCTGTACTGCCTGTTCCGCCACGCGGCCGCGCAGGCGCTGCGCGACGTCGGCGTGCAGGTCGGCGCACGTCTGCTGATCCAGGACGTGCCGCTGCGCCTGATCGAGAAGGTCGCCGCGAAGATCGGGCTGAGCCTGTCCAAGCGCCTCGTCGGTCGCGGCATCACGCGCTGGCTGCCCGTGGTCGGCGCGCTCGGCGTCGGCGCCTACGCGTACTACGACACCGGCCAGGTCGCGCGCACCGCGATCACGCTGTTCTCGGGCGACGCGACGCCGGCGCCGCGCCGTGCGCGCAGCCTGCGCGCAAAGGCCGCCCGCTGACGACTCACGCCGGCGGATCGAAGCCGTCGCGGAAGACGAGGTCGTACTGCACCACGTCGACGTCGCTCGCGCTGTCGTCGCCGGGACTCGCGTTCGCGTAGCCGGGCGGGACCTGCGCGCTCGCCGAAACGCCGACGCTCGACGGCGCATCCGCGCGCACGTACGCGTCGACGACGTAGGTCGCGACGCCGCCGCTCGCGAGGTCTGCGACATCGTCGATGTCGCCGCTGCCGCCCGCTCCGCACGACGAACCCGGCGTCGCGCTGCAGCTCCAGCCCACGTGGTCGAGTCCGGCCGTTGCGAGCGAAGCCACCGCGACGCCGGCGAGCGCGTTGACACCCGCGTCGGCGAGCGTGATCGTCCATGCGTGCCGCCGACCGGTGAGCACCACGGTCGCTCCGTCGTCGAGCGCGAGCGAGAGATCCGCCGGCGCGACGAAGCTCGCGACGAGGGTCGATGCACCGGCCGCGGCGACGTGCGCGACATGATCCGCGTCGCCGCCATCGGACCACGACGCGAACGCATACTGGGTCCCCGCGAGCGACTGCGGACTCGGCGCTGCGACCGCGAAACCCGCATTGACGATGACCGTGTGCGCCGACGGCGATGCCGACGGCGCGCCCCCGTCGAACGCGAGCGCGAGCCCGGCCGGATCCGAGGCGAGCGTGACCTGCGCGGTCAGCGGGAAGATCGACACCTCCCGGGTGTCGGTGAGGCCGCCGCTGTCGGTGCCGGTGAGCACGATGCGCAAGTACGCAGGGAACGTCGCATCCGGAGCGATGAACGCGGTCGATGCGCCGCTGAAGCCGCCGAGCAACGATTCGCTGCAGCCGGTGAAATCCGGGGTCAGGCAATCCTCGCGGTAGACCTGCCAGGCGAGCGCGGCGTCCGGCAACGTGCCCTGCTCGGCGTCGCTGCTCGTCGCCGCGAGCGCGACCGCGTCGCCGCTCGCCCATGCCAGGCTCGACGCGGGGCTCGTGATCGCCACGCTCGGCGCGGTGTTGCCGACCGTGATGCGCATGCGCGCGACGTCGACGCCGCCGTGGTTGTCGGATACCTGCACGGCGACGTCGTGCGCGCCGTCGGCGGTGTAGAACCGGCTCGCGTCGACCGCGGTGCCGTCGTCGAACACGCCGTCGCCGTCGAGATCCCACGCGTAGGCGAGCACGTCGCCCGCGTTCGCATCGACGCTGTTCGCCGCGCTGAACGCGACGGTGCGTGGCGCGCCGCCCGCGACCGAACCCGCGGCGAGCGCGACGGCGGCCGACGGCGCGACGTTCGTGCAGCCGCCGCTGCAGTAGGACAAGCGCGAGATCTTGCCGGTGTTGATGTTGGCGAAGAACACGTCGCCGCCGGGACCCGTGCCCAGATGCACGGCCGTCGCATTTCCGCCACCGTAGAACGCGGTCGCGCCGCTGTCCGCGGGCGCATCGGGAATGCCGTCCGCGTTCGCGTCGACGAACGGGATGTTGAAGATGATCGTGCGGCTGTTGTCGGCGAAGAACAGCGAATCGTGGTACTGCGGCGGATAGCTCGTGCCGGTGTAGAACGCGAGCCCGGTGATGTCGGAGCTGCCCGAGTGCACGTAGGTGTACCAGGGCGGTGACTGGCGCGTGCGTCCGCCGGTATCGCCCGCCGCGTACAGCGCGGTGCAGATCGGGCCGCTGAAGCCCGCGTGGTGGCCGCGGCCTTCGTAGCACGGCCAGCCGAAGTTCTGCAGCACGGGGTTCGGCAGCGACGGATCGGGAATGCGGTTGATCTCTTCCCAGGTGTTCTCGCCGACGTCGCCGACCCAGACTTCGCCCGTGCCGGGGCGGAACGTGAAGCGGAACGGATTGCGCAAGCCGTAGGCGACGATGCGCCGCGCATTCGCCTGCGGATCGGCGGCGAGTGGGTTGCCGGGCGCGCCGGCGCCGGTCGCCGGATCGATGCGGATGATCGCGCCGTCGAGCCAGACGTCGTGGCCGGCCGCGTTGTACTGCGCCTCGATCTCGAGGCCTTGCGAACGCAGCGAGCCGCCGTGGTTGGTCGCCGGGTCGGTCGGATTGCCGGGGTTGAGCGGCGAGCGCTGGTCGGGCCAGGCGGGATTGCCCCATTGCCCGTAATCGTGGCCGTTGAAGCTCGCCCCGTCGCCACCGCCCGCGTACAGGTAGCCGTCCGGACCGAACGCGATCGTGCCGATCGAATGACTCGGGAACTGCTGGTACCAGTCCTCGACGAGGACCTGTTCGTCGCCGGCGACGCCGCCGCTCACCGTGAGGCGCGAAACACGTGCGCCGATCACGCAACCGCCGCCGTTGGTGGTGTCGCCGGGCGGGCTCGGGCAATAGTCGGTGCCACCGTTGACGCCGCACAGGTCGCCGGGCGCGCAACTGGGCCAGCGCGGCGCCCACGGCACCGGATCGCCGCCCGGGAACAAGCCGCCGTTGTAGGCGTACTGCACGTAGACGTAGGGGGTTTCCGGGAAGCCGGGATCGAGCGCGAAGCCGAGCAGGCCGCGGTCCCAGTTGTCGTGCACGCGGTCGCGCAGGTCGGCGAACACCTGCGGATTCACGTCGAGCAGGTTCTGGTAGACCCAGACCAGGCCGCTTTTCTCGGGCACGAACACGCGACCGTCGTGGGCGAAGAACACGCCGACCGGCAAGGTCCGGTTGGCGATCGGATCGGTGCGGCGGAAACCCGCGGGCAGCGACTGGCCGAGCGCCGGCAGCACGACCAGGCCGAGCAGGCCGGCGACGAGGGTCCGCACGATTCCTCCTGGCATGGCTCCCCGCCCCTGGTCGCTTCAAAGTGTGATTTACGTCACACTTTACGCCGCCCCCGGGCGCTCCGCCACGCCGTCGGAGCGCGGTCGGAGGTGCGCTGCGGCAGGCCTTCGGGCGTCGTCCGGGCCCGGTCGGGTAAAGTAGCCGTATGTATCTTGAGTATTACGGCCTGCGCGAGCCGCCGTTCTCGATCACCCCGGATCCCCGCTACGTCTTCCTGTCCGAACGGCACCGGGACGCGCTCGCGCACCTGCTCTACGGCATCGGCAAGGGCGGCAGCGGCGGCTTCGTCCAGCTCACCGGCGAGGTCGGCACCGGCAAGACGACCTTGTGCCGGTTGCTGCTCGAGCAGCTGCCCGAGAACACGCGCATCGCGCTCGTTCTCAATCCGAAACTGTCGCCGGTCGAACTCGTCGAGACGGTCTGCGAGGAGCTCAAGCTGCCGATCGAGGGCAAGCGCGGCAGCCTGAAGGCGCTCACCGACACACTCAATGCATTCCTGCTCGACGCCTACGCGCAGGGCCTGCGCGTGGTGCTGATCGTCGACGAGGCGCAGAACCTGTCGACCGAATCGCTCGAGCAGGTGCGCCTGCTCACCAACCTCGAGACGCCGACGCAGAAGCTGCTGCAGATCATCCTGCTCGGCCAGCCGGAACTGCGCGAGATGCTCGAGCGGCCCGAGTTGCGCCAGCTCGCACAGCGCATCACCGCGCGCTACCACCTCACGCCGCTCGACGCCGCCGAAACCGAAACCTACGTGCGCCATCGCATGGCCGTCGCAGGCTGCATGCGCATCCCGTTCTCGCGACTCGGCATGAAGGCGCTGTACCAGCGCTCGGGCGGCATCCCGCGCCTGGTCAACATCATCGCCGACCGCGCGCTGATGGCTGGCTACGCGCGCGAGCAGGACGGCATCGGCGAACGCCTCGTCGATCGCGCCGCGGACGAGACGCTGCCCGGCCACGCGCGCTACTGGTTCCGGCGCTACGGCGTCTGGGCCGCCGCGGCGTTGCTCGTGCTCGCCGCGGGCGCGGGTGCGTGGTGGTGGCAGCAGCGGCCGGAGCCGCCGAAATTCATACCCGCCGCACCGGCGGTCGCTGCGCCAACGCCGGTCGACGCCGAAGCGACGCGCCTCGACGCGCGCCTCGCCGAGAAGCCCGAGACCGAACTGACCGCGTTCACGCAGCTGCTCGCGCGCTGGCAGGTCGACGCCGACTCGGTGTCCGTGCGCGAAGCGAGCCGCTGCGCGCCGATCGTCGCACCCGGCGTCGCCTGCCTGCGCGGCCACGCCGCGCTCGACCAGCTGCTGCGCTTCGATCGCCCGTTGATCCTGCTCCTCGGCAAGGGCGATCATCCCGCGCACGCGTTGCTGCAGGGCGTCGGCAAGCGGCGCGTCCGCCTCGATCTCGCGGGTGCGCGTTACGAACTCGCGCGCGATTCGTTGTCAAAGTTCTGGAACGGCGATTTCGTCGTGCTCTGGCGGCTGCCGGCGGACATCCCGGCGACGCTCGAGCGCGGCGCGAGCGGCAGCGGCGTCGCGTGGGCGACGGAGCGCATGAAGACGTTCGACGGCGGCGCCGGGGCGGCCACGCCGGCGACGTTCGATGCGGCGTTCGAGGAACGCGTACGCAAGCTGCAGCAAGCCTATGGCATCAAGGCCGACGGAATCATCGGCCCGGAAACCCTGTTCGCGCTGTCGGCGCTGGACGACGCCGGGCCGCACCTGGCCCGCACCGTGGAATGAACCCGCAACGCGAACGCAGTCGGAACCCCTCATGTCGTTGATCCTCGAAGCCCTGAAGAAATCGGAACAGCAGCGCCGACTCGGCGAGATGCCGACGCTCGGCACGCCGGCGCCGATGAGCCGCCGGCGCCGCAGCGTGCTACCCGTGTTGGCCGGTCTCATCGTCGTCGCGCTCGGCGCCGGCTGGTGGTTCATGCGCACGCCGCACACGCCGCCAACCGACGAAGCGAAGCCCGCCGCCGCGGCACCCGCCGTCGATCCGACCGCAGCGACGCCGCCCGCGGCACCGCCGCGCACCGCACGCGCCGAAACGAAACCGCCGGCCGCGCGAACGGGCGCTCCGCCAGCGGCCACCGCGCCCGTGGTCGTGCCGATGCCGACGACGGACCGTCCCGGCGCGGTCAAGCCGCCGCCGAACGCGGCGCTGGTAGGAACGCCTGCCGCTCCGGCGAAACCCGCGACGCCACCCGCTTCCACGGCGACGGCGACCGCTCCCGCAGGGAAGCCGACCGCGCCGAAGGCGAGCGCGGACGCGAAGCCCACGCCCGCAGCAAAACCGGGAGGCGACGACAAGGCGAGCACGGCGCAGGCGAATCCCGCGGCACGCGATGCGAAAACCGCCACGCCGGACACGAAGGCGCCGGCGCCTGCGGACACGAAGCCGGTCGCGGACGCGAAGGCCGATGCCAAGCCGGTGCCGCCGAAACCCGCCGCGCCGGCCCTGCCGAGCGTGTGGGAGTTGCCGTACGGCACGCGCAAGGAGTTGCCCGACCTCAAGCTCACGATGCACGTCTACTCGAGTGTGCCGGCCGAGCGTTTCATCGTCATCGAAGGCGCGCGCCATGTCGAAGGCGACGACCTCGGCAACGGCGTCGTGCTGCACGAGATCAGCCCCGACGGCATGGTGCTCGACTTCAAGGGCCAGCGCTTCCTGTATCCGCGCGACGGGCGCTGACGCGGGCGGCCGACCGGCATGTTCGTGCACCTGCCGAGTTCGCGCCGCGCCGGCCCGCCATGGGCGACCCTGCTCATCGTCGCCGCCTGCGTGGCGACGTTCCTCTGGCTCGTGACCTTGCCGCCGGCGGAGCGCCTCGCGACGCTGTCGCGTTGGGGGACGGTGCCCTCGACCCTGCTCGATCCGCACGCGCCGTGGCTGCAGCAGCTGCTCGAGCTGCGCGCGGCGCGCCTCGTCACGGCGATCTTCATCCACGCCGACTGGTTGCACCTGACCGGCAACCTGCTGTTCCTCGTCGTGTTCGGCGTGTCCGCCGAACGCGCGCTCGGCTCGCCGCGCTTCCTCGCGATGTTCGTCACCGGCGGCGCACTCGCCAACCTCGTCGGCGCGTTCACGCTGGCCGGCACGAGCGCGCCGATCATCGGTTCGAGCGGCGCGGTGTCCGCGGTGGTCGGCGCCTATCTCGCGCTGTTCCCGCGCGCGCGCCTCGGCCTCGTGCTGCCGCTCGGCGTGTTCCTCGAATTCGTACGCATCCCCGCGCCGCTGCTGATCGGCTTCTGGGCGGCGCTGCAGCTGTTGTTCACCTACGTCGGCCCGGCGTTCGGCGCGGTGGCCTGGTGGACGCACATCGCGGGCTTCGTGATCGGGATCCTGCTCGCGCTGATGTCGCGTCCGGCGATCGCGCGGCGCCTGCGAAGTTAGTCGATGCCGGGTAAAGGGCGTCCTTGCCCTTTCCATCCTGGATCGCCGGTCGATGCCGCCGTCGCGGATCGACGGGGCTGCGACGCTACAATCGCCCGCATGCGCAAGACGAAACTCTACAAGGTCTGCTTCCTGTCGCAGGGCAAGAGCATCGAGCTCTACGCCCGCCACGTCGCGTCGAGCCACCTGTGGGGCTTCACCGAGATCGGCGACCTCGTGTTCGACGCGCCCGGCGAAGGGCTCGTCGTCGACCCGAGCGAGGAGCGCCTGCGCGAGGAGTTCAAGGACACGACCGTGCTGCACGTGCCGATGCACGCGATCGTGCGCATCGAGGAGGTCGCACGCCGCGGCGTCGCCGCGATCCGCGACGCCGCCAGCGGCGACAAGATCATGCCGTTCCCGCTCGCACCGCCGCGCGCGAAATAGCCCGGCACGGTCCGCCGGGGCGGCGCCACCTCACGCATCCGGTCGCAACACGCCGAAGCTGCGCAGGTTCTCGCGGAACATCGCCTCGTATTCGGCGCGGAACGCGACCGTCGCCTCCTCGGGTGTCTGCTGCAACAGCTGGCTGCGGTTGACCCATTGGAACGCGTTGAAGCGCGCGGCTGCGAACAGGATCGCCGCGCTCACGCGCGACTGTGGAAAACGCTGGCCGAATTCGTTGGCCTGCGCGACGAAGCGGTCGACCAGTTCGAAGAACTGGTCTTCGGTGATGTCCTGCGGGGTATTCATCGCGACTCCGTGGTCGAATCCCGCGCGACCACCGTCCTGCCGGTCGTCCGGGTCGGCGCATCCGGACAGCCCCGGAGCGCCAGCGTGATCGAACGCACGGCCTGCCGGCGACGGCACGTCCTGTGCCGCCGGACCTCGACGTCGTTCGAGGTCCCCGATGCGCGAAGCCGCGTATGGTCCGCCGCCGGCGGCGTCAATGCAATGCCGAGCCGAAGCGCGTGAAGCGCGGTTGCCAGTGGTCGACGATGTCGGCCGAGACGAGGATGCGCTCGGCCCGCGCGATGAGCTTCTCGCGCGGCACGAAGCCGATGTAGCGCGAGTCCTCGCTGTTGTCGCGGTTGTCGCCGAGCATGAGGTACTGGTCGGCCGGCACGGTGACCGGGCCGAAGCTCGAGCGCGCGGCGCTGCCGGGCAGCCACTGCACGACGCGCTCGGAACCCGCGACGGCCTCGCGTTCGCGGTCGGCGGCAATGCCGTGCTGGCCGACGTGCGCGGGCGATTCGCGTCCGAGCGGCTCGTAGCGCGCTTCCTCGCCGTTGACGAGCAGACGGTTGTCGCGCATCTGGACCGTGTCGCCCGGCAGTGCGACCACGCGCTTGATCAGGCGCGTGCCGTCCTGCGGCGAGGAGAACGTGACGATGTCGCCGCGACGCGGATCGTCGAGTCGCGCGAGCACCGTGTCGGAGAACGGCAGGCGCACGTCGTAGGCGAGCCGGTTCACGAGCACGACGTCGCCCTCGAGGATGGTCGGGCGCATCGATGCGGTCGGCACCGGGTTCCAGTCGGCGACCGCGCTGCGGAACACGCCGAGCAGGAGCAGGAACGCGATGATGCGGCGGTTCGCGTGCAGCCAGTTCTTCATGGCATTTCTCTCCGTGGATTTCATATCAGGTGAGGTCGGAGAACACGACGCGGATCACGAACCACGCGACGAACGCGATCTGCAGCACCCCGCAGCCCATCGCGAGCAGTGCGCGCGCCGGCCACGCGCGCGCCCGCATGCACGCACGGACCGCGAGCGGGAGCGCAAACGCCTGCAGCAGCAGGAAAACGAGGAGCAACGAGAAAAACGCAATGCCGAACAGCGGCCCCGCCTTGCCGCCACCGAAGAGGAGCAGCAGCACCACGGTCGCCGCCGCGAGTGGAACTCGCACGAGCCACAGGTAAGGAAACGCCGCCGGGCCGGTGCCGCCATCCGCCATCGTCAGCCCTTCGCGGGTGCGGCCTGCGCATGCGGCGCCCGCAACGCGAGCGCCTTCAGCGCGTTGAGCGCCTCGTTGAGCGCGTAATCCTGCTGCAGGTCGCGGTTCGCGGCCGGCGGCGTCTCGACCGCATTGCCTTCGTTCGCGCCCTTGAGGTGGTTGCGCAGGTCGCGTTCGCCGACGATCGGCGACGGTTCGGCGTCGCGCTGGCTCAGCGCGAGGTCGGCGAGCGCGATGTCCGGCTGGATGCCTGCGGCCTGGATCGAGATGTCGTTCGGCGTGTAGTAGCGCGCGGTGGTCAGCTTGACCGCATGCTCCGCGTCGAGCGGAAGCACGGTCTGCACCGATCCCTTGCCGAACGTGCGCCGCCCCATGAGCAGCGCGCGGTGGTTGTCCTTCAATGCGCCCGCGACGATTTCCGCGGCCGACGCGGTGCCGTTGTCGACGAGCACGACCATCGGCGCGCCGGCGAGCAGGTCGCCCGGCGTCGCGCGGAACGTCATCTCCGAATCCTTGACGCGACCGCGCGTGCTGACGATCACGCCGCCGTCGAGGAACTCGTCGCCGACTTCGATCGCCGCGGTGAGCAGTCCCCCCGGATTGCTGCGCAGGTCGAGCACCGCGCCGCGCAGCGGCGCCTTGTTCTCGGCGGCGAGGCGTTCGATGCGCTTGCGCAGTTGCGCACCGGTCTCGGCCTGGAACTGGCTGATGCGCAGGTACGCGTAGCCGGGCTCGAGCAGGCGACCGTTCGCGCTCGCGACGCGGATCACTTCGCGCTTGAGCGGGATGTCGACCGGCAGCGTCTGCTTCTCGTGCAGCACGCTGAGCGTGATCGGCGAGCCGGGCTTGCCGCGCAGCTGCGCGATCGCGCCGTCGAGGTCGTCCGACTGCACCGGCTTGCCGTCGATGCGCACGATCGTGTCGCCGGCCTTGATGCCGGCGCGCTCCGCCGGCGAATCGTCGATCGGCGCGATCACCTTGAGGCTGCCGTCGACCTGCAGGACTTCGATGCCGAGGCCGGCGTAGCTGCCGGTGGTGTCCTCGGTCAGGTCTTCCATCTGTTCCTTGCCGAGGTACTCGCTGTGCGGATCGAGGCCGCCGAGCAGGCCGCGGATCGCCGCCTGCATGAGCCGGTGGTCGTCGACGTCGTCGACGTACGCCTGCTTGACGAGGCTGTAGACCGCGGTGAATGCGCGGATGTCGGCGAGGTCGAGCGGCGCGTTCTTCGCAGCCGCCGCCGGCGTGGCGGGTGTCTTGGCGTCGATCGGCGCCTTCGCGTCGACGGGCGCCTTGGTGTCGGCCGGCGGCTCGTCGGCGAACGCCGGCGCGCACGCGCACAGGAACAAGAAGGTGGACAACAAACGCTTGGACATCGGGCCGGACCTCACGGGTGAACAACGAACGGCGCGCGGGCCGCTCCACCACGAAGACATGCCGCCGCGACCGTTCGAGCACAAGCCGCGGCGGGCGCGGCGTGCGACACGGAAGCCAGTGTAGTCCCGCGACGCATCGCCCGCGTTGCTGTGGACCGCAAATCCCGCGAAACGTTCAGCTAGCGCAGCCAGCCGCGCGGGTCGACGGCCTGCCCCTTCGCGCGCAGCTCGAAGTAGAGCCCGGCCGCCTTCTGCCCGCCGCTCGCGCCGCTGGTCGCGATCGTCTCGCCGGCGTCGACCCAGTCGCCGACGTCCTTGAGCAGGGTCTCGTTGCAGCCGTAGAGGCTCAGGTAGCCGTCGCCGTGGTCGACGATGAGCATGAGGCCGTAGCCGCGAAGCCAGTCGGCGAACGCGACCCGCCCGTGCGAGATCGCGTGCACGGGACTGCCGGTCTTCGCCGCGAGCAGCAGCCCGCTGCTACGCCGGCCCGACTCGTCGGCGGCGCCGAACGCGGTGACGACCTTGCCCTGCAGCGGCCACGCCAGGCGGCCGCGCTGCGTCGCGAACGACTCGGCCCCGGCGAGCTGCTTGGGGATGTCGGCGAACACGTCGCGCAGGCGCTCGAGCAGGTTGCCGAGTTCCGCTTCGTTGCGACCGAGCGCGGCGAGGCGGGCGGCCTGGTCCTTCAGCTTCGCCTCGAGCTGCGCGAGCAGTTCGGCGCGCGCCGAGCGCTCGCCGTCGAGCTTGGCGCCTTCGGCCGCGCGCGCGTCGCGCGACGCGGCGAGTTCGGCGCTCGCGCCGCGGATCTGCGCCTGCACGTCGGCGAGGCGGCGCAAGTCGCCGAGCAGGCGTTCGATCTGCTCGACCTGCGCGCGCTGGAAATAGCGGTGGTAGGCGAGCACGCGCGAGATCGCGGCGACGTCGTCCTGTTGCAGCAGCAGCTTGAGTTCCTCGCCATGGCCGAGCGCGTAGGCCGAGCGCAGCAGGCCGCCGAGCGCCTCGCGCTGGGTCGCGAGCGTGCGATCGAGCCCGGCCTTCTCGGCGTCGAGTTCGTCCAGGCGCGCCTGTTGCGCGGCGACCTTCGCGTCGAGCGCCCGCACGTCCTTCGCCACCCCGGCGAGCGCGAGCTCCTTGTCGCGCAGCGCGCGCGCGGCGTCGTCGCGTTCACCGCCGGCCGCGCGCTGCTGCTCGGCGAGCGCCTTGAGCTCGGCGCGCACGGCGTCGAGCTTCTTCTTCGTTTCCTGTTCCTGCGCCGCGCGCTGCGGGTCGGGCGCTTCCTCCGCGCGCGCGTGCGCCGCGCCGGCGAGCAGCGCCGCCGCGACGCCGGCGAGCACGAACGGACGCAGGCGCGGCGCCACTCAGGCGAATTCGACGAGGCTGCGCCCGCTCATCTCGGCCGGCTGCGGCAGGCCCATGAGGGCGAGCACGCTCGGCGCGAGATCGCGCAGCGCGCCGTGATGCAGGCGCGCCTTGCGGCCGACGTAGACGAGCGGCACCGGGCCGACCGTGTGCTGCGTGTGCGGCACGCCGTTCTCGTCGAGCATCTGCTCGAGGTTGCCGTGGTCGGCGCTGACCAGCATCTCGCCGCCGGCCGCGCGGATCGCCGCGACGAGCCGGCCGAGCGCGACGTCCACCGCCTCGGCCGCCTTGATCGCGGCCGCCTCGACGCCGGTGTGGCCGACCATGTCGGGATTGGCGATGTTGCAGGCGATGAAGTCGTAGCGACCGGAGCCGATCGCCTCGACGAGGCGGTCGGTGAGTTCGGGGCAGCTCATCTCCGGCTGCAGGTCGTAGGTGGCGACCTTCGGGCTCGGTACGAGGATGCGGTCCTCGCCCGCGAACGGTTCCTCGCGACCGCCCGAGAAGAAGAACGTCACGTGCGCGTACTTCTCCGTCTCGGCGATGCGCAACTGGGTCAGGCCTTGCGCGGCGAGGTATTCGCCGAGCGTGTCGCGCATCGATTGCGGCGGCCACGCGACCGCGGTCGCGGCGAGCCCCTGCTCGTACTCGGTCAGGGTCACGAACGCCGACAGGCGCGGCGCGTGCACGCGCGGGAAGCCGTCGAAATCGGCGTCGACGAACGCGTGCGACAGCTCGCGCGCGCGGTCGGCGCGGAAGTTCATGAACACGATCGCGTCGCCGTCGGCGACGCGCGCACCGCCGTCGATGACGGTCGGCTTGACGAACTCGTCGTTCTCGCCGCGCGCGTAGGCGTCGCGCAGTGCGGCCGCGGCGTCGATCGCGTGGTACTCGGCGACCGCTTCGGCGATCGCGCTCCACGCGAGGCGTACGCGATCCCAGCGATGGTCGCGGTCCATCGCGTAGTAGCGGCCGCTCACCGTCGCGATGCGCGTGTTGCCGAGCGCGCTGCACTTCGCCGCGAGCGCCTCGATGCTCGGTGCGGCGCTGCGCGGCGGCGTGTCGCGGCCGTCGAGGAACGCGTGCACCGCGACGCGCGCGACGCCGCGGCGCGCGGCGAGGTCCAGCATCGCGAAGATGTGCCGCTCGTGGCTGTGCACGCCGCCCGGCGACAGCAGGCCGAACACGTGCAGCGTGCCGCCACCGAGGCGCGCGGCGTCGCAGGCGCCGACCAGCGCCGCGTTCGCGCCGAACGAGCCGTCGGCGATCGCCGCGTCGATGCGCGTGAGGTCCTGGTAGACGATCCGCCCCGAACCGATGTTCATGTGGCCGACTTCCGAATTGCCCATCTGGCCGTCCGGCAGGCCGACGTGCTCGCCGTGCGTGTCGACCAGGGTGTGCGGGCATTCGGCGAGCAGGCGCCGCCAGTTCGGGCAGTCGGCCATGGCGATCGCATTGTGCGCGGTTTCGGCGCGGTAGCCCCACCCGTCGAGGATCAGCAGCAGGATCGGCTTGGGTCGTGACACGTGGCACATTCCATGGCGAAGGCAGGCGCCAATGCTAGCGGAACGCCGCCCGCGACGCGTTTCAACCTTTCCGACCGGCGACGCATCCAAGCTCCCGACCGTACCGACCCCGGAGACCGCCATGCACTGCAAGACCGCGCTGTCCCTCGCCCTCGCCTCGCTGTTCGTCGCCGCCGGTGCCTCCGCGCGCGGCGTCGACGTCGACAAGGTGAACGGCTCCATCCACATCGAAAGCGACCAGCAGGCTGGCTCGCTGAGCACGGTCAACGGCTCGATCCGCGTCGACGGCGGCGGCAGCGCGACCAAGGTGTCGACCGTCAACGGCGGCATCGATCTCGGCGACCGCGCGACCGCTGAATCGCTCGAGACCGTCAACGGCGGCATCGACCTCGGCGCCGGCGCGCGCGTCAGCGGTACGGTCGGCACCGTCAACGGCGGCGTGCGCCTCGGCAAGGGCGCCGAGATCGCCGGCCATGCCTCGAACGTCAACGGCCGCTACGTGCTCGACGCCGCGCACATCGGCGGCGGTATCGAGACGGTCAGCGGCGACATCGAGATCGGCGCCGACTCGCGCGTCGAGGGCGGCATCCTCGTCGACAAGCCGCACGGCTGGTCGTGGGGCAAGCAGCGCAACCCGCGCATCGTGATCGGCCCGCACGCGATCGTCGAAGGCACGCTCGAATTCCGCCGCGAAGTCGACCTGTTCGTCAGCAACACCGCGAAGGTCGGCACGATCACCGGTGCGAAGGCGCAGGCTTTCTCCGGCGACAGCCCGTAAGCCCCCCAAAAAAAACCCACGCCGCTGACGACGGCGTGGGTCAAGGCTTGCCTAGGAGGGGATCGCCCCGTCCCTGGGGCGAAAGACGGCATCCACTGCGGCGCCAAGGTTGCGCGGGCGCCGTCGCAGATCCTGCGACGCCCCGCATCGGCTTGCGTGGCCGCGGCGGAATGAGCAGGATGCGCGCGTCCTCGACTCGCCCGTGCCGCCATGCCACTGCTCCTGCTCGCCTCGTTCGCGCTGACGATCCTCTGCGCCATCCACGTCGTGCGCAGCGGCCGGCCGCTGTACTGGATCTGGCTGCTGCTGATCGGCTCCTACCTCGCGGTGGCCGTGTACGTGTTCGTCGCCGTGCTGCCGGACCTGCGCAACGACCCGCGCGGCCGCACCGCGGCCCGGCACGTGATCGAGAAGATCGACCCGGAGCGCCGACGCCGCGCGATCCGCGAGCGCCTCGAACTCGCCGACACGACCGACAACCGCCGCGCGCTCGCCGAGGAATGCCTGCGCCTGCGCGACTACCGCAACGCCGCCCAGCTGTACGAATCGATCCTCAAGGGCATGTACGCGACCGAGCCGCTGTTCATGCTCGGCCTCGCCGAGGCGCAGGCCGGCAATGGCGACTTCGCCGCCGCGCGCACCACGCTCGATGCACTGATGCAGGCCAACCCCAGCTTCCGTTCGACCGACGGCCACCTGCTCTACGCGCGCTGCCTCGAGGAACTCGGCGAGCACGACGCCGCGCTCGCCGAGTACGAAGTGCTCGCCCGCAGCTACCCGGGCGAGCAGGCGCGCTACCGCTACGCGAACCTGCTGCGCCGGCGCGCGCGCGTCGCCGAGGCGCGCACGGTCCTGCAGGACATGCTCAAGCGCGCGCGCCTCGCGCCGCGCTATTACCGCCGCAAGGAGCGCGAATGGCTCGATGCGGCGAAACGCGAGCTGGGTTCGCTCGAGGCGGGCTGAACCGCGCCGGGAAGCGCGTCAGCGCTTCTGCTTTTTTGCGAGTGCCTTCGCGATGCCCGCCTGCGTGAGCGGGTGGTAGCCCGGCTTCGCCTTCGCGTAGACGCCGCGCGCGAACGCGAGGCCATCCGGTGTCTTCGCGAGTTCCTCGTACAGCGGCAGGACCAGGTAGCGCCGGCCGATGCGCGACATGTACGCGGCCATCTGGTCGCGCGCGGGGCGGTAGTCGGCGCGGATCGCGGCGAGGTACCAGCGCCGCGCGATCTCCGCGTTCGCCGCGCCCGTGAGGTGCCAGGCCGCGTCGAACTCGGCGAGCTGCGCCGTCTTCAGCGGCTTCGGCAGGCCGTCGAGGAAATACATCCATTCCTGCGTGTTCCAGCCTTTCGCGTCGAGATCGGCCGCCTTGCGCGTGCCGGCGAGCCATTCGCCGCGCTGCCTGGCGATCGAGGCGAAACGCTCCGACGTCGGCACCGTCGCGTCGGCCGGGATGCCCGGCTGCTCGATCCACGCCTTGACCTCGGCGAGGCTCATCTTGCCCGGGTACTTCGCGAGCAGGTTCGGCTCGAGGTAGGCAAGCATCTGCTCGGTGGTGATGCTCTGGAACGCGAAGTGGTCGAAGTAGCCGCGCAGGTATGCGTCGAACGCGTCGCGGCCGAACTTCGCCTCGAGCGTGCGCAGCAGCCACGCGCCCTTGGTGTAGGCGAAGTCGGAGCCGGCGTCGTCGGCATCGCGCGCGTCGAAGTCGGGCACGAGGCGCTGGTCCGGCTTCGGCATCTCGGCGATCTCGCCGCGCAGTTCGTCGGCGGCAAGGATGAATTCCTCGTCGGCCTGCGCCTTGCCGTAGACGGCTTCGACGATGCGGTTCTCGACGTAGGTCGTGAAGCCTTCGTTGAGCCACATGTGCTTCCACGCCGCGTTGGTGACGAGGTTGCCGGACCACGAGTGGGCAAGTTCGTGCGCGACGAGCGAGACGAGGCTCTTGTCGCCGACGAGCACGGTCGGCGTCGCGAACGTGAGGCGCGGATTCTCCATGCCGCCGAACGGGAAGCTCGGCGGCAGCACGAGGATGTCGTAGCGGCCCCAGCGGTACGGGCCGTACAGCTTTTCGGTCGTCTCGATCATCTTCTCGGTGTCGGCGAATTCCTTCGCCGCCGCATCGACCACCGACGGCTCGGCGTAGACCGCGCTGCGCGGACCCGTCTCGCGCACCGCGATGTCGCCGACCGCGATCGCGAGCAGGTACGACGGGATCGGCTTGTCCATCGTGAAGCGGAAGTCGCCGTCGAGCGCGTGCTTGACGTCGTTGTCCGCGCTCATGACCACGCGCAGCGCCTTCGGCGCGCGCACGTGCGCGGTGTAGGTGAAGCGCACCGACGGCGTGTCCTGCAGCGGCACCCAGCTGCGCGCATGGATCGATTCGGACTGCGAGAACATGAACGGATGCTGCTTGCCTGCGGTCTGCGCCGGGGTCATCCACTGCAGGCCCGACGCCTGCGGCGCACTGCGGTACCGGATGCGCACGCTAGCGGCCGGCTGCTCGAGGCGGATGCGCAGCGCCGAGCCACGGATCGCGTCGCGCTTGTCGAAGGCGAAACCCAGCACGCGCGCCGGGCCGCCGGCGGCCTGTGCCTCGACGT
>Ga0068853_100000964_pt1 | contig 20234 bp, 18 predicted proteins | sample KBSCornC32_FD_65655 | JGI IMG/M metagenome (GOLD analysis project Ga0068853, IMG submission 65655) | Corn rhizosphere microbial communities from Kellogg Biological Station, Michigan, USA - KBS Corn C3-2 | ecosystem: Host-associated > Plants > Roots > Rhizosphere > Soil ...
CGCCATGCTGGACAATGACAGGCTCGAGCAGTTGATCGTCGACGACGGCATTGACATCCTGCTCGATCTCTCGGGCCACTCGGCGCGCAACCGGCTCAATGTCTTTGCGCGGAAGCCGGCGCCGATCGCCGTGACGTGGCTCGGCTACTTCGCAACCACCGGCCTGACGACCATCGACTATGTGCTCTGCAACGACATCATCATTCCGCCGAGCGAGGAGAACCAGTGGGTCGAAAAACCATGGCGGCTGCCCGAAACCTATCTCTGCTTCTCGGCGCCTAAGGCGGATGTGCCGCTGGCCGAGCCCCCGGCCCGCCGCAACGGGTATGTGACGTTCGGCAGTGCCAACAACATCAACAAGCTCAGCGCCGCAACGGTCGAGACGTGGGCGTCAGTGATGCAGGCCGTGCCGAAGAGCCGCCTCTTCCTGCGCTCGACGCCGCTCGCCTTCGAGGACATGGCCGACGCCACCCGCAATCGGTTTGCCGCGCTGGGCATCGATCCCGCCCGGCTGGTCCTCGAAGGTTCGGTTTCCAACTATGCCGAGTATCTCGCCAAGTATAACGAGGTCGATATTTCGCTCGACCCGTTCCCCTATGCGGGCGGCACGACCAGCGTCGAATCGCTGTGGATGGGCGTGCCGGTCCTGACGCTCAAGGGCGACCGCTACGTGGCGCACATGGGCGAAAACATAGCCACTCAGGTCGGGCTACCTGAGTGGATCGCGGCGACGCGGAGCGATTACGTCGCCAAAGCGGCTGCCTTCTCCGCCGATCTCGACAGCCTCGCGACGCTCCGCGCGTCGCTTCGCCAGCGGCTTTCCGCCTCGTCGCTGCTCGATGCGCCGCGCTTTGCGCGCAACCTCGAGGCGGCGTTCCGCGGCATGTGGCGGCGCTGGCTGGCAACCGCCCCGACGTCCGCCGAACGCTAGCCCCGCCCGATATAGGGCATGTTCGTCGCCATCACGGTCATGAACTGCACGTTCGCCTCGAGCGGCAGCGCAGCCATATAGAGAATCGCATCGACCACGTGCTGCACGTTGAACGTCGGCTCCTGGCGAATCGAGCCATCGGCCTGCGGCATGCCCTGGCCCATGGTCTTGGTCATGTCGGTCAGCGTGTTGCCGATATCGATCTGCCCGCAGGCGATGTTGAAGGGACGCCCATCAAGCGAGATCGATTTGGTCAGGCCTGAGATTGCATGCTTGGTTGCGGTGTAAGGAGCCGAGCCGGGCCGCGGCACCTGGGCCGAGATCGAGCCATTGTTGATGATACGGCCGCCCTGAGGACTCTGTGCTCGCATGGCGCGAAACGCTTCCCGAGCCACGTAAAAGGCTCCAGAGAGGTTGGTATCGACCATCTGCCGCCAGGTCTCAATCTGGATATCGCCGATGTTCGTCGGCGGGCTGGAGCGGCCGGCATTGTTGAAGACGACGTCGATCCGACCGAATTTTTCACGCGCGGCGGCAAAAAACGCGGCCACTGCTGCAGGATCGGTCACATCGCATGCCTGGGCCAAAGCGATGCCGCCTTCCTTGGCTGCGGCATCAAGCTCGGCTTGTCGGCGGCCACAGATGGCCACCCGATAGCCGGCGCGACTCAAGCCGATCGCCGTGGCGCGCCCGATTCCCGAGCTGCCCCCGGTTACGATCGCGACTTTTCCCTCGGCCATGCTGTCCTCCGCGCCTTTGCTGGCGGCGGGTTAGCCCGCGAGCGTCATCTCGGCAAGGGCGGCAACGTCGCGCGCGGCTACACCGCAAGGAGCATGGCGAAGCAGAGATGTGAGAGGACGCATCCGCTAACAATTGGGCAGCGAAAGGGCCACATTTGCGCCCGAAACGGCGCATTTCCGCCGTTCCATCTCGTGGCAATTGTGGCGAAGACCGCCCGGAAGCGCCTATGCTTAAGCGGCGGTTTACCCCGGTTAACCGGGCGTTTCCAAGTCTGTGTTCAATATGCAACATCCGTGGAGCATCCACATTGCTTGGCCCCATTTCGGCTTTTGTGTGGTTGCGTCCGAAAGCGGCATGACTAGAGTGGCTACTGCGAATCCATGCATGGGATCGTTTGTCGGTCGCAAACGCGGCGACAACAGCTGGACCACAACAGTTGTGTGGTTGCGTTTCGACAAACCGCCGGAAATTCCGGCACAGATGACTGACTTTGGAGGTCAATAATGAAGATCAAGAGCCTTCTCCTAGGTTCTGTTGCGGCAGCGGGTCTCGTGACCGGCGCCCACGCGGCAGACCTGGCCAAGGGCGTGATGACGTCGCTCGACGTCTGTGACGCGCTGGGCCTTTCCGGTCTGACCATTTCGTCCGATACCGACTGCCTGCAGCTCTCGGGCTCGGTGTCGTACATGTTCGCTTGGGGTGACTACACCGTTGGTCGTGGCTCTGACGCCACCGGCCTCCGCCTTTTCTCCACCCCGGATGACAACACGGAAATTCCGATTGCCGGCGACTCGAACGGCACTGCCGGTCGCGCCACCGACTGGGACACCCAGATGATCGCCTGGCTGCAGGCGGTTGCCTCGGCTGACTCGGACTTCGGCGTTGCCAAGGCCGTGATCAAGATCCGCTCGGAAGAATATCGCCACACCAAGAACGGCTACGGCTACTACGACGGTGACGACACCGGCGGTTCGACGGTTAACAACGCCGCCACCGGTTCGGAATCGACGACGGCCGATGGTCAGGGTACGCTCGGTGGCAACGGTCCGTCGGGCACCGTGCTCTTCGACAAGGCCTACGTGTCGGTTGGTGACTCGACCGTGTTGACGGCTGGTAAGACGGGCACCATCGCCAACACTGGCGACGACACCCCGCTCAACTGGCTCGGCCTCTTCAACTCGGACAACGTCGGTACCGGCGTTCTCTGGTCGGTTTCGAACCGCGCTGGCGGCACGCTCTATGCCGCAGGCCTGGATGGCCATTGGGATCGTGCTGGCGCAGACATTCAGACGGGTGGTCACTCGATCCAGCTGACTTCGGCGCTGGGCAATGGCATCACGGTCGGCGCCTCGCTCGAAGATCTCCAGGACCAGCAGTCCAGCCGCGCTGGCACGGCGATCGGCGTCATCAGCTACGCTGGTGACAACCTGACCGCTCACTTGACGGTCATCGAAGCCGGCATCCTCGACGGTCACCCCGATGTGACGGCTTACCACGCTGGCTTCACCGGCACCTTCGACAAGTTCAAGGTTGTCGGCGCTTTGGCGGGCGACAGCTCGGGCTACTGGGATGGCTTGGCGTCGGCTCAGTTGTCGCTGGACATGTTCAAGCTCGCAGCCTCGGTTGAAGGCGGTGCCTACTCGTCCAACGGCGGCGATGCGACCACCACGTTCCATTGGAACAGCGATGATACGTATGCCGGTCACAACTTCCTCGGCGCCGGCGCGTCGGCGAGCTTGGCGGTGTCGGATGGCGTGACCATCAACATCGGCGGCCGTTACTTCGATGCGGACACCTCGCGTGCCAACACCGAAGGCTATCAGGGCGCAGTGGCCTTGGTCGCGGCGATCACCGAGACTCTGACCCTCGAAGGCGACTTGGGCGTCTACGGCACCAACGATGGCGGCTACGGCACGGCTTCGAAGCCCGGCCCGAACGGCGCTACGTCGACGGTCGGTGTCGGCGGCTCCGATGGCTGCCCGCACTTTGGCACCTACTGCAACGTCTACTACGGCGCTGCGTCGGTCACTTGGGCTCCTGGCGGCGGGTTCACCTCGTCCCTCAAGGGCGAGGCTTACTCGAACGGCGCGTACCGCGCGACGTTCAACGCCAGCAAGGCCTTCCAGTAAGGGTTTCGCGAAGCAACGAAATTGGGAAGGGCCCGGTTCGCCGGGCCCTTTCTCTTTGAGCGGTGGCTTGTCATCGGATGGCTGCGGCTCAAGCCGCATTGGCGCGGTTCACGAGCCGCAGTTGCTCGGATAATGATGGTGCTCCGGTCATCGATTCGGAACTCGGCTGTGAACGGGGTCTTGCCCGGCGCGGCGGTGTTTTCCTTCGCGCGCGGGGCGCGAGCGTGGCGCGGCGGCCAAGCAAGAGGTGCGCCCTTGAGGCGTTGAGGGAAGTATGCGCGATAAGCTGTTGAAAACAATTGCATGTAGTGTGGCGTTGGCAATGGCAGCGGCCCCCGCGGCGTTTGCCGCCTCGTCATCGCAGCCGGTACTGCTCGTCGCTCAGGCGGATGCGGCGCCGTATCTATGGTCGGCGACCAAGTCCGCCGACGGCACCATTTCACTGGCGGGGGATGTGCCGAGCACCGACGTGCGCGATGTGCTCACCGATGGCATCGACAAGCTCGGCAGTGACGGCACCAAGGTCACGACCGGCGCGCCTGCCGATTTCTCGGCGAATGCCGTTGCGGCGCTTACCGTGCTCTCGGATCTCGACAGCGGCGTCGTGATGTTCGACGGCACCAGTTGGACGATCAGTGGCGTCGTCGCGGGCGCTGACAAGGGCGCAACCGCGCAGGCGGCGTTCGACGAATCTCCGCTCAAGGCGCACGCGGCGGCCTACAAGGTCGTGGTCCGGGCCGCTGAGACTACTGTCGCCGCAGCGCCCGCGAAGGCGCCACCCGCTGCCACCGCCCCGGCTGCCAGTGCCGCGACGGCTGCTGCTACAACGTCGCCCGCCTACGCCTGGTCGGCCGACAAGGCCGCTGACGGCACCATTACCTTCACCGGCGACGTTCCCAACGCCAAGCTCAAGGGTTTCCTCGTTACGCACGTGGCGGGGAAGAGTGTCGACAATTCGACCGTCGCCGACGGTGCACCCAAGGATTTCGTTGGCGGTGCGCTCTATGGGCTCAACGCGCTGATGGCGCTCGATTCCGGCAAGCTCAGTTTTGCCGACGGCAAGTGGCAGCTCTCCGGCGCGGCCAAGAGCGATGACGCGAAGAAGTCGGCGATGGGCCAGCTTGGCGTTATCGACACCAAGGCCTGGACCTTCGATATCAAGGCCGGTGCGCCCGCAGTGGCGGCCACGCCGGCGCCTGCCACAGCAGCGCCTGCGGCCACTGCTACCGCCGCCCCGGCACCCGCGGGCTACGCCTTTGCGGCGACCAAAAGCCAGGATGGCGCGCTGGTGCTGACCGGCGACGTGCCAAGCGCTGCCCTCAAGGCCCACTTCAGCGCGTTCGCCGGCAAGGTGGATGTGGCCGGCCTCGCGGTCTCGGCCAATGCGCCGAGCGATTTCTCGGCCAACGCGGTCGGCGGCCTCAATGCGCTCGACGAGTTGGAAGCAGGGCAGTTGCAGCTGGCCGATGGCAAGTGGTCGCTCAAGGGCAACGCGCCGACTCCGGAGTTGCGTGACAGCATTGTCGCGAGCCTCGGCAAGCTCCCTGCGGGGGCGAGCTTCGGCGCAACGGGCGTCGAAGGTCCGCCGCCGCTCGAGTATTGCCGGCTGCTGCTGGCACAGACGCTCGATGCCTCGGCGATCAGGTTCGATGGCCGCACGCCGCGCTTTGCCAAGGGCAGCGACGCGGTGCTCGACACCGTGGCCAAGGCCCTGGCCATCTGCCCGGATGCCCGCGTGAACGTCGCCGGAGCGACCGACGCCGATGGTGGTGCGGATGCCAACATGGCGCTCTCCGTGGCGCGCGCCGAGGCGGTGGTCAATGCGCTCGGCAAGCGTGGCATCGCCAGCAAGCGGCTCTATGCCATCGGCTACGGCGAAACGCTGCCGCTTGTCGCCAAGCCGGTGAAGCCCGCCGACAAGGCCAAGAACAACCGCATCCTGATCACGGTCGACGCGTCGACGAACTAGCGGACCAAGTCTCGTCGGCGGGGGCAGGCTCCGCCGACGGCAGCCACCGCGACAGCCTCGCGGCTAGCGGACTGATCAGCCTCGCCGCGAGCTTTGCGCCTCGGCCGCGGTGCGGCGGATGAACTCGGCGATCGCGCCGATCTCGTCGACGCGATCGAGCAGCGCCGGCGAGCCCTGGCGGGCAACGGCAATGGCGAGCGCCTCGGGCCGGCGGCGCATCATTTCCTCGAGGACCGCCTGCGGCAGCTGGTCGGTCAGCTCCGTCCTGAGCAGCATGACCGGCATGTGCCGAAGCAGATCGTAGAATTGCCACTGCGGTTCGAGCACGTCGTCGTGCGCAAAGCCGCTGAGCCGAGCGATCAGGGCGCGGTCGTAGAGAGGGACGGCACGACCGTCGGGATCAATGACGTGGGTTCTTGCGGCGAGCTTGTCGAGCTCGGCTTCCTGCGTCTCGGGATAGTTGGCCGCCATCATGCGGCGCAGCATCGAGGTGAGTCCGCCGGTGCCGCGAAAGCCGGTAATCGTCTCAACATTACTGCGGAGACGAACAAGGCTTTGCGGCGTGACCGTCGGGCCCGCGTCCATCAGCACGATGCCCGCGATCAGGGCAGGGCGCTCGAGGGCGAGCGCCATCGCCACCTGGCCGCCATGCCCCTGGCCGACGACGATGGCCGAGCCGATGCCGAGCGCGCGCGCGACCGTCGAAACGTCATGGGCATCGTTGGTGGTGGTGTAATCGCCCGCCTGCGCCCGCTTCGAGGAACGCCCGCGGCCGCGCAGGTCGAGGAGCGCGACCGGCCAGTCGGTCTTGAGTAACCGATGCAGGAGCGGCACGAACTCGGTGAAGTCCGCCATGTTGCGATTGTAGCCGGCGAGGCAGAGAACGGCCGGGCGACCGCCGGCGAGACTGCCGGCAACGTGCACGGCGATCTCGTCGCCGGCCCGGCCGAGCGTCACGCGCTGGACGGGCAGGGCCTTGAAGGCCGGGATGTCGTCCAGGACGGGTGGTTTTGCCATGCGCGTGCTTCTAGCACAGAACCCGGCAGGGTGAAGTGCGGGCCCCGTCGCCAAAGGGGGCCGCACCGCCCGCCGCGACCTAGCCGGGGATGCGCCGCAGGGCTTCGTCCATCGTCACCTGATGGTCGCCGAGGCGGGCCTTGTAGATGACGTAGTTGGCCAGCACGCGCTGCACGTAGCGGCGGGTCTCTTCGAAGGGGATGAGCTCCACCCAGACGACGGGATCGACGTTGGTTGCGCGCGGATCGCCGAACGCCGCGACCCATTTTGCCGCATTGCCCGCGCCGGCGTTGTAACCGGCGGCTGCGAGCGCCAGCGAGCCATCGAACTGCTTGAGCTGGCCGGCGAGGTAGGCCGAGCCGATCAGCGCGTTGTAGGGGCCGTCGCTGGTGAGGCGAGCAGACGAATAGGCGAGGCCCATCTTGCCGGCCATTTCCTTGGCGGTCGCCGGCATCAGCTGCATCAGCCCTCGGGCGCCAGAACGCGACACTGCGTCGATCTGGAATTTGCTCTCCTGCCGAGCGATCGCATAGACGGCCGCCTTGTCGATGTCGGCGAGCTTCATCGAGGAGGGCAGGGCATCCATCGGATAGTTGAAGAGGTCGAGCGGCGTGCCGCGCTGGTCGGCGCGGTCGGCGATGGTAATGGCGAGGTAGTGCGCGCCGATCGACTGGGCCAGCCGCGCTGCGAGCAGCAGCTCCGGGCCATCCTTCAGCGCGTTGGAGAAATTGCGCAGCAGCGGCACGGCGAGGGCGCCTTGCCCGTTAGCCGAGAGCAGCCGGATGGCGCGGACGATCTCGCGTGCATCGAACGCCGCCTGCGCGCCCTGCCAGGACGGCATGGGCCGCAGCTCCACGATCTTTTCGCCAAGCATGCCGCGGGAGAGGAGACCGTAATACGCGGTGCCGTACTTGGCCGCCTTGCTGAAGGCAGCGTTGGCACCCTCCTTGTCGCCCAGCGTCAGCAGGGTGCGGCCGAGCCAGTAATTGCCCTGCGAAACCGTGTCCGGCAGCGTCGAGAGCGTCAGCATCTTCTCGAACTGCGGCTTGGCGCTCTTGGCATCGCCGAGGAACGAGAGGGCGATCCAGCCGGAGTGGAAACGTGCCTCGACGAGGCGCCCCTCGGGGCCGGAGGTATAGGTTGACGCCGCCCGGTAGGCGAGCTTGGCGTCGCCATCGAGCAGCATGGCGCGGATCAGCGCCCGCCGCTCGTACCACCACTCGGCAGCGTCAGGCAGCGGGCCCTTGGCCGCGTTGAGGTCGGCGAGCGCGGTCGAGAAATTGCTGTTCAGCCGCGCATACTGGGCGGCAACAAAATAGTAGAGCGCCGACTTCTTGAGCGACGGATCGACCTTGGCGAGCAGCGCCTTGGCATTCTTGGCGTTGCCGATCACCGCGACGCCGGCCGCGGCGAGCGACTTCTGCGCCGGGGATAGCTTTCCGAGCATGCGGCTCGCGCTGCTGGCGCGGTCGAGCATCAGGAGGTGCACGGTCCGCGCCCAATGGTCGTCCCGGGTCAGCAGGCCGCCGATGTTCGAGAGCACGAGCTTTTCGCTGTCGGGGTCGAGCACGTTGCCGGCCCAGACCTGATGCGCCAGCTTCCTGGCCCGCTCGTGGTCGCCGGCGCGCTCATAGGCGGCCGCCAGCATGACGTCGCCCTTTACCGAGCCGGGTGTGTCGCTGCCGAGATAGCGGATGACGTCGGCGTCGCTCGGGTTGGAGGTGACGAGCGACTGTTCGAGGCGGCTCTGGTAGAGCGCGTCCGAGGCAAACTCCGGCGCGTCTGCGGCAAAACGCTCGACCAGGTGATAGTCGATCTTGCCGTTGCCATAGTAGATCGCGGCCCACTGGATGGTGCGGCGCTCGAGCGGATCGGGCAGGGCCGAGGCCTCGGCATAGGCGCCGACCTGGTCGCCGCCTGCCAATGTTGCGACGGCATGGCGGAAGGCGGCCGAGCCCTGGGTGCTTGCCGGAATGGTGGCGCTCGGGTTGATCGAGCCGGTAACGGTCGGATCGATCGGCTCGCTCGCAGTCGCGACGGTTTCGTTCGCCAGCGTGGACGTTGCGAAAGCAAGGCCCGCGCCGGCCAGAAGGGCCAGCGTCAATCCGGCAAAAAACTGGTGGCTGCGGGGTCGCGCTACCATGATCTGATCCCGTTGGTCCTCAATACGCATCCAACAAGGTGCCCCCAACCCTGCGGTTAACTCGAAGTTACTGCAATGCCGATAAACAATTGGTTTCCGCGTTACGCCCGCGGACGCCCCAAGCCTGCTTGTGGCGGTGCGCACGAGACTCTATGTTGCGCAACTGTGGCTGTTCCGTGAACGCCGCCGCGACGCCGGACAGGCGTGACGATAGATGATTTAACGGCCCCGCGGGGCCTTTTCTATTCTGAGGACGAAGCAAAATGCTGAGAGGTTCGATACCGGCGCTCATCACCCCCTTTGCCAATGGGGCGGTGGATGAGAAAGCCTTCTCGGCCTTCGTCGATTGGCAGATTGCCGAGGGATCGCACGGTCTGGTGCCGATGGGCACGACCGGCGAGAACCCGACCGTTTCCCACGAGGAGCACCGCCGGGTCATCGAGATTTGCGTCAAGGTAACCAACAAGCGGGTGCCCGTCATCGCCGGCTGCGGCTCGAATTCGACCCGGGAAGCGGTTTCGCTGACGCGCTTTGCCGAGGACATCGGCGCCGATGCCGTTCTCTCCGTCGTGCCCTATTACAACAAGCCGACGCAGGAGGGGCTCTTCGAGCATTTCTCCGCGGTGGCGTCGGCGACGTCGCTGCCGATCCTGCTTTACAGCGTGCCTGGCCGCACCGTGGTCGACCTCACCATCGACACCATCGCGCGCCTTCGGGAGGCGCACGACAACATCGCCGGCGTGAAGGACGCGACGGCCGACATGAGCCGGGCGAGCCTGACCCGCGCCAGGCTTGGGACGGACTTCATCCTGCTCTCGGGCGAAGACATTACCGCCCTCGGCTTCAATGCCCACGGCGGCACGGGCTGTATCTCGGTCACCGCAAACGTTGCCCCGAAGCTCTGCGCCCAGTTCCAGAACGCCTGCCAGCAGGGCAATTACGCTCTTGCCCTCGAAATCCAGGACAAGCTCGTCCACCTGCACAAGGGCATCTTCATCGAAGGCAATCCGAGCGGCGTCAAATACGCGGCCTCGCGCCTCGGCCTCTGCCGCAACGAGTTCCGGCTGCCCGTGGTGCCGGTCTCCAAGGCGTCGGAGGTGGTCATCGACCTCGCCCTTGCGCACGCCGGGCTGCTCCCCAACTAAGGGAGCAGGGACCCCTGCGGAAAAAGCATGGCCAAAGCCGAGAAGAAGCCGACGCTGATGACGACGGGCACCGTCGCCGAGAACCGTCGGGCGCGCTACGACTACGAGATCATCGACACCCTCGAGGCCGGCATCATGCTGACCGGCACCGAGGTCAAGTCGTTGCGCACCGGCAAGGCGCAGATCACCGAGAGCTATGCCTCGCCGGAAGACGGCGAGCTCTGGCTGATCAACGCCCACATCCCCGAATACCTCCAAGCGAACCGCTTCAACCATCTCGAGCGGCGGCGGCGGAAACTCCTTGTCTCGAAACGCGAATTGTCGCGCCTCGCGACCGAAGTGAACCGCTCCGGCAACACCATCGTGCCGCTAAAACTCTATTTCAACGAGCGGGGCATGGCGAAGCTCCTGATCGGCCTCGCCAAGGGCAAGAAGAACTATGACAAGCGCGCGACTGAAGCCAACCGCGACTGGAACCGGGACAAGGCCCGCATCATGAAGGAAGGCGGGCGGGGATAGCAATGACGCCCAAGCGCGCATTTGTGCTGGGGCTTGCGGGTCTTTTGGTCGCCGGCGGTGTCGCTTGGGGATCTATCATGCTCAGTGGAGATGTCCGGTCGATCAGCTTGCTCGGATTAGGACCGGACTACGAAACCGCAGCTCTATCGAGCTTGGGGTTGCCGCCTGACACGCGGTCGCTCCGTACGTGTAGTTCGGTGGACTTGGCGCAATTCGACACTACTGCGACTGGGGCACCCGTCTGCTCAATGGCACAGCAGTCGATCGAATCCGGCAGTCGATGCAACCCGGTGCAGAGTTCGGCGATAGTTCCCAGCTATGTGGTGCCGTGGAGCGACCTCATCGAGATAAAGGTAGCTATCACAAGACCCGACGTGACGGAGATCGCGCGCAGTCTGGAGAGCTTCGAGAAACGCGGTGTGATTTCGGTCACTCAATGCGGTGAGTACGGCCTGATTGACGTTCGGCAGCACGACTTTAGTCTTCACCGGTAGCGACAAACGCCGCCGCCCGCCCCACCACTTCGTCGAACATCGCCTCGGTCAGGATGCCTGTGTTCGTGTTGTAGCGCGAGCAGTGGTAGCTGTCGAAGAGCACGATCCCGCTCGAAAGCCTGTGCTCCGCGCCGTGTGCGAAGGGATATTTCGAGCGCTTCTCACCCAGCGTCGAGAGTAGCTGGTCGTGGGCAATTCTGCCTCATGGTGAGCTTGTCGAACCATGGGTCGCGAACTCGGTGCCCGCCCTCGTGGTTCGACAGGCTCACCATGAGGGCCACGAGGAGCATCAGCCCTCGCGCTGCACCAGCGCCGCTGCCCGCCCCACCACCTCGTCGAACATCGCTTCGGTCAGGACGCCTGTGTTCGTGTTGTAGCGTGAACAGTGGTAGCTGTCGAAAAGCACCACGCCGTTCGAAAGCCTGTGTTCTGCGCCGTGTGCGAACGGGTATTTCGAGCGCTTCTCGCCCAGCGTCGACAGCAGTTGGTCGTGGGCGATGCGGCCGAGGACGAGGTAGGCGCGCACCGTTGGCGTCGTGGCGATGGCTGCCTCGAGGAAGCGGCGGCAGGTGCGGATCTCTTCGGTCGTCGGCTTGTTCTCGGGCGGCACGCAGTGGACGCCGTTGGCGATCATCGCGCCGGTGAGCTGCAGCGTGTCGTTGGGATCGGCGCGATATTCGCCGGTCGCGAGCCCGGCCTTGAGGAGAGCGCGGTAGAGGGTATCGCCCGCATAGTCGCCGGTGAAGGGCCGGCCGGTGCGGTTGGCACCGCGGAGGCCCGGCGCGAGCCCGACGATGATCAGCTTCGCCGCCGGATCGCCCCAGTTCGGGACCGGTGCATTATGCCAGTCGGGATGGAGCCGCCGCGCTTCCTCGCGGAAGGCGACGAGGCGTGGGCAGAGCGGACAATCATGGGGCGGATTGGGATCGAGCAACCGAAGGGCCGGGGCAGGGAGGATACCTGCCGACTAGCAGCTTTCGCCCGGGCTGTGTAGCCGGCGCCTACTTCTCGTCGGCCGTCGCCGCTGCCGTCGCTGCGGCCGCACTCGCGCTGGCGCTCGACGAGCTGCCACGCTCGGCGGCCGGCGGCCGGCCGACGGTCTTGGCGAGCTCGGCGACGTCGAGGAAGAAGTCGGCCTGCCGGCGGAGGTCGTCGGCGATCATCGGGGTCGGCGTGGTGAGCGTCGAAACCACCGTCACGCGCTTGCCCCGGCGCTGGAGCGCCGCAACCAGCGCGGTAAAGTCGCCGTCGCCCGAGAACAGCACGAAATGGTCGTAGTGAGGGGACATCTCGAGGGCATCGACGGTGAGTTCGATGTCCATGTTGCCTTTGATCTTCCGGCGGCCGGTGGCGTCGGTGAATTCCTTGGCAGGCTTGGTGACCACGGTGAAGCCGTTGTAGTCGAGCCAGTCGATCAGCGGGCGGATCGAGGAATACTCCTGATCCTCGACGAGGGCCGTGTAGTAGTAGGCGCGGAGCAGGTAGGCCTTGCTCTGGAACTCGGCGAGCAGCCGCCGGTAGTCGATATCGATGCCGATCGCCTTGGAGGTCGCGTAAAGGTTGGCGCCGTCGATGAACACGACGACCTTTTCGCGCGGATCGATGGACATGGGCCTTCTCCTGACCGGGTCGGCCGGCCTCTCAGGCTGCCCGGCATAAGTTGTAGTTGTGGATCGCTGAGTTCAGCGGCCGGCTCGCCTCTCCGGCATCAGTAATGGGCCGTGATCGCGCTTCATTTATGGCGAATAGAAGGCACAGAGACTGGGCCGAGCGGAAGGGTTTTTATGTCGCATCCCCCCACTGCCCAGAAAAACATGTTGATATCCTTCATTCATGTGACGAGTAGACAGTCTCGGGCGTTTCGCTTGTGTCCGGGGGTAGGGTCGTGTATGAGGGCCCTTCACTCCCGAAATCCTGGAGACGTCCGTGGCACGCGTCACCGTTGAAGACTGCATTGAGAAGATCGAGAACCGCTTCGATCTCGTCCTGATGGCCGCGCACCGCGCCCGCATGATCTCGGCCGGCTCGCAGATCACCATCGATCGCGACAACGACAAGAACCCTGTCGTGGCGCTGCGCGAAATCGGTGATGGGGCGATCTCGCCCGAGGACCTGCGCGAGGACCTGATCCACTCGCTGCAGAAGTATGTCGAGGTCGACGAGCCGGAGGCGAACGCCGCCCCGCTCCTCGATGCCGATGACGGTGGCGATGGTTTCGACACCATGAGCGAAGACGAGCTGCTGCGCGGCATCGAGAACCTTGCGCCGCCCGAGCGCCGCGACGACTGAGCCTTCGCCGCGAATTGCGCGGCGGGCAAAATCTCCTATATTTGAAGGCGCTGAGCATTCGTTCGGCGCCTTTTCATTTGCGGTAGCGCCTGTGCGCCGGGGGCAACGGCTTATGCCGGTGTGTGTTTTGCCATGATGCGGCAGTTCGAGCTGGTCGAGCGCGTTCAGGCCTATAACCCGGCCGCCGACGAGCAGCTCCTCAACAAGGCCTACGTCTATGCCATGCAGAAGCACGGCAGCCAGATGCGGGCCTCGGGCGACCCCTATTTCGCCCATCCGCTCGAAGTCGCCGCCATCCTGACGGACCTCAAGCTCGACGATGCGACGATCGCTGTCGGCCTGCTGCACGACACCATCGAGGATACCGACGCCACCCGTTCGGAGATCGACCAGACCTTTGGCCCCGAGATCGGCGCCATCGTCGATGGCCTGACCAAGATCGAGCGACTGAACCTCGTTTCGCGCGAGGAGGCGCAGGCCGAGAACCTGAGGAAGCTCCTCCTCGCCATCTCCGCCGATGTGCGGGTGCTGCTGGTCAAGCTCGCCGACCGCCTCCACAACATGCGCACCCTCGAGTTCATGCCGCCCGAAAAGCGGCTGCGCATCGCCGAGGAGACGATGGACATCTATGCCCCGCTTGCCGGGCGCATGGGCATGCAGGATATCCGCAGCGAGCTCGAGAACCTCTCGTTCAAGTGGCTGCAGCCCGAGCACTACCGGGCGATCACCGAGCGTCTCAACGAGATGCAGTCCGACCACGCCGAGACGATCAAGGCGATCTCGGCCGAGCTCAGCGAAAAGCTCAAGTCGGAGGGCATCGAGGCCAAGGTTTCGGCGCGGGTGAAATCGCCCTGGTCGATCTTCAACAAGATCGAGCGCAAGCAGATCGCCCTCGAGCAACTCTCCGACATGATCGGCTTCCGCATCATCGTGAAGACGGTCGAGGATTGCTACCGGGCGGTGGGCGTCGTGCACACGAGCTGGAAGGTCGTGCCCAACCGCTTCAAGGACTACATTTCCGTCCCGAAATACAACGACTACCGCTCGATCCACACCACGATCGTCGGGCCCAGCCGCCAGCGCGTCGAGCTGCAGATCCGCACCGAGGACATGCACCGTATCGCCGAGCTCGGCATCGCCGCGCACGCACTCTACAAGGATGGCGCTTCCGCCGACCTGTCGCGGCTGGAAAAGGAGAGCAAGGCCTACCAGTGGCTGCGCTCGACCATCGAGCACCTGACGGCGGGCGCGCCAACCCCGGATTTCCTGGAGGTGACGAAACTCGAGCTGTTCCAAGACCAGGTGTTCTGCTTCACGCCGAAGGGGCGGCTCATCGCGCTGCCGCGCGGCGCGACGCCGATCGATTTCGCCTACGCCCTCCACACCGACATCGGCGACACGACCGTCGGCGCCAAGATCAATGGCGCGATCATGCCGCTGGTGACGCAGCTCCGCTCGGGCGACGAAGTCGAGATCATCCGCGACCAGAACCACCAGCCGCCCTCGAACTGGGAATCGATCGCCGCGACCGGCAAGGCGCGCGCCGCCATTCGCCGCGCCGTGCGGCAGGCGAGCCAGCAGCGCGCCTATGCGCTCGGCGAGCACGTCATCGCCATGCTGCTCGACCGCGAAGGGGCGGCGCTCGACGATGCCGAAACCAAGACGCTCGCCGCCGCCATGGGCCATCCCAACAAGCGCGAGCTGCTTATCGCGATCGGCGAGGGCAAGATCAACGCCGACGACCTCGGCAACGAGCTTGCGACGGTGAAGGGCATCCGCCGCCGGCGCTCCCGCAAGCTCGACCTGCCGGTTGCCGACTCTTCGGACGGCTGGTTCGCCCTGCGCAGCGCCCCGACCTTCAAGTTCCGCGTCCCCGGCGGCCAGAGTCCGGGGCCGCATGCCAAGCGCGCGCTGGGGCAGCTCGACTTCAACATGAACGTCGAGATTTCGCCCGAGGGCGTCGTGCCCGGCGACCGGATCGTCGGCATCCTTGAGCCGGACAAGCCGATGGTGATCTACCCCATCCACTCCGACGCGCTGACCGACCTCCACGACGCCGATGTTGCCTGGATCGACGTGCGCTGGGACATCGAGCCCCGCGACGAGCCGAGCCACCGGGTGGCCATCACCATGGAATCGGTGAACCGCCCGGGCTCGCTGGCGCAGATCTCGTCCGCCATCGCCTCCTGCGAGGCGAACATCAACAACCTCGTGATGCGGATGATCTCGCCCGATTTCCATCAGATGATGTTCGAGATCGAGGTCCGCGACCTGGCGCAATTGACGGATGTGCTGGCAACGCTCAAACGTAGCCCCGGGCTTTCGGCGGTGCAGCGGGCGACGCTCGCCGACGCCAAGCTCATCGCCACCCTCGAATGGGATGGCCGGCCAAAGGAGGGCTGAGGGTGCAGCAGCAAGACGTGCTGGCGATCTTTCGCGAATGCGGGGCCATCCTCGAAGGACATTTCATCCTCTCCTCGGGCCTGAGGTCGCCGGTCTTCCTGCAGAAGGCGCGCGTCTTCATGTATCCCGACAAGGCCCAGACGCTCTGCCGCGCGCTCGCCGAAAAGATCCGCGCCGCGGGCTATGGCGGGGTCTCCAAGGTCGTTTCTCCTGCCGTAGGCGGCATCATCCCGGGCTATGAGACGGCGCGGCACCTCGGGGTTCCGGCCATTTACACCGAGCGCGTCGAGGGCCAGTTCGAGGTGCGCCGCGGCTTTGAGCTCGCGCGCGGCGAGAAGGTGATCGTCGTTGAGGATATCGTCTCGACCGGTCTTTCCGTCCGCGAATGCATCGACTGCCTCAAGCGCATCGGCGCCGACGTGGTCGCGGCCGCCTGCCTCATCGACCGCTCGGCCGGCGAAGCCGATGTCGGCGTGCCGCTGGTGTCGCTCACGCAGTACAAGGTGCCCGCCTATCCCGCCGACGCCCTCCCGCCCGAACTCGCCGCGCTCCCCGCCGTAAAGCCCGGCAGCCGGGGGCTGCAGTGATCGTTGTTTGCCAAACCCTCATCCTGAGGTGCGAGGCGAAGCCGAGCCTCGAAGGACCCTCGGCGATACGCCGCGCGTGGTTCGAGGCTCGCCTTCGGCTCGCACCTCACCATGAGGATGAGCATGGAGGGTCCGCATGATCGTCGGGCTCGGCAACGATCTCTGCGACATTTCGCGCGTGCAGCAGGTGCTGGATCGCTATGGCGAGCGGTTCACGCATCGGTGCTTTACCGAGATCGAGCGGCAGAAGTCGGATCGGCGGGCGCAGCGGGCGGCGTCCTACGCCAAGCGCTTTGCCGCCAAGGAGGCGTGCTCCAAGGCGCTCGGCACCGGCATGTCGTGGGGCGTCTACTGGCGCGACCTCGGGGTAGTGAACCTGCCCTCCGGCAAGCCGACGATGAAGCTGACCAATGGCGCGGCGCGTGCGCTTGCCCGTCTTGTGCCCGAGGGGCACACGCCACATATCCACCTGACCATTACGGACGATGGCGGCATGGCGCAGGCTTTCGTCATCATCGAGGCACTCCCCGTTGACCGGGGCGGCGCTTCGGCCTAACCACGGGAAAGCAGGGCGAAATCACTCGGAAGAGCCCATTTGTTGCCAAACCGAGCGCCGACCGATGCCCAAATCACCGGATGACAAGATGACCCAGACGACGCCCGCCGCCAAGAAAGTCGCCCGCAACGAGGTGCGCGACACGATCGTCGTCATCATCGAGGCGCTGGTAATCGCCGTGCTGTTCCGCACCTTCCTCTACCAGCCGTTCTCGATCCCCACGGCGTCGATGCAGAACACCATGATGATCGGCGACTACTTCGTGGCCGATAAGTTCATCTGGGGTTTCGGGCCGCACTCGTTCCCCATTCCGCTGCCGTTCCACGGCCGCATCTTCGGGCGTGATCCGAGCGTCGGCGATATCGCGGTGTTCTACAACGAGACGTCGGGCCAGGATTACATCAAGACGGTCATCGGCCTCCCGGGCGACCACATCCAGATGAAGGAAGGGCGCCTCTGGATCAACGGCAAGATGCTCGACCGCCAGCTCGTCGGCGACAGCACCGATACCGACGACAACCACCAGACCGTGCCGGTAAAGATATATCGCGAGACGCTGCCCAACGGCGTCACCCACATCATCCAGGAAATCTCCGACAACGGTCCGCTCGACAACACGGGCGAATATGTCGTGCCCCCTGGCCACTACTTCATGATGGGCAACAACCGCGACCGGTCGGCCGATAGCCGTATCCTCTCTGACGTCGGCTACGTGCCGGCCGAGGACCTCGAGGGCAAGGCCGAGTTCCGCTTCTTCTCGATCAAGGACGACCTGCCGCCGTGGCAGATCTGGAACTGGCCGGCCAACGTGCGGCTCGATCGGATGTTCCAGTCCGTCTACCAGCCCTGATGTCGCGGCGCCCGCGCGATCACCAACGCCTCGAGGCCCGCCTCGGATATCGCTTTGCGGACCCCGAGCTGCTTGATCGCGCGCTCACCCATTCGAGCGCCGTTTCGCCCGGCAAGCGCATCGCCAATTCCTACCAGCGGCTCGAATTCCTGGGCGACCGTGTGCTGGGCCTCGTGGTCGCCGATCTCCTCTACCGGAAGCTCCCCAAGGCGAACGAGGGCGAGCTCTCGCGGGCCCTCAATGCGCTCGTCCGCAAGGAAAGCTGCGCCGCGATCGCGCGCCGGCTGGACCTTGGCCCCGAGCTCAATCTCGGCGAAAGCGAGGCGCGCACCGGCGGGGCCCAGAAGGATGCGATCCTCGGTGATGTGGCCGAGGCGATCATCGGCGCCGTCTATTGCGATGGCGGCCTCGGCAAGGCCTATGAGCTCGTCGAAAGCTTCTTCGGCGAGCAGTTGAGCCTTGCCAATTCGGACCGCGCCGATGCCAAGACGACGCTCCAGGAATGGGCGCAGGGCAGGGGCCTCGAGCCGCCGGCCTATGTGGAGACGGCGCGCACCGGGCCCGACCACGCGCCCGAATTCACCATCGCAGTGAGGATCGAGGGTTTTGAGCCGCTGACGGCCAGCGGACCATCGAAAAAGCTCGCCGAGCACAAGGCCGCCGAGGCCTTTTTGCTGCGCGAAAAAGTCTGGAAGGCGACGGCGTGAGCGAGCGGGACATCGAATTCGTCGCGGCGGATGGCGCGGTAGCGGCCTCGACCCGCTGCGGCTTCATCGCGCTGGTCGGCGCCCCGAATGCCGGCAAGTCGACGCTGCTCAACGCGCTGGTCGGGGCCAAGGTCTCGATCGTCACGCATAAGGCCCAGACCACCCGCGCCCAGATCCGCGGCGTCGTGACCGATGGGCCGACGCAGGTCGTCTTCATCGACACACCCGGCATCTTCGCCCCCAAGCGGCGGCTCGACCGCGCCATGGTGCAATCGGCCTGGACCGGGGCAGGGGACGCCGACATGGTGGCGTTCATCGTCGACGCCGAGCGTGGCATCACGCCTGAGCTCGAAGCGCTGATCGCCGGCCTCGAGAATATACAGCAGCCCAAGATCCTGGTGCTCAACAAGATCGACCTGCTGAAGCACGAAAAGCTGCTGCTCCTCTCCGAAGAGCTCAACAAGCGCCTCGCCTTCGAAGCGACCTTCATGATTTCGGCCACCCGTGGCCACGGCGTCGCCGACTTCATGCACTGGGTACGCAACCATGTGCCCGAGGGGCCCTGGCACTTCCCGGAGGACCAGCTCACCGACCTGACGCTGGCGCTCACCGCCGCCGAAGTGACGCGCGAAAAGCTCTTTCTGCGCATCCACGACGAAATCCCCTACAACGCCACGGTCGAGACCGAGGCCTTCGAGGTCAAGCCGGACGGCTCCTACAAGATCAACCAGGTGATCTACGTCACCCGCGACACGCACAAGAAGATCGTGCTCGGCGCCGGCGGCCAGACGATCAAGGCGATCGGTGCCGACTCCCGCAAGGAGCTGATCGGCATGTTCGATACGCCCGTCCACCTCTTCCTCTTCGTCAAAGTGCGCGAGAAATGGGGCGACGACCCCGAGCGCTACCGCGAGATGGGTCTCGACTGGACGAAGTAGGCTGTGCCGGGAGTACGGGCGTCGAGCATACCGGGAGTGTGCCAGGAGAAGGCCCTGCCGCCGCCGCTCTACCACGACGCGTAGAACCGTCAGTAGAGTATCCCCGGCCACCATAAGCCGTGGGAACCACCCGAAGCCATCGGCACAGCTTCGGTGAGAGGGCGTCACTTGCAAGTAGCAAGCACCACATTCGAGTCCGGTGTCAAAGCGTGCTGAGCCTGTGAAGGCGGCCTTGGTTCAGCTCGTGCGTCGCTAGCAGGACATCACGCGCGGCGCCGGTTGCGATGGTCGGGGCCAGAGCGCCCCAATAGGGTACCACCGCAACTCTAAGCAATAAGAACGGCCGCCCGCTCGGAGCGCCGATCAACCTTCCCGTCCAACGATCGCAGGTTCTTGAGCGGTCCCGTACAACTGCAAACGCCGCCATCCAAGATGGATAGCGGCGCCGGACCTTGGTGTTCGGGGGCTTTGGGAAGCTCAAACTAGACCAACTAGATAGCGCAGCTCACCCGTCCCGTAGTCATGACCCAGGCCAGGGGCGAGGTCAGGACATCGAACGGTTCTTTGATCTTTTCGATAGGCAGAGCTCTGATGCCGGTGATCCAGTCTTTTTCTGCAATCGCGCAGTCATCAGGGCCATAGGTGGCGAACTGATTCACAGCCCAGTTGTGATAGTCTTTCATATCACCAGCAGAGATCGGCGGGTTCCTGGACGTTCCTAATATGAACGCCTCCAGCCGAGCGGTGCCGTCGTTCACAACATCGTCGAAGGTGCTGTGCTTTAAGCCGCATATTTTACTTATGCTTTCCGCGCTC
>Ga0068853_100000969_pt1 | contig 20196 bp, 15 predicted proteins | sample KBSCornC32_FD_65655 | JGI IMG/M metagenome (GOLD analysis project Ga0068853, IMG submission 65655) | Corn rhizosphere microbial communities from Kellogg Biological Station, Michigan, USA - KBS Corn C3-2 | ecosystem: Host-associated > Plants > Roots > Rhizosphere > Soil ...
CCGCGATCGCGCGTGCGCTCGACCGTCTCGACTTCGCCGAGGCGCACGCCGACGGCGAGGCCGAGGTCGATGCTCGCCGCGGCATCGGCCTCGCTGGCGCCCTTTGCCCGGGCGAGGCGGACCACGTCCTCGGCGATCGCCGCGAGGCGGTCGAGGTCGGCGGAGCTGGTATCTTTGTCGGTCACGATGGCATTCATTGCAGCATTATCCTGGAATTCCCTGATGCACGACCCGCACGACGACGAATCGCCGGACGAGACACTCGAGCCGAGCCGCAGCCAGTTGCGCCGCGAGGCACTCGACATCCTCAAGCTCGCCGAGACGCTGGCGAACCTCAGCGAGGCCGAACTCGCCCGCGTGCCGCTCGACGACGACCTGCGCGAGGAAGTGCGACGCACGCGCGCGGTCACCTCGCACATCGCCCGCAAGCGCCAGAACCAGTTCCTCGCCAAGCAGATGCGCAAGCTCGACGAGGAATCGGTGGAGGCGATCCGCTACTCGCTCGGCGTCGACCGCGAGAAGGCGCACCGCGAAACCGCGGCGATGCACCGCCTCGAAACCTGGCGCGAACGCCTGCTCGCCGACGGTGACGACGCCCTCGCCGAATTCATCGCGCAGCACCCGTCCGCCGATCGCCAGCGCCTGCGCCAGCTCGTGCGCAACGCGCTCGCCGAACGCAAGGCGGACAAGCCGCCGCACGCGTACCGCGAACTGTTCCGCGTGCTGCGCGAGGCGAGCGAGCGCGACGTCGACGCCACGGAATGACGCCCGCGCGGCCTAGCGTGCAGCTGCATACGGATTCCTGCCCGTCGCCGCGAGCGCGACCCACGCCGTCGCACCGAGATGCGGCAGGCGGAAGTAGTACGCGTCGGCCGCGAGCCCGGTCGTGATGCGCGGCTCGCGCGTCGCGTACGCGTAGCCGCCCGGCGCGAACTCGCGCGCGACGCACGACAGGTGCTTCCGAGCGGCGTGCTGGTCACCGCGCACGCGATAGGCGAGCGCAGCCTGCGCCGTGCCTTCGATCCAGATGCCGTCGCGGTCCGCATTGAAATCGAATCCGCAGTCGACGCCGTGCGCGCGCTGCGCATAGGCGAGCCCACGGCGCCAATCGTCGTCGGCACGCGGCACCAGCTGCGACCACAGCTGCACGTCGAGTGCGGACGACGTGCGGTTCGCGCCGCCGTCGGGCAACGTGCCGATGCGGAAATATCCGCCGGGCGCGTCCCACTGCGCACCGAGGAAGCGGCGCGCGATGTCCGCCTGCGCGTCCCAGTGGCCGCCGGCGTCGAGCACGGCGAGTCGCGTGAACAGCGCGACGAGGTCGAGCGCGTGCTCGGTGGATTTCCAGTCGAGCGGTTCCGGCGAAGCGTCGAAGCCGTTGACGCCGCCACGGAAACCGCCGCCGCGCGCATCGGATTCGTTCGCGACGATCCAGCGGCCGAGCGTGCGCGCCGCATCCAGCCATTTCGCGTCGTGCGTCGCGTCGTGCAATGCGAGCAACGCCAATGCCGCCCAGGCGACGTTGCCGGTCGCGGTGCCCGACTGGTAGCCGTCCTCGACCCAGCGCTGTTGCGCCGCGTCCCACCAGCCGTTGCGCAAGACCTTCGCGTCGACGACACCGGCGCGGTAGACGTTGCGCAGGCGCGTGTCGGTCGTCGCGGCCAGCCGCAACGCTTCACCGATGCGTGCGGCCTCGGGCAGCGCACCGCAGCCGGCGAGTGCGATCGTCGCGAGCGCCTCGTCGTAGACGAACGCGGCCGTCTTCAACGCAGGTTCCTGCGGTTCGCCGGCGCCGCTAGGGCCATCGTAGCTGCGCAGGAACAGCGGCGCGCCGCCCGGCACCGCGTCGACGCGGCCCTTCAGCGCCGCGCAACTCTTCGCCGCGAGCGCGGAATCGGCACTCCCGCCCGCGTGCGCGAACGTCGCGATCGACGCCGATGCGAGGACGGCGAGCCAACGCGCGCCGCGCAGCGAACGCGCGAACGTCACGCCGCGGTGCCTCCGACGGTCATGCCGTCGATCTTCAGGGTCGGCTGGCCGACGCCGACGGGCACGCTCTGCCCGTCCTTGCCGCAGACGCCGACGCCTTCATCGAGGCGGAGGTCGTTGCCGATCATCGACACGCGCTTGAGCACGTCCGCGCCGGAACCGATCAGGGTCGCTCCCTTGACCGGGCGCGTGACCTTGCCGTCTTCGATGAGGTAGGCCTCGCTCGCCGAGAAGGTGAACTTGCCGTTCGTGATGTCGACCTGGCCACCGCCGAAATTGACCGCGTAGAGGCCGCGCTTGACCGACGCGATGATCTCCTGCGGATCGCGCTCGCCCGGCAGCATGTAGGTGTTCGTCATGCGCGGCATCGGCAGGTGCGCGAACGACTCGCGGCGGCCATTGCCGGTCGAACGCATGCCCATCAGGCGCGCGTTGAGCTTGTCCTGCATGTAGCCCTTCATCACGCCGTTCTCGACCAGCACCGTGCAGTTCGTCGGCGTGCCTTCGTCGTCGATGCTGAGCGAGCCGCGGCGCCCCGCGAGCGTGCCGTCGTCGACGACGGTGACGCCGTCGGCCGCGACTTTTTCGCCGAGCATGCCCGCGAACGCGGACGTTTCCTTGCGGTTGAAGTCGCCTTCGAAACCGTGGCCGATCGCTTCGTGCAACAGCACGCCGGGCCAGCCGGGGCCGAGCACGACCGGCATGTTGCCGGCCGGCGCAGGCACCGCGTCGAGGTTGACCAGCGCCGCGCGCACGGCCTCGCGCGCGAACGCGTGCGCGCGACCGTTCTCGAGCAGTTCGGGGAAGGTGTAGCGCCCGCCGCCGCCGCTGCTGCCCGACTCGCGCCGGCCGTTCGCTTCGGCGATCACCTGCACGTTCATGCGCACGAGCGGGCGCACGTCGGCGGCGAGCGTGCCGTCCGAATGCGCGATGAGCACGGTGTCGAGCGCGGCGGCGATGCTGACGATGACCTGCTTCACGCGCGGGTCGGCGGCGCGACAGGTCGCATCGACTTCGCGCAGCACGGCGATCTTCGCTTCGTTGGACAGGCTGTCGATCGGATCGACGGGTGCGTACAGGGCGCGCGAGGCGGCGATCGCGAGCGGCTTGCCGACGCCGTTCGCGCCGGCCTGCGCGATCGCGCGCGCCGAACCCGCGGCTTCGACGAGCGCCGGCAGCACGATCTCGTCGGAATAGGCGAAGCCGGCTTTCTCGCCCGACAGCGCACGCACGCCGACGCCTTGCTCGATGGAGTGTGAACCGTCCTTGACGATGCCGTCCTCGAGCACCCACGACTCGGAGCGTGAATGCTGGAAATACAGGTCGGCCGCATCGATCGACGGACCCATGAGGCGTGCGAACACGCCGTCCAGATCGCGGGTGGCGAGCCCGCCCGGGCTCAGCAGTTGGCGTTCGGCGACGGCGATGAGATCGGACATGAGGGGGACCAGGCGCGGGAGGAAGGCGGCGCCACGGCACGGGGGGCGCGGAACCAGCCGGGAAGATGGGGCCGCGCATGCTGGACCACAACCGGCCGCGATGCAACGCGACCGGCTAGAACCGGCCGCCGCCGTCCTCGCCGGACGGCGTCACCTGCCACGGCGGCGCAGGCTCGTCCGGCGGCAGCGGTTCCGGCATCGGCGGCGTGTCGGCGCCCTTGCCCGCCTTGATGCGCGAAAGCTGCGTGATCTGCGGCTTGTCCCACGATCCCGACACCTTGTAGCGCCGGGCGACCGCCTTGCCGATCGGCTTGTTGAAGATGCCCTGCACGACGAGGCCGGCGGCCGCGCCGACCGGCCCCGCGGCGAGCGCACCGACGATCGGCAACGTCGCTCCCGCGCGCGCGCGCACGTCCATGAGTTGGTCGTAGTCCTTCGTGCGCAGGCCGGTGCGGCCGCTGACGATGATTTCCGCGGCCGGGCTGTCGATCCGCAACCCGTCCGTGTACGCGTTGCCGCCGGCGAGGCGGAACGTGCCCTTGATCGAGTTGAAGCCGAGGCCGGACTGGAAGAAGTCGCTGAAATCGAGGCTCAGGCGGCGCGGGATCTCGGTCAGCGAAAACAGGCCGAAGATGCGCCCGGCACCGGGTTCGACGTCGAGGATGCGCCCTTCGGCGACGTCGATCGCGAGCGTGCCGTCGAGCTTGGGCAGCGCGAACGCGGACGGTGGGCCGAACCAGCTCGCGTCGATCGTCGCCTTGGTGCTGCCGCCGTCGATGAGACCGGAGAAACCGAGCGCGTCCATCATGCGGCCGAGGTTCTGCGCGCTGAGCTGGATCGACATGCGCGAGCGGTTCTCGATCGCGCCGCCGGTCCAGTCGCCGCTCCCGATCATCGTCACGTTCGGCGAATGCGATTCGAGCGTGTCGATCTGCATCCCGCCGGCGATCGGGTGGCTGTCGAACTGCGCGCTGCCGAAACTCGCCTTGCCGAGCTGGAAATCCTCGACGCGCAGGTGCAGCGGCGGCAACGAGCCGGGCGCGACGTCGGCGAGCGCGCCGGCGTCGGGCGCGTCGGCGGGCGCTTCGGGCCAGTGCACGCGCGCGAACGTCGCGGTGATGCCGTGCGCGGCGAGGTCGCCGCGCGGCACGTCGAGCGTGCCCGCGAGCGCGGAGCCGTCGATGCGGATCGTGGTCTTCGCCGGCGTGTTCTCGATGGCGAGCCCGGTATCGTCGAACTCGCGCCCGCCGAACACGAAATCGTCGGCGCGCACGTCGAGCGCGTTGACGATGTCGCCGCCGCCGCTGCCGGTCTCCACGAGGTCGAGCCACGAACCCGCATCGAGGCGCGCGACGCGCCCGCCGATCACGATGCCCTGCGCGGGCGGCGCGGCGACCGCGCCTTCGCCGAAATCGATGCGCGCACCGAACGCGCGGCCGCCGCCCGGTGCACGGCCGCGCATTCCGGCGATCGCACCGAGGCGGGCGCTGAATTCCTGCCCTGCGTACGGCAGGCCGAGGTCGAGGTGGAACGGCACGCTCGCGTCGGCCGCCTTCGCGAGCGGCGGCGGCAACGCGATCGCGGTGCCGACGAGGTCGCTGTCGAGGCCGAGCGTCGCGCGCGCGTTGCCGTTCTCCGCGTGGTCGACGCCGACGCGCGCGGTCCATGCCGATTCGCCCTGCACGCCGCCGAGCATCGGCAACAGCACCGGTACGTCGGCGAACACGCTCGCGACCGGCCACGTGCCGCCGACGCTCGCCTCGAACACGTGGCGCGGATCGGCGACGTAGCCGCCGATCGCGACCGTGAGCTTGGCCTTGCGCTCACGGAACGTCGTGTCGAGCCCGTCGGCGAGGAAACCCTTCTGGTTGAAGCGCAGCACGCCGCTGGCGTCGTTGAAATGCAGGCCATAGGCGTTGTGGTCGATGCGCGCGCCGACGAGTTCGACCTTGCCGTCGAGCGCGAGCGCCTCGACTTCCTTGATCGGCAGCTTCAGCGTGAAATCGACCACGCCGCGCCCACCGACCGCGATGTCCTTGAGCTGCTCCTGGTAGCGCTTGCCGATCGGCGTCGCGCGCAGGAACGCGAGCAGGCCCGGTCCGCCGCCCTCGCCCTTGGCCGCGAGGTCGAGCACGAGCGGACCGAAGTCCTCGATCGTCGCGCTCGCCTCGGTCACCTTGTTGCCCATCGACGTGACGGAATCGGCGTCGACGCGCATGCCGTCGTTGACGAAGGTCGCCGTGCCGTGGATGTGCTCGGCCGGCGGCCAGTTCTCGTGGTAGGCGAGCGTCGCGTCGTCGAGCGCGCCGACCGCGATGAAGCGCCCGGCGCGGTTGTGGAACGGCCAGTCGGCGAGATCGCCGTGGATCGCGACGCGTCCCTGCTCGACGCGGCCGCCGACGAGCGCGCGATCGAGCCAGGCCACCGCCTGCGGCGGCATCGTGTTGGTCGGCCAGAACAGCTTCGCCGCGACGACGTCGCCGTGCGAGGCGAGCGCGTACAGGTCGAGGCTCGGCCGCCGTCCTTCGGCGACGTCGATGCTGCCGCGCAGCTCGCCGCCGTAGCCTTCGCCTTCGAAGCCGACGCGATCGGTTTCGATGCGCCAGCCGTCCTCGGTGCGGCGCGCGACGACGTCGCCGCCGAACCGGCTGAACGCGAACGGCTTGCGGAACACGCGCGCGAAATTCACGCGCAACGCCTTGTCCGGCAGTTGCGCGAGCAGCGCAGCCTCGTCGCCGACGACGTCGACGTCGAGGTCTTCGATGCCGGGAATCGCATCGACGCTCGTCGCTTCGCCGCCGCGCAGGTTCGCGCTCACCGCATAAGCGTCGTCGTGCAGCGCGAACGCCGCCTGCTCGAGCAAGCCGCGCGGGTGCGCGAGATAGAGCCAGCGACGCAGTTCACCCGGCACGCGCGCGGACAGCATCGCGAGGTTGCCGAGCGGTTCGAGCGCGACCGCGGCCGCGCCGGCGCGCCAGCGTGGCGCCACGTCGTCGCCGCGGCGTTCGAGCGTGAGGCGCGCGGGCTTGCCGTCGAGGGCGGTCACGAAATCGGCGACGTCGAGCGTCCAGCCGTCCGCCTCGCGCATCCAGCGCGCGACCAGCGCGAGCCGGTCGAACGCGGCGCGCGGCTCGATCAGCGAGCCGTCGCCGATCGCCACCGGATCGCTCGCGGCGAACTGCGCGTCCTTGAGGTCGATGCGCGCGCGAACGTCGTCGATGCGACCGGCGGCGAGGCGCAACCAGACCTGCACGGCGCCGCGGCCGGCGAGTGGCCGCACGCCACCGGGCGACATCCCGGCCGCGAACGCGGCGAGGTCGAGGTCGCGACCGCCGACGTAGACGTCGCCCGACCGCTCGGCCGGATCGATGTCGGCGACGAGTTCGAGCGGCGGTGCCTCGCTGCCGGCGCTGCGCACGCGGCCGAGCACGCGCATGACCGAGCCGCGGTTCAGCACGCGCAGCACCGGCGCGGTGAACTGCAGGTGCAGGTCCTGCGCGGGATCGTCGATGCCGAGTTTCAGGCGCGTGATCTCGAGTGCGCCGAGCGCACCCATCGACACCGGCTCGTCGCGCGGCGACGATGCACCGAGGTCGAAGTCGCGCAGCTTCCACTCGCCGCCTTCGTGCACGAGCCGGAGCTCGACGTCGGCGAGGCGGAACTCGGTGAACGCCTTGTTGCGCTGCGCGGCGGCGAGCAGGTCGAACGCGAGTTCGGCATGCGGAATCAGCAGCGGTGCGTTACCCGTGCTGCCGGCGATGCGCACGTCGTCGAGCGCGAGCAGCGGACCGCCGCCGACCCAGCGCCCGTCGAGGTGGCCGATCGTGACCGTACGGCCGAGGCGATCCGACAACCAGCGCTCGACCTGCTGCGGATGCTGCGTGAGCCATGGCATCGCGAGCTGCGTGATGCCGGCGAGCACGCCGAGCACGATCACGCACGTCGCCGCCACCGCCAGCAGCGCGAAGCGCAACCGGCGCAGGCACATCCGCAGGACCGTCGTCACACGACCTCCGCGACGGTGCTACAGCAGCACGACATCGTACTGCTCCTGCGAATAATGCTCTTCGGGCTGGAAGCGGATCGTCTTGCCGATGAATTCCTCGAGCTCGGCGACCGCGACCGATTCCTCCTCGAGGATGCGGTTGACCACCTTCGGCGCGGCGAGCACGAGCAGTTGCTGCGCATCGAACTGGCGCACGGCACGGGTGATCTCGCGGAAGATCTCGTAGGTGATCGTCTCGGTGGTCTTCACGCTGCCGCGCCCCGAACACGCCGGGCACGGCTCGCACAGCTGCCGCTCCAGGCTCTCGGTGGTGCGCTTGCGCGTCATCTCGACGAGGCCGAGCGGGGACATGTCGTACACGGTCGCCTTGGCGTGGTCGCGCGCCATCGACTTCTGCAGCTGGCGCAGCACCTGGCGCTGGTGCTCCTCGTCGGTCATGTCGATGAAGTCGATGATGATGATGCCGCCGAGGTTGCGCAGGCGCAGCTGGCGCGCGGCCGCCTGCGCCGCCTCGAGGTTGTTGCGGAACACCGTCTCCTCGAGGTTGCGCGTGCCGAGGAAGCCGCCGGTGTTGACGTCGATGGTCGTCATCGCTTCGGTCTGGTCGACGATCAGGTAACCGCCCGACTTCAGCGGCACGTCCTTCTTGAGTGCGTTCTGGATCTCGTCCTCGACGCCGTACAGGTCGAAGATGGGTCGCTCGCCCGGGTAATGCTCCACCCGCTCGGCCAACTCGGGCATGAACTGCGAGACGAAGCGCTGCGCGCGCTCGAGCGTCTCGCGCGAATCGATGCGCACCTTCTCGATCGACGGCCGCATGAGGTCGCGCAACGCGCGCAGCGGCAGGCTGAGGTCCTCGTAGATGCGCTCGCCGACGCGTGCACGCGCCATCTGCTCCTGGATGTTCGTCCACAGCTTGCCGAGGTAGTCGATGTCCTCGGCGAGCGCCTCGCGCGACTGGCCCTCCGCATTCGTGCGCACGATGTAGCCGAGGCGCGACGCGACCGGCGCGGCCGCCGCGATCGGCGAAGCCGCCGCCGCAGGTTCGATCCCGATCGTCAACGCGGCCAGCATGTCCTTGAGGCGCTGGCGTTCGACTTCGTCCTCGATGCGCACCGACACGCCGAGCACCTTGCTGTACGGCAGCAGCACGAGGTAGCGCGACGGGATCGACAGGTGGGTGGTCAGGCGTGCGCCCTTCGTGCCGATCGGGTCCTTGACCACTTGCACGACGATGTCCTGGCCGTCGCGCACGAGTTCGGTGATCGGCGGCGAGGGAGCCGCGGCGCCCTCGCCGTTTTCGCCGGTCAGGGTCGCATGCGGGCGCACGATGTCCGAGGCGTGCAGGAACGCGGCGCGGTCGAGGCCGATCTCGACGAAGGCGGCCTGCATGCCAGGCATGACCCGGCTGACCTTGCCCTTATAGATATTGCCGACGTAGCCGCGGCGGCTCGCCCGCTCGACGTGAACCTCCTGCAGCATGCCGTTCTCGACCAGGGCGACGCGCGTTTCCCGCGGGGTCACGTTGATCAGGATTTCTTCGGACATGTAAGGACTTGGAGGGGGAAATTGAAGCGACTTATAGCTTCACGGCGCCCTTCTTGTCGAATGCACCGGTCGCATGTCGAGCAATGTTTGCAAAGCTACCTTTCGGCGCGCCGTCAACGGTGGCCGGGATTGCGGCAAGCGGCCCGGATGCCGGTGGTGCGGCGCGTCCATGTAGACTTGCGCGGCCTCACCCTCCCTGATGCCTGGTTGCACGTTTGCGTTACCGAACCGGCGACACCCTGATCGACCTCGACGCGCGCGAGATCCGGCGCGATGGCGCGCCGGTGGAAGTCGAGGCGAAGGTGTTCGACCTCATCGCCCTGCTGCTGCGCGAACGTGGCCGCGCGCTCGACAAGCGCGAACTCAACACCGTGCTCTGGGGCGACCGACCGGTCACCGATGCCGCGCTGTCGCAGCAGTTGCGCAAGGCGCGACGCGCGCTCGGCGACGACGGCGACGCGCAACGCGTGATCCGCACCGTGCACGGGCGCGGGCTGCGCTGGGTCGGCGAGGTGGTCGAACTCGCCGACGACGCGCCCCCCGAAATCGCGCCGACGGATGCCGCGCCCGCTGCGCGGGCGACGCCGCCTGCCCCACCCGCGCGCAGGTCGCACGGCCGCCTCGTCGCCTGGATCGCCGTGCTCGTGCTCGCCGGCCTGCTCGCCGGTGTGCTCACCTACCGCGGTGCCGGGACGCCACGCTCCGTCGGAGTCGCGGCATCGGGCACACGCATCGCGATCCTGCCGATCGAGGACCGCAGCGGCGACGACGGCCTCGCCTGGACGCGCAACGGCCTCATGGGCCTCATGGCTGGCCTTTTCGGTGAGGACGGGCGCGTCGACGTGGTCGCGGCGAAGGACGTGCTCGCGAACGACATGGCCACGCGCGCGCTCGATGCCGACGGCGCCGCCGCGTTGCGCGCCGCGTTCGGCGCGACCCATCTCGTCGCGACGCGCCTGCGTCGGGTCGGCCCGCTCTACGAACTCGACGTGCGCCTCGTCGCCGCAGGCGCGGCCGACCGCAGCGAGACGCTTCACGGCAGCGCGCCGGCGCCGCTCGCGGTCGACGCGGTCGCGCAGGTGCGCCGCTGGCTCGATCTCTCGCCGCTGCCCGACGTGCGCCACACGGGGATCGGCAGTGCGTTCCTCGCCGAGGCCTATGCGCGCGGCCTCGACGCGCAACTGCACGGCGACACCGCGGGTGCTCGCAAGTACTTCGAGATCTGCCTCGACCAGGATCCCGGGCTCGCCTGGCCGCGCCTCGGCCTCGCGATCGCGCAAGGCGCGGCCGGCGACGCGCAGGCGAGCGCCGACAACGCCGCGAAAGTCGCCGCCGCCGCGCGCGAACACGGCGACGAGGAATTGCTCGTCGCGGCCGAGCGCCAGCTCGGCTCGCTCGCGTTCCGTCGCGGCGACCTCGACGCGGCCGCCCGCCATCTCGACGCGGCGCTCGCCGACGTGTCGGAAAGCCGGCCGTACATGCTCACCGACTTGCTCGTCGCACAAGCGTCGGTCGAGGACGAACGCGGCCGCTTCGACCACGCGCGCGCTCTGTTCGAACGCGCGCTCGTGCTCGCGCGCAACACCGGCAACCGGCGCGGCGAAGCGCTCGTGCTCGTCAACCTCGCGGCGGTCGACAACGGTGCCGGCGACGTGGCCGCGGCGGCGGCGCGACTGCGCGAAGGCCTCGACGCCGCGCGCGCCGCGGGCGACGCGACACTCGAAGGCAACACGCTCGCGAACCTCGGCGCGGCGGAGGCGAACCAGGGCCACCTGCTCGATGCCGCGACGCTGTTGCAGCAGGCGCTCGCACTCGCGCGGCAGCGCGGCGACGTGCAGCTCGAGATGCTCGCGAGCCTGCAATTGCTCGGCGTGCTCGCGCCGTTCGACCGCGACGGCGACATCGACCGCGTTGCGCGGCGCATCGGCGCCGCGGCGGAACGCCAGCACAACCCGTACTGGCGCGCCGAACTCGACTGGGCGTTGGGCCTGCACACCGCACGACGCGGCGACCACGCGGGTGCACTGCGATACTACGAGGCGGCACGCGCGCTCTACGCCGAGGCCGGCATCACGCGCAGCCTAGCGCCCGTGCTCGCCGACATCGTCGATGCCGCCGCCGCGAGCGGCGACGCGAAGCGCGCGCACGACGCCGCCGACGCGTTCCGCGCGATCGCCCGGGCCGACGCGCGCGCATGGGCCGCGTGGTTGCCGCTCGTCGACGCGCAGCTGCGCTTCGTCGACGGCGACGCCGCCGGCGCGATCAAGGACCTCGCGGAACGGCTCGACCGCGCGCCCACCGCGGCCGGCCCCGCCGCGCTGGCGAGCCTGTTCCAGCTCGGCCGCTGGCAGGTCGCCGCAGGCCAGTCCGACGACGTGCTTTCGCGAGAAGCGTGGAAGCCGTGGCTCGAGCAACACCCGCAAGCGATCGCCCTGCGCATCGCCGCGTTGCGCGCCACGCACCGCGAAACCGAGGCCGACACCGAACAGGCACGCCTCGACCGGCTCCAGCACGCGCCGCAGTTCGACGTGCCGGACCTCGCCGTCGCGACGCCGTAGCCACCGCGCGACGATCAAGGCTGGCGCTGCGATGCGGACGACCGCTACGCTATGAGCGAACGCGTCGGCAGGACCGCCGACGACACCGGCCGCGACCGGCCACACCCGATCCACGACGACGACCGATGGGCGCAGGGATTCCGCAGGCGGCCTCCTACCGATACTGCTTCGCCGATGTCGTGATCGAGCCGGAAGGCCGTCGCGTGTTCGTCGGCGCGCGCGAACGCGCGGCGTCGCGGCGCGCGTTCGACCTGCTGCTGACCTTGTGCGAAACCCCCGGCCGCGTGCTGTCGCGCGACGAACTCAGCGCGCGCCTCTGGCCCGGCGGCCAGATCGTTTCCGACGAGGCGCTGACGCAGGCGATCTTCCGCGCGCGCGCCGTGCTCGGCGTGCAGGGCGAGCGCATCGTCACCGTGCGCGGCGTCGGCATCCGCTTCGACGCGGACGTGCAGCGCGAAACTGCAGCGATCGCCTTGCCGAACCCGGCCGAAGATGCCGCCACGACCGGCGCACCGCCACTCGCGGTACGCGTCGTCGCCATCGACGCGGCGCCCGCTTCCGCGGCCGACCCGCGCACGCCCGCGCGCGAGCGCATGCCGATGCAAGGCGCCGCGAAAACACGCGGGTACGGCGCTGCGCTCGTCGTGCTCGCGGCAGTCCTGCTCGCCCTCGCGCTGCGCGCGTGGCGCCCCGGCGACGGCGCGTGGGTCGACGAGGGCTACGGCATCCGCGACCCCGACGTGCACGCGGCACGCGCCGACAGCACGCGCCTGCTCGGCGACGCGCTGCGCCACGACAACGGCGGCGACCGCGCGCGGGCACGCGCACTGCTCGAAGCCCTCGACGACAGCGACGCGCGCACGCCATGGCCACCGTTGCTGATCGGCCTGTGGGCCGTCGGCGCCGGCGACGCCGTCGACGCACAGCACTGGCTCGCCCGTGCGCGCGATCGCGCAGCGCCCCTGCACGACACCTACGTCAACGCGGTATTGCGCTACGCCGAAGCGGAGCGCGACGGCACCGCCGCCGACATCATCCGCTACGCGGGCGCGGTGCTCGACCTGCGTCCGCGAGCCTGGCGCATGCATCTCGCGCGAGCGCACCTCAAGCATTACCAGGGCCTGCGCGAAGCCGCGCTCGCGGAGATACGCCAGATCGAGATCGACGCGCTCGGCAACCGCAAGCTGGAAGCCGCGCTCGCCGATCGCGCTTCGTTCGGCGACATCGACGGCGCGCAGGCCGTGCTCGACCGCCTTCCGCGCACCACCGATGCGGCCGCCTGGGAATACCTCGCCGGCCGCATCGCCTGGAGTCGCGGTGATCGCCGCAACGCGCGCGCCGCCTGGCAACGCGCCGCGGACGAGGCGCAGAAGAACGGCCGCAGCGACATCGGCAATCGCGCGCGCGCCAATGCCGGCCTCGCCGCGATGCTGGACGGCGATCGCGCGAGCGCGATCGCCGAATTCGAGCGCGCCCGCGTCGGCATGGTCGAAGCCGGCTGGGTCACCGACGAAGTCGACCTCTCGCTGCTGCTCGCCCAGCTGCAGGCCGCACACGGCAATGCGGCGATCGCGCACAAGGAATTCGAGCGCGCGATCGCGGCCGGACGCCGCAACGGCGACGGCACGATGGCGAGCCTCGCGACCCTGATCGGCCTGCGCCTGTTCCCGGATCTCGCGCCGGCGGCGATCGAGGCGACGCCCGCGGTGCAGTCGCTCGCGGCCGCGCGAGCGGCGTTGCGTCGCGGCGATCGTACCGGCGCGCATGACGAGCTCGAAGCCGCACGCCGTCGCGGCGTGCTCGACTTGCCGTTCGCCGACGAGGCGCGCCTGCTCGCGGCAGAACTCGGCGAGCCGGTGGAGCCGGAGAGGATGCTCGATCCGCCCTATCCGCCGCTGTCGACTGCCGGCGCACGCCTGTTTCTACCCGAAGCCGCCGCGGCGCGTTCGCGCGAAACATCGGCATCGAAGACGACGGACTGATCGCGCCGCTAGCGGGGCCAGACCGCGCGTTCGGCCCGCCCGCAGTCGTACTTTTCCAGCGGCCGACCGCGGCAACCAGCGAGATGACCGCCGAGGCACCCGTTGAAGCGCGCCGGCCGGGTCGGCGGCAGTCGGTTGATCCTGAAAGAAATAATGTTCACGGCAGGCTGCCGTAGCGATGCCGTCAGGCTGCGCCGCCGGCGGTCGCGGACAGTGCGCCCCGAATCCGCCAGCCCACGGCGGAGCCTTCGAGGGTCGTCTTATGTTCCCGCATGTCCTCCGCGCCGCTGCCGTCCGCGGACTGCTCGGCCTCGCTGCCACGCTCGCCCTGCCGGCGACCGGCTTCGCCACGACGCGTTGCGTATCGAACGCGTACGAACTCGCCTCCGCGCTCGCGGACGTGCGCACCGCGACCGACTCGCTGTTCTTCATCCGCTTGCGCAGCGGCATCTACCAGGTGACGAACCTGACCGGTCCGTTCGAACTCGTGCAGACCCACGCCAACCAGATCGTCGACGTCTCCGGCGGCTGGAGCGGAGCCAATGGTGCCTGCACCTCGCAGGGTTACGACCCGGGCCTGACCACGCTGATCGGTAGCACGACCCAGCCCGCGCTGACGGCGTACGCCGGCGTGCCGTTGTCGATGGATCCGGCCGACATTCCGTACAACGCCAAGGTCAACGTGACCGGGCTGACATTGAAGAATCCGAATTTCACCAAGGCCTATTCGACCGATGCGGACCTCGAGGACTTCCCGCTCGACTACTGGGAACCCGAAAGCGCCTGCCTCAACGCGCTGGTCGGCCTCGAGACCAACGAACTCCTGCTCGAGCGCCTCGACATCCGCAACTGCCACGCACCGAACAACGGCAACGCGGCCGGCGCGATCCGCAACATCGGCGCGATGCTGACGATGCGCAACGTGGCGGCGCGCCAATCCAGCGCGCTCGGCAACGCGGGCCTGATGGTGCACAGCAAGCAAGGCGGCGTCTCGCGCCTGTCGCAGATCAGCGTCACCGGCATGGACACCAATCCGTCGTGCGAGGATCCAGGCACGTCCAACACGTTCTTCTACCTCGATCGCACGTCCGGCCTCGAGCTGCGCGCGACCGAAGGCGGCGTCAACCATCTCGGCAACAGCGTGGTCTGGGGCAATACCCGCTGCTCGGCCGCGGCTGCCCACGATATCTGGCTGATCATGGGCACGTGGGACGATGGCGACCCGTACACCATCCACGACAATGTCTGGACCGCGGGCAGCGGCGGCGACGTCTGGCTCGACCGGGTGCGTACCGGAGACGTCTACGTCTGGACTCCGATCCAGTCGCCGCATACGTCCGACATGAGCTACGGCAATCCCGGTTTCGTCGCTCCCGGCAACCCGATGCCCGCTCCTGGCTCGCCGCTGATCGACAACGGCAACGCCAACCCGCAGGGCGGCACCGGCGGTCGCGACGCATCCGGCCGTACGCGCGTGCTCGGCAGCCGCGTCGACATCGGCGCGTACGAAGCACAGCCGAACCAGGCGCCGACGCTCGTCCTCGCGCCGGAGTACACGGTGCCTCCCGGCGCATCCGCGGCGACGCTCGTGTTCACTGCAGCCGCCAGCGACGACGGCCTCCCCGGCCCGATCGGCTACAGCCTGTCCAGCCTCTGCCCGGGCATGTTCGCGATCGACGGCACCACGGGCGCGGTGCGCCTCGCCTCCGCCAATCCGCAAGCGGGCGGCGAATGCGACGTCACCGTGACGGCCAGCGACGGCGTCCTGCAGGCCGCCGCGACGACCCGCGTCGTGTTGCAGGCGGCGCCTGCCGACGCGATCTTCACCGACGGGTTCGATGCAGCGCCTTGAGAACGTGCGCCAGGGGTCGCATGCCGGCTTGGCAGGCCGGCACCTGCGGCTCTACCCTCGCTTCGCAGGCGAACGTGCACCGGCGCGATTCCGGTGCACGTCCTATCGGAGAGAAGCACGACATGCACGATGACGACATCCGCCGCGTACGCGACAGCCATGCCGCGATCGGTGACCCCGACGAATTCGGTCGGCGCTTCTACGCGACGCTGTTCCGCTTGCGACCGGATACGCGCACGCTGTTTCCGGTCGACCTCGATGCACAGGTGCGCAAGCTCGTCGACATGCTCGCGTCGATCGTGCGCGGGCTCGACGCTCCCGCACGACTCGCGCGCGAATTCGCCGAACTCGGCCGGCGTCACGTCGGCTACGGCGTGCGCGAGGACGACTACGACGACGTCGGCGCCGCGCTGCTGATGGCACTGCATGAGCACTTCGGCGACGCGTTCACGCCCGAACTCGAGCAGGCCTGGGCCACGGTATATGGCGACCTGGCCGAGGCGATGATCGCCGAAGGCGCCGTCGCGGGCCGTCGCTGAGCGTCGCCTCAGGCGCGCTCGAACCGGCGCAGCAACAGCGAGGTCTCGTACAGCGGCAATCCCATGACCGCCGAATGGCTGCCGTCGAGGCGGCGGATGTAGGCGGCGGCATGGCCCTGGATGCCGTAGGCGCCGGCCTTGCCGAAGGCTTCGCCGGTTGCGACGTAGTCGGCGATGTCGCCCTCCGTGAGCGGCGCGAACTCGACCGTCGAGACGCTGAGCGCATGCTCCTCGCGGCCCGCGCTGATGCACCAGACCACGGACAGCACGCGATGGCTGCGCCCAGAAAGGCGGCGCAGCATCGCCGTCGCATCGGCGGCGTCGACCGGCTTGCCGAACACATCGTCGTCGAGCACGACTTCGGTATCCGCGCCGATCACGACCGCGTCGTGCACGGCCGCGACCTGCATGAGGCCGGCGCCGGCCTTCTCGCGCGCGACGCGGCTGACGTAGTCCTCGGGTGTTTCGTTCGGCTCGCGGCGTTCGGGCACATCGACGTCGAGCACGTCGAATTCGCGGCCGATCTGCCGCAGCAGCTCGCGTCGGCGCGGCGATTGGGAAGCGAGGAAAAGGTGGATCGGCATGCGGGTCCGTTCGCTCGATGCCGTCGTCGACGGCGCGGGCGGACTATACCGGGTGCGGCGGCGATTGCGTCCGCGCGCGTGGCCGTTGCGACGGCGTTTCAGCCGACGATCGTCTCCGGCCGATCGCCGTCGCGGCGCGGCTCTTCCTTCTGCAGGCTCTGGAACGCTTCGCGCTGCATGCGCTCGAGCGTCTTCACGAAATCGGGCGAACTGGCATCGAGATGGTCGAGCCCGAGGCTCTTGAGGATGTCGTAGCTCATGGAGTCCCCCTGAGACTCGCCGGATGTTCCGAAATGGGTTCAGCAAGTTTCGTGCCGCGACTCGCGCACGGCAAATGGGGGATGGCGGAAGGCGGCGTACGCCGTACCTGACGTGCTTCGCGCGAATCTGACATTCGTCGGGGCGGCTGCGCCTCAGCGGAACGCGACGCGGCGCTCGGGCTTGCAGTACGTGCTCGTGCAGGCACCGAGGCCGGGAATCGCCTTGGCGATGCAATCACTTTCCGCACGTGCCGCGACGAGTGCGCCGAGCAAGGGAAACAACGCATGCAGGCTCGCGAACGATGCGTGGCAGAAGTGGGCGATGCGGCTCATGACGGGCTCGGAATCCGGCGATGGATGAGCCAAAGCAAAGGTCGGGCCAACTGCCGGCGGCGAAACCCGTGCGAAAGACGCCCGCGCGATGCTTCGCCGCATCGGCGCCCCGCGGGCGCACACGCCTTCGTCGAGCCAGATGATCAAGCCTTCCCAATTCCACCTTCGCGGCGGCCGCTCCGGCGTGCTGCTGATCCACGGGCTCACCGGCACCCCGACCGAAATGCGTTTCGTCGGCAACGGCCTGCACCGGGCCGGTTTCAGCGTGCTCGGCATGCAGCTCGCCGGCCACTGCGGCGACGCCGCCGACCTCCTCGCAACCGGCTGGCGCGACTGGTATGCGAGCGTCACCGCCGCGGCCGCGCGACTGCGCGAGGATGTCGACCACCTGTTCGTCGCAGGGCTGTCGATGGGCGCGATCCTCGCGCTCAAGCTCGCGATCGACCGTCCGCACGACGTCGACGGCCTCGGCCTGTACGGCACGACGTTCTTCCACGACGGCTGGGCGACCCCGCCGATCGGGCGGCTCGCGTTCCTGCTGCCGTTGCTGACGTCGCTCGGTTTCGGGCGCGACAAGGTTTCGGCCGAAGTCGAACCGTACGGCATCAAGGACGAACGCATCCGCAACCGCGTCGTCGGCGCGATGCTCGCCGGGGACAGCCAGGCGGCCGGCCTCGCGGGCTTCCCTTGGCCGTCGCTCGCCGAATTCCAGCGCCTCTCGCGCCACGTGCGCCACCGGCTCGGGCGCGTGCGCGCGCCGTGCTTCGTCGCCCACTCCTCCGACGACGACGTCGCGTCGTTGCGCAACGTGCGCGCGATCGAGCGCGGCGTCGGCGCACCGGTGGAAACGCTGCTGCTCGGTGACAGCTACCACATGGTCACGGTCGACCAGGAACGCGGCAAACTGATCGAGCGCTCGGCGGCATTCTTCCGGCGCATCGCCGAACAGCGCGCGCTCGAGCCGCCGCAGGGCGCGCGCCTCGCGACCGCGACCGAGTGATGGCGACGGCAACGGGCACGCCGGCCGCGGAATTCCGCAACCTGCTCGAACCTCCCGCGCTGGTGGGCCACTTCCTCGCGCACCCGCCCGACGGATTCACCGCGCTCGCGACGCGCTCGGGCACGCCCGCGTTCGTCGCACCGTTCGACCTCCTGACCACGGCCGACGACGAGTTGCGCAGGCGCGTGTCCGCGTTGCCGCTGTACCGCTGGTGGGGCCGCCTGCTGCGACCGCGAACGTGCTTCGTCGGCACGACCGTGTCGGAATACGCGCTGTTCCCGTGCGGGGCGGAGGCGACGGCACTCGTCGACGAATGGCTGGCCGAGCCCGCGGCACGACAGCCGTTCCTCATCGTCAAGGACATTCCGCAGGAATCGCCGCTGCTCGACCAGGCGAGCAACGCGCAGGCACGCGCGATCGCCGAGGCGTGCGAGCACGCCGGTTTCGTGCTGCTCGAAGGCCAGGCACTGGCCTGGGTGCCGATCGACTTCGAATCCGCCGACGACTATCTCGGGCGCCTTTCGCCGTCGCGGCGCAAGGACATCCGGCGCAAGCTGCGCGCGCGCGCCGCGCTCGAGATCGAGGAAATTCCGACCGGCCCCGCGTTCGCCGACGCGGCGCTGCGCGAAGCCTGCTACGCGCTCTACCTCGAGGTGTACGCGCAGAGCGAGATCCATTTCGACCGGCTCAGCCGCGCGTTCTTCGATGCATTGCTGCAGGATGCCGGCAGCGGCGGCATCCTGTTCGCCTATCGCCACGCCGGGCGCATGATCGGCTGGAACCTTTGCTTCCAGGTCGGCGAGGCGCTCGTCGACAAGTACGTCGGCTTCTCCTATCCCGCCGCGCGCGAGCACAACCTCTACTTCGTGAGCTGGATGCACAACCTTGACTACGCACGCCGCCGCGACCTGTGCTGCTACGTCGCCGGCTGGACCGATCCGGAGATCAAGGCCTACCTCGGCGCGCGCTTCACGTTCACGCGGCACGCGGTACGCCCGCGCAGCCGCGTATTGCGCGCGGTGCTGCGCCGGGTCGCGTCGCGTTTCGAGAGCGACCGTGCCTGGGCCGACGCCAAAGCCGACGAAGGAGCCGCGCTTGGCCGCGCCGGTCGTCCTTGATTTCGACCGCTCGGTCGGCGCCCTGCCCGGCGCGACCGTGCTCGACCTCGCCGACCGGCAGGAGGCGATCCGCTTCGGCTGCTCGCTGCGCGCGTTGCGCGCGCTCGCCACGGAACTCGACGCGCGCCTGCCGCGCGAACACGGCACGGTCTTCCTCGGCAGCGGCGACTACCACCACCTGAGCTGGCCATTGATCGAACGGCGCGCGACGCGCGGCCCGTTCGACGTCGTCGTGTTCGACAACCACCCGGACAACATGCGCTTCCCGTTCGGCGTGCACTGCGGCTCGTGGGTGCGCAAGGTCGCGCTGCTGCCGCACGTCGGCCACGTGCACGTGCTCGGCATCGGCTCGGCGGACGTCTCGCGCACGCACGCGTGGGAGAACTACCTCGCGCCGCTGCACCGGCGCAAGCTCAGCTACTGGACGATCGGCGTCGACACGCGCTGGGCTGCGCGCATCGGCCTCGCCCACGCGTTCCGCGCGTTCGACACGCGCGCGACCCTGCTCGACCGTTTCGTCGAGGAGCAACGCGGGGCGAAGCACGCGGTCTACCTCTCGATCGACAAGGACGTGCTCGATCCCGCAATCGCGCGAACGAATTGGGACCAGGGTCGCCTGCTCGACACCGACCTGTTCGTCGCGATCGACGCCTTGCGCGGCCGCCTGGTCGGCAGCGACGTCACCGGCGACGTCTCCGCCTACCGCTATGCGACGTGGTGGAAACGCAAGCTCAGCGCGCTCGACGAGCAACCGGAGATCGACCCTGCGCAGCTCGCCGCGTGGCAGGCGCAGCAGCACGCGCTGAACCTGCGCCTGCTCGAACGCATCGAGGCCGCGCGCTGAAACGCAGGGGCCGCCGTTTCGGGTAAAAAAAAGAGGCCTCCCCGAAGGGAGGCCTCTGCGTTTCATCCCGGGATCGGGATCAGTTGGCGGTGCCGACGAGCAAGTTGTCCATCGTGGACCAGCTGCTGTCGGTCGGATCCGACG
>Ga0068853_100000971_pt1 | contig 20161 bp, 15 predicted proteins | sample KBSCornC32_FD_65655 | JGI IMG/M metagenome (GOLD analysis project Ga0068853, IMG submission 65655) | Corn rhizosphere microbial communities from Kellogg Biological Station, Michigan, USA - KBS Corn C3-2 | ecosystem: Host-associated > Plants > Roots > Rhizosphere > Soil ...
CGGCAACTGCCACAAGCTGCGCATGCTGCTCGGCCACCTCGGGCGCGTCGAGGGACGCGACTACCGCTGGATCGAGACCGACAGCGCGCACGGCGCGACGCGCACGCCCGAATACCTCGCCAAGAATCCGAACGGCCGCGTGCCGATGATCGAAACCGACGACGGCCGCATCATGGTCGAGTCGAACGCGATCCTCTACTGGCTCGCCGAAGGCAGCGCGTATTTCGCGGGCGACGGCTGGCAGCGCGCGCAGACGCTGGCATGGATGTTCTTCGAGCAGTACAGCCACGAGCCGTACGTCGCCGTCGCGCGCTTCATCTGTGGCTGGACGCCGCTCGATTCGCCGCGCCGCACGGACCTGCCGAAGCTGCGCGAACGCGGCCACCAGGCGCTCGCGGTGATGGAGAAGCACCTGTCGTCGCACGACTGGTTCAGCGCGACCGGCTACGGCATCGCCGACATCGCGTTGTACGCGTACACGCATTGCGCGGAGGAGGGCGGCATCGCGCTCGCCGCCTACCCGGCGGTGCGCGCATGGCTCGCACGCATCGAGGCGCAGCCGGGTTTCGTGCCGATGCCGCCGATCGCGACCGAGAACGTCGCGCTGGTCCAGGCGTCCCTGCGGGCGGCGACCGCGTGAGCGGTTTCGTCCCCGTCGCGTCCGCGCGATCCACCGTGACCTCGGTCCCCGGCGGGATCGAGGTGGGCATTCCTGCTCCGCGCAACTACTTCATTGCCGCCTTCATCACCGTGTGGCTGTGCGGCTGGGTGTTCGGCGAAGTCAATGTGGGTGCACAACTGCTGCATCCGGCCGAGAAGACGCCGATCGTGTTCCTCGCGGTCTGGTTCGTCGGGTGGACGATCGGCGGCGTGTTCGTCGTTCTGACGCTGCTGTGGCTGCTCGCCGGCCGCGAGCGCGTGACGATCGCCGGCGACGAGTTCACCGTTCGACGCGAAGCCCTCGGCCTCGGCTGGACGCGCCGCTACGAGTTGCGCAGCGCGAAGAACCTGCGCGTCGTCGACGCGATTCCGGACGGCGTGCCGTTCGGCATGCGCGATCCGTACGGCTGGCGCTACGGCCCGTTCGTGTTCGACTACGGTCCCCGCACGATCAAGTTCGGCGCTGGCCTCGACGTGGCCGAGGCGCGTACCGTTCTTGCAAGAATCCTCGCCGCGAAGCCGGCCTTGTCCTCGACCCATGGTTGAATCGATGAACGCGATACCGACGCCCATTCCCGCCCGCCACAAGAACGTCAATCGCGCCGAAGTCTGCGACCAGAACTTCGCCGAGTACGTGCAGGCCTGGAGCGGCTCGCCGCGTCGCGCCCCGCGAGCCGACGAGCCGGTGCTGCCGGGCAGCCTGTGCACCGCGCACGACTTCATCGAGCTGTTCGAGTCGCAGCTCGTGTCGCGCCACCTCGACCTCATGGCGCGCGTGCTGCGCGTGAAGAACAAGGTGTTCTACACGATCGGTTCGTCCGGCCACGAAGGCAACGCGATGGTCGCGCGGCTGACGCGCCATACCGATCCGGCGTTCCTGCACTACCGCAGCGGTGCGCTCATGGCGGAGCGCTTCCGCAAGCTGCCGGGCATGGATCCGATCATGGATTCGGCGCTGTCGTTCGCGGCGAGCAAGGACGATCCCGCCTCGGGCGGCCGCCACAAGGTCTGGGGCAGCAAGCCGCTCTGGGTGTTGCCGCAGACCTCGACGATCGCCTCGCACCTGCCCAAGGCGCTCGGTACCGCGGTCGCGATCGAACAGGCGCGCCGCATCGGCCACGCGCTGCCGATCCCCGAGGATTCGATCGCGATCTGCTCGTTCGGCGACGCGTCGTCGAACCACGCGACCGCGCAGACCGCATTCAATGCCGCGCAGTGGACCGCGTACCAGAAGCTGCCGGCGCCGGTGCTGTTCGTGTGCGAGGACAACGGCATCGGCATTTCGGTGAAGACGCCGGGCGGCTGGATCGGCAATGCGTTCCGCCATCGCGACGGCCTCGACTACTTCTACGCCGACGGTCTCGACATCGCCGAAGGCTACGAGCAGGTCGCGCGAGCGGTCTACCACTGCCGCACGACGCGCCGGCCGACGTTCCTGCACCTGCGCACGACGCGCATCATGGGCCACGCGGGAACCGACTTCGAGATCGAGTGGCGCAGCGTCGAGGAACTGGTCGCGGTGGAAGCGACCGATCCGCTGCTGCGCAGCGCGTCGATCGCGCTCGAGTCGGGCCTTTACACCAAGGAATCGCTGCTCGCGAAGTACGAGGACATCCGCAGGAAGTGCTTCGCCGCGGCCGAGGAAGCCGATCGCCGGCCCAAGCTCGACCGCCTCGACGACGTGATGGCGCCGCTCGCGCCGTACACGCCCGACAAGGTCGCCGCGGAAGCCGGGCGCGTCGACTACGCCGACAAGCGCCTTGCCGTGTTCGGCGGCGCGGAGAAGCTGCCCGAGAAGCTCGCGCCGCGCCATCTCGCGATCCAGATCAACAACGCGTTGCACGACCTGTTCTGCAAGTACCCCGAGACGTTGCTGTTCGGCGAGGACGTGGCGCAGAAAGGCGGCGTCTACACGGTCACCAAGGGCCTGCACAAGGCGTTCAAGAACGCGCGCGTGTTCAACACGCTGCTCGACGAGACGATGATTCTCGGCCTCGCCCAGGGCTACGCGAACATGGGCATGCTGCCGGTGCCCGAGATCCAGTACCTCGCCTACTTCCACAACGCCTGCGACCAGATCCGCGGCGAGGCGGCTTCGCTGCAGTTCTTCTCGAACAACCAGTACAAGAACCCGATGCTCGTGCGCATCGCCGGCCTCGGTTACCAGCGCGGTTTCGGCGGGCATTTCCACAACGACAATTCGATCGCCGCGCTGCGCGACATCCCGGGCCTCGTGGTCGGCTGCGCGAGTCGCGGCGACGACGCGGCGACGATGCTGCGCACGCTCGCGGCGCTGGCGAAGGTCGACGGGCGCGTGACGGTGTTCCTCGAGCCGATCGCGCTGTACATGACCAAGGACCTGTACGAGGCGGGCGACGGCCAGTGGCTGACCGCATATCCCGCGCCGGACCAGGTGATGCCGCTCGGCGAGGCGCGCGTGTACGACGAGGATGCCGAGGACCTCGTGATCTTCACCTACGGCAACGGCGTGCCGATGAGCCTGCGCGCCGCGCGCGAGATCGGCAAGGCGCTCGGCTGGAAGGTGCGCACGGTCGACCTGCGCTGGCTCGTGCCGCTCAACGAGAAGTTCATCGGCGAGCAGGCCAAGCGTGCGAAGCGCATCCTCGTCGTCGACGAGGGACGCCATTCCGCCGGCGTCGGCGAAGGCGTGATCACCGCGATCGTCGAGGCGGGCGAGGGCGCCAAGCCGCTGCGCCGCGTCGTCGGCGCCGACACCTACACGCCGCTTGCGGGCGCCGCGTTCCTCGTGCTGCCGGGCGATGCCGACATCGTCGCCGCGGCGCGCGAACTCGCGAAGTAAAAAAGGGGCGCCGCGAATGCGGTGCCCCTTGGTTCCGATCGTAGGTTGCGGTGTTTCGAATCTGCCGGGGAAGATCACGCCGCAGACCAGCGCGATGTGGGACACCGCCCGCGTATTCATGGTGCCGTTGCCGTTCGCGACGAAGCAGGGATAGCTCCCGCCGCCGATCGGCCCAGGATCGTGACCGCCGGGCTGAGGAGCGGCGGGATTCGGAACGGCGACGCCGCCATCGAGCTGCAGCATCGTCGCGCGGTTGGCGATCCCCTTCGCCGGATCGCCTGTGGAAGGCGCGTTCCGCGACGAGGCCCACCTGTGTGACATTGGCGCGCATGGCGAGCGATCCACGTTCCACCGTGGGAAGCGGCGGCGCACGATGGATCACGAGTAGAAAATGCGCAGTCCAGCACGGAAATGCCGCGGCCGCGTGGATTCGCTATGATTTCCGCAATGACCGAGCGCCGCCCCCTCACGATCCTCTTCGCCGACGTCTCCGGCAGCACGCGGCTGTTCGAAACGCGCGGCGACGAAGCGGCGCGGCGCATCGTCGCGAACGTGCTGCTCGCGCTCGCCGAAGTCTCGGCGCGCCACGGCGGGCGCGTCGTCAAGACGATCGGCGACGAAATCATGTGCACGTTCCCCGGTCCGCTGAATGGCCTGCTCGCCGCGACCGACATGCATCGCCGCATCAAGACCGATCCGGAGTTCCAGCGCGACAACCTCGCGATCCGCATCGGCCTGCATCACGGTGACGCGCTGGTCGAGAACGACGACGTGTTCGGCGACGCGGTGAATACCGCGGCACGCATGGCGGACAAGAGCCTCGCGCGCCGCGACCAGATCGTCGCGACCGCCAGTACCGTCAACGGCGTGACCAACACGACCGGCCTGCGCGTGCGCCCGCTCGGCAGCGCTTGGGTGCTCGGCAAGCAGGCGCCGATCGAGATCGTCGACGTCCTCTGGCAGGAAGACCTCGCGCACGTGACGACGGTGCAGCGCGTGATGACCGCGGTCGACGCCGCGCCGCCCGATCGGCCGCGCCTGACCCTGCGCTTCAAGAGCCAGGTGTTCGAACTCGACGAAGGCACGCCGTTCTCGATCGGCCGCGACCCTGCCAGCAGCCTCGTCGTCGAAACCGAATGGGTGTCGCGCAACCACGCGCTGATCGAATGGAAACGCGGCTACTTCATGCTCGCCGACCGCTCGACCAACGGCAGCTGGCTGAAGATCGGCGACGACGACGAGTTGTTCGTGCACCGCGACGAGACGCACCTGCGGCGCAGCGGCTCGATCAGCCTCGGCCAGGCGCACCAGATCGACGACGCGGACCTGATCTGGTTCCAGTGCGGCGGCGAGTGAACTGCCGCAGGGGAAGCTTCCGATAATGTCGTCATTCCCGCGAAAGCGGGAATCCATCTTTCCTTCGCCCGGAGTGCGTGCGAGCACCATGGATGCCCGCGCTCGCGGGGATGACGAGACTTCCTTCAGGCAGCCTCGAATCCGTTCTTGAAGATCTGGTCGAATCCCGACGGTGGCAGGTCGGCACCCTGGAAGATGCCGAGCGGCGCGTAGCCGGAGTAGCCGGGGAACGCGTAGTAGATGTTCGGATTGCCCATCCGGCGGATCAGTGCTTCCGAGATCACCTGGCGGTAGTCGGTCGTCACTGCGACGTCGTTGCCTTCGTACAGTTCGCCGCTCGCGAGGCCAGGGTAGGTGCCGTAGACGTGTCCGCCGTTGACGGCACCGCCGAGCACGGTGATCACGTTGCCGTAACCATGGTCGGTACCGCCGTCCGAGTTCTCGAGCACGCGCCGGCCGAACTCGCTGACCACGATCACGCTGACGCGTTGCATGAGGTTGCCGGACGCCGCAGTCGAAAGATCGGTGTAGAACGCGGACAGCCCCTGCGAAAGGCTCTCGACCTGGTTGCCGAACCAGTCGTAGCTCTGCGTCGGATTGCCCTGGCCGACGTGCGTGTCCCAGTTGCCGAGATCGATCGTGACTGCGCGCAGACCGAGATTGAGCTTGATCATCTGTGCGACGTTGCGCAGTTGCGTGCCGAAGCCACCGTTGTTGGCGAGCGCGTAGTTCGCGCCGCCGGTCGGCTGGTAGCCGTCGGGATTGTTCGCCGCGTCGTAGGGGTTGAAGTCGATCGGCCGCAGCAGGGCGAGTGAATCGAGCGTCTCCATGCCGGCGCGCTCGAGCAGCGTCGCGTTGCTGCCCCACAGCGCGTTCATGCGGCTGACCCCGCCGACGAGGCCGTGTGCGGCGTCGTCGTTCTGCCACGACCAGTGGAACGTGTCGAGGCGGAAGTCCGAGCCGCTGTTCATCGTGATCGCGTCGCTGCTGCCGAGCAGGCTGTTCGCGGTGATGCTGCCCATCGATGCGGCCGGCAGCGGCACGTTCGCAGGCAGGCCACCGCTGACGAGGTGGCGGGTCAGCCAGCCGATACCGTTGCCGCCACCGCCGCCGATGCCGAACTCGAGGTTGGACTGCGCCTCGAAATGGCTGCGCACGACCGGGTTCGGCTGCACCTGGCCGGCGGCGACGACGAACGCGGCGTGGCCGGCCTGGTAGAGCGCGCGCAGGCCGGTCGCGCGCGGATGCAGCGCCCAGGTCGTGTTGGCGAGCGCGAGCGCGGCGCCGGTGCCCGACAGCGGCACGCGCGTGTTCGTGCGCGAGGCTTCGTAGTCGGCGCGATACGGGCTCGCCGAGCCCGGCGGCAGCAGGCTCAGGCCGTCCATCGCGCCGCGCAGGAACACGACCACGAGCGTGTCGTCCGTCGCCGTCGCGGGGAGCAGCGGCGGCGGCGCGAAGTATGCGCGCGCGCGGCTGCCGGTGCCGGCGGCGAGCGCGGTGACGCAGCATCCCTTGAGGAAATCGCGGCGATTGAATGCATTCATGGCGATCGTCCCCTCAGCGGCGCAGGAATTCGGGCGAGCACAGCAGCAGGCCGATCGCAACGCGCAGGCGCGCGATCGTGTAGTGCTTGGACAGCGTGTTCGGCGGGTTCAGGTGCCAGACGCCGACGTGCTGCGGCTGGCCGTTGTCGGTGGAATCCGTGACGAGGTCGAGCGGATCGCTCGCCGCGGCCTCCTGGCGGAAGAAGTCGAGCGCGACGCCGAAGGTCGGTTGCGGCCGGTAGCCGAGCAGGCGGTCGCACCAGTATCCGATCACGTTCGACGCGGTGCGGTCGGCCGCATTCGGGAACGCGCCCAGCGTCTGTCCCTGCACGTCGACGATGAACGGGTAGGCATTGTTGTAGCTTTCCGTCTGGTGCATCTCGAGCAGGCGCGGCAGCAGCTTCAACGTGAGGCCGAGGGCGCCCGTGCTCGACCACGCGGTGATCGTGTCGGGATAGCCGTTCGGCGCCGGCCAGTAGAACAGGCGCTGGCCGGCTGCCTGCAGGCGGCCGACGAGTTCTTCGGTGGGCGTGTAGGTGGGACTGTTGTCCGGCACCGGCGTGAAGTTCGCGAGCGTCGCGCGCAGCGCGCTGACGACGCTGCGCGCGGGGCTCTTCATCTTCGTGCCCCATCCGGTCTTGAACTCGTTCGAGTGCAGGATGAAGGCGACCACCTGCGCGATCTGGTCGGGCGCCTGCCACTGCTGGTGGAACAGGTCGGCGGCGGCCTGCACGAGCGAGTCGGGGACGACGTCGCCGATGAAGCGGCGGCACAGCTTGCCGGCGATGAAATGCGCGGTGCCCGGATGCTGCGCGAGCATGTCGAACAGCAAGGTGCCGTCGTTCTGCCCGCCGCCGGCGGAGAAATTGCGGTGCAGGACGCGCTTGACGCCGGCGTCGTGCAGCGCCTGCACGTACTCGAACGCGCCGGGGTTCGGGTCGTTGCGCGTTTCCCAGGTGCTCTGCGAGATCGTCCAGCCGGTGAGCACGCGCGCGGCTTCGTAGACGTCGTCGTCCACGTACTGCAGGCGCTGGATCTTGCCTTGCCAGTCGATGTAGGTCGGCAGCGAAGGGTCGTCGTCGGGATCGTCGACGATGCCCGCGTAGTTCTCCGCGCCGAGCGTGTGCAACTCCATCAGTTCGCGCGCGTAGTTCTCGTTCGGGTGTCCCGAGTAGCTCGTGTAGAGGTCGAGCATGTACATCATCGCCGCCGATTCGCAGGTTGCCTGCAGCATCGTGCGGAAGTTGCCGAACACGTTCGGGCGGATCGCGTCGCGGTCGAACGGCGGGAACAGCGGGCCGCCGTCGTAGTCCCAGCCGAACACGCTGAAATGGTCGTGCCAGAACGACGCCATCACCTCGAACAGCTGGCGTTGGCTGTGGAGCTGGCGGATCAGCGTCGCGCACTCGGTTTCGGCGATCGGCAGCATGCGCTGGTAATAGTTGCTGTTGCCGATCGCCTCGCGCGCCGCCCACAGCTGCTCGGGCGTCTTGTCGAGCGTCGTGAAACCCGCGCTCGCGAGGAGGCTGTCGCAGCCGCTGTCGTCGATCGCCGCGGGTGCGAGCTGGCGGGCCACCCAGGCTTGCCAGCGCGCGTCGTCGGTGCTGCCGAGCGCTTCGAATGCGATGAGCTCGAGGGTCGAATAGCCGCAGGTCGCGCGCACGAGCCAGCGCACCGGCGCGGGCGGCGACGTGAGTGCTTCCGGGCTCTCGGGAATGTCGTCGAACAGTCCGTCGCGGCCGGGCCTGCGTCGCGACAGCTGCGGATCGATCGATGGTGCCACCGCGGCGAACACCGCATCGAACAGGCGGCGGCGGGCGGCGTTGAACGCTGCACTCGCAGGGGCTGAGGCCATAAAACCGGCTCCGGAAGCGCGAAGGAAGTCGCGCGATTGTGCCGGAAGCGGCGGCGCAGGTTGTGATCGCGCGCGCGGTTCGAGCCGGCGGCCGTCGGACGGCACGCCTCAGACGACCAGCGGTTCCGCCTCGAGTTCGATGCCGAAGCGGTCGCGCACGCCGGCGCGCACGCGTTCGGCGAGCGCCCACAATTCGGCGCCGCTCGCACGGCCGTGGTTGACGAGTACGAGCGCATGCCGCTCGGATACGCCCGCGTCGCCTTCGCGCAGCCCCTTGAAGCCGCAGGTTTCGATCAGCCAGGCGGCGGACAGCTTGCTCTGCGCGCCGGCGCGCCACGCGGGGAGTGCGGGATGCGCCTGTCGAAGCGCGTCGGCCAGTGCGGGATCGACGAGCGGGTTCTTGAAGAAGCTGCCGGCGTTGCCGATCAGCGCCGGATTGGGCAGCTTGCGCGTGCGGATGCGTGCGATCGCTTCCGCCACCGCCGGCGCGCGTGGTTCGTCGATGCCCATCGCGGCGAGCTCCTCGCGCACGCCGGCGTAGTCGAGGCGCAGCGGCCGCTCGCGCGCGAGTTCGAATTCGACCGCGGTGACGACGTAGCGGTCGCGTTCGCGCTTGAACACCGAGTCGCGATAGCCGAATGCGCACGCGACGTTGTCGAGGCGCGCGAGCTTCCGCGCGTGCCGGTCCCAGGCTTCGACCGCGACGATGAACTCGCGCACCTCGGTGCCGTAGGCACCGATGTTCTGGATCGGTGCGGCGCCGACCGTGCCCGGGATCAGCACGAGGTTCTCGAGGCCGACGTAGCCGTGCGCGAGCGACCAGTGCACGAAGTCGTTCCACGGTTCGCCGGCCTCGACGCGCACGCGCGCGTGGTCGCCGCCGTCGTCGAGCACGCGCACGCCATGCGCGGCGATCGCCAGCACCACGCCGGGCCAGTCGCGCGTGAACAGGATGTTGCTGCCTTCGCCGAGCACGAGCAGCGGCTGCGTGCGCAGAGCGGCGTAGTCGAACAGTTCGCCGAGCGCGGCCGGCTTGCGCACGTCGACGAGCATGCCTGCGCGCGCGGCGACGCGGAACGTGTTGCGGCCGAGCAGCGAGGCGTTCTCGACGACCGTGTAGCCGTCGCCTTCGGCGATCGCCGCGCCGACGTGGTGTCCGCTCATGTGCCGGCGCCCCGGCCGCGCCGGATCGCTTCGACGCATTCGCCGATCAGCGCCGGCCCGCGGTAGACCATGCCGCTGTAGAACTGCACCAGCGTCGCGCCGGCTTCGAGCTTCGCGGCCGCGTCGGCGCCGCGCACGATGCCGCCGACGCCGATCAGCGGCACGGCGTCGCCGAGTCGCTCGTGCATGCCGCGCAGCACCGCGGTCGAGCGCGCGAACAGCGGCGCGCCGGACAGGCCGCCTGCTTCGGCCGCACGGCGGTGGCCGGCGATCGCGGCGCGGTCGATCGTCGTGTTGGTGCAGATGACGCCGTCGATGCGCGCCGCGCGCAGCACGTCGGCGATCGCGTCGAGCTCCGCCTCGGTGAGGTCCGGCGCGATCTTCAGCAGCATCGGTTTGCGCCGGCCGTGCTTCGCGGCGAGGCGTTCCTGCGCGTCGCGCAGCGTGCCGATGAAGCGCTTGAGCGTTTCCTCTTCCTGCAGGTCGCGCAGGCCCTGCGTGTTCGGCGAGGAGATGTTCACGGTGACGTAGCTCGCACGCGCGTACACCCGTTCGAGGCAGTGCAGGTAGTCGTCGGTCGCGCGTTCGTTCGGCGTGTCCTTGTTCTTGCCGATGTTGATGCCGAGCACGCCGGCGTAACGCGCGCGCTCGACGTTGCGCACGAGTGCGTCGACGCCGCCGTTGTTGAAGCCGAGGCGGTTGATGACCGCTTCGTGTTCGGGCAACCGGAACATGCGCGGCTTCGGGTTGCCGGCCTGCGCACGCGGCGTGGTCGTGCCGACCTCGATGTAGCCGAAGCCGAGCCCGGCGAGCGCGTCGACGTGGGCGCCGTTCTTGTCGAGGCCGGCGGCGAGGCCGACCGGGTTGTCGAAGCGCAGCCCGAACGCGTCGACCGGCAGCGGCTGCGGCTTCGCCGCGAGCAGCGGATTCGTGCCGGTGCGCCAGGCGGCTTCGATCGCCGCGAGGCCGAGATCGTGCGCGCGTTCGGCGTCGAGGCAGAACAGGAACGGGCGGGCGAGTGCGTACAAGCCGGATCCGTTCAATGCCAGTGCGCGAAGAACGCGAGGCCGCCGAAGAACAGCATGATCGCCATGAACGCGAGCAGGAACAGCGCGAGATGGACCCAGCCGAGCACGAGCCCGGCGATCGCCATGCCGTCGCCCTCGATCGTGCCGGGCGGCGCGCGGCGGATCTCGCCGCGCGCGAGATGGCCGCAGATCACCGCGGCGACGGCGCCGATGAACGGGAGCGCGAACCAGCAGACCATGCCGAAGACGAGGCTGAGCACCGCGGTCGTGCTCGTACGCGAGGGAGTGGCGTTCATGCGCGGGAAACCGGAATGCGGCGCGCGACCGGCGCCGGTGCGCAAGAGTAGTCACTCGCGCGCGGCGGTTCAACGCGCCGCGCGCGGTCGCTCCGTCAGTGCGCGGCGAGTGCCGGCGGCGGAGCGGGGAACTGCACGACCGGGCCGGGCGGCGCGACGCCCGGCGGAAGCGCCGCGGGTGCTTCCTTGCCGGCCGGGCCGAGCGACTGCACGAATGCATACAGTGCCTCGAGGTCGGCGTCGCTCATCGCGTTGACGGCCCAGTAGGGCATCGGCGGACGCGCGGTGAATGCACGCGCGTAGCCCTTGAATGCGGCGAGGTCCATCGTCGCGAAGCGCAGGCGCAGGTTGGGCGCGTAGGTCGTGCCCCATGCGCCCGACCAGCCGAGTTCGTCGCCGGTCAGCCACTGCGATTCGGGCACCTTTCCGGCGGCCAGCGCGAAGCCGGGCGTGTGGCAGTCGTTGCAGCCGCCGATCATGACGACGTAGCGGCCGCGCTGGACGAGGTCGTTGCGCGACGCGGCGGCGAGCGTGGCGAGGGCGGCGCTCGCGCTGAGCAGCACGGCGAGGGCAATGACGAGTTTGTTCATCGGACGTCTCTGCGACGCGGCGAGTGCCGCGCCTTCGTACGTCCAATACGGCTGCCGGCATGGGTTCCTATCAGGAAGCCGGCAGCACCTGCCGGGGACGCACGGGTGCGCCCCCGGGGATTCCCGCGAAGATCAGAACTCGAACTTGATGCCCTGCGCGAGCGGCAGCGCGTCCGAGTAGTTGATCGTGTTGGTCTGGCGGCGCATGTACGCGCGCCACGCGTCGGAGCCCGATTCGCGGCCGCCGCCGGTTTCCTTCTCGCCGCCGAACGCGCCGCCGATCTCGGCGCCCGAGGTGCCGATGTTGACGTTGGCGATACCGCAGTCGGAGCCCGACGCGCTCAGGAACGCTTCGGCCGACTTGAGGTTCTGCGTGAAGATCGCCGACGACAGGCCCTGCGGCACCGCGTTCTGCATGTCGAGTGCCTGCTCGAGCGAGCCGAACTTCATGACGTAGAGGATCGGTGCGAACGTCTCGTGCTGCACGATCGCGGCGTCGTTCGACAGGCCGGTGACGATCGTCGGCAGCACGAAGTTGCCCTTGCCTTCGATCGCGGCACCGCCGGTCTCGACCTTGCCGCCACTCGCCTTCGCCTGCGTGATGGCGTCGAGGTAGGCCCGCACCGCGTCGCGGCTGTTGAGCGGGCCCATGAGATTCTTCGCGTCGGTCGGATCGCCGATCTTCTTCTCGACCTGCTTGTACGCGGCGACGAGCTTGGCGAGCACGTCGTCGTGGATCGACTCGTGCACGAACAGGCGGCGCGTGGTCGTGCAGCGCTGGCCGGCTGTGCCGACCGCGCCGAACACGATCGCCGGGATCGCGAGTTTCAGGTCGGCGGTCTGGTCGACGATGATCGCGTTGTTGCCGCCGAGCTCGAGCAGCGAGCGGCCCATGCGCTGCGCGACGCGCTCGCCGACGATGCGGCCGATCTTCGTCGAACCGGTGAAGCTGATCAGCGGCACGCGCTTGTCGTCGACGAAGGTCGCGGCGAGCTCGGTGCCGGCGTCGTTGAACAGGAAGAACAAGTCGGGGAAGCCGGCCGCCTTGAGCGCGTCGTTGCAGACCTTCATCGCCGCGATCGCCGACAGCGGCGTCTTCGGCGACGGCTTCCAGATCGAGATGTCGCCGCACACGGCCGCGATGAAGCTGTTCCAGGCCCACACCGCGACCGGGAAGTTGAACGCGGAGATGATGCCGACCAGGCCGATCGGGTGCCACTGCTCGTACATGCGGTGGCCCGGACGCTCCGAATGCATCGTGAGGCCGTACAACTGGCGCGACAGGCCGACCGCGAAGTCGCCGATGTCGATCATCTCCTGCACTTCACCGTCGCCCTCGGGCTTGGACTTGCCCATCTCGAGCGCGACCAGCGAGCCGAGCGCGTCCTTGTGCGTGCGCAGCGCTTCGCTGCACAGGCGGATCGCCTCGCCGCGGCGAGGCGCCGGCGTGGAACGCCAGGTCGTGAACGCGGCCTGTGCGCGCTTGACGATCGTCTCGTAGTCGCTCGCGCTGGCCGAGTGGACTTCGGCGATCACCTCGTTGGTGCTCGGGTTGATCGACTGCAGCAGGCCGGCGTCGGTCGTCTTCGACCATTCGCCGTGGCCGAGGTAGGTACCCGAATTGACCGGCTCGAGGCCGAGGGACTTGAGGATCTGCGCGGACATGGAGACTCCAGGAAAAGCGGGGACGCGGCGGGGCGCGCTAAACCGACGATTATAGCAGGACGGGTGCGCGGTCGCCGGCGGGCGCGGTTCGCGGAGGTTGCGGGGAGGCGAGGGCCGCGGCCGCCATGGCGCGGACGGCCCGCACCGGCGAACATGCGGGACCGCCATGGTCGGACACCGCCGTTTCGCTCGATGAAGGCCACCCGCACTCCCGCGCTGTGCGTCACCGAAGCCACGTTCGTGCTCTGGCAGCGCCTTGCGCAGTACCCGCCCGGCGACGTCGACGGCGCGTTGCGTTGCCTGCAGGAATGGATCGCGCGGGCGATCGACGCCGACAACGTGATCTGGATCGGCGCGGTGCGCGCGCTGCGCGGCGCGCCCGCGCGCAAGGATCCGTTCTTCGGCTGGCGCCTGCGTGCGCGCATGCCGCTGCGCGAGGAATCGGAGCACTACCGGCGCATCCTCGCGCGCTATTACGCGACCGCGCACTACGGCAAGCTCACGCCGGGCTACTACCTGCGCTCGCATGCCGAGCAGATGGATCACGTCGGCATGACCGGTCGCGCATCACTCGCGGGCGCGGGGTCGTTCCGCGTGCATCGCCTGCGCGACGCCGATTTCGTCGACTTCGACGCGTTCAAGCAGACCACGCATTACGAGCTCTACTATCGCCAGCCCGGCATCGTCGATCGCATGACGATCGGTTTCCCGGTGAGCGCGGGGGCCGAGTCGTTCGTGTTGATCGATCGCATGCGGCGCGCGAAGGGCGCGCGACGGCGGCCGTTCTCCTCGCGCGACGCGGCGATCGCGGGCGGTGCGGTGCGTGGATTGCCGTCGCTGCATCGCCAGCTGGTCCTCAGTCACGGGCTGCTCGCGGGCGACAAGCTGCTGAGCCCGGTCGAACGGCAGATCCTCAAGGCGCTCATCGCCGGCGACACGGAGAAGCGCATCGCCGCGGCGCTCGGGCAGAAGCCGGCGACGTTGCACAAGTACGTGACCGCGCTCTACGCGCGCCTCGGCGTGGGCAGCCGTGCCGCGTTGACCGCGCACTGGCTCGCCCCGGGCAGCGCTCCCTCTGATTAGAGGGTTATTCGCGCACGCGACTTCTGCGACGCTCGCAGCGAGAGGCCGGCGATGCGGATCGACGCGATCCGCCGCACGTGTGCACCGCCTCACCGATCCAACAGGGGGATCGTCCATGCAGAGGTCCAGTTCCCGCGCCTTCGGGCGCGGGTATTCGTCCGGCGCGCGAGCGCCCGCGGCGCTTCGTATTCCATATCCGCTCGACGCCATCGATCGCCATTGCAAGCGGCTCGCCGGGGGAGAAGGTCGATGCGCATGCACGTGAAGGGCTGGTTGTCCGCGACGGCGCTGGCGTTCGCGGTGCTGGGCCAGCCTGCGGCCGCACAGGTCAGCCTGCGCGCATGGCCGCAGATTGCCGCCTGGGGGCAGTACGTGGACCTCGAGGCGTACGTCAAGGGCTGCAACTTCTTCGACTGCGGCGCGCCGCTGCCGAGCGGCACGGTGGATTTCCTCGTCGATGGCACGCTGTCGTTCACGTCGCCCGTCGGCATTCCCTCGACCGGGCGTTTCCTGACCAACACATTGAGCGTCGGCACGCACTCGGTGGTCGCGTCCTACTCGGGCGATTCGAACTGGTCGCCGTCGACGTCCGATGCCGTTCCGGTATTCGTGGTGAAGGCGAGCACGTCCACGGGCGTCGCAGGGCATGCTCCCGTGAACCTGGGGCAGCCGATCGACATCACGGTCCTCGTGCAGGTCGAGCAGCCGGGGGCGGGCACGCCGACGGGTACCGTCGCGGTCAGCGACGGTGTCGGCGACACGTGCACGATCACGCTGCCGAGCCAGACCTGCGCGCTGACGCCGACCGCGCCGGGCACGCTGACGCTGGTCGCGAGATACCAGGGCGACGCGAACTTCAACCCGAGCACGGGCATCGGTGGGCTGCCGGTGAACACGTCGGGGCACGCGATCGGCGGGACGATCGCCGGCCTGGCCGGCAGCGGCCTCGTGCTGCACCTCGAGCATGCGGGCGGCACGGAAGACCTGCCGGTAGCGGCAGGCAGCTCGACGTTCGCATTCGCCTCCACGGTCGCCTACGGCACCGTCTACGGCGTCACCGTGGCGTCGCAGCCGACGAACCCGCGCGAGACGTGCACGGTCGCGAACGGCCTCGGCTCGATGCCGGCCGGCGACGTCGGTGCCGTCGCGGTGACGTGCGTCCCCGGCGCATACTCCGTCGGTGGCGCCGTCATCGGGCTGGTCGGCAGTGGCCTCGTGCTGCGGATCAACGGCGGCGGCGAGCTGCCGATCGGCGCGGACGGCTCGTTCGCGTTTGCGCCGATGACGGACGGCAGTCCCTACGCGGTGACGGTCGCGACGCAGCCGGCGAACCCCGGCCAGGTATGCTCGGTCGCGAACGACCACGGCATGCTGGCGAGCGCCGACGTGACGAACGTGCTCGTCACCTGCGCATCGCTCTACACCGTGGGCGGCGTCGTCGCCGGACTCGACGGCACGCTGGTCCTGCAGGTCAACGGCGGCGACGACCTGCAACTGTCCGGTGGCCCGCCGCACGCGTTCACGTTCGCCACGCCGCTGCCGAACGGAACCGGCTATGGCGTGACCATCCTCGCGCAGCCACCGAACCAGAACTGCTTCGTGTCGAATGCGAGCGGAACGATCGCGAATGCGAACGTCGTCGACGTGTCGGTGAGTTGCCAGGGCAACGATCCACCGATGCTGCAACTGACGGTCGACGACGGGCGCGCCTATGCGGGCTACGGCGAAACGCTGCAGTACACCGTCACGCTGACGAACGTGGGCGGCAGCCCGGCGAGCGGGGTGCCCGTATCCGGCGCGTACGGCACGGCGCTCGACGCCGGCAGCGCGCAATGGCAATGCGCGGCATCACCCGGTGCATTCTGCAACCCGGGCGGCGCGGGCGCCCTGTTCGACTTCGCCGATCTCTCGCCAGGCAGCAGCGCCGTCTGGACCGTGCAGGTTCCGGTGCTCGGCGCGACGGGCGAGACGACCGTGGACTTCACCGTCAATGCGGGCCCGCTCGCCAGCGACGTCGATACGCTCGTGATCTTCCGCAACGGCTTCGACGGCGACTGAGGGCGGCGCGGTCAGCCGAACTGGAACGCCGACACGGCCTTGCCGAACACGCGGTCGTTGAACGTGCGGCGACCGCGGTCGTCGCCAGCCGCGCCCGCGACCACCATGAGCGGCAGCAGGTGTTCCGCGCGCGGATGGCAGGCGAGCGCCGCGGGCATCGCCTTCCAGTCGACGAGTCGTGCATCGCGCCCGCGCGGATCGGCGTCCTCGACCGCGTGGGTGAGCGCCTCGTCGAACTGCTGCGCACCGATCGTGACGCGCGCGTCGCCGGCGAAGAACTCGCGCAGGTTGTGGTAGCTCATGCCGCTGCCGACGACGAGCACGCCCTCGTCGCGCAGCGGCGCGAGCGCGCGCCCGATCGCGAGGTGCGCCTCGGGATCGAGCCCGGCCTGCAGCGACAGTTGCACGACCGGGACGTCGGCGTCCGGCCAGGCCAGGAGGAACGGCACGAACACGCCGTGGTCGTAGCCGCGCGTCGCGTCCTCGTCGGACGCGATGCCGGCGTCGGCGAGCAACGCGCGCACGCGTGCTGCGAGCACCGGCGAACCGGGCGCCGGGTAGGCGAGGTGATAGGTGTGCGGCGGAAAGCCGTAGTAATCGAACAGCATGCCGGGGTGCGCGCCGCTGTTCACGGTCGGCCGCACCGACTCCCAATGCGCGGAGACGACGAGGATCGCCGACGGCTTCGCGCCGATCGCGGCCGCGAGGCCGCGCAGGTAGGCCGCCATGCCGTCCCAGGCGTGCGGCGCCTGCGCCGGCGGATCCATGAAGAAGCACGGTCCGCCGCCGTGCGGAAGGTAGACGGTCGGCAGGCGTGGGGAGGCGTTCATCGCGGTGGTTTCCATGGGCATGGCTGCCGATATGGAGGCGCGACGCGCACGGGGCAAGCCGCACGGTAGGCCGCATCGGATCGAGCCGCTACAATGCGCCGGCCACACGGCCCCGTAGCTCAGCTGGATAGAGCGCGCCCCTCCTAAGGGCGAGGTCGCCCGTTCGAATCGGGCCGGGGTCGCCATTCCATGCGCGCGAGGATCCCGTCCGCGCGGCGGCACCGCAACGGAACCACTCGCGCATGCTCCATGGAAACCGAATCGTCGTCGTCATGCCCGCGTACCACGCGGAGAAGACGCTCGCGGCGTGTTACGCCGCGATCCCGCACGACATCGTCGACCGCGTGCTGCTCGTCGACGACGCGAGCGACGACGCGACGGTCGCGGTCGCCGAATCGCTCGGCATCCGCACGCACCGCCATCCGGCCAACCGCGGCTACGGCGGCAACCAGAAGACCTGCTATGCACTCGCGCTGGAAGAGGGGGCCGACATCGTCGTGATGCTGCACCCGGACTACCAGTACGAGCCGAGGCTCATCACAGCGATGGCCGCGATGATCGCCTCCGGCGTGTACGACGTCGTCGTCGGTTCGCGCATCCTCGGCAACACCGCGATCGCGGGCGGCATGCCGTTGTACAAGTACGTGTTCAACCGCGCGTTGACCGCGATCGAGAACCTCGTGATCGGATCCAAGCTGTCGGAGTTCCATTCCGGCTACCGCGCGTTCTCGCGCGGCGTTCTGGAGACGCTGCCGCTCGCGGCCAACTCGGACGACTTCGTGTTCGACAACCAGATGCTCGTGCAGGCGCATGCGTTCGGCCATCGCATCGGCGAGATCTCCTGCCCGACGAAGTACTTCCCCGAGGCGAGCGAGATCAACTTCCGGCGCTCGGTCGTCTACGGTTTCGGCGTGCTCGGTACCGCGCTGACCTATCGCCTGTGGAAGTGGGGGCTGCGCCGCTCGTCGCTGTTCTCGCGCGACGCGCAGGATCGCCTGCGACCGGTCGGCGCAGCGGCGAAGGCGCCCTGATCTTGGCCGAGGCGACGCGCGAGCGTCCGCGAGCCACCTGGCCGTGGTGGTTGCTCGCCGGCGTCGCACTCGTCGCAGGCGTCTGGCTGCGCGCGTCGCAGCTGCGCACGCAGATGCTGTTCGACGACGAATGGCACGCGGTGCGCATGCTGATCCGCTCCGACATGGCCGGTATCGCCACGCACTTCGGCTTTGCCGACTACTGCATCCCGCTCACGTTGTACTACCGCTGGCTGTACGAGCACGCGATGCTCGACGAGTGGGCGATGCACCTGCCGCTGCTGCTCGCGGGCTGCGCCTTGCTCGTCGTCGCTCCCTGGCTGTTGCGCGCGTCGCTCGCGCCGGCGACGCGCGCGACCTGGGTCGCGTTGCTCGCGGTGTCGCCCCCGCTGATCTACTTCAGCCGCACCGCGCGGCCGTACGCGCTGCTCGCGCTGTGCGGCGTCGTCGCGCTGGTCGCGTTCCGCAACGGGTACGAGCGGCGCGGATCGCCGCGTGCGTGGGCCGTCGTCTACGTCGCCGCGACATTCGTCGCGGGCTGGGCGCACCTGCTGTCGCTGGTGTTCACGTTGTGGCCGTTCGCCTGGCACGGCCTCGGCGCGCTGCGCGGCTGCATCGGCCGCTCGACGCGCGCGGAGGCGTCGCGGCGGCTCGCCTCGCTCGTCGCGTTCGGCGTGGTCACGGCGATCCCGCTCGCGCTCGCGCTGGTGCCGCCGCTGCTCGGCGACTGGGCGTCGATGGCGGCCAAGGCGGGCACCAACGCGGTCAGCGTCGACAGCGTCTTTCGCACGTTCCTCATGCAGTTCGGCCTCGCCGATGCGTGGGCGAGCGTGCCGGTCGCCGCGCTGTTCGCGTTCGGCGCGTGGCGCCTGTGGCAGCGCGAGCGCGAACTCGTCGCGCTCGTGCTGTCGGGATGCGTCGTCGGCGCGCTCGTCGTCTGCGCAGCCAGACCGGCATGGATCCAGCACGCGCCGGTGCTCGTGCGCTATGCGGCACCGGTGCTGCCGTTCCTGCTGCTGTTCCTGGCCGAGGGCATCGCCGGCATGGTCGAGCGGCTGCGCGTGCCGGCAGTCGCGGCGATCGCCGCGTGCGCGCTCGTCGCCGTGCTCGCCTGGCGCGGGCCGTTGCCGCACTGGTACTACGTGCCGAACCAGTTCATGGGGCACGCGCTGTTCCAGTTCGATTACGCCGCGCAAGCCAATCCTTACGTCACCGAGCTCGAACTCGGGCCGGTGCCCGCGTTCTACCGCGAACTCGCACGGCGTCCCGCGGGCAGCGTCACGTTGATCGAGGCGCCCGGCCTCATGGAATCGAACTTCATGCCCGATCCCTGGCTGCAGCAGATCCACCGGCAGAACGTGAAGCACGCGCTCGTCGCACCGGTCTGCGGCACGGGCGAAGGCTGGGATGAATATCCGTACACGGCGACCGGCGACCGCTTCACGCGCGTCGCGCGGCTCGCCGACATCCTCGACGGTGCGACGTGGGGTGCCGATTACCTCGTGCTGCGCCTGAAGCCGTGGACACTGCCGCCGGGCGAACGCTTCCCGTGGCCGGTCGCCTGGCCGGACATGCCGGCGTGCGTGGCGAAGGTCGAGGCGCGCCTCGGCGCTCCCGTGTTTACCGACGACGCGATCGTCGTATTCGCGCTGCCGCACGCCGCGCGGGAAGTAGGAGGGGAAGCTAAGGCGGACGATTGAACACGCCGCAGGAGGAAGCAACAAGCATGGGGCTTTCCTCCGTGTGCTCCGTGTTCAACCTCTAGTCTTTCCCGCTTCGCGTCGAAGCATCCGGTGACGGTGAAGTTCCGCGCGACATGGCCTCGCCTGCGGGAGCGAACGGTACCGCCGCGCCCTCGTGCAGCGTGCGGCGCCACGCCGCGAGCTTTGCCTCGATGCTCGCGCTCGTCGCGATCTGCGGCTCGGAATGCTGGATCGGTTCGACGCCGGCAACGCCCTTCGCGTCGGGCTTCGCGTCCTTCTGGTCGGCGGTTTCCCACGCATCGACCGAGGTGCGCGCGAGATCGAACGCCTCGCGCAGCGAGGTCGTCCGGTTGAGCGCCTCGGCGAGGAACGCCTTGCCGAAATACGTGATGTCGGAATCCGCGCCGCAACCGAACGAGGTGCGATCGGCGCGCGCGGACGTCATCACCATGGTCGAATCGTCGCGCAGCGCGTCGA
>Ga0068853_100000972_pt1 | contig 20161 bp, 13 predicted proteins | sample KBSCornC32_FD_65655 | JGI IMG/M metagenome (GOLD analysis project Ga0068853, IMG submission 65655) | Corn rhizosphere microbial communities from Kellogg Biological Station, Michigan, USA - KBS Corn C3-2 | ecosystem: Host-associated > Plants > Roots > Rhizosphere > Soil ...
CTCGATGCGGATCATGACCCGGATGGGCAAGGCCGCCCTCGACGTGCTCGGCACCGACGGCGAGTTCGTTCCCTGCGTGCACTCGGTCGGGATGCCGCTGGTCGAAGGCGTCGAGGACGTGCCGTGGCCCTGCAACGAGGACAACAAGTACATCGTCCACTACCCCGAGACGCGCGAGATCTGGAGCTTCGGCTCGGGCTACGGCGGCAACGCCCTGCTCGGCAAGAAGTGCTTTGCGCTGCGGATCGCCTCGGCGATGGCCCGTGACGAGGGCTGGCTGGCCGAGCACATGCTGATCCTCAAGCTGACCTCGCCCGAGGGCGAGGTGAAGTTCATCACCGGCGCCTTCCCCTCGGCCTGCGGCAAGACCAACCTGGCGATGCTGATCCCGACCCTGCCCAACTGGAAGGTCGAGACGGTCGGCGATGACATCGCCTGGATGAAATTCGGCGAGGACGGCCGCCTCTACGCGGTCAACCCCGAGGCCGGTTTCTTCGGCGTCGCGCCGGGCACGGGCGAGGGCACCAATCCCAACGCGATGCGGACGATCGAGAGCAACTCGATCTTCACCAACTGCGCCAAGACGGACGATGGCGACGTCTGGTGGGAGGGGATGACCACCGAGCCGCCCGAGCACCTGATCGACTGGCACGGCAACGACTGGACGCCTGAGTCCGACAAGCCTTCGGCTCACCCCAACGCTCGCTTTACGACGCCGGCCTCGCAGTGCCCGACGATCGCCCCTGAGTGGGAAGACCCGGCTGGGGTGCCGATCGACGCCTTCCTCTTCGGCGGCCGCCGCGCCACGACTGTGCCTCTGGTGCACGAGGCCTTCGATTGGGAGCACGGCGTCTTCCTCGGCGCGACGATGTCCTCCGAGAAGACGGCAGCCGCGTCGGGCAACGTCGGGGAATTGCGCTTCGACCCGATGGCGATGCTGCCCTTCTGCGGCTACAACATGGCCGACTACCTGTCCCACTGGCTGAGGATCGGCGAACGCGAGGGCGCCCAGCTGCCGCGGATCTTCTACGTCAACTGGTTCCGCAAGGACGCCGACGGCAAGTTCCTCTGGCCCGGCTTCGGTGAGAACAGCCGCGTGCTCGAGTGGGTCTTCCGCCGCTGCGAGGGCTCGGCCGATGCGGTCGAGACCGCGATCGGCCTGCTCCCCGCCGAGGGGGCGATCAACACCGAGGGCCTCAACGTCGACGAGGCGGCGATGCGCGAGCTGCTCTCGGTCGACGAGGACCTCGTCCGCGAGCAGCTGCCCCAGGTCAAGGAGCACTTCGCCCAGTTCGGCGACAAGCTTCCGCCGGCGCTTGGCAAGCAGCTCGCGGACCTCGAACAAAGGTTGCTTGCGGACTCATAGCTCGGCTGGCGAGGAGTCGCCCGCTATCTTCTCTGGCTTGGTTTCGCGGCGTACTGACGTAGCCGTGGCGGCCGTCCTCGCCGGGATGGTCGTCGCGGTGGATCTGCTCTGGGGCATGCTCATCGGTTCGACGGGCAGCGTCGCCTACGGGCTGGTCGACCTACCCGCTCACCTGGTGACCTGCACAATCGCGCTGCTGGCCCTGGCGGTGCTGCGCGGCACGCCTGTCCGGGCGTTCGCACTTGCGGCACTGGCGGCCAGCGTCCTGCTCGACCTCGATCACATCCCCGGCTATCTCGGCACGCACGCCCTGACGGGGACGCTGCCCCGCCCCTATGCGCACACCTTCCTGTTCCTGACGCTCGTGCTGGTCGCGGCTTTTCTCGCCCCGCGTCGAGCGGCCCCGCGTCGAGCGGCGCGGCCGATTTTCCTGGGCGTCGCCTTCGGCGTCGCCGCGCATCTGTTCCGCGACCTTGCCACCGGTCCGGGTGTTGCAGTTCTATGGCCCCTCAGCTCGGAGCCGATCCAGATGCCGTATGTCCTCTACGCGGGAGCACTTTTGCTGACCCTGATCGCCTGCCTGCCGCAGCGCTCGGCGCGCCTTGCCCACGGGCTGATCGCTCTGCTCGTGCTCGCGGTGGCCGGCGTGTCGCTGCTGGCTCCGAGCAGCGCTTCGGCTCAGAGGGTCGCTCTCGGCGCTTACGTCCCCGGTTCGCAGGAAAGCCCCGGAAGGATCGACTCCTTTGCCTCCGAGATCGGGCGGTCGCCCGTGATAATCGCGAACTACGAGGACTGGACTCAGCCGCTGATCGATCGACCCTGGTTGGAAGCGATCTGGACTCGAGGGGGTGTTCCCTTGACCACCTGGGAGCCGTGGAGTTGGACCGACCCAGGGCAGCGTTTCCCCCTACAGGCGATTGCGAGCGGACGCTATGACGCCTATATTCGACGATCGGCCGATGCGGCTGCCGCCTGGGGCAAGCCGATCCTGCTGCGCTTTGCCCACGAGATGAACGGGACCTGGTACCCGTGGGGGGAAGGGCACCCGGCCGGAGCGTACAAACGAGCCTGGCGGCATATCGTCAAGGTATTCCGGGCGTCCGGGGCAGACAATGTGAACTGGGTGTGGTGCCCTTATGTCAGCAACGACGGCCATTTGTCGTTTGAACGCTATTTCCCCGGGGACCGCTGGGTGGACTGGGTTGGGCTCGATGGCTTCAACTGGGGGGCCAACCGGACCTGGCAGTCCTTCGGCGCGATCTTCGCCAACTCTTACCGAGCGCTTTCCCGCATGACTTCCCGTCCGATCATGATCCCCGAGACCGGTTCCACTGAGGAAGGCGGCAACAAGGCCGAATGGATTTCACTGGCCATCGACCGGGAACTTCCGCGCTTTCCCAGGATCCGTGCGCTTGTCTGGTTCAGCGACCGGTTTCACACGGTCGAAGCCCGAATCGACAGCTCCGTCTCTGCGCTGGCGGCATTGCGCAGAGCGGTGAGGTCACCGCTTTTCCAGGTCGGCAGGGAAGGCTTCCTGCGCTCGACAGCCCCCCGCCTCTGATGGCCGCCAGTCGGCCTTGGGCGGCTTGTTGAGAAAGCGGGCATCCGTCTGCCTGGCGGTGCTCGGGGTCGCAGCCGCGGCGCTGATCGCCGCCCAGCCGGCGCCGGGCGCCAGCGCGGAAGGCTCGGTGGCGCCCGGCGCTTACATTCCCGACGCCGCCCAGCGGCCGGCTTTGATCGATCGCTACTCGCGGCTCGTCGGCCGTCCCCCGGTGATCGTCAGCTACTACCACCAGTGGGACTCGATCCCCTTTGTGCCCAGCGAGCTGCAGGCCGCCTGGGACCGCGGCGCGGTCCCGATGATCACCTGGGAGCCGATGAGCTACGAAGGGAAGAGTTACCCGATGCGGCTCATCCAGCGCGGACGCTTCGACCAATACATCCGTGAATCCGCTCGGGCGGCGGCGCGCTGGGGCCGACCCATCCTGCTGCGCTTCGCCCACGAGATGAACGGAACCTGGTACCCGTGGGCGCGTGGCGTGAACGGCAACAACTCCTACCGGCTGAAGGCCGTGTGGCGGCGGGTCGTGGGAATCTTCCGCACCCAGGGCGCCACCAACGTCCAGTGGGTCTGGACACCGAACGTGAACACGGGCGGAGACTTTCCCTTCCGGGATCTCTATCCGGGCGACAACTGGGTGGACTGGGTCGGCTTCGATGGGTTCAATTGGGCGCAGCGGGGCGCCTGGAACTCGTTCACCGAAATCGTCGACAACACCTATGAAGAACTGGCGAAGATCAGCTCGCGCCCGATGATCGTCGCCGAGACCGGCTCCAACGAGAGCGGTGGCGACAAGGCCGCCTGGGTCGCCAGCGCGTTGCGCCGGGAGATTCCCAAGTTCGGTCGTATCCGGGCGGTCGTCTTCTTCGACGACGTCGTCAACGAAAGCGGCGAAGGGGGTGCGCTCGACGCGCGGGTCGACAGCTCGCCGGCGTCCCTGCGGGCATTCCGCTCGGCGATCGCCTCGCCTGTCTACTCGCTGACTCGCCGGCAGCTGCTCGCGACGCCGTCGACGCTGACCCACGACGCCACCGCCCCCGCCCGGCCCAGCGGCGGCTTCGGCCAGCCGTCCTTCTTCTATCGGATCACGGCGAAGCTACATGGGCGGTATCTCTGGTACGCGATAGGGCTTGCCGCCGTTGCCCTGCTAGCCCTGCTCGGCTGCGTCGCCCTCGCGCGATCGCGCTTTCGCGCCAGATCCGCCCGTTAGGCTCCACCGCGATGTCCGATCCCGAACCGCCGGAGAAGAGGAGGGGCCGCGGCCCGGTTTCGGTCGATCTGCTGATCCTCTGCTACCACGCCGTCAGTCCCGGCTGGAACACGTCCCTATCGGTTTACCCAGAGCAGCTCACGGCGCAGGCGCGGCACCTGTTGCGCCGGGGCTACCGGCCAAAGACGCTCTCCCAGGCGTTTTCCGAGCCGCTCGAGGGGCGGACGTTCGTTGTTACCTTTGACGACGGCTACCGCTCCATCCTCGAGCATGGCTTGCCGGCACTCGCCGCCCTCGGGGTTCCGGCGACTGTCTTCATGCCGACCGACCTGACCGACGAAGGGGGGGTCTTCGAGTACCTCGGCCCCGACGAGATGCCTGCCGACAAGGAGGACGTGCGCTGCATGTCCTGGGACGAAGCGCGCCGCTTGGCAGATGCCGGCTGGGAGATTGGCTCCCATACCTGCTCCCACCCCCACCTGCCGGAGATCGACGACGAGCAGCTGCAGCGCGAGCTGTGTCGCTCGCGCGAGATATGCGAGGAGCAGCTGCAGCGGCCGTGCGAATCGATTGCCTATCCGTACGGCAGTCATGACGCGCGGGTGATGCAGGCGACTGAGGATGCCGGCTATAGACTGGCAGTCACGCTGGAGAGCAGGCTGCTGGAGCCGATCACGGGCCGCAACCTGATGAGTCTTCCGCGCGAGGGGATCTTTCGCGAAACCGGCCTGCCGAAGTATCTGATCAATACCTCTCGAACGGTGCGGCGTGTGCGGATGGCCGACTGGTACGAGCGAATCGCGTTCGGCCGCCTGCGAAGCTCCCACCACTGATCGATGGGCAACTCGCCGCCCTCGGTCCTCCTCACCGACGCTCAGGAGCGTTCCGCGCCGGCCGCCTGCCAGAGCCTCAGCCGCGCCGGGTATCGCGTCGGCGGCGCGAGCAGCGAGAGGCCGGCGCCTGGGCAGTGGTCCCGCTTCTGCGACGAGCGGTTTGAGATCCCGGATCCACGTGGCGAGAGTCGGGAGTTTGCGCGGACGGTCGCCGAGATCGCCGATGAACGAGGCTTCGCCACGGTCCTGCCCGGCAGCGACGCCGCGGTAATCGCGATCTCTGCCCATCGGGATCTGTTTCCGGAGAAGGTCGAGCTCGGCCTTCCGCCCCAGGCGGTCGTCGACGCCTGCGTCAGCAAGGTCAGCCTCGTGGGCCACGCCGCTGATGCGGGCCTAGCGTCACCGGAGACGGTTGTCTGTGCCGACCGGGACGAGGCGTTCGCCGCCGCCGCCCGGCTCGGTTATCCGGTGCTGCTGAAGCCCCGCCGTTCGGCGTTCAGGGAGGACGGCAGCGTTCGGCAGCGGCCCAGCTTTCTGGCCGCGGACGAAGGCGCGCTCGCCTCCGGGGTGTCGGGTTTCGGCCTGCCCTTCCTCCTCCAGCGCCACTTCTCGGGGAGACTGATCTCGATCGGGGGGGTGTCCGCCGCGGGCGAGCTGCCCGGCCTCGCCGTCAGCAGATACATCCGGACATGGCCTCCGCACGCCGGCTCAGTCTCCTGTTCGGAAACGATCTCGCCGCCGACCGACCTGCTCGACCGGATCGGCAAGTTCGTCGCCGCCACCGGCTGGGAGGGGATCTTCGAGCTGGAGCTGATCGAAGGCGCGCGCGGGGAGTTCGCCGCGATCGACTTCAACCCCCGCCTCTACGGATCGCTGGCTCTGGCGGTCTCAGCCGGTGCTCCCCTGCCGGTGATCTGGTGCGATTGGCTCTTGCGGGGGCGCCTCGAGCGGGGGGTGGCCCGGCCTGGGGTCCGCTACCGCTGGGGCGACGCCGATTTCCAACATGTCTGGGCCCGCCTGCGAGAGGGGCGCCCAGCCTCCGCCGCGCAGGTGCTCCTGCCCCGTCGCGGCACAGTCGGGCCATATCTCCGCGCTCGCGACCCCGGTCCTTTGCTCGCCAGATTCGGGCAGATTCTGCAGATGCTCCGGCGACGGCTGCGCGGGTCCTGAGGCAGATCTCCGCAGTTCTTCGTGCAATCCGCACGGCCTTCTGCGCCGGACTAGAACATACGTCCAGGCGGGTTCGCGCCGCTTGCGCGAGCGGTTCGACGAGACGACTTGGGGGGTGTGAGCACATCCACCAAGACAAGGATCAAGAACCTCGCCGCCGCCGCCATCGCCATTTTGAGCGTGGCGCTGCTTGTCGGCCCAGCTTCCGCGACCGCTGCCCCGATAAAGCTCGGCGTGTACAGCGCCGCACCGGGACAGCTGGGCGCCCCTGAAGACGCCAGCTGGCTCGATCGGTACGCCGAAACGGTCGGCCGCAAGCCCGACATCGTGATGGACTACAGCAACATCACCGATCCCCTCTTGACGCAGCGAGAGATCTCGAACCTGCAGGCACGTGGTGAGACCCCGATGGTGACCTGGCAGCTCTTCCAGTCCGGTTACAGCGGACCGACGACTCCCCTGGATGGGATCGCCGCCGGCAACTACGACAGCTACCTTCACAAAGCGGCGTCCCTGGCCAAGAGCCTGCCTTTCGAAGTCATGATCCGGTTCGGCCATGAGATGAACGGCGATTGGTACGGCTGGTCAGGCAACCCAAGCGCCTACGTCAACGCGTGGCGCCACGTCGTCAGCATCTTCCGCGAAGACGGGGCGACCAACGTCAAGTGGGTCTGGTCACCGACGGTTGACTACGGCAGCTATCCCTTTGCCCAATATTTCCCCGGCGACTCCTGGGTCGATTACGTCGCTCTCGACGGCTACAACTGGGGAACCGCAGGCGTCGGCACCAACAAATGGGAAAGCCTCCACGACGTCTTCGCTTCCTCCTACGCCAAGATCACCCAGCTCAGCTCTAAGCCGGTGATCTTCGCCGAGACCTCCTCGAGCGAAGCGGGCGGCGACAAGGCCAGCTGGATCCGTGAAGGTTTCCTGAAGGCGATCCCGCGAGACTTCCCGCGCGTCAGCGCAGTGATCTGGTTCGACCGCGACGCTGAGGAGGACTGGCGCATCGCCACCTCCAGCGCCTCGCTCGCGGCCTACCGCGAAGTGGTTGCCAGCACCTTGTATGGCGGCAGCGTCCCGCCTCCCGCGGAAGCCTCAGAATCCCAGCCGGTCGTCGAAGAACTCCACGTCACCCCGGTTGTTCCGGCCGCCCCGTCCCCGACTTCGAAGAAGGGCCGCAAGGGGAGTCGAGCGGTCCAGGTCAGAGGCAGGGTCTCCTACCGTGTTTCGTCTGGCGCGACGGGCGTGAAGCTGAGGATCAAGGGCCCGGGCCTCAGGGGCCGGATGGCGAAGCGCACGCTGACGCTGTCGCATCCAGGCAGTCACGGCACGGTTCCGCTCTCGAGGCTGAGCGGCGGCCGCCTGCTGCGTGACCGGCGCTATCGCGTCGTTGCCATCGCCATTCGCGGCGGCAGCGTCTCGGAGCCGCGTCGCGCCCGCTTCCAGGTCGCGCCGCAGTACGGAATCGGCTCGGCAACCGTCGCCTCCTAGGTCTTGATCCAGCCGGGCGTCTCGGCCTCGACGATCTGCTTCGTTTCGAGAGCCTCTGCCGTTGCCGGACCGGCGGGGGCGCGAACAGCCTTCAGAACGTCCCTGGCCATCACGATCCCCTCGATGTATACGGCCACGAGCCAGCCCCAAGCGATGCCGCTGAGCCCGTTGCCGAGCTTCGAGCCGACGACGGCGCCGACAAGCTCGAGGATGGTCCCGCCCCAGACGATGGGAAGAGCGGAGCCGAGTTTTCGCTGCACGCGGTGCACCGAGACGTAGAGCGTCTTGAAGGTGAGTGGGAATACGCCAAGCAGAAGGATGTGGAGGGTTGTCGCGCCCTGATCCGCGTAGCTGCTGCCGAAGACTTCGAGGATGGGCACGGCGCCGGGCACGAGGATCAAATTGGCGAGGATGCCAAGGGAGAAGGCGATCGCGAGCGTCAGCTTCAGCCCCTGCGTCATCCGCGTCCGGTCGCGCGATCCGATCGGGTAGAGGACCGTCGCGAGGGAGATTGGCACCATCGCCAGCATCCCGGCGATCATCCAGGCGATGTAGAAGCTCGCGTTTGCTTCCGCCGAGACGAGGCCGACGACGAGCACAGGCATCGCCAGGGCCGGAATTTGCAGAGCGACGTTGAAGGCATGATGCGAGGCGGCTGACAGGCGCATCTCCTTTAGCGGGCCGAAATCCGGCCGCAGGGGATCGTCACCTCGATGCCGGTAGAAGCGAGTCATGACGAACAGCGAGGCGGCGATTCCGGCGGTCCACGAGGAGTAGATCCACGCCGGGCTCGCCTCGGAGACGAGCGCGGCTATCGGCACCAGGGCGATGAGCTTGACGCCTGAGAACACGGCGTTGCGGCGCAATTGGAGGCTCCCGCGCAGAAGCCCGATCAGCGCCTGGTCCAAGACCAGGCCGAGTGCCGTCAAGCCCACCCCGATCGCGAAGGCAAGAACGGTTATCCAGCTTTCCCTGATTGGCTCGAAATTGGACGAAACCTCGGGGGCGATGACGGCGAAGAGGATGCCGACGAGCATCCCTGCGGGTGCCGAAATTGCCAGCGCAGCGTTGATCATCGAACGATGTCCCGATTCCAGCCGTGGCAGCTCGCCCATCAGCAGCGTGCCTAGGCCGAAGGTCGACATGAATCCGAGCAAGGTCATCGCTCCGACGGCGGCGGCCGCGACGCCGACCGAGTGCTTGCTGAACTCGTGCGCCGCCAGCCACCAGAAGGCGACCCCGAGGAGTGAGGTGACGACGGTGGTTCCGAACATCGACCCCGCATTGGCGAGCAGGTTGCGCTGGGACCTCAGCTCATGGACCAGCCTCGCGCGCAGCTTCTCAAGGGTTGCCGGCAGGGGCGCGTCTCCTGTATCTCAGTGGGGTCGTCGCGTAGATCGAGATCGGCCCGTTGCTGTAGATCCGGTTGAAACCGCCGTCGACGTGGAACTTCGCGAGCGCGGCGCGGCTGAGCGGCTCGATGCGGGTGTACGCGCCGGGCTCGCCGGGTTCGACGTAGAAGCCGAGGTTCGGCAGTTCGCGGTGGAGGCGCTGGTCGATGACGACATATGCGATGGCATCGTTGCGGATCACCTTTTCGTCGGCGGCTTCGAACCGCCTGCCAAAGAGGGCCCGCGCCACCGGGATGCCATGGATGCTTCCCAGGATCTGGTCCAGCCCGCCGTAGGAGCCCAGCAGGGTCCCGTTGGAGCGGTCCACGAGGGTCCGGCTTTCGGTCGGCAGGTGCGTGGACGCGAATCGCGCCGCCGCCATGCCCTGCGGGCTGACTGAGCGTGCATCCGCTCCGACCAGGTAGGGACCCGGCTGCCGCGCGTCCGGCAGGGCGCTGATGATGAACGCGCCGCAGAACGTCAGGGTGGCGACGCCTGCTAGCGCGACGAGCGTCGCCGTTCTTGCCAGCGCGCGTTTGGGAAGCTGAAGGCCGTCGATCAGGAGGGCCGCGAGGAACGCCAGGCCGACGAAGACGAACTCCGACGCCCTTTGAGAGGTTTCGGTGCCGCTCAGCGTCAGGCGGAGACCAAGCGTGACCGGGTACAGGAGCGCTACGAGCGAGAGCGATCGCCAGAGCGCCCCGGCGTCCGTCGCCCGCCAGGTCTTCCAGAGTCCCCAGGGGATCAGCGCCAGCAGCGGGATTACGGATGCGAAGGCCAGGGCCTGGGCGAGGGTCGAGTTGCTCTGAGCGCTGCCCTGGAAGAGCGTCTTGGGCCCGGATCCGCCGAAGATCAGCCTGATCACGGAATCGGCAGCGCCGGAGAAGACGCTGCCGAGCTCCTGTGTGGTCTGGCCCCCGCCGACGAAGACGAACCAACCGCCGGCCAGTGCCGTGACCAGAACGGCCGGCAGTGTCGGGCTGCGCACGAGGCGGCGACTGCCGATGGAGAATCGCCTGCCGATCGGCACCGACCGCTTCGTGCCTTTGATCTTCCAGCGGCGGCTCTCGAGCGACGCGAGGATCGCCCAGCAGACCAGGAACGCGGAGAGAGCGTAAGAGGTCATGTGGTGCGTGATCGTCATCGAACAGGCCACTACGACCATCGCCGCGAGGAGGCTTGAGGTCAGGCGCGGGCTCAGCCGCGCCGGTTTGACCCAGTCGACCGCGAGGAGAAGCAGGGTGCCGCCGAGGAGAAGCGCCAACGACTCGTGGCCGAATTGTGCGTCGAAGTAGAGGAAGCTCGGGTTGCAGGCATAGACGGCGACGCCGATTCCGGCAGCGCGGGCCGAGCCGATGATTTTCTCCAGGAGGAGGAAGAGGGCGAGCATCAGCGTCGCGCGGGCTACGCCGATGACGACGATGCCGGCGTGGAAGATGTTGAGGCCGGAGAGCTGCGATAGCGCTGCGGTTATCGTCTCGAGCCCCGGGAACGCGGGGTATCCCGCCGCGATCGGGTTCGACGAGAACAGGTGGCCGGTAGTGAGGACCTCGTGGGTCTGGCGCCAGGTCGCCAGCTCGTCGAACGGGGGGTACTGGAGCGGGCTGTAGAGCACTTTGACGAGGAAGAGTGCAGTCCCCATCGTCACGACGAGGGAGATTCGCTCGGTTCGCGACGCCGAGGTCGAGAGCAGGCGGAAGACGATCGGCCCGTAGATCAGGGCCAGGCCTGCCCAGAAGAGCAGTTCGGCGCCGGCGTTCTGTTCACGGGCGGCGTTGTTGCCGAGGGCGATCAGCACGAGGCCCGCCCCAGCGGTCAGGAGCAGGAGCGGCAGGGCCCCCAGGCGGGGTCGGGCGCGCGACGAGCGGCGTCCAGAGGCGGCTCGTGCCCGGGCGACGCGTGGCATGCGACCGCCCGCCGGGGTGGCAACGAGGTCAGCCATTTTCGGTGTGTGAGGTTGGGGCTCCGAGCGTGACGCCCACGCGTCGGACGATCCGCCCGAACCGATGGAGGCTCGCGACCAGTGTCTTGGCGGGGCTCAGCTTTTCGGCAGGAAGGATGGTCTGCCATTCCCGACCATCGCCGAGACGGACCCTCCAGGTGCCGATTTCCGTGCCGGCTTGGCGGACGGTCAGCCTGTAATCGACCGGCTTTCCCTCCTGATTGGCGATGCCGACAAGGACCGGAGGCTCGTCCGGGGGAACCCGCGTGCCCCCTTGTGGCACCAGCCAGAGGCTGCTGAAGTGCGCCTTGTCGATCTGACGCTGGGCGCCGGTGCTGGCGATCGCGATCGCGACTCCCGCCAGGCCGATCGCCGCGGCGAGCGCGACTGCGACGCCGATCGGTGGATGCGGAGGGCGGGAGCGCGGCGGACGGTCATTCCATCTCCCCTGGCGGCCCTTCAGCGCAACGGCGGCTGCGGCGAGGGTCACCCCTGCGAGCAGGCCGACGAACGTGCCGCGCTCGAGCACGGCGACGAGATGCAGGACCAAGCCCCCGAGCGCGATGACGGCGAGGCTGAGCACCACGGTGAGCACGAGCCGCAGGTCGTCGCCAATCGTCCTCGGGGGGAACAGCACCGCGCTCAACGCATACCCCGGCAGGACAAAGACCAGGGGCAGGAGCGCGATGGTCGCCAGCGCTCCGGCGTCGGTAAGGAGGGCCACGACGACCCCGATCAGGGCGCCGAGAATCGTCAGGAGGAGGTCGATCGACCGAACGGGCCCTTTAGCTGGCATCGCGCCGTGCTCTTGCGACGGTCCCTCGGTAGAGACCTTCGATCTTAGGCACGATCTGCTCGGCAGAGAAACGCTCGGCCCGCTCGGCGCCCGCCGCTCCAAGCCTCTCGCGCAACTTTTCGTCGTCAATCAGAAGAGCCATGTTGGCGGCAAGCTGCTCGGCGTCGCCGGGCTCGCTCAGCAGCCCCGTCCGACCCTCCTCGATCAGGTCCGGGTAGCCACCGTTGCGGCTGCCGATCACCGCCTTTCCCCTGCTCATCGCCTCCATCACCACGGACGGCAGCGCCTCGGGCGCGATGCTCGGCGAGACCCCGAACAACGCTCGCTCCCACATCGCCATTACAGTCCCGTGCGGTACGAAGGTGAAAACCTTGACGCGAGGGGGGAATGCCTTGGGGCTGTCGGAGGCGAGGGTCCCGACGAGGACCAGCGGCGGCGGGTCGTCGAGTTGGCCATATGCGTCGAGCAGGACGTTCACGCCCTTGTAGGGGCGCAGGTGGCCGACGAAGAAGATGAAGGGCTCGTCGGGAAGTTCGGCGAGGATCGCGTCGTCGACGGGCTCGGCCCCGTTCGCGGCCATGAAGTTGGGGATCACCTGAGGTTCGACCCCGGAGATGCCGAGGTGGGGGATCGTTGCCTCCGCTGTGAAGTGGCTGACGCTGTGGATTGCACTCACCTTGCGCTGGAGCAATGGGCGACTTGCAAGAAGGCTACCCACGGCCACCGACCCCTTCGCGGCGCCATACCTCGTGCGAGCGCAGGCGAGGCACTTCGCCGGCTCGGGCCCCGAGCAGAGCTCGCCGTTTCGCACCAGGGTCACCTGGGCGCAGACGTTCCCGTAGTCGTGCATCGAGACCAGGAGTGGGACCTCCGATCCGATCAGTGCCGCTGCGGCGGATGCGGTCAGCCAGCCGTAGGCGTGGACCAGGTCGGGTTCGAAATCGGCGATCAGCTTCCGCAGCTTCACTACGGCCTGCGGATCCGGAAAAGGTGGGGCATGGTGCCGATGCGGGTCGTCCGAGAGGCGGCGCATGTGGCTGGCCAGGTCGCGGACGCGGTGGATGCGGATCTCCCCTTCGTCTTCCTCGGTCGCGGTCTCAGGCTGCCAGGCGGTGGCGACCGCGACCCTGTGGCCGCTCTCGGAGAGCTCGTGGGCGAGGAGCTCGAGGTTCCGCGCCGCACCGCCGATCACCGGGCGGTACTCGTCGGTCACGATCAGCACCCGGAGGGGGGCTGTTGGGCCGGGCTCGACCGTCGTGCCACTCTCGCGTTCCCGCTGCAGACGACGCTCGTGCCGCCGACTTCGGAAGTAGGCGATCGGCCCGTAGGCCATCCCAAGAAGCTCCCGACGCGCCAGCGAACGAGGAAAGTCGCGTTGCCTGCCGACGTTCTTTTCGGATCGCGGCGAGACGGCGAAGGCGAGACCGCGGGGCAGCTTTCGCGCGAGATCGGCGATCAACCCGGGGTGTTCGGTGACCGCCTTGGTCAGGCACGCGGTGAGGCCGATCCCATAGCCCCAGACCCGATCTTCGAGCTCTTCGTAGTCGTCGGGGTGCGCATGCCATACCACCGCCGCCGGGTCGTTGACTATCGCGTGCCCGGAGAGGAGGACTCTGAGCAGGGCCTCGATGTCATCGCCGTCGTGGGCGACGCTGCCCGGTCCGAGGGCGGGATCGAACCCGCCGAGCTCGGTGAGCAGCTCGCGCCGAAACGCCATGTTGCGACCGGCGCCGAATTCCCCGACGGTGAAAGGGAAAAGGGGGTTATCCGGCGGGGGCATCGAGAGGTCGAAGCGACGCACCTCCAGGGGCCGGCTCCGCCCTCCGAACCCCTCGGTCCAGCGCTGTACAGGCGTTTCGAGCGCGCCTGGCAGCGTCAGGCCGGAGGTTGCGCCGACCCGCTCGTCGTTTACGAAGGGTGCGGCAAGCGTCGCGAGCCAGTGGCGATCGACCTCGACGTCGTCGTCGGCAAAGACGACGACGTCGCCGCTCGCATGTCGTACGCCGCAGTTACGGGCGTTGGACAGCCCGGCAACCGGTTCGTGGACGGCCTTGACTCGGACCCTGCCGTCGGCATCCTCTGCCGCCGCCTCGATCGAGGGATCCGCTTCCGAGGCGTTGTCTACGACGATGACCTCCCAGCGCTCCTCAGGATAAGGGCAGGCGAGTATGGACTGGAGGGTGATCCGAACGGAGTCGGGGCGGTTGCGGGTGCAGATCACGACCGAGAGCGAGGGGGGGTCGGCGAGGAGCCGATCCCGCTCCGCAGTGCAGGCCGGTCGATCGACCGGCGCGATACCCGACGAGTCGAGCTCGGCGGGGGGCAGCCCATCCAGCTTCAGATGCGCGGCGAGCTGTTCGCCGAGCTCGGCGCGGATGCAAGCGGCAAGGTCCTCGGCTCGCAGCCCGGCCTCCGGCAGATCCACCTTGACCAGGCCCAAAGGCCTGCCGTGGAGGCGTACTAGGCAGAGCGACGCCTCGAAAGGGGTCCCGGCGCGCGTCGAGCCGGGGCTGAGGTCCGGCAGCGCTTCGCCGAGCTCGATTTCGTCCATGCGCACGGGGGCAAAGTCGGGCGACGGCGGCAGGTCTTGGTCGGGGGCTGCCTCGTCTGCGCTCTCGCTCTGCGCTGCAACGCTGCGAGGCGCGGTGAGGTAGCCGGCGACCGTGATCGCCAACCCGAAGACGATCATCGCCGCCCGCGCGATGCCCGCCGGATGCCCTGAGATCGCCTGGCGGAGATTGCGCAGAACGCCGAGCGGCAGGGTTCGCCGCACGTAGGTCCGCTCCGCGGCGAGCCCGGAGTCGGCGCCGACCATGCCGGCAAGGGCCGCCTTCGAGCGGCCCTCCGCAAAGCACCGGCTCCGGAAGTAGGCAAATGTGGTCCGCTCGGCCGGGACGCAGTGTTCCACCGCGGCCTCGGGATCGAAGAGGATCAGGCCTTCCGGCCAACGGGCCGTGAGGCGGATACAGAGGTCGGTCTCCTCGGCGCCGGCGGCGTTCTTGCCGATGCGGCTGAATTGCTGGCGAAGGCCGCCGACCTCGACCATCGCGCCTCGCCTGACGGACATGTTGGCGATGATCACGTTGCGAACCGCCTCGCGCTTCTTTGGCATGCCGGAATGCGCGCACCCGACGATCCAGGCGAACTCTTCCGGGAACCAGCTGGGCCGCTTGGTCAGCCAGCGTGGGCGAACGCCACCGCCGACGCTGAGCACCCGGGGATCTGCGAAGGCAGATCCGAGGCGCTCGATCCAGTCGTGCCCCGGCACGGCATCGTCGTCGAGAAACGCGATCACGTCACCGCTGCTCTCGGCAAGAGCTGTGTTTCGCCCGCCGCAGGACCCGGGGTCCTGACGATTCGGAATCACCTTGACGTCTGGCCAGAGCCTCTCGCACTCGGCCAGCAGCTCCTCCGAGCGGTCGATGACCAGAATGATCTCCGAGGGGGAGACGGTCTGGTGATGGAGGGACTCGATCGTCTCTTCGATCGATGGGAGGCGGTCGAAGGTGAACGCGGTGATGACCACCGAAAACGACGGGATCGATGTCCCCCGTGCGTCCATGGGCATTGCCCTACGCGGCTGCCGCGGTCTTTGCCGCCTGGGCCTCTGAGTCGACGACCGATCCCCGGGAGTGCTGGCCGATCGTGCGGCGCCGGCGTGCCTCGCCCAGGATGGTGCCGAGCACGCGGAATCCGTCCCGGAACGTATTGAGGTTGCTCTGTCCGAAGAGCCGGTCGGACTCGTAGCTCGGCACCTCGGTGATCTTCATGCCGGCACCGGCGATGCGCAGGTTGATCAGCGTCTCCACCTCGAAGCCCGGCACGTCGAGCGCGATGAAGGGGAGGCAGCGCGCCCAGAACGCGTTGTATCCGTAGCAAAGGTCGGTGAAGTGGGTTCCGTGCAGGAGGTTGGCGGTGCCGCTGAGCACGCTGTTGCCAAGGCTGCGCAGTCGGGTGATGTCGGCGCTGCCGCCGCCAGGCAGGAACCGCGAGCCCTTGGCGAAGTCCGCGCCGGCCTCCAGCGCCTCGACGAAGCGCGGGATCTCCGCCGGGTCGGCGGAGCCGTCGGCGTCGAGCATCACGACGAGGTTGCCGGTGACGGCGGCAAAGCCCGTGCGGAAGGCATCGCCCTTGCCGCGGCCGCTCTGAGTGAGGACACGGATCTGTGGGTAGGCACGGCGGGCGGCCTCGACCGTTTCGTCCTTCGAGTTTCCATCGACGAGGATCACCTCGTGCAGCCCTTTGGGGAGGCGCGCCAGGACGACGCCGATGTTCTCGGCCTCGTTCATCGCCGGCACGACGACGCTGACCAGGGTCTTGCGCCCCTGGCGGCGGTCGGGGCCGACGTAGGGAACCGCATCCCGCGAAGCAAGGGCCTCGACGTCGATCAGCGGCACGCCGCCAACCTGGCTCGGCCTTGCGGCGGGGGCCTCGAGCAGATCGAGGGGGCGGGGAAGGAGGCTGACCGGGACCCCGATCGACTTGAAGGCGCGCACGAGGTCGAGCAAGCTTTCGTCGTCGGCGTGGCGGGTTGCGATCACGACACGATCGGCGCGGTAGCGATCGACGATCTGCAGAGCGGCGACGCGGTCGGCGCCTTTCGATTCCACCTCATCATCGCCGGCAGGAATCGTGGCCACGACCGAGGCGTAGGCGCGCAGCGGTCCATACGCCTTCAACCTCGAGGCGGTCACCTCGTCGCCGACCAGCACCCAGCGCTCCACGGTGTCGAGGCGGCGCAGCAGCGGCGAGCTGAAGCTGCGCGCGGCGGTGTCGATGACGATGAAGATCGCCCAGAGCGCCAGCTGGGCGCCGCCACCGAGAGGAATCATCAAAGAGGTTGACCAGGCGAAGAGGGCAGCCACCAGGAGACGCATCACGGGCCAGGCCATGCCATCCTCGCCGCCAAGCCCGCCGCGCTGGTCGCGCGCGCCGTAGACACCAAGGACGCCGTAGACGAAGATCAGCAGTATCGGGGACAGGGGCAGCGCCGGGAAGACCTTGGAGCCGGCCGCGACCGCGACGACGACCAGTGCGACCGAGGAGGAGACGAGATCGAGGGCCGGCGGTAGCCACCAGCCGGCGCCGCGGCGGGTGCGCGGAAGACTGCCCAGTGTGGGACGGTCCTGGACCAGCGCACCGCGCTTAGGCACACTGGTCGTAAAGGTCTGGTCGATGGGAAGGTCGGTCGGGCTGTGCATAAGGGAGGGAGGGGTACCTTTTTTTGGGGAGATTGATTCAGCGAATTCCAAGGCCAAGAGCGCGGATTCCTGTTCCCTCTCCCTATCGGCAGACGCTTGGAACCACGTTAGCGGCTGGCTGAAACTGCACGGGTCTTTGCTACCCGCCTCTATGGTTGTAACGGGCTAAAAGTAGAACTGTCAGGTTTATTCGACTCCCGAACCGGAACGGTTCAGGAGCCGTACATCTCGGCCAGCTCTGGGTCCTTGGCGGCCAGCATCTCGGCCAGCTCGACCATCACCTTGCACTGCTTCCAGGTGGCGTCGTCCTGCATCTTGCCGTCGATCATGTGGACGCCGGCGCCGTCGGGGATTGCCTCCAGCACCTTCTTGGCGAACTTGACCTCCTCGGCGGGGGGGCTGAAGACCTTCTTGGCGATGTCGATCTGCACCGGGTGCAGCGACCAGGCGCCGACGCAGCCCATCAGGAAGGCGGCGCGGAACTGGGTCTCGCAGCCGGCAGTGTCCTTGATGTCGCCGAACGGGCCGTAGAAGGGCAGGATGCCGGTTGCGGCGCAGGCGTCGACCATGCGGGCGATCGAGTAGTGCCAGAGGTCCTGCTGGGCGCTGACCCGGTCCGCCTCGGGGTTCTCCGGATCGGCTGGGTCCTCCATCACCCGGTAGCCGGGGTGACCGCCGCCGACTCGGGTGGTCTTCATCCGCCGCGACGCGGCGAGGTCGGCTGGGCCGAAGCTCATCCCCTGCATGCGCGGGCTGGCGGCGGCAATCTCCTCGAGGTTGACCACGCCCTGGGCCGTCTCGAGGATCGCGTGGATCAGGATCGGACGGTCGAGCTTCGCCTTTGCCTCGAGCTGGGCCAGCAACCGGTCGACGTAATGGATGTCCCAGGCTCCCTCGACCTTGGGCACCATCACGACCTCGAGCCTCTCGCCGATCTCGCCGACCAGGGTCGTCAGGTCGTCGAGCACCCAGGGGCTCTCGAGCGAGTTGACCCGGGTCCAGAGCGCAGTCTGGCCGAAGTCGGACTCCTTCGCCGCCTTGATCAGGCCTTGGCGGGCGGCCTCCTTGCGGTCGACCGGGATCGCGTCCTCGAGGTTGCCGAGCAGGATGTCGGTTTTTTCCGCGATGGCCGCGGCCTTTTCGACCATCTTCTCGTTGGAGAAGTCGAGGAAGTGGATCATCCGCGAAGGCTTGACGGGGATCTCGCGCAAAGGCTCAGGCGCGCCGATCGCCTGCGGTTGGAAGAAGTCTCTGGGGTTTCTCACGCTGCTCCTAGTTAGCTCGTGTCGCCGGTTAGCCGGGAATCTACCCAAACGCTCGTTCGGGTGACCCGGTCTCCGGTGCGCCTCACGCGCCCTGAGCGCACGAGGCGCACCCGGAGGAGTTTCGGGAGCGCCGCCGTACCTTGAGTGGATGACGGCTGCGCCAGGTGACAGCACCGAGGACTGGATGCTCCCCGAGCAGTCGCGGCCGCCTCTGATCGGCGAGCTGGAGCGGCGGGTGGAGCTGGCGCTGACGATGGCGCGAGCCTCCGAAGCGGCCGTGGTGACCGTCGGCGCCGCCGCGATCAGCGCTGCCGAGCAGGCCGAGCGCGCAGCCGGGCTGGCCGAGAAAGCCAGTGTCACCGCGCTGGAGGTGCAGGACCGCGTCGCGGCGATGGCCTCCCCGCCGCCATCCCCCCCTCTCCCGAATACCGAGGAGGACGACAGCCTCAGCGACTTCAGCGCCCGGGCCGACCGTTTGGTGGAGCGGCTGCGACAGCTGCAGCGGGTTCCCCTGCCGGCACCCGCCAGCGGCCCCGCAGGCCGGCCGCAAGCCGCTCACTGATCTCACCTGGAGGCGCCAGCCCGGCGCCATCCAGAGAGACGGCCGGCTCGACGCCGCGGACCGAACCGGTGAGGAAGACCTCGCGGCTCAACAGGTCGGCAACGGTCAGGTGCTCTTCATCGGTCTTGACTCCCTCCGCGTGTGCTACCTCGATTGCCCGCCGGCGGGCGATCGACGGCAGGATGCTCCCGTCGGTTGGGGGCGTTACGAGCCTGTCCCCGTCGACGGTGAAGACGCTGGCCCGCGACGCCTCGAGCACGGCTCCGTCGGCGTCGAGCAGCAGCGGCAGCTCGCTGGGCGACCTTGCCGCCAGGGAATCGAGTAGGTCACGGTCCACCCACTTGTGCTCGCCGAGCCCGCCGGCGACGACACGGGTGCGCAGGGCGGCGCCGCGCTGCGCGGTGGGGAAGACGCTGTCGGGGTCGATCTCCTCGCCATCCACGTCCAGATGCAGCCCCCGCCCCGCGGGCACGACGGTGAGACGCAATTTGCCGAACTCGATCTGTCCGGCGTGTTCGACCACCGGGGCTCGCGCTTTGCCGGGGAGGGTGCTTTCGTAGAGGGTTTCTACGCTCGTCGTAAGCCGCTCGAGGTGGGCATCGAGCTCGACCGCTCGTCCGGCGATGACGAGCATGGTCTCGAAGACGCCCCTGCCCGGATCGGCATGGGGGAGTGCTGACATTGCCGGATATCTTGCACCTGATGTCGGCCGATAGCGAGACCGGGATTGGGCCGCTGGCAGTGCGCCGGTTGGACTGGCTGCCCGATCCCGAGCGCGTCTTTGCTCATATCTATAGAGAGAGCCGCAACGCCTTCTGGCTCGACAGCAGCGCTGGGGGCGAGCGCGCGCGCTTCTCCTTCGTCGGTGACAGCGAGGGTCCGCTCGCCGCGGTCGTCACCTACGACCTCGAGTCGGGGGAGGTAGCGATCGAGCGAGGCGGTGGCGTGGAGGTGAGGGTCGAATCGATCTTCGACTACCTCGACCGCGAGCGGGCGCGCCGCAGCAAACTGGGGGTCACTCTTCCCTTCGACTTCGACTGCGGCTTCGCCGGCTACCTGGGTTACGAGCTCAAGGCAGAGTGCGATGGCGATCCTGCCTACGAGGCCGCCACCCCGGATGCCGCCTTCGTCCTCGCCGACCGCATGATCGGCTTCGATCACCTGAAGCGCCACACCTACCTGCTCAGTCTCAGCCCGGCCGATTCGTGGATCGAGGAGACAGAGCAGCAGCTCGCCGGGCTGCCCACGCTCGCCGAGCCCCACATCGGTGGCTCGCCGTCAGAGCTCTCCCCTCGCCGTTCGCGACAGCGTTACCTCCAGGACATCGAGGCCTGCAAGCGCTACTTGACAGCCGGCCACAGCTACGAGAT
>Ga0068853_100000975_pt1 | contig 20135 bp, 15 predicted proteins | sample KBSCornC32_FD_65655 | JGI IMG/M metagenome (GOLD analysis project Ga0068853, IMG submission 65655) | Corn rhizosphere microbial communities from Kellogg Biological Station, Michigan, USA - KBS Corn C3-2 | ecosystem: Host-associated > Plants > Roots > Rhizosphere > Soil ...
GCGATCGCGGGCAGGTCGTCGCGGACGAGCTTGCCGTCGGCGTCGAGGTATTGCAGGAATTCGATCTCGAAGGTGGCGGCGATGGACAAGACAGCCTCCGTTGCGGTGTCGCACGACGCACGTGCGCTCGGAATACGGTGCCGGATGGGCCGGCGTGCGGCCGCGGCGATGGGAGCGGAACAGTAAGCAAGAGGCCGGCGCGACCGCAAGGCCCGGCGCAACATCGTCGATGCCGGGTTACACTGGCCAGCTCTCACGCTCATGACGTCGCGATGAACGAACCGCACAACCTGCGCCCGCTCGAGCAGGGTATCGAACTCGACCTGCGCGACCGCACGACGTACGGCGGCTACCTGCAGCTGCCGGTGCTGCTGTCGGCGCAGAAGCCGCTCAGCGACCCGCCGCACCACGACGAGATGCTGTTCATCGTGCAGCACCAGGTCGCCGAGCTGTGGATGAAGCTGATGATCCACGAGCTGCGCGCGGCGATCGCGCGCCTGCGCGCGGACGACGTCGACACCACGCTGAAGGTGCTCGCGCGCGTGAAGCAGGTGCAGCAGCAGCTGTTCGCGCAGTGGGGCGTGCTGGAGACGCTGACGCCGTCGGAGTACCTCGAGTTCCGCCACGTGCTCGGGCCGGCCTCGGGCTTCCAGTCGCAGCAGTACCGCACGATCGAGTTCCTGCTCGGCAACAAGAACGCGGGCATGCTCAAGGTGTTCGACCACGATCCGGCGGCCCAGTCCGAACTGCGCCGCGCGCTGGTCGAGCCGAGCCTGTACGACGAAGTGCTGCGCTTCCTCGCGCGGCGTGGCCACGCGGTGCCGGCGGCGTGCCTCGAGCGCGATTTCAGCCGGCCGCACGAGCGCACGCCGGAACTCGTGCCGGTGTTCAAGCGCATCTACGAGCGGGCGCGCGACTTCTGGCCCGAGTACCACCTCTGCGAGCAGCTCGTCGACATCGAGGAAAGCTTCCAGCTGTGGCGCTTCCGCCACATGAAGACGGTCGAACGCATCATCGGCTTCCGCCGTGGCACGGGCGGGTCGTCCGGCGTCGCCTTCCTCAAGAAGGCGCTCGACCTCACGTTCTTCCCCGAACTCGTCGACGTGCGCACCGAGATCGGCACTCCCTGAGGCACGCCGCGCGGCCGCGCGAGCGTCGGGCCGGGCCCGTGGGCGCCGCGATGCCGCCGGCCGGCTGCTAGCACGCTCGCTCCGGCGAATCCCGCTGCGCTGCGGTTTGACGCGGCGGGCGCCAGCGGTTACACGTTCGCGATACGTCACTTCGAGGGGAATCCATGTCCACCGCCAGCCCCGGCGCGCCCGCCGCGCCCCCGAGCTTCCCGCAGCGCCTCGGCCATCCGGCGCCGCTGTGGATGCTGTTCATGACCGAATACTGGGAGCGCTTCGCCTTCTACGGCATGCGCTGGGCTCTGACGCTGTACATCGTCGCGCAGTTCTACGGCGGCTCCGGCACGGGCGAGGCGCCCGCGAACGACGTCTACGGCGCCTATCTCGCGCTGATCTACGCGGCCTCGCTGTTCGGCGGCTACGTCGCCGACCAGCTGATCGGCTACCAGCGCTCGATTCTCATCGGCGCGGTGATCATGGCCTCGGGCCTGTTCGTGATCATGATCCCGAACCAGGAGATCTTCCTGTTCGGCCTCGCCCTCGTGATCGTCGGCAACGGCCTGTTCAAGCCGAACATCTCGACCATGGTCGGCCAGCTCTATAGCCAGGAAGACCGCCGCCGCGACGCCGGTTTCACGATCTTCTACATGGGCATCAACCTCGGCGGATTCCTCTCGCCGCTGGTGACCGGCTGGCTCGCGAGCGTCATCACCGACACGCCGCTGCAGCAGAACTACAAGGTCGTGTTCCTCGCCTCCGGCGTCGGCATGATCCTCAGTTTCCTCTGGTTCTGGTTCGGCCGGCGCCAGCTTCACGGCATCGGCCGCCCGCCGGCCGAGGTGCCGCAGGCGCGCGGCATCGGCATCGTGCTCGGCTGCGCCGCGATCGGCGTGCCGCTGGTCTACTTCCTGCTCTCCAAGCTCGGCGCGACCGCGCTGATCGTGATCCTCGGCGTGCTGTTCGTCGGCCTTGCCGTCATGCTGCTCGTCGAAGGCATCCGCGAGGGTGCGGTCGCGCGCGACAAGGTCGTCGCGATGCTGATCATCTTCGTGTTCAACGCGCTGTTCTGGATGTTCTTCGAGCAGGCCGGCAGTTCATTCAACTTCCTCGCGCAGAACATCGTCGACCGCATGTTCGGCAGCTGGGAATTCCCGGTCGCCTGGTTCCAGTCGGTCAATTCGCTCGCGATCATCGGCCTCGCGCCGATCATCGCCGCCATCTGGATCTGGATGGGCAAGCGCAACGTCGAGCCGTCGATCCCGCGCAAGTTCGGCCTCGGCCTCGTCGGCAACGGCCTCGCGTTCCTGCTGCTCATGTACGCGCTGACCTACCTCGTCGACGCGCACAGCAAGATCCCGTTCTGGACCCTGTTCATGGTCTACGTGATCCAGTCGGTCGGCGAGCTCTGCCTGTCGCCGGTCGGCCTGTCGATGGTGACCAAGCTCGCGCCGCCGCGTTACGTCGGCTTCGCGATGGGCGGCTGGTTCCTTTCGATCGCGAACGGCAACAACATGTCCGGCGTGTTCGCCGCCTGGGTCAGCGGTGAGACCGGCATGACCACGGGCTCCGCGCTGAGCGGCTACACGCTCGGCTTCTGGGCACTCGCCGGCGCCGGCGTCGTGTTGTTCCTGATCGCGCCGCTGATCCAGAAACTCATGCACGGCGTGCGCTGAGGCACCACCGTTTCGCGGCGGCGCCGCTCGCGTCGCCACCCGCGCGCCGGTCGTTCAGACCGGCGCGAGCTTGTCGAGGATCGCCAGCAGCGCGCGCTGCTCGTCGGCGCTCAGCTGGGCGAGCATCGTGCGTTCGTGCGTGCGCGCGAGCGGCGCGACCGCGTCGTGCACCTTCCAGCCCGCTGCGCTCAGGCGCAGCACCGAGCGCCGCTTGTCGCCGTCGTGCGCGCGCCGCGACACGCGCTTGGCCGCGACCAGCCGGGTCAGCGCGCGGCTGACCGCGACCTTGTCCATCTCCGTGCGCGCGGCGACTTCGCTCGCCGACAGGCCGTGGCCGTCGTAGCGCGCGAGCACGGCCATCACGCGCCATTCCGTCATCGAAAGGTCGAAGCGATCCTGGTACTCGCGCGCGATCGCCTGGCTGACCCGGTTCGACAGGATCGACAGGCGGTACGGCAGGAAGCGCTCGAGCTCGAGCGGGGCGTGGTCGACCATGTGGCGGTGCCGCTTGAATTAAGTTTCAGATGAAACTATCGTAGCACGCTTCTGGTACCGGAGACCGCGATGAACGCCCAACCCAACCTCGGCATGCAGGTCACGACGTTCGACAACCCGATGGGTATCGACGGCTTCGAGTTCGTCGAGTTCGCCGCACCGGCCGGCCGCGCCGACGAGCTGCACTCGCTGTTCAAGCGCATGGGTTTCAGCGCGGTGCTGAAGCACCGTTCGCGCGCGATCACCGTGTATCGGCAGAACGGCGTCAACTTCCTCGTCAACGAGGATCCCGACTCGTTCGCCGCCGACTTCGCCGCGCAGCACGGGCCGTGCGCGTGCGGCTTCGCGATCCGCTTCACCAAGCCGGTCGCCGAGGTCGAACAGGCGGTGATCGCCAACGGAGGCGAACGCATCGCGCACAAGGCGGCGTCGCGCGCGATCGACGTGCCCGTGGTCAAGGGCATCGGCGACTGCATGCTCTACCTCGTGCCGCGCACGGGCGACGCCTACGCCAGCGACTTCGTCGCGATCGAAGGCGTCGCGCAGGACCCGGTCGGGTTCGGCCTCACCTTCATCGACCACCTCACGCACAACCTCTACTTTGGCAACATGCAGAAGTGGTCGGACTACTACGAGCGCCTGTTCAACTTCCGCGAGATCCGCTACTTCGACATCAAGGGCGTGAAGACCGGCCTCGTGTCGAAGGCGATGACCGCACCGGACGGCATCGTGCGCATCCCGCTGAACGAATCGAGCGATCCGAAGTCGCAGATCAACGAATACCTCGACGCCTACCACGGCGAAGGCATCCAGCACATCGCCTGCTTCACCGACGACATCTATTCGACGGTCGAGCGCATGCGCGCGGCCGGCGTCGAATTTCTCGACACGCCGACCACGTATTTCGACGTCATCGACATCCGCATCCCGAACCACGGCGAGGACGTGCCGCGCCTGGCGAAGAACAAGATCCTCATCGACGCCGACCCGGAGACCAAGCAGCGCAAGCTGCTGCAGATCTTCACGCAGAACGCGATCGGCCCGATCTTCTTCGAGATCATCCAGCGCAAGGGAAACGAGGGCTTCGGCGAAGGCAACTTCCAGGCGCTGTTCGAGTCGATCGAGCGCGACCAGATGAAGCGCGGCGTGCTGTAACGCTCGGCGGGGTCGCCACGAGTCCGCGCGGCATGCCCCGCGAAAACGGACGTCCATCGTCGCTTGCCGGAGCGGAGAATGGATTCCCGCGTGCGCGGGAATGACGATGGCGTGAAGCAGGGGCCGCGGCGACTTTCCGGGTGGAATCGAAATTTCGGAGCCTGAATCATGACGATCGCAAGCAACGGCTACCAATCCGGTTTCGGCAACGAGTTCGCGAGCGAAGCGATCGCCGGCACCTTGCCGGTCGGGCGCAATTCGCCGCAGCGCGTCGCGCACGGCCTGTACGCCGAACAGCTGTCGGGCACCGCGTTCACCGCGCCGCGCCACGCGAACCGGCGCAGCTGGCTCTATCGTATCCGGCCCGCGGCGATGCACGGCACGTTCGCGCCGTTCGAGCAGCCGGCGTTCCACAACGACTTCGGCAGCGGTGCGGTCACGCCGGACCAGTTGCGCTGGAGCCCGTTGCCGCTGCCGCAGCAGCCGGTCGACTTCGTCGAGGGCCTGTACACGATGGCGGGCAACGGTTCGCCCGCCGCGCAGCACGGCATCGGCATCCACCTGTACGCGGCCAGCCGCGACATGCAGGGACGCTGGTTCTACGACGCCGACGGCGAACTGCTGATCGTGCCGCAGCAGGGGGGGCTGCACGTCGAGACCGAGTTCGGCGTGCTCGACGTCGTGCCGCACGAGATCCTCGTGGTCCCGCGCGGCGTGCGCTTCCGCGTCGCATTGCCGGACGGTGCCGCGCGCGGCTACGTCTGCGAGAACTTCGGTGCACTGCTCAAGCTCCCCGACCTCGGCCCGATCGGCAGCAACGGCCTCGCCAATCCGCGCGATTTCCTCGCGCCGCAGGCCGCCTACGAGGACCTCGAAGGCGATTTCGAACTCGTCGCGAAGTTCCAGGGCCATCTCTGGCGCGCGCCGATCGGTCATTCGCCGATCGACGTGGTCGGCTGGCACGGCAACTACGCGCCGTACAAGTACGACCTGCGCCGCCACAACACGATCGGTTCGATCAGCTACGACCATCCGGATCCGTCGATCTTCCTCGTGCTGCATTCTCCGGGCGAGCACGAAGGCGTCAGCAACATGGACTTCGTGATCTTCCCGCCGCGCATCCTCGCCGCGCAGGACACCTTCCGTCCGCCCTGGTTCCACCGCAACGTCGCGAGCGAGTTCATGGGATTGATCCACGGTGCCTACGACGCGAAGGCGGAAGGCTTCGCGCCGGGCGGCTGCTCGCTGCACAACAGCTTCACCGGCCACGGCCCGGACGCGGCGACGTTCGAGAAGGCGAGTGCGGCCGACACGTCCCGGCCCGACTACATCAAGGACACGATGGCCTTCATGTTCGAGGCGCGCGCGGTGATCCGGCCGACCGCGCAGGCGCTCGCCGCCGCGCACCGGCAGCGCGACTACCAGGCGTGCTGGAGCGGCCTGCAGAAGCATTTCGCGGCGCGATGAGCGGGCCGGATCGCCGCGCGTCGATCTGGACGCGCGAGCTGACCCCTTCGTGCCGCAGCCACGGCGACATCGAGCCGATCGATGCCACCGAGCGCCGGCGCCGCCTGGTCCGCCTGTTGCCGTGGCTCGTCGCCGCGTTGCTTGTGTTGTGGGGCTGGGGCGCGTGGCTGCGCTCCGAGCGCGCGGCGATCGACGCGCTCGCGCACACCGATCACCTCGAGGCCGTGTACCGCGGCGCCATGCTCATCAGCGTCGGCGCCGGCACGGCGGTGCTGTTCGCCGTCGCGACCTGCGTGTGGGCGATGCTGGTCGCGCTGAGCGCGTTGCGCGCGGGGCGCTGGCCGCCCGCCGACGCGCGCGTCTGGCAGCGCACGCGCGTGATCGGCGGCTGGTGCCTGCGCCTGCGCTTCGGCCTCGTACTGCTGCTCGCGCCCGCATCGGCGCTGTTCCTCGTGCATACCGGCGCCCGGCTCGTCGGCTGGGCGTGGAATACTTACGCCGACGCGCGCGCGGGCGACGCGTACGGCCTCGCAGTCCCAGCCAAACCAGAACGGACAGAACCATGAAACTCGGATCCCTCAAGGAAGGCGGCCGCGACGGCACGCTCGTCGTCGTCAGTCGCGACCTGTCGCGCGCGGTACGCGCGAGCGCGATCGCAGCGACGCTGCAGGCGGCACTCGACGACTGGTCGAACGCGGCGCCGCGCCTGAATGCACTCGCCGCGGAACTCGACGCCGGCACGGCCGCGGGCGCGTTCGCGCTCGACACGGCCGCGCTCGCCGCGCCGTTGCCGCGCGCGTACGAGTTCGTCGACGGTTCGGCCTACCTGCCGCACGTCGAACGCGTGCGCCGTGCGCGCGGCGCCGACGTGCCGGAGAGCTTCTACGTCGATCCGCTCATGTACCAGGCGACGAGCGCCGGCTTCTACGGCCCGCGCGACCCGATCCTGGCCTCGAGCGAGGACTGGGGCATCGACCTCGAAGCCGAGGTCGTCGTCGTCACCGACGACGTGCCGATGGGGGCGTCGTCCGCGACCGCTGCCGCGCACATCCAGCTCGTCGGACTCGTCAACGACGTTTCGCTGCGCGGGCTGATCCCGGCCGAACTCGCAAAGGGCTTCGGCTTCCTGCAGTCCAAGCCGCGCTCGACGCTGTCGCCGGTGCTGGTGACGCCGGACGAACTCGGCGATGCCTGGCGCGGCGAGAAGCTGCACCTGCCGATGCGCACATGGATCAACGGCGCCTGGTTCGGCGAAGCCGAAACCGGCGTCGACATGCAGTTCAGCTTCGCCGACCTCGTCGCGCACGCGGCGAAGACGCGCCCGCTCGGCGCGGGCACGATCGTCGGCTCGGGCACGATCGCCAACGAGGACACCGGCAAGGGCGCGTCCTGCCTCGCCGAGCAGCGCACGGTGGAGACCCTGCGCGACGGCAAGCCGAGCACGCCGTTCCTCAAGTTCGGTGATACGGTACGCATCGAGATCACCGACGGTGCGGGTCGCAGCATCTTCGGCGCGATCGAGCAGACGGTCACGCGGCAGGCGCCGCGCGGCTGACGCACGGGCGGTCGGCTGCAGGGGAGGGTGGACATGTCGAACCACACGGATCTCACGCTGTACGACTACTGGCGTTCGAGCGCGTGCTACCGCGTGCGCATCGCGCTGAACCTCAAGGGACTCGCGTACGCGATCAAGCCGGTACACCTGCTCGACAACGGCGGCGAACAGCATGCGCCGGCGCACCGCGAGCTCAATCCGCAGGAAGCCGTGCCCGTGCTCGTCGACGGCCAACGCGTGATCCGCCAGTCGATGGCGATCATCGAGTACCTCGACGACGTGAACCAGGACCACCCGCTGCTGCCGACGCTGCCGCGCGACCGCGCCCACGTGCGCGGCCTCGCGCAGGTGATCGCGTGCGACGTGCATCCGCTCAACAACCTGCGCGTGATGCAGTACCTCGAGCGCGAACTCGGCGTCGACGCGGGCGCGCGCGAGCGCTGGACGCGGCACTGGATCGAACTTGGCTTCCGCGCCTTCGAGGCGATCCTCGTCGGCGACGTCGCGACGGGCGAGTTCTGCCACGGCGACACACCGGGCCTCGCCGACGCCTGCCTCGTGCCGCAGGTCTACAACGCGAAGCGATTCGGCGTCGACCTCGCGCCGTTCCCGACGATCGCCGCGATCAACGAGCGCTGCATGGCGCTGCCGGAATTCGATGCGGCGCGGCCGGAGAGGCAGCCGGGCGCAACCTAGCGCGCGGCCTCGGCGAGCGCGCCGGGCGTCGTCAGCCCGCGATGTAGCGCTGCAACTGCTCGATCTGCTCGCCCTGTTCGCTGATCACGGCCTTGACGAGGTCGCCGATCGAGACGACGCCGACGACCTTCGCGCCTTCGACGACGGGCAGGTGGCGCACGCGGCTGTCGGTGCACAGGCGCATGCAGGTGTCGACCGTGTCGGTCGGGTTCACCGTGATCACCGGCGACGTCATGATGTCGCGCACGGGCGTGTCGCTCGACGAGCGGCCCTTGAGGATCACCTTGCGCGCGTAGTCGCGCTCGGAAACGATGCCGACGAGTTCGTCGCCGCGCATGACGAGCAGCGCGCCGACGTAGCGGTCCGCCATCGTGCGGATCGCGACGAGCACCGGTTCGTCGGGGCCGACCGTGAAGATACGGTCGCCCTTGTCCGCGAGGAGATGCTTGACCTGGAGCATGTGCGCCTCCGCTCGAGCGCGGCGCGGCCGCCGCGGTGCAAGTCTAGCGCTCGCGCGCGACGGCTGCTCGCCGCCGCGCAGCACGTGCCGGCATCGACCGATGCCGGCACGTGGACGCTGCGTCAGCCGCAGTCGAACCCGTCGGCGAACGGCGACGACACGAGCGGGACGTTCGCACTCGCGCCGTTGTTCGTCGACGACGGATCACCCGTCGCGGAGTTCGCGGTCGCGTTGAACGACGCCGGATCCGGCGCGACGTAGCTGCGCGGCACGCAGACGTCGGTCGTCACGGTGCGCGTCTGGCCGACCGGGAGGGTCGGGAACGCGCACGGATAACCGGTCGTGCAGTCGCCGCTGTTGTGGTGGAACGAGATGCCGGCCGGCATCGTGCTGTCGAGCTGCACGTTGGCGGCGTCGTCCGGACCGTTGTTGGTCACGCTCACCGTGTAACGCTGCTGCAGGCCGGGCTGCACCACCGCCGGCGGCGTGATCGTGACCGCGAGGTCGGCACCCCCGCCGGTGGTCGGCAGCGGCCACGCCCAGGCGCCGCGCGAACGCGTGAACGCGGCGAGCGTGGTGAAGCCGCGATCGATCGACAGGCTCCACACCATCACGTGCGGCAGGCCTTCGAAGCGTTGCCACACCGGCGTCGCCGCACTGATGTCGTCGGTGTAGTAGAGACCCCAGTCCATGCCGACAAACACCTGGTTCGCGTTGTGCGGATTGGCGATCACGGCGTTGGCCGGGATGTCCGGCAGGTTGCCGCTCTTGTCGACCCAGGTGAAGCTCGCGCATTGCGCGGTACAGGTCACGCGGAACACGTGGCCGGGCGTCGCCGCGGTGTTCGCCGCGAAGCCACCGACCGCGGCGTAGCCGACGAGCGGGTTGTGCGGGTCGGTGGCGACGTCGAGGATCGGTCGGTTCGGCAGCACGGTGTTGCCGCCGGTGACGTTGACCGCGGTTGCCGCGCCTGCTGCGCCGAGGCCGAACACGTACTGCACGTTGCCGTCGTTGGTGCCCGCCATCGCGACGGTCGGATCGCTGATCGAGTAGTGGATCTGGTTGATGTAGGAGCGGTTGTCCGAACCGACGATGAGGTTGTTCTTGGTCAGGTCGCCGGTCTTCGCGCTCCACGAACTCGTCGGCAGGCCGCCGCTCGGCGATTCCCACACGCGCTGCGTGCCGAGGATGATGTGCTTGCAGCCCGCCGCCGTCGTGCACGCGCTGCCGGGCGCGTCGAGCACGCCGTAGCGGTAGAGGTCGAACGGCGTGAAGAAGCTCGCGCGGTCGCTGCCCCAGGCGCCCGAGATCGACTGCTGGTTGCCGAATGGTCCGCTCGTGCTGACGTAGAGGTCGGCGTAGTAGACCGACGTGTACCAATACTGGCCGAGCACCGGCTCGATGCGCGAGACGATGCCGTCGCCACCGTTGGTCGATTGCCACGCGGCGGCGGCCGGCGTGCCGGAGAACATGACCGAGGCGCTGCCGTTGTCCTGGAAGCCCGCGGTGGCGCCCGCGTTCGCCGAGTTCGCGAAATCCGCGGTGATGTCGCCGTGGTAGATCTCGATCGTCGGCAGCTGCTTGTTGAGGTCGGTCCAGTTCGCGTTGAACGCGGTGGTCGCGGTCAGCGCATTGTCGACGTAGTAGATGCCGCCGTCGTTGCCGTTGAGCACATGGTTGGCGTCGTTGCCGACGATCGCGGTCGCGTGGTTGTCCGGGTGCACCGGGCCGCCGCTGTACGCCTGCGTGAGGTTCACGTACGACGTGCCGCCGTTGCTCGAGCGGAACAGGTCGACCGAATTGACGAACAGCACGTTCGGATCGGTCGGCGACACCTTGAGGCCGGCGTCGTACCACATCTGCGTGCCCGCGCCGCTCGGCGTGCCGACCTGGGTCCAGGCGTCACCGCCGTTGGTGGTCTTCCACACGCCGAGGATGCCGTTGCCGGTCACGTTGGAGAACATCGCGTAGAGCGTGAGCGGATCGCTCGGCGCGACGGCGAGTTCCAGGCGGCCACGGCTCGTGTTCGGCGTGCCGTTGCCGACGCCGGCCGGAAAACCGTTCGCGAGCAGGGCCCAGTCGGCGACCGCGGGACATCCGCTCGCGGGCATGACCGCGCGGTAGACGCCGTTCGCGCCGTTCTTGTTGAGGTTCGGCTGCACCGGGGTCGCGTTGCCGCGCGTGCCGACGCCCGCATAGAGGTAGGTCGTGCCGCTGCGGTTCACCGCGAGCAGGCCGGTCGTGTCCTGGCGCTGCTCGCCGGCGCCGCTGGTGAACGCGTTCGTGTAGCACGGACCGGTCCAGTTCGCGCCCGCGTCGTTCGAGACGAACAGGCCGGTCTTGGTGCCGACCACGACGTTGTCGGAGTCGTTCGGGTCGACCACGACCTTGCCGATCGCCTGGTACTGCGGGAAGCTGCCTGCGGACGGCCCGTACATCGGATTGAACACGTTCGCGCCGAGCAGCTGCCAGGTCTCGCCGCGATCGGTGCTCTTCAGCACGCCGGCGGCGCCGAACGACATCGAGCCGTAGCGCAGATCGCCGGTGCCCGCGTAGAGCACGTCGTGGTTGGCGGGGTCCATCGTGATGTCGCCGATCGCCATGCTCGCGATCTCGGGGAAATCGGTCTTGACGGTCCAGGTCGTGTCGGCCGTGCAGCAGTTGGTCGTCTTCCAGACGCCGCCGCCGTCCGAACCGAGCCATGCGACCGACGCGTTGTCCGGGTCGCTGACGATCACGTTGGTGCGGCCGGCGGCGCGGTCGGCGCCGAAACCCTCGCCGGTGAGCGGCTGCGGGCCGAGCAGGGTGAACGCGTTCGGATCGAGCGCGAGGGCCTTGTCGGCCGACGGACGATAGGTCTTCTTGCCGGCCGGTACGCCCGATGCGACCGCCTTGTCCTGGCGCGCCGAATCGAGCAGCCAGGCCGGCTCGAAACGCAGGTGCTGCGCATCGCCGCCGTAGCCGACGCGGATCGCCCAGTAGTCGCCTTCGCTCGGCGAGCGGCCCTCGTCGCGTTCCTCCGACTCCCCGTGGAAGAACATCGGGCCGTGGCGTCCGGCCAGTTGGACGTAGCCGACATACAGGCCCACCGCGGCGGCGCCGGCGGTGAGCCACGCGTACCCTTTCCTCATCGATCTCTCTCCCCGCAGGCTGATCGGGACGTCAGCCAACCGACGGATGATACTCGTCTATGAGGTACAGGGGACGTTGCTTCGATTCGACGTATAGACGTCCGAGGTATTCGCCGATCACGCCGAGCGCCATCAGCTGCACGCCGCCGAGGAACAGCACGACGACCATCAGCGAGGGGTAGCCGCGCACCGGGTCGCCGAACAGCAGCGCCTTGCCGAGTACCCACAGGGCGAAGCCGAACGCGACCAGCGCGGCGATCAGGCCGACGTAGGTGGCGAGTTTGAGCGGCGCGCCGGAGAACGAGGTGATGCCGTCGATCGCGAAGTTCCAGAGCTTCCAGTAGTTCCACTTCGTTTCTCCCGCGTGGCGCGGGTCGCGGTGGTAGACGACCGAGAGCTGGCGGAAGCCGACCCAGGTGAACAGGCCCTTCATGAAGCGCTGCCGCTCGCGCACCTTGCCGAGCGCGTCGAGCGCGCGGCGCGAGAGCAGGCGGAAGTCGCCCGTGTCGCGCGGGATGGGCGTGGACGACAGGCGCTCCATCACGCGGTAGAAGCCCGAGGCGGTCATCTTCTTGAAGCCGGTCTCGCCGGCGCGCGACGCGCGCGTGCCGTAGACGACGTCGTAGCCGTCACGCCAGTGCTGCACGAACGTCGGGATGAGTTCGGGCGGATCCTGCAGGTCGGCGTCGATGACGACCGCGGCGTCGGCGTCGACGTGGTCGAGACCGGCGGTCAGCGCGAGTTCCTTGCCGAAGTTGCGCGACAGCTTGAGCGTCGACACGCGCGGATCCGCCTCGCGCAGCGCGCACATCACCGCGTAGGTGTCGTCGCGGCTGCCGTCGTCGACGTAGAGCACTTCCGTTTCGAGGTCGAGGCGGTCGAGCACCGCGGCCACGCGCGCGTGGAAATCGCGCAGGCCTTCGCTCTCGTTGTAGGCGGGCACGACGACGGTGAGCTTGGGCATGGCGGTAACCGGTGCGGAAGGAACGGAACGGCCGCATGCTAGCGGAGTCGGCCGATCGCGGGGATGACAGCGCCGCGGGGCGCCTCAATGCGGCAGGTACGCGGCACCGCCGAGCTGGTTCGCCTGGCGCTGGATCCACGCCGCGCGACGCAGCACGTACGGGCTGGGCCGGTCGACGCGGAAGCGCGCCGGGTTCGGCAGCACGGCGGCGAGCAGCGCGGACTGGCGTGCGTCGAGGCGTTCCGGCGTGGTGTGGAAGAACTGTTCGCTCGCTGCCGCGGCGCCGTAGATGCCGTGGCCGAACTCGGCGATGTTGAGGTAGACCTCGAGGATGCGCCGCTTCGGCCAGAGCGTCTCCAGCAGCACGGTGAAGTAGGCCTCCAAGCCCTTGCGCACGAAGCTGCGCCCGCTCCACAGGAACAGGTTCTTCGCGACCTGCTGGCTGATCGTGCTCGCGCCGCGCAAGCGTTCGCCGTCGTCGGCTTCCTCGATCGCGCGCTGGATCGCCTCGAAGTCGAAGCCGTGATGGAGCGGGAAGCGCTGGTCCTCGGCGGCGACGAGCGCGATCGGCAGCGCAGCCGACACGCGCTGCCATGGCGTCCAGCGATGGCGCAGTACGAAATCGCGATCGCCCGAGACCTTCGCATCGAGCCAGTCCGCGGCCATCACCGCCGACAGCGGCGGCGGCACGAAGCGCAGCAGCAGCACGAGCAGCACGCTGCCGACGAACCAGGCGGCGGCGGCGAGCAACAGCCAGCGGGCGAGGCGTCGCGACCAGCGGCGGCGGGAAGGAACAGCGGGCACGAGCGACTCCCTGAAACGACACCGGCGCGGAAGTCCGCGCCGGTGTCCTACAGCTTAGCCCGCTCTCGCGGTCCGTGGTACGTGCTCAGGTCACGGCGTGCACATGTAGCTGCCTGCGCCCGGTGCGCCGCTGATCTGCACCTGGTCGAGGAAGAAGCCGCTGAAGCCGGAGGCGGGATCCGACGAGAAGCGCCAGCGGATCTTCACGTTCTGGCCTGCGTAGCTGGCGAGACTCGTGGTGAACGGCTTGAACACCGCTGTCGCGGTGCCATTGCCCGGGTCCGCATTCGAGCCCGCGGTGGTGACGCCGTTGAACGCACCATGGCTCGCGATGTAGCCGCACGCATTGACCGGCGGATTGGTGGTCTGCGCGAAGCTGCTCGGGTAGCCGCCGGTCGGCGGCAGGTCGACCCAGGTGGTGCCACCGTCGGTCGAGATCTCCTGCACCACGCCGTCCCACTGGAACTCGAGGTCGTACTTCGCCTGGAAGCTCAGCGTCGCGCCGGCAGTGATCGCCAGCGACGGCGTCATGATGCTCGCGCAGGTGTTGTCGAGGTACGGCGGGGCGTCGCTGCCGTTGTGGTAGCTGTAGCTGCCGGCGGAAGCAGTGACGTTCGTGACCTGCCACGGCGCCTCGAGCGTGAGGTAGCTGTGCGTGTCGACGTCGTCGAGGTAGCTGCCCGGATCCGGACCGTCGACGCCGCTCGGCGTCGCATTGGCAGGCGCCGACGTCGCCGACGCGTTGCCCGCACCGTCGACCGCGTGCACGCGGTAGTAGTACGGCGTGCCGTTGGTCACCGTGGTGTCGGAGAACGCCGCCGCCGCTAGCGCGCTGGCGACCGTCGTCGGCGCGGTGAAGTACGGGCTGGTGTCGCGCTCGACCGTGTACGTCACCGTGTTCGCGGCCGGGCAGTTCGAAGCGCCCGCCGCCCACGACAGGTTCACGCTGCAGCTCGCGTTCGACGCGTCGCTCGCGAGCGAGTGCACGTCGAAGTCGGGTTGCAGCGTGCAGTCGTCGAGCGAGACGACGTCGACGCACTGCGACGCGTCGCCTTCGATGTCGTTCTGCACGCCGCGCAGCTTGTAGGCGTAGCTGTAGCCGCCCTGGCTGGTGTCGTCGTTGAGCGGCAGGGTCGTGCCGTTGGCGACGAGATGGAAGTCGCCCGTCGCGGCGGTCGCGCAGGTGCCGTCGGCCCGATACAGCTGCCAGCTCTGCGCGCTGCCGGACGCGGTCGCGTTGACGCTGATGCCGCCGCTGCCGTTGCCGCCGATCGTCGGCGCGGTCGGCGCCGCGAGCGGCGCCGGATCAGGCAGTGCGAACTTGCCGGAAACGGCGAGGCCGTAGCCCTGGCGATCGCTGCCGGCGCGGCCGTTGCCGGGGATCGACGTGCCCTTCACGCGGATCGTGTAGCTGCCCGCGGTCGGCGCGGTCAGGCGCACCTGCTCGACCGTGTCCTTCGCGTCGGCGGTGCCGCCCGGCGTCGAAACGTTGCCGGCGAAGTGGTTGCCGAGGTAGGTGCCGCCCGGACCGACGACTTCGAGGTCGAGGTTGTTGACGAGGGTCGACGCGGCGCCGACCGAGGCATCCGGATCGAACCATGCGAGCGTCACGCGCAGCTCGACGCCGGCGCCGACGTTGGCGATCGTGTACTCGTTGACGTCGCCGGTCTCGAGGCCCGATGCGTTCGTGCGCTCGAACACGCGCAGTCGGCGGCTGTCGTCGCCGTTCGGCATCGTGTCCTTGAACCACAGGTTCGAATCGAGCCACGGACGGCCCCAGCCCGTGCCCGTGTTCGGGAACGTGTTGGGGCTCGTCGTCAGCACGGTGCCGTTGAGCAGCACGGCCTTCATCATGGCGCCGGTCGGGTTGTACGCGTCGAGGCCGCTCTCGGTGAACGGCGACACGCCGTCGAAGCCGTCGGCGAACACGAGGTCGGCGGGAATGCCCGAGCCGGTCGTGCCGCGCGGATAGAAACCGTCGGCGAAGTACTCGCGCAGCAACACCGCGTTGCCGGCGATCGTCGGCGTCGCCATCGACGTGCCCGAGTTGGACGCGGTCAGCGGCGCGGTGACCGTCGTGTTCACGCCGCTGGTCGCGTTCTTCGCCGAGATCGTGCTCGTGCCCGGCGCGGCGACGTCGGGCTTCTGGCGGCCGTCGGCGGTCGGGCCGGCGTTGGAGAAGCCCGCCTTGGTGAGGCTGCCCGCATGGCCGAGCGCGGCCACCGTGACCGCGTTCTTCGAATTGCCCGGCGAGCCGACCGCCATCGCGCCGGCCTGGTCGTTGCCGGCGGCGATCACGACGAGCAGGCCTTCGTCCCTGCGCGTCGCGCGATCGGTGTTGGCGTCTTCGGTCGTGTACTGGCCCGAGCTCGACGAGCCCCAGCTGTTGCTGTGGATGCGCGCGCCGCCCGTATAGGCCTGTTCGAGCGTGCCTTCGAAGTCCTGCGTGATGACCGCGGTCGCCTGGTTCGGCCCGATGTCCTGGAACAGCAGCTGCGCGTTCGGCGCCATGCCGTCGGCGAGGTCGTGGTTCGGTGCGTACGGCGTCGACGGCATGTACGTCGTCGCGCCGAACGTGCCCGCCGCGTCGCCGACGACGGTGCCGGTCGTGTGGGTGCCGTGGCCGGACACGTAGTCGTAGTCGGTCGGGCCGCCCGGCTGCGTCCAGTAGGCGATGATCTTGTTGTCCGGGTGCAGCGTGCCGATGGCCGGCAGCACCGGCGGCGGGTTCTCGGCGAACGTGACTTCCGTGTGCGGGCCGTTGCCCTTGTCGAGCGTGGCGAACCAGGCCGCGTTCGGCGTCGTGCCCGAGTCGGCCACGGCGACGATCTGGCCGCCGCCGGTGATGCCATGGTCGAACAGCGGCGTCGGTCCGCAGATCGGACCGCTGCCGGCGCAGGTGCCGGTCAGGTTGCCCTGGATTGCGCCGATGGCGCCCGCGTTGGTGGTGTGCGGAGCGATCCACGGCGAAACGAACGCGACGCCGTCGATGCCGGTCGCGACGTCGACGAGGCGGTTCAGCGATGCGGCGTCGACCTTCGCACGCACGTACGGCAGCGCTTGCGCGCGCGTGCTGCGCAAGGTGATCTCGACGCCGGGCACCTGTTTGACGAGCTGGCCTTCGATCGAGGCCGACGAGACGCCGTCGAACGCCTGGATCATGAGTTCGTAGCGGCCGTCGTTCTGCAATGCGGCCGAGGTCGCGCGCGCTGACGTCCACAGGGCCGGATCGAGCTTCATCGCCGGCGCGACCGCTCCCGCCCAGCGCACCGACGCGTCCTGCGCGAGGTCGCCGAGGCGCACGCCGTTGAGACGCACGTAGTACGCGTTGTTCGGCACGTAGCCGAGGATCTCGACGCCGCGCGCGACGAGCGCCTTGCGCGCGGCCTTGAGCTGCTCCGCCTTGAACTGCACGATCGCGTAGTTCGAGTCGGTCGCCGCGGCGGCGCCGACCTCGCGCAGGTCGAGCGTCTGCCGCGCCGGGTCGAACACGCCGGCGCGCAGGAGGATCAGGTCCGGATTGCCGCGCGCGGCGTCGATCGCGTCGAGCGACGGTTGGCCGGCGATGACGGTGTTCGCGGCGACCGCGTGCGGTGCGATCGCGCCGAGCGCGATCGTCAGTGCCGCAGCGAGTGCTGTACGTGCAGGCAAGGGTGTCATGTGCGTGTCTCTCGACGAGGAGGAGGGGTAGGGGTGTGCAGCCCGAGGCAGGCATGCAACCGCCCGAATATGCCGCCCGCCGTCCCGACGCGAAACTGCCAAAGGGCCCAGGTGACCTCCCGCTGCAGGCGTAGCGTGCGTCGTCGCTACCGGTTCGGCAGGCTGAGATCGACGAGCAGCTTCCAGGCTCCGTTGCGCCAGCGCCACGCACGCATGTAGCTGCCGCAGTCGATGCAATCGGCGTCACCGCCGAGCGTGTAGGCGAATTCGCCGCTCGCGGCGAGATCGAGCGCACGACGCGCGCCGCGACCGAGTCCGCTCGCGTCCTTGCGCACGAGATCAAGCGCAGCGGCGCCATCGGCCGGCGGCTGGCCGTCGCGCATCGCGTGCAACGCGGGGTCGGCGATCGTGTCGAACGCGTGCGCGGGATCCGTGCCGAGCGCCGCGCGCAGCGCGTCGTCGGCCTTCTCGAGGGCCGCGTGGCGTTGCTGCCGCTGCGCTGTGTCCAGCGGCGTCGCCGCCCCGGGAGGGTCGGTCAGCGCGGCGACGCCCGGCGCTGCGGGTGCGGGCGCCGGGTGGCCGATGCCGCCGTCCGCCTGCACGCGCCAGATGCCGTCCGTACCGCGCTTCCAGAACGTGAGGAAATGGCCGTGCGCGTACTGCGCGGCGCCCGCCGCGTGCGCGGCCCACGGGCCGGTCGAGACGGCGAGCTCGCCGCTCGCGGCGACGCCGACCTGCTTCGGGCTCCATTCCAGCAGGCGTCCGTCGTCGGGATCGCGCGCGAGCGCCGGCAGCGCGGGCACCGGCGTCGGCCGGAACAGCCATGCCTCCGCATCGAAGTGGGCGAGAAAGGCGAGGCGCGTGCCGAAGCGGTGCGCATCGAGCGCGAAGCCGCGTTCCGCCGCGGCGACGGCGGCGAGATCCGGCGGAAGTGCGGCCGCGCCGAGCGTGCCGGCGACGAGGAGGGATGCGAGCATGAGGCGAGGATCCTTGACGATGGGGTGCGTATTGCAGCAGCGCACCGGTGCGTCGGCGCGCCGTGGTCCGGCGAGCCGGCTCGCCGTGCCCACGACTCGGCGAAAACCGCGACGATCGTGCCCGCGACGGCGTCCGAAGAGGTGGCGACAGGGTCGCGGCGTGTGACGGGTTCGACGGTTGCCGCGGGCCCGAGCGCTGTTAGTTTTTTGTGAATCGCGGTATCATGCGAGCGTATCCGAATGCGCGCCGGAGGAACTCCGTCCGCGTCCGCCAGTCAGATTCCAGCCGAACGTTCGCCACCTGCCACGCATGAAGCTCCGCCTCGCCACGCTGCTGCTGTCGCTGCTCCCGCTCGCGGGAACGGCGCAGTCGTTGCCGTCCCTGGCGGTGCAGGCGCAGCCGACGCCGCTGGTCGAACAGCTGCTCGCGATCGATCCTTCGGGCAAGCCGCTCGACGGCGCTTCGGTGCTGCCGATCTGGTCGCGAGCGAACGGCGAGCTGCTCGCGGTCGTCGCGCTGCCGCACGACTGGGTGGGTTCGCCCGTCGATGCGACGCCGGCGTATCGCGGTCCTTCCACGTGGGCACTCGCCGGCCGCGGCGGCGCGGCGAACGGGCTCGTCTGGAGCCTCGCCGACGGCGTACGCATCGATGCGATGCTCGGCCAGTACCTGCCTTCCGCGACGCCGATGCTTTGCGCGACGCCGTTCTGCAGCAACACCAATGCTTCGTGGTCGCGCGGCACGTTGAGTGGTGCGCTCGGCATGGGCTGGTCCAGTGCCGACGGCGGGCTCGATCTTTCCTATGGGCTGTCGTGGTTGCAGACGTCGACGAGCAGTCCGAACCTCGGTGGCTTCGCGGTCGCGTCGTTGCCGACGCTCGCGTTGCCGGACGCGCCGTTGTATTCGCTCGGCAACGAGGCATCGATCTACGCGCGCGGCCGCTGGCGCTTCGAACAGGGCGCGGCGCTCGACATCGCCGCCAGTTACGGTCACGGCCGCCTTTCGGCGATCGACGGCCTCGCCGGTCCGCTCGCGTCGGCGATCGATCTCGATCAGCTTTCGCTGAGCCTCGGCCTCGATGCGGGTTCGTTGCGCGGCGCGATCGTCGGTCACGTCCTCAGCAGTGACGACCCCGCGCTCGCGGGCAAGCGCTGGACCACGCTCGATCTCGGCGTGTCGTGGCGTACGCCGTGGAGCGGCGAGCTCAGCGTCGGTGCGCAGAACCTGTGGTCCGCGCCGCTCAATTCGCCGCGCGACAACGACAATCAGGCGCGCACGCCTTACATCCAGTACCGTCAGGACCTCTGACGCGTTTCCTCCGCGCGGCGCGTCCGCGCCCCGTTGCGAATTCCACCCTTCCGATGATGCCGATCCTGCGATCGCAGGTGGCGGGCCGTGCGTTTTCCGTGTGCCCGCAATTGCATGGCCATGCATGTCGCGGGCGTCGGCGCAAGTGTCCCCGCACTGCGCTGCGGCATTTTTCATCCGCTATAACTTGATGATTAACAAGGGTTTTTAGCGGATGTTAAGGCTGCGCTCAGGGATTCCCATAGCGTAAGAATGTTGTTAGTATCGCCCACTGCCGAGGGTTTTGGTGGACCGTTTTGGTCGTTCCCAGGGATGGGAGAGCACATGTCCCGAGCTGTGACACAACTCTGACGTTGGAGAGTGTAATGAATCATACGAGCAACGAGCTTTTCAAAGCCGTGCGCTATGCGTTGTACGCAGGCACCACGGCGGTGGTCGGTTTGTCGGCCGCGCCTGTGCTTGCGCAGGATGACACCAGCAGCCAGAAGCTGGAAACCATCACGGTGACGGGTTCGAACATCCGTCGCGTCGATATCGAAACGTCCAACCCGGTCGTCACCATCGATCGCGCCGCGATCGAGAAGACCGGCAAGCTGACCCTGGGCGACCTCGTCCAGCAGCTCCCGGCCGTCACCGGCCCGAACACCAACCCGCAGGTCAAC
>Ga0068853_100000977_pt1 | contig 20125 bp, 15 predicted proteins | sample KBSCornC32_FD_65655 | JGI IMG/M metagenome (GOLD analysis project Ga0068853, IMG submission 65655) | Corn rhizosphere microbial communities from Kellogg Biological Station, Michigan, USA - KBS Corn C3-2 | ecosystem: Host-associated > Plants > Roots > Rhizosphere > Soil ...
GTTCGGCGAGCTCGAGCTCGATCATTACGAGGACATCCACATCCTCAGCCGGCGGCTGACCGAGATGACCAGCGACTTCAGCGAGATGAACTTGCAGCTGGCCCGGAACCTGGCGGCCTTCCACGACGACTCCGAGGTCGTCGGCCGGATCGTCTCCTCGATCCAGGGCGAGGTGACCCGAGCGCGCATGGTGCCCCTCGATCAGCTCTTCACCCGGCTGCGCCTGCCGGTGCGCGACGCCGCCGCCCGCGAGGGCAAGGAGATCCGCGTCAGCACCGAAGGCGCCGACGTGCACATCGACAAGACCATCTCGGACGCGCTCTTCCAGCCCATGCTGCACCTGGTCCGCAACGCCGCCGTGCACGGGATCGAATCGGCCTCGGCCCGCGAGCGCGCCGGCAAGTCAGTGGCGGGTATGGTCACGCTGCGCGCCCGCCAGGAGTCGGGCCAGATCGTCGTCGAGGTCACGGACGACGGCAACGGGCTCGATCTCGAGCGGCTGCGCGCCCGCGGCATCGCCATGGGGCTGATCCCGCCCGAGACGCTGGTCACCGACCCGGCCGTTCCCGAGCTGGTGTTCGCCGCGGGGCTGAGCACCCGTGATCACGCCGGCGCGGTGTCGGGCCGTGGCGTCGGGTGCGACGTGGTCCGTCGCAGCGTCGAGCGCCTGAACGGCGCCATCCGCGTCGAGAGCCGCCCCGGCCGCGGGACCGCCTTCGTCATCACGCTGCCGGTCACCCTCGCCATCACGAAGGCGCTGATCGTTCGCCACGGCGAGCGGACCTACGCCATCCCGCTGCACTTCGCGGAGCGCATCGTCGACGCGCAGGAGGAGGCCATCATCGAGTCGGCCGGCATCCACCGCATCAAGATCGAGGGCTCGTTCCTGTCGGTGAAGCGGCTCGAGCAGTTCTTCCAGACGGGCGCCAACACGTCGAAGATGGGGCCGGTCCTGCTGCTGCGGGTCGGCGCCCTGCGAACGGTCCTGCAGGTGGACGCGGTGCTCGGCCAGGAGGAGATCGTCGTGAAGGGCCTGGGCGACGTGCTGGCGGGGCACCCGATCTTCGCCGGCGTCACGGTCCGCGGCTCGGGTGAGCTGGCCCTCATCGTCGACGTCCCCGGCCTCTTGCAGGATCGCGTGCGCAAGAGCGTCGGGGTCGCGGACGAGCGGCGGCGCGGGGCCGGCAAACGCCAGGGCGCCGGGGCCGCGGGAGCCGCGGCCACCGTGGCGGCGGCCGAGGCTCAGGCCGGGGTGGCCGGGCTGCCGGGGGTCACCGAGAGCGTCGATCCGACGCGGCCCCTCAAGGTGTTGTTCATCGACGACTCGCTGTCGGTGCGCAAGTTCGCCCAGCTGACCCTGGCGCAGCTCGGCGCCGAGGTGACGGTGGCGGTCGACGGCGTCGACGGCCTCGCGAAGATCCGCGAAGGCTCCTTCGACATCGTCTTCACCGACCTCGAGATGCCGCGCATGCACGGCTTCGAGCTGATCCGGCAGATCCGCTTCTTGCCGGCCTACCGCGATCTTCCCATCGCGGTCGTGACCAGCCGCTCGGGCAGCAAGCACCAGCAGCAGGCGCGCGAGCTGGGCGCCACCGAGTACCTGGCCAAGCCGTTCACCGCGCAGAACCTGGACGCCATCCTCAAGAAGTGGGGGCGCCGTGGCAGCGCCGCCGCCGCGACCACCACCACGACCGGAAGCGGGACGGACAGCGGCGCCGAGGGTCAGACGGGCACGGGGCGGCGCGGAGACGGGGCGCGATCGTGAACCACTCGACCGAGCCCCGGAGCGTCCCGCGCGAGGAAGCGAAGGCGCGCCTGTGCGTGGTGCTCGGCTGCCATCGCCTGGTGTGCGCGCTGCCCATCGACAACATCGATCGGCTGGTCCTCCCCGACGCGGTCGAAGCGCTGGACGCCCCCTCGCCCGCGGCGCCGCACCCTCGCCGGCCGGCCGGCGCTCCGAAGCCGCCCCCGGCCGGCGACGCTCCGGTCCCCGACGTGGTGCGCGTGGCGGGCAAGTCCTTCGCTGCCTGGGATCTGGGCGTGCTCCTCGGGCAGGGCCCGGTTCAGGGGGCCTGGGTGCTGCTGTCGTTGAGCCACGAGGGGACCGACCTGGCGCTCGCGCTCCGTACGGGACCTTGCTACTCGGTGCAGTCGCTGCGCAACCTGATGCGCTTGCCGGGCGAGGTCTTCCAGGAGCGGCGCGGTGCGCTCACCGACGGCTTCGCCACCTCCGCCGTGCGGCGCGCCGACCTGGAGAGCAACGTCGGCGTGCTCATCGATCCCAAGGGCCTGTGGACCCGTCCCGAGCTGCAGATGTCGGCGGCGGTGCTGGAGGCGGCGGGCGGGCGAGGTCAACGGCACCCATGAGGCGCCCCTACGGACGATTGCCGCCCCCTTCGAAGGGGCCCTCGACCAAAGGGGCCCCGGCCCCGGTCCCGGCGCCGTCGAGCCGGACCGCCGCCGCAGCCAGCAAGCAGCCGTCCAAGATCGTGCCGGACGAGGAGGTCGAGATCATCGACCTGGGCGACGATTTGATCGAGGAAGGTGCCGAGCCGGCCGTCAGCGCGCCGCCCATCCAGCGACGCACGCGGCGCCATCGCCGGCCCACGCTGCGGTCGACGATCTCCGCCGAGCTCGCGGAGGCGATGGGCCCGGAGGAGGCGGGCGAAGGGGAGGAGCCGGCCATCGCGGCGGAGGCGGAGGCCGAGGCGGCGCCACGGCCGGCGCCCGAGGTGGTGACCTCGGCCGCCGTCGTCGAGGTCACGGTCCCGACCGCCCTCGAGCTCTCGGCGCCTTCGGTGCCCCCGGTGGATGACGGCGACCCTTACCTCTCGATGGACGCGGCGATCCCGACGACGGCGATCCACGACGACGTCACGGTTCAGGTGGTGAACGCGGCTCCGTCGGAGACCGCCGCCCGCAAGGACAAGGAGGTGTCGCCGGCGATCGCCTCGGACCGACGCGGGGCCTCGCCCGACGAGACGACCGATGTCAGCGGCGCCAGCGCCGATCTGGCCGCCCGTGCCGGGAAGGCGGCCGGTGCCGCCGCGGTGAGGCGGGGCGATCGGAACCCGAAGATCACCGTCGCCGAGGCCACGCGCGATGTTCCCAAGGATCTCGGCGGCCATCTCGCGGACGATCCGAATGACGATCTCACGGACCCCGGCGACCTCGGGCACACGGACGTCACGGCGGTGGGCCCCCGCCCGTGGCGGAACCTCGTCCCGACTCCGATGCTCAAGGACGTGACCACGGCGCGGCCGGCCTTCGGGCGCTCGCATCTTCCCAGCCTGGACCTGCGAGGCGTGTTCTGCTCCGACGGTGCCACCATCGCCAGCGACCCCGTCATTCCCGACGACGTCTTCGTGTTGCCCTCGCGCGCGCGGGTCCACGCGCCGCTCTCGTCGGGCGTGTCGGTGCGCGGCGCCGGCGCGGCCATGCTCGGCGGCGCCTTTCGCCGGGCGGGGGGAGAGGCGGCTGACCGCGGGCTGATGACGGGGGCGGGCTTGCTCGGCCCCACGGCCCTGGCGCGCCCGGCCAGCCGCCGCATGCCGGAGGAGACGCTCCCGCGCGGCGCGATCATCGACAAGTACCGGATCGAGAAGCTGCTCGGCAAGGGCGGATTTGCGGCGGTGTATCGCGCGACCCACCTGCTGCTGAACACCCAGGTCGCCATCAAGCTGTTGCGGCCGCAGGTGCTGGCCCGCCACGCCCACCTGGCGAAGCTGCTCTACGAAGAGGCCCGGTTCGCCGCGCGCATCGATCATCCGAACGTGGTCAAGGTCTTCGACGTCACGCACACGCCCAGCATCACCTATATCGTGATGGAGTACATCGACGGGCGGTCGCTGGCCGACACCATCGCGCGCGGGCGCGCGTTGCCCTGGCCCCGCGTCGTCGAGATCGGCCTGGCGGTGGCCACCGGCCTGAAGGTCGCACTCGAGGCGCGCCTGATCCACCGCGACATCAAGCCGGCCAACATCCTGCTGGGCAAGCGCGGCGAGATCAAGATCGTCGACCTTGGACTGGTCCTGCGGGCCGGGACCATGGGGCACGAGGCGAGCTCGTCGGAGTCGGACGCGAGCACGACCGGCCGCCGCGCGGCGATCGGCACCTTCGGGTACATGGCCCCCGAGCAAGCGATCGATCCCGAGCGCATCGACTTCCGCGCCGACATCTACGCGCTCGGCGCGACGCTGTACGAAGCGGCGGTCGGCGCGCCGCCGTTTCCGCTGGGCAACGCCGCGCGCTGCATCGAGATGCACGCGCGCGAGCTGCCGCCGGCGCCCGAATCGCGGCGCCCGGGTTTGCCGCCCGAGCTCTCGGCCTTGTTGCTGCGGATGCTGGCGAAGAAGCCGGACGATCGGTTCGTGTCGTACGACGCGCTCCTCTCCGCGCTGAAGAGCCTGGCCGCGCTCGCCGCGGCGACAGGACCGTCGTCGGCCAACTAATTCCGACGTTCAGGGGATTCCCGCCCGAAGAGGCTCGAGGCCACGCTCCGGTCACTCTGGCCTTGGGGCGGAAGGAGCAGGGGCATATCCCCCCGTGCTCAAACAGTCCTCGCGGCAGAAGCCGGATCTGCTCGACGAGCGATGCAGGCCGCTGCGGAACTGCGCGCGGGGGGATACGCCGCCGCTCCTTCCGCTGCTGGCGGCCTTCGTTCGCTCCGCTCCGCACGTGACCTCCGCATCGCTTCGCGATGACGACCGGTAGACGAGCGGAATGGCATCGTGTCATCGGGCGGATGACGGCATCCGACTTGGCTCGACCTGTCTTTGAGGAAGGCGCATATCGGGCGACGCCGGTCGTAATGTCGGTATCTGGAGGCATGGATAGTTGATTGCCTCGAGCACGCGTCGGCCTTGCATCGTTCACGTGTCGGGCGCGTGATTGCGCGGCTTTGGCCCGCTTCGTTCGGCGCTCGATGCGGGTGCATGCGTGTCGACGTAGCCGGCGCTCCCACATGTGTGATCGCCGTGGCGCGTGCTGGATAGAAACGGCCAGTCTTCTTTTTCCACTTTTTCACGGGAGATTTCTGTAAAACGGAATATCTGCAATTGAGCGCGACCATCGCCGGCGGGGTCGCGCTTTTTGTTTGTCGGTCGGTCGCCGCGCGCTCTTGGCTTGGCTTGGTTGGCTTGGCTTGGTTGGACGTTCGCTCGCAGCTCTCGGGGGGGACCTGCGCTTCGCGCTGGTAGGCAAATCGAAAAGGAGGTGGCGCAATGAGGACACATCGAAGCATTCGTTGGATAGGACCGGCAGCCCTGATGGCTGCAGCCGCGTGCAACGAAAACGGCGAGCTCTCGGGAGCGGCACAGGCACCCACGCCCGTGCAATCGGCTGCGACGGATACCAGCAGCTCGTCAGCCGCCTCATCGCTGGGCCAAGAGCTCGGGATTCCGAAGCACCTCGCCGACGGAGACGAGTTCAACGTCTCCCTGTCCAAGCTCCTCCGCCACGGGCGCAACCTGTTCGATGCGGTGGTCACCCCGCAGGACGGCGCCGGGCGGCCGCGGTCGAAGGGGACGGGGGATCCGATCTCCGACCCGAGCTCGCCGCTCGTATTTCCGCGCGACTTCAACCGGCTGTCGGCGATGGACGCCAACAGCTGCTCGAGCTGTCACGGTGTCCCCTTCCTCGGCGGCGGTGGTCACTTCACGGCCAACGCGTTCCTGATCGGGCAGCGCTTCGACTGGCTCACCTTCGATCACCTGGACACCATCCCGCTGCGCGGCACGCTCGACGAGCGGGGTCTGCCGGTCACGCTGCCCTCCTTCAACTCACGGAACACGCTCGGCATGTTCGGCGCGGGCTTCATCGAGATGCTGGCCCGTCAGATCACCACTGACTTGCGCGTCATCCGCGACGGGATGGCCCCCGGCCAGACGAAGGCCCTGGCGTCCAAGGGTATCGCCTACGGTCAGCTCACGCGGCGGGCGGACGGCACCTGGGACACCTCGGCGGTCCAGGGCATCCCGGCCAGCAGCCTGGTGTCCACCTCGTCGAGCGATCCGCCGAGCCTGATCATTCGGCCGTTCCATCAGTCGGGCACGGTCATCTCGATCCGGCAGTTCACCAACAACGCCTTCAACCATCACCTGGGCATCCAGGCGGAGGAGCGCTTCGGTGTGGGCGTCGATGCGGACGGTGACGGCTTCGTGAACGAGCTGACCCGCGCCGACGTCACGGCGGCGTCGGTCTTCCAGGCCACGCTGGCCGTGCCGGGCCGGATCATTCCGACCGACAAGAAGACCGAGAAGGCGGTGTGGGCCGGCGAGCAGAAGTTCGCCCAGATCGGCTGCGCGACCTGCCACGTGCCGAGCCTGCCGCTCACGCAGCAGGGCTGGGTCTACGTCGAGCCGAACCCGTACAACCCGTCGGGGAACCTGCGCCCGGGCGACGCGCCTGCGTACAGCGTCGATCTGACGTCCAACTCGTTGCCCGGACCGCGCCTCAAGGCGAAGAGCGGCGTGGTGTCGGTGCCCGCGTACACCGACCTCAAGCTGCACGACATCACGAGCGGCCCGAGCGATCCGAACCGGGATCCACTGGACATGAACCAGCCGGTCGGCTCGCCCGGGTTCTTCGCCGGCACCGGCACGTTCCTCACCAAGAAGCTGTGGGGCTGCGCCAACGAGCCGCCCTTCTTCCACCACGGCAAGTTCACGACGCTGCGGCAGGCCATCCTGGCGCACGCCGGCGAGGCGGCCACCCAGGCCCAGGCCTTCCGCAACCTGACGGATGCCGACCAGGCGAACGTCATCGAGTTCCTCAAGACCCTCCGCATCCTGCCGGCCGACGCGTCGGCGCTGATCATCGACGACGACGGCAACCCGCGCACCTGGCCGCCCTCCTCGTGAGGCGGCGGCGTTAGCGGGCGCCCTTCGAACCGGCGTACCCAACAGCCCGGAGGCTGGCCTGGCGGCGATCTCGTTGGATCGCGGCCGCCGCCTCCGGGCTTTCGTTTTGGCCAGGGGGCAGGACGGGATCAGCTCTTGCGGGCGTTGTACACGGGCCGGCCGCTCGCTGCGAACTCTTCGAACGCGCGCAGCGCCTCGTCGCGCAGCACGCCGTCGCGCACGGAGATGCCCCGGCGCCGCAGCTCGTCGGCCCAGGTCGGGTGGATCGGGCCCTCGTCGAAGCCGGTCAGGCGCTCCATCTCGGGGCCGCCGCCCGCGATGACGACGCTGCGGACCCCCGACCAGACGATGGCGCCGCAGCACATCGCGCACGGCGCCCAGTTGATCACGATCTGGTGCAGCGGCTGCCCAGGTCCGCCGAGATCGTGGCCCTGGATCGTCTGCTGAGCGAGCGAGAGCGCCATGACCTCCGCGTGCGCCGACGAGCAACGCCCCGGTACGACGCGATTGACGCCCACCGAGACGAGCCGGCCGGTCGCCTCCTCGAACACACCGGCCGCGAACGGGCCGCCGGTGTCGCGGACGAAGTTCGTGCGCGCGAGCTCGATGACCCAGCGCATGCGGTCCTCGACGTCCGGCAGGTGAGCGGGCTGCGCCGCCGCCGCTTCGGGCAGCCATTCAGGCAACGTCAGCTCGAATTTCGTGACCACGACAGACCTCCGCATCTACCATCAATGCAATTGGGCCGCGAGCCAGCCCCCTGAACCCCCTCGAGGCCCGCGCAAAAAGGGCCGACCGGGTCAAGGGCGGCGCTCGGGCTCGTTCATCAGCGCGAGGACGCGCTTTGCGAAGGCGGTGTCGCATTCGGGGATGAAGTGCATGTCGGGCACGTAGTTGGCCAGATTGTCGGGGCGGCAGAGGTCGAACGAATTCACGTAGGGGATCTTGTCGTCGCGCAGGATGTCGTTCACCAGATCGAACAGATGATTGGACTGGCCCTGGAGCGCGTAAAGGAAGACGATCGGTTGCACGTTCTCGGTGCGCAGGTCGCTGACCATCTGCCGCAGGAGCGCCCGAAAGAGCTGGACCGCCTGGTGATCGCGACGAAAGCCATTCGGCCCCAGGATCCGGGTGGTGTACGCCTGGGCATGGTGTTTCGATAGCCCACGTCGCACGAGCCGGCCCAGCAGGCTGTAGTCGAGCCAATCGGACGCGAAGTAGAAGCGCCGGTAGCCATCGTCGTGGGCAGCCAGGACGTCGAGTTGCTTCCCCCACAGCACGGGATCGTCGATGGCCGCGCGCAGCTCGTCGCTCGTGTTGATCAGCGAGTCGGCGACCTTCACGATCTTGCCGTCGACCAGCTCGAAGCGGGGGAAGAAGTAGGGGAACGGCGCGTCGGCGAACAGGCTGCCGCGGTTCATCAGCAGCACCTCCTGAACGGCTCCCGAGGTGACGCCCACCATGGCGAAGCGGGTCCTGCGCAAGGGTCGGTCCACCAGGTAGGCGCCGTAGGCGTGGCTCAGGGGCGCGCCCGGCCCGCCGATCATCCGCACGCTCATGTCGGGACGCAGCTCCTTCAGCGCCTCGCCCGTGTTGTTGGAGAACGACATTCCATAGATGGTCAGCTCCGGCTCGCTGGGCTGGTTTCGATACGCCGCTGGATCGATCCAGCCAGCGTGGAGAATCGAGCGCGGCGGAAGGTTGGGCGTGTGGACCAGCTCGCGCACCTTCTGCTCGTACGAGACGCCGTACCAGAGGAACTTGCGCAAAGATCCGTTCGCGAGGCGGGTCCTCGTGAACAGCACCGCTGTCAGCACCTCGAAGAGCACCAGGACGACCGCACACCACGCGGCGGTGCGCGCCAGGCTTCTCCAGGCGGGACGCGCGGTTCTGGCGGGCGCGTCGACGGTCTCGGCCGCCTCCGCCTCAGAACTGGAAGTAGATGAACTCTGCGGGGGCATTGGACCAACCCATCAACACCAGGACCAGCAGCACGGCCACCAGCGCGCCGCGAGCCGCGTCCGGCCACTTTCGGTAGAAGAGGTCACTCGAGTTGCGAAACGCCAGGAAGTCGAGGAACAGAAGGACGGGCAGTCCCAGCATCGTCGCCGTCGGGGGCGTGGGCATGGTGAGGTTCTGGGGAGACAATCCTCGGCCGATGGTGCGGAACAGGTGGCCGATCTGCCCCACCGAGCTCGCGCGGAAGAGGAGGAGGCTGATGGCCGTGATGTGGAAGTAGAGCCCGATCCAGAACGGCCTGGGAATGCGCTTGCGAAAGCGCTTCAGCGCCTTGGGCAGCTTCGCGGCGTCCCAGATCACGAGCATGAACCCGTGGTACAGACCCCACAGCACGTAGGTCCACGCGGCGCCGTGCCACAGACCCATCAAGACCATCGCGTAGACGTGGGGCCGGTACTCGTTCAGCTTGCTGTCGCCTTTGCGCAGATAGCGGAGCGCGAGCGGCATGTAGACGTAGTCTTTGACCCAGCTCGACAGGCTGATATGCCAGCGTGTCCAGTACTCCGACGGCGACGCCGCATAGAACGGCGTCATGAAGTTCTTCGACAGATCGAAGCCCATCAGCTTCGAAACACCGCGCGCAATGTCGGTGTAGCCGGAGAAGTCACAGTACATCTGGATGACGAAGAGGTATGTCGCGACCACGACGTCGATCCCCGTCACCCCGGTCGCGGCGTTGTAGACGGTGTTCACGCCGGTCGCCAGACCGTCGGCGATGACCGTCTTCTTGAAGAGGCCGAAGAGGATCAGGAACGCTCCCCGGGTGACCTGGTCCAGCTCGACCTTCCGGGGCTCGACCACCTGGGGCATCAGGGTGGTCGCTCGCTGAATCGGCCCGGCCACGAGCTGCGGGAAGAACGCCACGAAGAGCGCGAAGTCCACGAAGCGACGGGGCGGCTGCAGGTGGCCACGATAGACGTCGATCGAATAGCTGACCGACTGGAACGTGAAGAACGAGATGCCGACCGGCAGGATGATGTGCAGCGGAACCCAGTCGACCTGGACGCCGACCTTCGTTGCCATGTCGACGAATGACTGGACGAAGAAATTGAAATACTTGAAGGCCGCCAGCAGCCCGAGATTGCAAACAATCGAGATGCTGAGGTAGGCCTTCTTGGCCCGCTCGTTTTGGGTGGCGGCGACCTTGAGGCTCACCCAGTAATCAAGGCTGGTCGTGAAGAAGATCAGCCCCAGGAATCGCCAGTCCCACCAGCCGTAGAACACGTAGCTGGCAGCGAGCAACATCAAGTTCTGGGCTCGATGGGGGAGCACCAGATAAAGACCGTAAACGACGGTCAAAAATACAATGAATTCGAGGCTATTGAAGAGCACGACCGGATCCGACTAAGGGTCGCGAGTATAGACAGCCCGTCCGGCCCCGTCTACACTGCCCGTCGACCAGTACATGAAGGCGGAGATCAAGCTTCACCTGAAGGCCGAGCGGTACCGTGAAGCGCTGGACTTGATCTTGGCGGTTCGTCCCGGCGACGACCTGGCATTGATCGACTACGCCGCCGCCCAGCTGGACAAGATCCCGCCGGCCCTGCTGGCGGCGCGGGCACCGACGGCGAAGCGGCTGGCGATCCTGGGGGGCGCGACCGCGCACTTCCTGGTGCCGCTGATCCGCCTGTTCGCGGCGCGCCGCGGCCTGAACGTGACCGTTTACGAGAGCGACTACGGCCTCTTCGAGCAGGAGATCTGGTCCGATTCGGCCGCCTTGCACGAGTTTGCGCCGGACGTCATCCATTTCCACGTCACCAGCCACAACCTGCCCTTTGCGCCCTTCGCAAGCGCCCCGGCCGCGCTGGTGCACGAGCAGGCCCAGCGGTTCGGCAACCTCTACCGGGCCGCGGTCGATCGTTTCCGCTGCGCGGTGGTCACGAACAACTTCGAGACCGAAGGGGCGCGGCCCTACGGCGCGCTCGACGGCACCTCGCCCGGCACGCGAAACGCCATGATTCGTGCTCTGAATGACGCCCTGGCGCGCGCGCTGCCAGCGCAGGTGTACGTGAACGACATCGAGCATCTGTCGGCGGTGTGCGGCAAGGCTCGGTGGGCCGACGCGAGGTTGTGGAACGAGACCAAGACGGCGGTCAGCTTCGAGTGCCAGCCGTTCTACGCCGACCGGCTCGCGGCGATGCTGGCCGCGCTGTTTGGCAAGTCCAAGAAGTGCTTGGTGCTGGACCTCGATAACACCCTGTGGGGCGGTGTCATCGGTGACGACGGTCTGCACGGCATTCGCCTCGGTGCCGGCCAGCCAGAGGGCGAGGCGTTCCACCACTTCCAGGCCTATGTGAAGGCGTTGAAAGAGCGCGGCGTGTTGCTGGCGGTCGCCAGCAAGAACGAGCCGGAGAACGCGCTCGCCGCCTTCCGCGAACACGCCGACATGATCTTGAAAGAGAGCGACATCTCCTGCTTCGTCGTCAACTGGGATCCCAAGGACGGCAGCATGAGGCAGATCGCCAAGGTGCTCAACATCGGCCTCGATTCGTTGGTCTTCTTCGATGACAATCCGGTGGAGCGCCAGCTGGTCCGGCAGGCGGTCCCCGAGGTCACGGTGATCGACGTGCCGGAAGATCCTTCGCTGTATGTGCAGGCGCTGGACGACGCGAACCTGTTCGACACGGTGTCCGTGACCGAGGAGGATCGCGAACGCACGGCGGCGCTGCAGCAGAACCAGGCGCGCGAGGTGTTCGAGGCGCAAACGTCGAACTACGACGATTTCCTGCGCCAGCTCCAGATGCGCGCGTTCGTCGAGCCGATCACCGAGAGCAACCTGGCGCGCGTCACGCAGCTGGTCAACAAGACCAACCAGTTCAATCTGACCACGCGGCGGATGACCGAGGCCGAAGTGCGTGCGCTGGTGGAGGACGGGGCGGCTTATACGGCGACGACGCGGCTGGATGATCGGTTCGGCAGCAACGGCCTCATCAGTGTGGTCATGGGCCGTGTGTCGGACGGCGTGCTGGTCATCGACAACTGGCTCATGAGCTGTCGCGTGTTGAAGCGCGGGGTAGAGGCGATGGAGATGGAGCGCCTGCTGGCCTTCTGTCGCCAAAGGTCCGTCGACCGCATCGTCGGTCGGTACTTGCCCACCTCGAAGAACAAGCTGGTCGAGAGACACTACGCGGACCTGGGTTTCACGGAGATCGCGGGCGACGGTCCCGGCACGACCTGGCATTTCAACGTGGCCGAACAGTCGTTGCTTCGAGCCCACCACATCGCCGTCGAAGGAGCATAGAACCCATGCCAGGCACCCGGGACAAGCTGCAGGATATCTTCCGCGACCTCTTCGACGACGACGACATCGTGTTGAACGACAAGACGTCGGCGGCGGACGTCGCGGGCTGGGACTCGTTGAAGAACGTGAAGCTGATCGTCCAGATCGAGAAGGCGTTCAAGGTCCGGTTCGGCACGGGCGAGGTGGTCAATCTGAAGAACGTCGGCGAGCTGGTGGCGGTGATCGACCGCAAGCTGTCCGCTTCGGCCGGCTGATAAGAGGCGCGGCCGGGCTGCGGGCTGCGGGCTGCGGGCTGCGGGCTGCGGCTACGAGCTTTTAGCTACGGGCTGCGCTCCGCTCGCGGGAGCTTGGGGGGCGGGAGCGGGAGGGGCGTGCCTGCTTCTCTCGGGTCCTCGCGGGCGTACCCGGATGTGCTCGACGCGCGCCGCAGTCCGCTGCGGACTCGCTCAGCAGGCACGCCCCTCCCACTCCCGCCGCTCGCGTTCCGCGCTCGCTCCGCTCCGCGAGGACGGCTCCGCGCAGCCAGGGTCGCCACGTAGCTTCATCGAGGATTTGGCCGGGCCTGAATCAGCGATCCCGTCCCTTCTCCCGTTCTGGTCCCTTCTCCCCGCTTGCGGGCGCTTGCGGGTGAAGGTCAGGATGAGGGGACGCGCGGTCCCGTTGAAGCTCTGACGAACGCCATCGAGGGCTCATGGCGCTGGACGTAGATCCTGTGCGCCGCGTTGACGGGGCGCCGCGCCCTCGCCCCCTCGTGTCGCCGCTGTTACGTCGCTCGGACTTGCGCCGCGCTCGTCGGATTGGTCGGCGGGGTGGCTTGAACGCCATCGGCGCGGACACAGCTTGGGGCATTCATGGTCTTCAACTCCCTGGCCTTCGCGGTCTTTCTGCCGATCGTCTTGGTGCTGTACTACGCGACCAAGGGGTGGCTGCAGAAGGTCGTGCTGCTGGCTGCGGGGTACGTCTTCTACGGATTCTGGGACAGCCGCTTCCTCTTCCTCGTCAGCCTGTCGACGGTGCTGGACTTCTGTACGGGGCTCATGATCGGCCGCGGACGCATGACGCTCAACCAGCGCCTGCAGGCCACGGCGCACTTTCTGGGCTTCGGGTTCTTCTTCCTGTTCCTCGACTGGAAACAGATCACCTGGTCGGGCGGCCTGCAGATCGACTGGGGGCGCTTCGTGGGGGGCCACCCCTTTTATGTGCGCCTGTTCTTGCTGGCGGTGGCCGCTGTCGGGGTGGCGCACCTCCTTTATCCCCGTCTGGCCAGGCTGCCCGAGGCCAGGCGTCGCCGGTTCTTCCTGTGCGTCAGCCTGGTGGGCCAGCTCGGTATGCTGGCCGTGTTCAAGTACGCCAACTTCTTCGTCGAGAGCGCGGCCGCGCTGGCGGCCAGCCTGGGCTTCCCGGGCGTGCGGTGGCACCTGCAGATCCTGCTGCCCATCGGCATCTCGTTCTACACGTTCCAGACGCTCAGCTACGTCTGCGACGTCTACTGGCGGAAGATGGAGCCGGCCGACAACCTGCTCGACTTCGCCATCTTCGTCTCGTACTTCCCGCCGCTGGTGGCAGGGCCGATCGAGCGCGCCTCCCACCTGCTGCCACGCATCCTGGCGCCTCGCCGCGTGACGCTGGACCACTGGTGCCGGGGGTTCTTCCTGATCGCCCAGGGCATGATGAAGAAGGTGGCGCTGGCCGATGGTCTGGCGCCCTCGGTGGCGTCCATCTACAACAGCTCCGGCGCGGTCAACGGCGTCGACGTGGCGGTCGCCACCCTGGCGTTCGCGGTGCAGATCTACTGCGACTTTTCGGGGTACTCCGACATCGCGTGCGGCTGCTCCCTGTTCTTCGGGATCGATCTGCTGAAGAACTTCGACCAGCCGTACTTCTCGGTGAACCCCTCCGAGTTCTGGCGCCGCTGGCACATCAGCCTGTCGTCGTGGCTGCGCGACTACCTCTACATCCCGCTGGGGGGCAGCAAGGGCTCGGGCGTCAGGACGTACCGCAACTTGATGCTGACCATGGTCCTCGGCGGGCTCTGGCACGGCGCCGCCTGGAACTTCGTGCTGTGGGGCTTCTACCAGGGCCTGCTGCTGGTCGTGCATCGCCTGGTCGTGGGTCCGGGCGGCAAGGCGTTCCAGGGCGGGTTGCTGGCCCGGCTGCCTCGGATGGCGTTCTTCTTCATCTTCGTCTGCTACGGCTGGCTGCTCTTCCGGGCGAGCTCCTTCGGGCAGATCGCCCACTTCACGCGCGAGCTGGTGACCGGCTTCGGGGCGTTGCACATGAAGGCGCCGACGTTCAGCGCCCTGGCGGCGCTCCCCGTGCTGCTCATATTGGGGCTGTGGCAATTCTCCGCCGGTCACCCGCTCTACTACCGCCGCGCGCCGGCCGCCGTGCGGGGGACGATCTACGCCGCCTTCATCTTCATCACCGTCCTCGGGACCTCGAATGACCCGCAGCAGTTCATCTACTTCCAGTTCTGAGGCGGCGCCCCCGGACCGTGACGAGCCCGCCACGGTACGCGGCGCCGCGTCCACGGCGATCTGGACCGTGCTGGCCCTGCTGGCGGGGGACCTGGCGGTCGGCCGCCTGTTCCGGCCGCCACAAAACCAGAGGGTCGAGCCCTCGGCCCTCCAGCGCTACTTCGAGTACGGCCGCTCGGTCGAGGGCAAGCTGCGCGCGATGGTCGGACCCGATGAAGCTTCGAGCGCCCCCGTCGCCAGGGCGGGGTGGCTGCGGAACCCCGAGTTCGCGGACGAGCTGAAGCGAGCCACGCAGCCCGACCACCTGCTGATCGCGGCCTACGGCCAGTCGTTCACGAACCACGTGATGCAAGACGCGTCTCGCCTGGATCCGCGGGTCGAGACGCGCTTGCTCGCCGGTCCCGCCGCGCCGCTGTCGCACTCGTACGCGCTCTATGAAAGCGACCGCCACTCGCATCAGGCGCAGGTGGTCGTCATCGGCGTCCTGGCGTCCGCTTTGCCCCAGCTCGCGACGCTGACGCCGATGACGTGGGGCTTCGAGGCGCCGACGCCTTACATGTACCCGCGCTATCGGGTGGTGGGTGGCCGTCTGGAAGCGCGGGCGCCCCCGCTGCAGACGCTGGACGATCTGCGCGCGACGCTGGCCGACCGAACACGCTGGACCGCTCTCCGCGACCTGCTGGCGACCGAGGACGCGGCGTTCGATCGGGTGGCGTTCGGTGAGGATCTCTTCGATCGCCTGACGCTGGGCCGCATGATTCGCCGCGCCCTGGGGCATCAGCACCAGGTGAGCTTCACCGCGCGCTACCACGACGCCAGCGGCTTCAAGAACCAGGACGGCATCCTCGACGTGGCGCGCGCGCTGCTGCTGGAGCTGGGACGCACGGCGGCGGCCGACGGTCGCCTGCCGATCGTGTTGCTGTTCGACGATCGCGGCTACCCCGGTCACCTGGACGCGGCGCTGGCGCGCACCCTGGACGAGGCCCACATCGCCTACGTCAGCAGCGACGCCATCGCGCCCGCCTCGGACCTGAACAACTTCATCCCCAACGGCCACTTCACGCCCCAGATCGACGAGCGGATGGCCCGGCTGTTCCTCGAGCGCGTCTATCAACTGCTTCCCGCGTTCCGTCCGGCGAACGCGGATGCTCGGTGAAGGCCCTCTGAGCTCACGAGGCCGCTACGGGACGACGACGCGCCACAGGCCGGCGCTGAGGTTCGACGAGTAAAGCACCTTGTGCGCCGGGTCGTAGCCGAGGTTTCCTCCCTGCGACAGCTTGGGGACGTTGGCCAGGGCGGTCCACGCGCGCCCGTCGCTCTCGGGCGAGGTCAGGTAGCGGGGCTGGTCGCAGAAGTCGCCGAAGTAGCAGGTGCTGGCATACATGTTGGTGCCGTCGCTGACCAGCCCGCCCACGATCGGGCCCGTGCCCGCGACGAGCTGCCAGGTGGCCGCCTTGCCGTCGGGGCTGCGCCAGATGCCGTCGGCGCCCGCCACGAAGAAGGTTCCGTCGCGCGTGCGCAGCAGCTGCGATCCCTGAAGGTGGCTGGTGGTCATCCCGGGGATCTCCTCCCAGGTCTTGCCGCTGTCGGGCGTGCGCCAGAAGCCGTTGGTCTGCGAGCCCCACAGCCACGTGGTTGCGCTCTCGAGGAAGAAGATCACCTGCCCCTCGCCGCCGTTCCAGCCCGGCTTGCCGTCGTGGATCTCCCAGGTGGCGCCGGCGTCGCGGCTCTCGACGATGCAGGTGCTGGCGTGCGGCGGCAGACACATCTCGTGGAACGTCAGCAGGATGTGCCGGTGATCGGCGGGATCGATCGCGATGACGTTGGCGAAGTTGTACTGGAACGCCTTGCCCAGCTCTGGCTGCGATTGTCTCGACCAGATGTCGGTCCAGTTGACGCCGCCGTCGGTCGACTTGAAAAGACCATTCGAGCCGTAGCCGGAGTTGGTGTACACGGTCTCGGGCTCGACGGGATCGACGGCGAAGGTCCAGTTCATGCCGCGGTTGACGTCGTTCGCGTTCAGTCCCGTGGCGATCTTGGTCCAGGTCGCGCCGCAGTCGGTGGTCTTCCAGACGCCCTGAAACAAGGTGCCGGAATAGACCGTTCCCTGGTTGACCGGGTCGACGGCCATCGCGAAGGGCCCCCCCTTCGTCTGTCCGTCGGGCGTCTTCTGGCCGATGGTCGCACGGACCTCCTCCGGCGTGATCTCCTCGAACACGCCGGGCGCCGCCAGGCGTGAGCAGTCGGCGACCTTCGTGGGCGGGGTCGTCGTCGCGCCGCCGGCGCCCCCTGTTCCCGCTCCGGCTCCCGCAGCTCCTCCCGTTCCACGACCGTCCCCGTTGCCTCCGCTGCAGCCGGCGAGCATGAGCCCGAGCCCGATCACGCCGACACGGCCGAAAATTCGCATGCGACCGATTGTACCGTCGTGCCGGGGCCCGCGCGCCGGCGGCGCGGGGCCGGTCGCGCCACGAGCCCTGGTGCATAATCAGGCGCCGTGAGCGACGACCTCACCAGCCAGGACCCCGACCTCCTCCGCCGCCTCTTGCGCGCGAAGGACCGCATGGACGCGGCCTCGCACGAGGAGTGGCCCGTCAGCCGGCTGGCGCGCGTGAGCGGCGTGTCCGAGGCGCACTTCGCGCGCTCGTTCAAGCAGGCCTTCGGGGTGCCGCCCCATCGCTATCTGCTGTCCCGGCGCGTCGAGCGGGCCACCACCCAGCTTCGCGACACGGAGATGTCCGTCACCGAGATCGCCTTCCACACCGGGTGGGGCAGCCTGGGCACCTTCGGGCGGACCTTCCGAGACGTCACCGGCGACAGTCCAGGCGCCGTCCGCGCCCGCGAGCGGGCCGCCGGGCACGACCTGGGCCGGGTGCCCGCCTGCTTCGTGGCCGCCGCCCAGCGGCCCGACCTGAAGATCGCAGTTTCGGAGAAGCGACGCCGGCAGGCCGGGGATACAACCGACCCAGACGAAACGGAGGAGGTCCCATGAGCCAAGGCATCGAAGTGGTCGGTCTGTACGTGCGAGATCAGGACGAGGCACACGAGTTCTACGTCCAGAAGCTGGGGTTCCGCGTTCACACGGACGCGCGGAACGGCGACTATCGCTGGCTGACGGTCCAGCACCCGGAGCAGCCCTCGTTCCAGCTGGGCCTGTTCCTGCCCGGGCCGCCGACGGTCGACGCCGAGACCGCGAAGGCGCTGCGCGCGGCCGTGGCCAAGGGGGCGATGCCCCCGCTGGTGCTGGTGGTCGACGACTGCCGCGCCGCCTACGAAGGCATGAAGGCCCGCGGCGTGGAGTTCACGCAGGAGCCCGTCGAGCGCTACGGCAGCGTGGACACGAGCTTCCGGGATCCATCCGGCAACGGATGGAAGATGGTCCAGGCGCGGCGCTGAGGGAAGGGGACGACACGACATGGAATCGACGCTGCAAAGCCCGGCCCTCCACGCCGGCAACACGACCAAGACGACGAAGACCACGAAGACGACGAAGAAGGGCCGCGTGATCGCCTACTGGCTCGTCACCGGGATCTTCTGTCTGCAGATGGGCTTCACCGCCTACGCCCAGCTCCGGCTGCCGCAGGTGGCCGCGATGTTCCAGCACCTGGGCATCCCCGACTACCTTCGCGTCGAGCTGTCGTGGGCCAAGCTCATCGGCGTCGCGGTGCTGCTGGCGCCCGCGCCGTCCCGCCTGAAGGAGTGGGCCTACGCCGGCTTCGCCATCGACCTCGCGTCGGGCCTGCTGGCGCACCTGGCGGTCGGAGACGGCCCCGCCGCCTGGAGCTGGGCGGCGGCCACCGGCGTCCTGTGGGCCTTGTCGTACGTCTGCTGGCGCCGCCTGCCGGCGGCGGAGCGCCTCCGCTCCGCGCGCTAGCGGCGAAAAATCGAGCTCGGGGGCTGCGTCCCTAGGGCCAGTTGTTGGACCAAAGGACCAGCTCCATGCTCGCCTGATAGACGTCCGAGGCGGGGCATGTTCGGAAGACGAGATCCGAGGTCGTGGCCGAGCCGAGGTTGTCGATGCAGCGGCCGTTGGCGACATTGCGGAGCCGGAAGGAGTCAGCCAGGCCGCCGAAGTCGATGGTGTAGAGGAAGTCGTCGCTGCTGCCGCACGCAAGCACCTTCACGTTGCCGGGGGCGCTCGCCTGGCGAGCGGCGCACTCGGTCCCCTGCTGGGGGTTGCCGTTGCGGATCCGGTAGCGGTTGTTCGGCATGCTCTCCAGGTGCCAATGACGCGCATCGGTCGTGGGCGCGTCGGTCGATTGCTGGAGGTTCACCGGCGCGGCGCCGGCCGGTCGCGAGAACACCGTATTGCCCCCGTTGATGATGAAGGCGATGGTGTTGAACCAGTAGGGCTCCCAGTTGAACGCCGCCAGCGCCGAGGCGTACGCGATCGTCGCCCCCGTCCCGTTGGCGGACTCGTCGTTCGTCGAGGCGGTGACTCCCTGCCCAGCGGCCATCGGCAAGATGATGTCCGACAGGTAGCGCGTCTGCGGAGGCGTCACGAGCCTCGAGGCTCCCGGAGAAGCGAAGGCGTAGGGGAAGGGGGCGTTGACGGACGCCGTGCGGTAACCGGTTCCCGTGCTCGAGGTGACCGAGCGCCAGACGGCCCTCAAGCTGCTGCCGCCTGGGATGGGCAGAGACCAGTCGATCCCGATGGCGAACACCTTCAGGTAGCCCTGCTTCCCGCCGTCGAAGATCGCCGTGGCGCGAAAGGCGTTGCTGCTGGTGAGGTTGGGATCGACCGGGTTCAGCTTGGTCAGGTAGCCGTACGGTCCATTGGCGTCGGGCCCCAGCAGCTCGGCGCCGCCGCCGACCAGCGCCTTCCCGGGCAGAGCGGCGAGGTCCATCGTCGGCTGCGCCAGCGACCCCGTCGTATTTTCGTTGGGAGCCCCGATGTACGGCCGCAGCGCTGTCTCGGACATGCCGCTGACCTTCAGCCCGACCGCATACGCCTGCACTTGATGGGTCGTCGAACCGGCGCTGTAGGACCGCACGAGCCAGATGTCGTTGCTGGCTCCCGTGGCGGGCGCGTCTCCCGTGCAGGCCTGCTGGATCTCCGGCCCATAGCTATCCGGACGACTGGTCTTGAGGCGAGCCGAGCTCGGGCTGTTGAGGATCTGCGCCCCGCCCCCGATGATGATGTAGCCCGCTTCGACCGGGCAGTAGGCGCACCGGAGCCCGGCCGCCGCGGGAGTGGCCGTGCATGAGCTGACGCTGAACTGCAGCTTCCCCGATACGTCCGTGTAGTGATACGAGGTGATCACGGCGCTGGTCCGCTCCGTCACCTCCTCGGTCGCATCGGGCGCCTCGCTACAGGCGCCGCCGACCAGCATGGCGGCCAAAAAAGACGCCGCCCGAACGGACGTCGCGAGACGGGCTGAAGACTGTGTGTAAGGGACGCGCATGGGTTCTCCTGGGTAACGATTCGAGTTGGCGGGTACGGCGTAGTTGGGACCCATGCGCGCCTTTTGTCATCTGATCTGGTTGTTCGGCCCCGGCATGTTCATCAGAGCGTTGTTCTGGGAGACGGT
>Ga0068853_100000978_pt1 | contig 20123 bp, 9 predicted proteins | sample KBSCornC32_FD_65655 | JGI IMG/M metagenome (GOLD analysis project Ga0068853, IMG submission 65655) | Corn rhizosphere microbial communities from Kellogg Biological Station, Michigan, USA - KBS Corn C3-2 | ecosystem: Host-associated > Plants > Roots > Rhizosphere > Soil ...
GCTATAAGCTTATGGCTTGTAGCTTGCAGCTTAAATTATTCTGTTCTCAACGATTTTACAGGGTTGGCCAACGCCGCCTTGATCGCCTGGAAACTTACAGTTACCAGTGCAATTAACATCGCCAATACTCCCGCCATCGCAAATACCCACCAGCTAATATTAATCCGATAAGCATAGTCCTGTAGCCATTTATGAACGGCGATCCATGATAAGGGCCACGCGATCAGGACAGCTATCAAAACATATTTTAAGAAATCTTTTGAAAGCATCATCACAATATTTTTTAGTGATGCGCCCAACACCTTTCTTATGCCCACTTCTTTTATTCTTTTCTCAGCGGAATAAGAAGCAAGACCGAATAACCCAAGGCAGGATATGATAATCGCGAGTATAGCCAGTGAACCGACAATGGTACTGATCTGCGAGTCCGCCCGGTAAAGTTCTTCAAAATGCTCGTCCAAAAACTGGTAGTCAAAAGGAACGTTCGGTAGATTTTTTTGCCACACGGATTGAATGAACGCGATCGCTTCTTTCGGTTTATTGCCATTGATCTTTACAGACATGTTCGAAAATCCCCAATCGGTCTGGCTGAACATAAACATTGTTTCGATCTTATGATGCAGCGAATTAAAATTGAAATCCTGGGCAATGCCCACGATCTGGCCTAATGAATCGAAACCAAATTGTTTTCCAAGCAACGACGAAAAGCTCCCCCGGGGATTGTCCTTCAACAACTCTTTCGCGAGCGACTCATTAATAATGTATTCCCTGCCGTCCGTTGTCTTTTCCGGTGAAAAATTTCTGCCTGCTACTAATGGAATTTTGAAAGTTGTCAGGTAATCGTGATCTACTATCAGTCTTGTAGAAGTCAATTCTCGCATTGGCCCATCCCCTTTAAATCGAATACCCGATTGATCGAGATGACTCCCCAATATGTCCTGTGATGCGGTAACTGATGATACCAGCGTACTCTGAAGAAGATCCTTTTTTAACGCATCATACTTTCTTGAACCGCCACGGTCAAAGGGTATTGTAACTACCTGCTCGCGGTTAAAACCCGTAGGCCTGTTCTTCATAAAAAGCAATTGCCTCAGCGCAAAAACAGTTGCTGTTATCAGGATGATCGCGCAGGAGAATTGGGCAACAACAAGGACATTTCTTAATACACCTTTATTTTTTCCTGTTTGCACAGAACCTTTCAATACTGTTACCGGCATAAATGATGATAAATATGCTGCTGGATAGAGCCCGGATAAAGTGCCAAGAAGGATAGTGCCAGCTATGAGAGAAAGTAAAAGTTTCCAATTAGTGAATAAAGGAAAATGAAGTTGCCGTCGGCTTAATTGATTGACTGCCGGTAGAAAAGCATAAACCAGGATAACAGCAATTACCATTGCAACAAAAGCTAGCATGATCGATTCACCGATGAACTGAAGTGACAGTTGCCACCGCACAGCACCAATGGATTTTCTTACGCCCACTTCTCTTGCTCTTTCCGCAGAACGTGCGGTCGAAAGATTCATGAAGTTGACGCAAGCGATCAACAATACGATGAGCGCAATAATAAAAAACGTCTTTGTGTAACTTTTATCGAATTGTTGATAATTGAAGCTGTCAAGGCCAACATCGGTCGCTCCGGCATGAACATCTTTTAATGGCAATAGAAACAATTCATAATTTTTCCAATTGTCTTCTGACATGTGCTTCTTGAGATACGCAGGGAATTTTTTCTCAAGCGAAGCTATATTGGTGTTTGGCGCTAGTTCCAGGTACGTATTCAGCCAATTGCCACCCCAGTTATTCATCCAATCAGGCCTGGCAATGGTGCTGAATGGCACAAGGGCATCAAATTGGATCTGTGAATTTGGCGGGACATCATTCAATATGCCTGTGACAACAAGAGCGGTAGTGTCTTGTTCGTAGTTGATCAACATTTTATCCATCGGGTCTTCATTTCCAAAGATCTTCCGGGCTGTAGTTTGAGTTAGTACGATGCTATTCTTCTTTTGTAGCGCAGTTCGGCGGTCTCCTTTTGCAAGGCTGAAATCAAAGATGTCCAGGAACGTAGAATCAACAAAACATATCTGATCAATATAATTTCTCTTATCGCCGTTATTCAATGGGACTTTGTCCGCGCGATTTATTCTTGTGAAATTTTTTATTTCAGGAAAATCTTGTTTCAATGTTGGCCCCATTGGGAACATGCTCAACGCTACTTTTTGCGATGAGACCATGCCTTCAAACTTTTGTACTTCGTTCAGCCGGTAAATATTTTTTTTATGGAAATTGTCAAAACTTCTTTCGTAAAAAACAAAAAGCAGGATCAAAAGACAGGCAGCCATGCCGATAGCAAGCCCCGTTATATTGATCAACGAATACGTTTTGTTCTTCCACAAATTTCGCCAGGCGGTTTTGAAATAGTTTCTTAGCATAAAAAAGCTTTTAGCTATATGCTGCAAGCTATAAGCTTATGGCTTGCAGCGTGTCGCTTGGTTATTCGGTTCGCAACGACTTCACCGGGCTCGTCATCGCTGCGCGTATCGATTTATATCCTACGGTTATCCATGCGATCGCCACCGAGCACGCAATTGCCAGTATAAATACCCATACAGTCATGTTTATTCTGAAAGCAAAATTGTCAAGCCAGCTATGCATCATATAATAAGCCACTGGTACAGCCACTGCAAAAGCGATCAGGATAAGTATGGTGAATTCCTTTGAAAACATGTAAATAATGTTTAGGACCGATGCGCCTAACACCTTACGGATCCCCACTTCTTTTGTCTTTTGTGCTGCCATAAACGATACAAGTCCATACAGCCCGAGGCATGATATGAGAATGGCGATGGCTGCAAAAATTTTATATAAAAGTGACAACTGGTTCTCCTGTTTATAAAACTCATTGATGCGGTCATCCATGAATGTAGGCGTGTAAACGTATTCAGGAAAGAACTGGTTCCAGGCAGCCTCTATCTTTCTTGTCACTTCGTTTAAATGAAGAGCGTTTAGTTTAATACCTGTATAGTAGTATCGTTTGTTTCGTTCAGCGATCGCCAGCGGTTTGATGGTTTCACGAAGAGAATTGGTTTTAAAATCTTTCACGACACCAACGATTGGGCGCCATTGCCCGCCTAGCCTCAATTCATGACCAATAATGTCACCCGGCTTTTTTATTCCTAATTTTCTGACCATGGTTTCATTTACCACTACTTCTTTTATCGTATCACTTTTACTATATGTCCTGCCTGCAATAATTTCAAGGCCGTATGTTTTGAAATAATCTTCGTCCGCCATTTTTCTGTATACCTCGAAGTTTTCGTCTGGCTTGTGATCATAAGCAAAGTTTCCGCTATTATTACTTTCTGACGAAGGCACATCAGAGCTGAAGCTTACCGATCGTACTCCCGGGATAGCCAACAGTGTTTGCTTAAATGCAGGCTGACGGATGTTGACGGAGCTGTCAACATTACTATTAAGAACAAGGATGGCTTCCTTATTGAAACCAAGGTCCGCCTTGCGGATATAGTTCATCTGGCTTATCGCTATAATAGTTCCAGTAATTAAAACTTGGGAAATTGCGAACTGCGTTATTACCAGCCCTCTTCGTATTGAAATGCCGCCGATGCTCGCAGATGTAATTTTGTTTTTTAACGCCAATACCGGTTTAAACCCAGATAAAACAATAGATGGATAGGCTCCTGCAAGAAGCGTTACTACAATTATTACAATTGCCATGAACGAGAGAGTGGACATGTTCAACAGGTTTAATCTTTCCTGTATCGATGCAATATTCTTAATATAAGGAAGACAGGTGCCGGCAATAATGGCGGCCAAGAGAACAGCACAAAAAACGATGATGAATGTTTCGCCCATTAATTGACGGAACAACTGCACGCGGGTGCCTCCTAAAACCTTTTTCACTCCTACTTCCTTTGAACGTCGCACTGCCTGGGCTGTAGAAAGGTTAATGAAGTTGATGCAGGCCATTATAATAATAAAAATGCCGATCAACGAAAGCGTCCATAAAGTTGTACGGCTAGTAATGTGGTCACCGAAATTGCCGATCTGTTTATTGAAATGTATGTCACTTAAAGGCTGTAGAAACTGGTATGTTTTAAAAATATCTTTCTTATCAGCATTGTAATGTTCATTGCTGAAAGCGAGTAACCGTTTATTGACGGCTGCGGCAGAAACGTTTGAGGGCAACAACATAAATGCCTGGAAACTGCTGGTAACATTGCCCCACCGGTCTGTATATCCATAAGTATCCGGGTGCGCTTTCATTGTTTCATATGAGGCGATCACGGCAAGCGGAAAGTCTGTGTTCTGCGGGAGATTGTCCAAAACACCGCTCACCTGCACAGTTGCCGCATTGTCGAGTTTTAAAATTTTATTCATCGCATTTTGCCAGGATCCAAAATATTTTTCAGCTATTTTTCTTGTGATCACGACCGTGTTAGGATTTTTTAAAACCTGTGCAGAACCCGCCAGCCATTTATATTGGAAAATGGAAAAGAAATTAGGATCGGAAAAAAATACACCTGTTTCTTCAAGGAATTTTTTATTGGAAGTACTGTTCACGTCATCGCTGTTGAGAACAGTGACCTGGCCGTTATAGTTTTGAAACATAGCTCCTGTGATCAGATCTGGGAATTGCACCCGCAACGCATCGTATGCAGGAAACGGAACACCTTCACCATAACCATCCCCTTCGGCGCTTTTTATTTTAGCTGCTACATGGTAAATACGACCATAGCTCGGCTGAAACTTATCATAGCTCAGCTCATACTTTACCACGATAAACAAGACAAGACAAGCAGCTATGCCGACAGCAAGGCCGCTGATGTTGATGACAGCGTAAACTTTATTCCGTCTTACGTTTCGCCACGCGATATTGAAATAGTTTTTTACCATAGAAAAGCTATTAGCTATACGCTACAAGCTATAAGCTTATGGCTTGCAGCTTGTAGCCTCGTTACTCGGTTCGCAGCGACTTCACCGGGTTCGCAATCGCCGCCTTTATTGCCTGGAAGCTCACCGTCACTAGTGCGATCAACACCACCAATATCCCTCCCGCTGCAAATAGTTTCCAGGTAAGCGAAATGCGATAAGGATAATTATCCAGCCATTTGTGCGCAACCAGCCATGCAGCAGGTATTGCAATGATCAATGAAATGGAAACGAGCTTTAAGAAATCTTTTGAAAGGATTGTGACCACCCTGTTTACAGATGCACCAAGTACCTTCCGAATCCCGATCTCTTTGGTTCGCTTTTCGGCAGATAAAACGGATAATCCAAACAAACCAATACATGAAATAAAGATTGTCAGGATAGCTCCAAACAACATGATCTGTTTCCACTTCGCTTCCGCTTCGTAGTTTTTTCTATTTTCTTCATTCATGAAAGTGTACCCGTATGGACTCAGTGAAAATAATTGCTTAAATGCTTTTTGAATGGTGCTCAAACTTGATGCAGCAGTGTTTGGTTTAATTTTTATAAAAACCAGGCCATATGGATTATCTTTTTTCATAGTGAATAATTGCGGGCCGATCTTCTCAGTCAGCGATCCATAATGATAATCCTTTACTACACCAATCACCGTATATCTTTTATTATTGTTGTACCAAAAGTTTACAGTTTGCCCGATCGGATTTTTCCAATCTGCCTTTTTCACAAATGATTCATTCACTAAAACAGAATTTGCCGAATCTGAAGGAAAGTCAGGCGAGAAGTTTCTTCCCTGTACTAAAGGAATTCTCAATGCCGGCAAATAAGACTCATCAACCGTTTCATAGGTGAACTCTATAGTAGAATCAGTACTCAATTTTGCAACAGTTCCCCAGCGTCCGCCATTGCGAGGCGACACACTGATAATATTCGGATCTTTCATCAATTCATTTTTAAAAAGCCACGCCTCATCATGTGTTTTAAAATCTTTATTAACTCGGATAATATTTGTGTCATCATAACCTAATTTCTCCGTGGTTAGAAAATTGAATTGTTTGTAAATGATCAGGGTGGCAATAATAAGGAACGAGGCCAGCGCAAATTGCAAAACCACAAGCGACTTTTGCAGGTAGTTCTTCCCTGCAAGATTGAAACGACTGTATAAAGTTTGTACTGGGCTATAACCAGATAATACCATTGCAGGGTAAAAACCTGCAAGCAAAGCCGTGAGTATAAAGAGAAGAATATAACCGGCAACAAGTTTTACATCGAATAGATAAGAAAGGGCGAGTGCCTTGTTTGAAAGGTTGTTGAAAACGGGCAGGACAAGTTGCACCAATCCTACCGCAAGCACAAAGGCAATAATGCAAAGCAGGAATGATTCCCCCAGGAATTGCAGGATGAGTTGTTTCCTGTCGCCGCCCACCACTTTTCTTATACCAATTTCTTTTGCGCGTTTTACGGAGCGGGCAACAGTTAGGTTGACAAAATTGATACATGCAATGAGCAGCACAAATAAAGCGATACCTGAAAGTATGTATGCGTACATTGGATTGCTGGCATCAGAAAGCCCATTTTGTGCCGGTAATTCGGTGCTCATATGCATATCCAGAAAAGGCTGTAATAAATATTGGCTTTTCCAGGTTGCTGCCTCGGGGCCGAACTTCGCCGTTAACGATTTTATGGCTTCCTTTGTATCCTCGTCATAGAACTTATTCATTTTTGTAGAAACGACCTGGATGTTCGCATGTGGGTCAAGTACGACGAATGTGTTTAGAAAAAAATTGAACCAATTCTCACTGTTTAGCGCATCTTCTTTCGACTCCTTTATTGGCAAAAGCATTTCAAATTTTATCGAGGAATTCTGCGGACATTTTTTAGCAATAGCTGTTACGGTGTGCGGAACGAAGACACTGTCATCCTTCATCATGATTATTTTTCCAATGGCATCAGTTGTTCCGAACTGTTTTTTTGCGGCATCTTCAGAGATCACAACCGAAGATGGATCTTTTAAGCAAGTGTGACGATTGCCACTTATCAATGGAAAGGAGAACACATCAAAGAAAACGGAATCAACATACAATAGTTCCTGGTCTTTTACCTCTGTTCCCATTTTGACATTTCTCTCCCCGCTTTGTACACGTACAAAGGATTTTATGTCAGGAATGTTTTCTGCAAAGCGAGGTCCCTGCAAATAACCGCTGTTGGGGTCTTTCCGCCCCTTGCCGCCATTCTTGTCTAGTCCCTGCGTTACGATGCGATAAATATTTCCCACATTGGCATGGAAGCGATCATAACTTACCTCATCTTTTACATATAAAATGATCAGCATCGCACATGCAAGGCCGATACTTAAACCTAAAATGTTGATCAAGGCGTAGATCTTATTTCTTGTCAGGTTCCGCCATGTGGTCTTTAAATAGTTTTTAAACATAAAAAGGCTTTAAGCTGTATGCTGCAAGCTATAAGCTTATGGCTTACAGCTCGCAGCTTATTTATTCTGTTCGTAACGATTTCACAGGATTTGCAATGGCTGCTTTTATCGACTGGTAACCGATGGTCAGCAACGTAAGCATTATGATCGAAGCACCTGCAACCAGGAAGACACCCGCGCTTATATTGATCCGGTAAGCAAAACCCTGCAACCAGTTATTCATTAGCCACCATGACGCCGGAAAAGCAATACACAGCGCGATCATAACAAGCCGCAAAAAATCCTTTGACAACATGTTTATAATATCGGTAACAGACGCACCAATCGCTTTCCTAACTCCAATCTCTTTTCTTCTTTTTTGCGCAGTAAATGCAGCCAGGCCAAACAATCCCAGGCACGAGATGATGATCGCGAGCCCGGCAAAATATTTTGAAAGTGTTGCGATTCTTATTTCAGTATCATATTGCTTTTGATAAGCTTCACTTAAAAAATTGAAGGTGAAAGGAAAACCAGGATTATCTTTTTCAAACAAATTCCGGATGGCTGCAATCGTTTGCTGCTGATGATCTGCCCTTATTCTTACCATGATCTTATACCATGGATTTTTTGCAGGTGGCTGTAATGAAAAATAGGCAGGCTTCACTGCTTCATGCAAAGATTCGAAATGAAAATCTTTAACGATCCCGATGATCTGTTTTTTATTTCCAAAAAGTGTAATGTTCTTTCCTATTGGATTTTTTAAATGCATAGCCTTTATAGCGGCTTCATTCAACAGTACTTTGGAGTATTCGTCTCCATAATTCCTGGAAAAACTCCTGCCTTCTTTCATCTTCATATCCATCGTTTCAATAAAATCGTAACCGGCCCCAAATCCTTCAACATAAATATCTGTATTCGGATTTTTTCCTTCCCAGTCTATTCCCCAGACACCGAAGTTGCGGCCGATCATATTATTAAATGTAAAACTGGCATTAACGACACCGGGTATTTTCTTGAGCTCTGCGATAAATTCATCTTCTTTTCCCTGGATGCTTCCTTCGGAATCAAAGCGGACGATATTGTCCTTATTGTAACCTGGATTGGTTGATTGAATAAACTGTACCTGCTGATAAATGATAATCACCGCAACAATCAACACGGAGGACATGGCAAATTGAAAAACGACCAACCCCTTTCTCGACAACGCCTCGGCAAGGGAAGTGTTGAGCTTCCCTTTTAATACGGCCAATGGATTAAATTTCGAGAGGTATAACGCAGGATAGCTTCCCGCGAGTAATCCTGCTATCAAAGCGATCGCAAGAAATGAACTGATGAGCTTTGGATCAGGGGTCAGCGCGATCTGCTTTCCTGTAAGTTGATTAAATGGTGGAAGCAAGAGCCATACGATCAGTACAGCAAAAAACATCGCCATCAATGTAAGCATGATGGATTCTGAAAGAAATTGAAAGATGAGTTGTTTCCTGTTCGCTCCAACCACTTTTTTTATTCCGACTTCTTTCATCCGTCTTGAAGCTTTTGCCGTAGAAAGATTCATGAAGTTGATACAAGCAATAACCAGGATGAAAATTGCGATCAGTGTAAACAACCTTACATATATGAGCTTGCTTCCAACCTGTGAACCGTGATCAAAGGAATTGAGCAGGTAATTGTCTGAAAATTTAGCGGCAAATAAACTTCGTGTTGTATCGTCATAGTTGGCGGCGATCACCCCCGAAATTTTCTTATTGAAGGCCTTGATATCGGTTCCTTTTTTTAACAAAACAAAATTGTGCGGCCCTGTGTTGCCCCAGGTTTTTACCCAGTTTCGTATACTGAAGTAGTAATCAAACGATAAAACAAAATCAAATTGCTGGGAAGAATGAGAAGGTATGTTTTCAAAGATCCCCGAGACAAAAAAAGTTGTGTCGTGTTGAAATTCGATTGGCTTCCCTATGATGTTTTCGGTTGTTCCAAAAAGTTTTTTTGCAAGTTCAGCGGAGATCACAATCGAGTTATTGTCGGCAAGCACTTTATTTTTATCTCCTTCAAGTAGGTTAAACGAGAAAATATTGAAATAGTCTTTTCCTGCATATTGACCCTTCGCCTTTATATTTTTATCGCCTACGGAGAGAGTAAATTGTTGAAACCATTCGGGAGGAGCCAGCGAGGCGGCATATTCTACTTGCGGCATTTGAGCCTTTAATATCTCGCTAACAAGTCCTGATGATTCGTCGGAAACTTTTATGTCGCCATCCGAATTCCTGTGCTCCATCACCTGGTAAAGCTGGTCGTCATTGGCGAAGAATTTATCGTAGCTCCGTTCATCATTCACCCACAAAAAAATGAATAGTGCACATGCAAGACCCGCAGAAAGTCCAAGCATATTCAGCAAAGTGAATTGGCGGTCTTTCAAAAGATTTCGCCACGCGATCTTTAAATGATTTTTGAACATGACTTTATTTTTTTGTCAATTGTGAATTGTCAATTATCAATGAGAAAACTTCGTTAGTAGCTAACCTATTCACCATTCACCATTGACCATTCACAACCTCATTCCGTTCGTAAATTCTTTGCTGGTTTTGACAGGGCCGCCCTTGCTGAATGAAAACTTGCAGTACCGATGGCCGTGACCAAAATCACCAGTGCGGACATCGCAAAAGGTAGCACCGATAAACCAGCGTTATATGGAAAGATCTGTAACCATTTGTTCATAAAATACCACGCAACCGGGAATGCAATGACTGCAGCGATTAACGCCAGCCACAGGTAATTTTTCGTGATCAGCGTAACCACTTCTGTTGTGGAGGCGCCCAATACACGCCGGATGCTTATTTCTTTTTGACGTTGCTGTGTCGTAAATGCTGTGAGACCCAGCAAACCGAGACAAGTGATAATAATAGTGAGTATTGAAAATGCCGCAAATATTTTTCCTCTTTTCTGGTCAGCGGCATACTGCGAATCGAAATTTTCATCTAGAAATTTGTATTCAAAAGGCAACTGAGGGAAATATTTTTTCCATGTTGACTCTATTTTTCCAATCGATGATTTCATGTTGGATGTATTCATCTTCAGTTGAATGACGTTGCCATTGGGATAATAGAAGAGTATCAATGGTGCAATAGGGTTATACAATGATTTTTGGTTGAAATCATGGAATACTCCTACTACTTCTAAATAATTGTTCGATGTATCACCCGGGAATTTCATGCGTTTGCCGATCGCTTCATCCCAGCCAAAATGTTTTACGAGGGCTTCATTCACCAGGATGCTGTGTGATGTATCGGGCGGACCGGAAAAGTTTCGCCCTTTGACGAGTTTAATTCCAAGTGCATCCATGTAATGTTCGTCAATATTGTAACTCTCGATGGCTTTATCTACATAGCCCGTATTGGTTTGGACACTGAATAAATTGAGGTTGATGTTTGGTGAACCAGGATAAGAATTAGCTGCACCGACAGATTGAACACCTGGCAGATCCCTGAAGTCATTGTTCATGGCGAAAATCTTACTGCGTTCGTCTTCACCGGTATTGATAGTTACAGTCATTACCTGGTCTTTGTTGAACCCAAGATCTTTTTTGCGTACATAAGAAAGCTGTGAATAAACGACCCAGGTACAAATAAGCATGATCATCGAAATGGAAAACTGCACTACAACCAGGGTGCGGCGAAGATTGATGTTCCCCGATGCTTTTGACAGGGCACCCTTTAATATTCCCACCGGTTTAAATCCTGATAAATAGAATGCAGGGTAACTTCCTCCGACCAGTCCGGTGAACAATACGATTCCCAACAACAACATAATATTTGAAGACTGTAATACATTAGCGACAGTAAATGTCTTACCCGAGAGGGAATTAAAGGTTGACAACAACAGTAACACCAACAAAACACTCAACAAAACAGCAACGAACGAAGTGAATAAGCTTTCTCCTAGGAATTGCGTTACCAATTGTCTTTTTGATGATCCCGTCACTTTGCGTATGCCTATTTCTTTAGCACGGCGTGCTGATCTTGCCGTGGTAAGATTCATGTAATTGATACATGCGATCAGCAACATGAAAAAGGCGACCGCAGAAAAGATCCAGATATACGACATACTGCCCAGCTCTTCCGGTTCAAATTGCAAATTGGAATGCAGGTGTATGGCCGTGATGTTCTGCAGGTCATATCGCATGGTGATGTTGAACTGTTTGAAGATCGGGTCAACATATTTTTTATAAACATCTGCCAGCTTTTTATTTAATTCCTTTGGATCAGCTCCAGGCTTGAGCAATAAATATGTAAAATTGTTAAAGCTGCCCCAGTTGTCCTGGCCCTGGTTATTTCTTAACAGGGTCGACATGGAGATCAACATATCATAACGGATATGGGAATTTTTCGGAACATCTTCGAACACTCCAGTTACTTTGTATACGTCATACACTGTTCTGAGTGTTTTACCGATGGCTGAGACATTACCAAAATATTTTTTTGCCAGCGATTTTGAGATCACTATATCAAAAGGTGCGCCCAGGGCAGTCGTCGCATTACCTTCAACAAACTTAACCGTGAAAACCTTGAACAAGGTGCTGTCGGCATAATAGACCTTTGTTTCATAAAAGCTATTTTCACCGTTTTTAAATAGAGTTCGTTCCCGGCCGTTAAGTCTCACCATTTCTTCCACTTCCGGGTAATCTTTTTTCATCTGGGGGCCGAGGGGCAACTGGGTGATCGCGATATCTGTGTTTTTGTCTTTTTCATGGACATACGTATTGACCCGGTAAATGCGGTCCGCATTTTTATTTTGCCTGTCATAATTCAGTTCGTCCTTTATATAGAAGATCAAAAACAAACTGAATGTGATCCCAATAGTAAGACCCAGTATATTCAACAAGCTATACCAAAAGTCCTTTTTTAGATTGCGCAATGCAATGAGAAAAAAGTTTTTTACCATAAAAAAAACTTTTAGCTGCAAGCTATAAGCTTATGGCTTACAGCTTGCAGCTTGATTATTCCGTCCGTAATGATTTCACAGGATTCGTCAAAGCCGCTTTTATCGATTGGAAGCTTACAGTTAACAAGGCAATGGCTAATGCTGCAACGATGGCCACGGCAAACGTCCACCAGCCGATCATTATCCTGTAAGGGAAATCTTTTAACCAGTTATTCATTGCCCACCACGCAATGGGAAATGCGATCAATGAAGCGATGACGATGAGAACAACAAAGCTTCTTGAAAGCAGGCCAACAATATTGAGCACGTTTGCTCCCAATACTTTTCTTATTCCTATTTCTTTTGTCCTTTGTTCGGCGCTAAATGCAGCGAGGCCAAATAAACCCATGCATCCAACAACGATTGCCATTATGGTGAAGATCCACAGCAACTCACTTAATTTTTCTTCACTATTATACATTGTACCATAGCTCTCATCTATGAATTTATAATCGAGTGGAAAAGACAAAATGTATTTGTTCCATATACTATTAATAAAAGCGATGGTGCCTTTTATATCTGCCGTCTTTAATTTCGCTGCGACAGTATAGGTTACCTGGGGATAGAGTTGAATGACCGAGGCAGTTACTTTTTCATGGAGGCTTTTATAATGGAAGTCCTGTACAACGCCGATCACCTTTCCTTTTTTCACAGGATGGAGCGAATCAATGGGTGCCCATTCATTCCAGCTCATCGGTTGGCCGATTGCTTTTTCGGGTGTGCCATAGCCGAATTCTTTTACCGCTGTTTCATTTATAATGAATGCTTCTTTTACATCCGTTGACATTTCCCTGGAAAAATCCCGTCCGGCAATAATTCGCAAGCCAAGTGTTTTTACATAATCCTCATCGCCGATAAAGACATTGGCTGGGTGCTCTTTTTCTTGGGAGCCTATATTGATCCCATCTCCTGCGTATCGATCGCCGGGCAAACCGTATCCCGATGTAACAGCCACAACATTCGAGGACCTTTTGAGTTCCGATTTAAATGTCTCAAGAGTCCTTGGATTGGATGCAAGACTGTCTCTTACCTGGAAGTAAACAACCTGCTCCCTGTTAAAACCAAGGTCTTTGTTGTTCAAATACTTTGTTTGCCGGTAAACAATTGTTGTAGATATGATGAGCAATACAGAGAGTGAAAATTGTACTACTACAAGCGCTTGCCTTAACCAGCTACCACTAGTTCCATTCGCAGAAGACTTCGAGCTTTTTAACACTTTTATCGGTTGAAAACCTGAAAGCACAAGAGCAGGATAAGTCCCGGCAATAATGCCAATAACAATTCCTGACATTAAAATAATTAACGCAAGCAAAGGGTTGGTAAAAAGATTAAATTCAATCGATTTACCTGTGAACCGGTTGAGTAGCGGAATGATAAGTAATGTAGCGATTACAGCGATGACCATGGAAAAAACAGAAAGCAAAACCGTTTCGCTAATGAACTGGAAAATGAGTTGTTTGCGCTCTGCACCTACAACTTTTCTGACGCCGATCTCTTTCGCTCTCCGTAAAGACCTCGCCGTTGCGAGATTGATAAAATTGAAACAAGCTATAACGAGAACGAAAATAGCAATGATGGTCAAAGCTTTTACATAAGTTTCATTTCCCCGTTTAGCATTATCGTATATAAATTCTGAAGACCGGAGATGAATATTTCTTAACGGCTGAAAAAAAGGAAGAAAACTCGTGTTGGCTTGTTTTAATGTAGGATAGATCTCTTTTTTTACATGAGCCTGAAATTTATTTTGAAGCTGGTTGATGTCAGCTCCGGGTTTTAGCTTTATATATGTGTAGAATTGATTCCATGTCCATCTTTCCATTCTTTCCTTTGGCATATTCAGTGTAGACAGAGACATCAAATAATGAAAGTCCAAGTGGAAGTGTTGAGGCAATTTCGCAAACACAGCCGTGACATTGTAATCAGTCTTGTCAACCCTGAGTGTTTTCCCAATGGGATTGTCATTTGCGAAATATTTTTTAGCGATCTCTTCCGAAATGACAATCGTGGATGGTGCTGCCAAAGCTTTTGTTGCATCGCCTCTTGTTAATTTCAAAGGGAAAATTTTGAAGAAAGAAGATTCGACAAACCAGCCTTTATCTTCATAAGACTTTCTGTCCCCGACTTCCATCAAAAATTTATCTTCTGCCATCAGGATACGCAGCGTTGTATCGACTTCAGGATATTGTTGCTCCAGGAAAGTGGCGAAGGCGGGCGGCGTGGGTGCCATCAATGTTAGGTTGCCATTATTATTTCGCTGGTCATAAATGCGATAGACTGTTTCGCCTCCGGGGATGTTCTTATCATATTGCCATTCGTCCCAAACAAATAATCCGATCACAAAACAACCGATCATCCCGATGGTAAGACTCGCAATGTTGATCAAGGCAAAGCCTTTATATCGAAGCAAGTTGCGGAATGCGGTTTTCAAATAGTTTTTGATCATAAAAAAGCTTTTAGCTACATGCTGCAAGCTATAAGCTTATGGCTTGCGGCTTGCAGCTCAATTACTCAGTTCTCAAACTCTTCACAGGGTTAGCGATCGCCGCTCTTATAGCCTGGAAACTTATCGTGATCAGGGCAATCGCCAATGCAAGCACTGTTGTTACCGCGAAAACCATCCAACTTATATTTACACGATAAGCGAAGTCCTGTAACCATTTATGCATTACCCACCAGGCTATCGGCGAGGCGATGATAATAGAAATGGCTACCAGCTTTAAAAAATCTTTTGAAAGCAGCGATACGATGCCTGTAACGCTTGCACCCAGCACTTTTCTCACGCCAATTTCTTTTGTGCGTTGCTCTGCACTGAAAGTTGCTAAACCAAACAAACCAAGACAGGAAATAAGAATAGCGATAACAGTGAAATAACCAACTATTGAAGCCAAACGGTTTTCCGCCTCATAATTTTTTTGAAAGTCTTCATCAAGAAAGCTGTATTCAAATGGTTCATTGGGATTTAATCTATGCCAGCTTGCAGTGACGGAACTTAGCAAAGAAGCAATATCACTGGCCTTTGCATGAATAACAAGGTAGTTGAAGTTTGGCCGGTTGTTTAATTGAAAAGCGTAAGGCTCGATTGGAACATGCAGGTCCTGGTAATGAAAATCTTTTACAACCCCGATGATGGTCCATGAATACGATTCACCGCGCCAGTCAAATTTTACTTTCCCTCCAACTGCCTCCTGCGGTGAAGAGAATCCCAATTTTTTTATCGCCGCTTCGTTAAGGATCATTCGATTGTTCGTATCGCCAGGAAATTCTTTTGAAAAGAGCCTTCCAGCAACAGGGGTAATACCAAGCGTCTGAAGCAGCGACTCATCCACCCAATTGGTATGTACATCGGCATTATCATTTACCGTTTTTCCTTCCTTGTATAGCCCCATATCGCTCGGGTTCACAATGCCCGGATAATATAAGGTCGCACCGACATTTTGCACCTTAGGATTATTGCTGATCTCGTTCTTTAACGATGCATAAATACTTTTTGCGGTCGTGCTTCTTAACGGGATCACTATTTGCTGGTCTTTCGCGAACCCAAGGTCAGTCGAGCGCAAATAGTTCATTTGATTTATGATCACAACAGAAGCAATGATCAGCACTACTGAAATGATAAATTGAAATATTACCAAGCCTTTTCTTAGCGCGATCGCCGACAAAGAATTGGTGAATCGTCCTTTTAAAACTTTAACCGGTTGGAATGATGAAAGATAAAATGCTGGGTAGCTTCCTGCCAGCAGGCCAGTAATAAGGGATAAAGCAAAGAAGCCAAGAATAATGAACCATTGTTGAGAAAAATCCAGAGACAGATTTCTCCCGGATACGCTTGAAAAGGCTGGCAGCAAAAGAGCCGTGATGCCAAGCGCAATAACAAAGGCGATCATGCTCATTAGCAGTGATTCACCCATAAACTGGTTGATCAATGATTGTCTTCTTGCACCTAATACTTTGCGAACGCCAACTTCTGCAGAGCGCTTTGAAGAACGCGCCGTGGATAAATTCATGAAATTAATACAGGCGATCAGTAAAGTGAACAGAGCAGTGGAACCAAGAATATACAGATATGTTTTGCTCACTGTTCCGACAGAGTTCATATCGTTACTCATGCCGGAATAGAGATGCAGATCCTTTACCGCGACCAGGAATTGCTTTTTGCTAAAACCGGCTGCTTTTAAACCTTTACCCAAATACTTGTCAACGAACGCCGGGAATTTTGCTTCCAGTTTTTTTGCATCGGAGCCTGGTTTTAGTAAAAGGAAGGTGTTAAACATGTTATTGCTAACCATGTCCGTTTGCTCTTTTATGAATTGTTCCATATCGCCGCCGGCTACGGAAACAAAAAATCTTGCATCAATTTGTGTGGGTTTATCAAAAGGGCGGAAAACACCTGTCACTCTGAAATCATTTTCACCGTTGGTATTACTATTTATATGAATGATCTTGTTCAAGGCGGGCCCGTTGCCAAAAAATTTTTTTGCGATGTCTTCGCTTAATACAAGACTGTTAGGTTCCAGCAATGCACTAACCGGGTTGCCTTCAATAAAGTGATAATTGAAGAGTGTAAAAAATGAGGAATCCGCCAGGTATCCTTTTTTTTCATAAAATGAGCGGGGTGCTTCATTCGCAGGACGGTACTGCAATAGCGTTTTATCTTCCGCAAACAAGGCCATTAGCCTTGCTGTCGCGATTATTTCAGGATACTCTTTTTGCATGGCCGCTGCCATTGGCGCCGGAGTGTTTGGAGTTTTTGATTCCTTGCCATTGCCGGTAAAAGTGGTTGACAGTTGATATAATTGGTCAATGTTTTTATGATACTTATCATAGCTTACCTCATGATACAGGTAGATCGTGATAAGCATACAACATATTAGGCCAACAGATAATCCAAAAATGTTGATGAAAGAAAAAGTCTTGTTTTTCATCAGGCTTCTCCATGCGATTTTTAGATAATTTTTGAACATACATTCAGTTTTGAAATTTTTAAATTGGGAAATTTCGAAATTTCCCAATTGGACTTTTCCCAATTATTCCGTTCTCAAACTCTTCACAGGGTTAGCGATCGCCGCTCTTATCGCCTGGAAACTTACCGTGATCATTGCAATAATAACTGCGACACAACCGGCCAGCGCGAACATCCACCAGCTAATGTCCACCCTGTAAGCAAATGCCTGCAGCCATTTGTTCATTGCCCACCATGCAACGGGTGTAGCTATCAGTATCGCGATGCCTACAAGTTTTAAGAAGTCTTTTGACAACAAGCCAACAAGTCCGGATACACTTGCACCCAGGACCTTTCGCACCCCTATTTCTTTTTTCCGTTGTTCTGCACTGAACGCAGCGAGCCCGAATAAACCAAGACAGGATATAAGGATCGCCATTATTGTAAATGAGTTAATGATCTTAGATAAGGTGATCTCAGTTTCATACTGTTTCTGTACTTCCTGGTCGAGGAATTTGTAATCAAATGGAGCAGACGGAAAATCTTTGTGCCACAATGCTTCAATTTTCGAAAGTAACTCTTTGTAATTTTTGCTCTCTGTAGCAACGGTTAGATTTGACATAAACGGCTGCGGGTCGCTGTACACAAACATTAATGGTTTTACTTCATCATGAAGAGAATTGAAATTGAAATCTTTCATTACTCCGACTATCTCACGACTGAATTCCGGCACCCCTGGAAACTGTGTATACAATCTTGTTCCCGGAGCCTGCTCGGGTTTTAGTCCCACGCGCCGTAGTACTGTTTCATTCACCAGCAATTTTCCTGTGTCATATAAATGAAAATCCCTGCCGCTGATTATTTTGATGCCATTTGCCTTTACAAAATTTTCATCTGTACTCATATTTTGCACGTCAGTGGCATTAGCAGGATTTTCTCCAGCGAGATAAACAGGGTAATCATTGAAAACAACCTGGCTGAGGTAATTATTTGCGCGGCCCACGGCTTTTACTTCTGACAATTGCCGCAGATCATTGGAAAATGCATCCATTTTGTTCCTGGTATCCTGCGTGTAAAAACTAAATACGACTTTCTGATTTCTGTCAAAGCCGAGGTCTTTGCGCTGAATGTAATTTAGTTGACTATAGATAACGATGATCCCGGCGATAAGGACGATTGACAGCGTGAACTGGAACACCACCAGCGAGCGGCGCATACCCGTGGCGGAAATATGGCTGGTAAAATTTCCCTTGATCACTTTGATGGCCTCGAACGCCGACAAATAGAAAGCCGGGTAACTGCCTGCAACCAGCCCCGTAATCGCAATTATTGCCCCGAGTAACAACCATAAGTGGTAATTGGTAAACATAGATACACGAATGCCTGCCTGTGTAATTTGGTTGAGCACGGGAAGGGTCAGTAACAATAACGGTAATGCTATTAATACGCTGATAAGTGACATTAAAAACGATTCACTCATAAACTGCTTCATGAGGTCCGATCTCTCTGCTCCAACCACCTTTCTTATGCCGACCTCTTTTGCCCTTTTAGATGCACGTGCAGTAGAAAGGTTCATGAAGTTGATGCAAGCAATTACTTGTATCAGTATCGCTATCAGTAATAAAATATACAGGAAGGAAGGCTCAACACTTTTTGACAATTCTTTCTCGTAATCTGTAGTAGTGTGTATGGAGCTAAGAGGTTGGAGATGCAATATTTTTTCCATGCCAACGGCTTTTAGTTGCTCACCGCCATACTTGTTCAGAAAGGCGGGCAACTTTTTTTCAAGCGCAGCGGCATCGGCATCCGGGCGCAGCTTAACAAATGAATACGTGAGATTATTCCCTGCCCACGACTCATTTTGACGAATGAATTGGCCTAAACCGCCGCTATTCAACGTGATGAACATATTTGCGTGGAGGTGAGACTTTCCAAGGCTTTCGTCGACAACACCTGTTATTTTGTATTCATTTTTGCCGTCGTTATCATCGATCTCAATCACTTTACCGACAGGATCTTCGCTTCCAAACAGTTTTTCCGCCGTAGTTTTTAATAATACGAGGGAAAAGGGTTCCGATAATACGTTTTTAGCACTTCCGTTGGTGAAATGATAGGTAAAAACATCAAAGAAGGTCGAATCTACATAGACCGGTTTGTCTTCATAAACCAATTTTTCTTTATAACGAAGCAAATGTTTTCCGGCATTAAAATCGGTGACTACGCGGCTGAATTGCAGTACTTCCGGAAAATCGCGTTTCATGGCGGGCGCGATCGGAGGCGAAGCATGCGGAATAATATGCTTATCGCCAGGCACTGTTAACGACGCCGTGATACGATAGATGTCCTTTGCATTGTTTTGATGTTTGTCGTAGCTGTACTGGTCTTCTACATACAAGAGAATGTATAAACAACACAGCGTTCCGATGGCAAGACCTACGACGTTAATAAAGCTGAAACTTTTGTTTTTCAGCAAAAACCGGAATGCGGTTTTGATATAATTCTTAAACATAAAAATGATTTTTGATGTTTGAATTAATTTCTTTGATTCAAATATTCTTAACTGATCCACAATTGACCCTCCCGACCAGTAGGAAGGTTTTTATTCATTCCGTTCGTAACGATTTCACAGGGTTGGCAAACGCCGCCTTCACCGTGTTCAGGCTCACCACTATCAATGTCAGCAACAGCACCAGCACTCCGACAAGTCCAAATAGCCATATACTTATATTGACGCGGTAAGTGTATTTATCGAGCCAGTTGTTCATGAACCACCACGTCAATGGAACAGCAATGACAAAGGCGATGAGCACCAGCTTTAAGAATTCTTTTGAGATCAATAGCAGCAATTGC
>Ga0068853_100000979_pt1 | contig 20120 bp, 14 predicted proteins | sample KBSCornC32_FD_65655 | JGI IMG/M metagenome (GOLD analysis project Ga0068853, IMG submission 65655) | Corn rhizosphere microbial communities from Kellogg Biological Station, Michigan, USA - KBS Corn C3-2 | ecosystem: Host-associated > Plants > Roots > Rhizosphere > Soil ...
TCGCGGGGACAGCCAACTCGTCCACGCCCCGCGGCATGCCGCATGACGGCTATATCGACCTCGAGTTCAATTTTCCAACGGTCCCTCCACAAGCGAATTACATCGCCCGCGCCATCTCCGGGCTGCAGCGGGCCGACGTCGTCGGTGCTGCCACGGGTCCGGTAACGGGGAAACAGATCGAAAACGCGCGAAGCATCTTCGCCGAATTCCTCGCGTCGCACGCGTGGCGTCCCGAAGCGGATGCGCTCGTGTTCACGGGATCGGGCCGGCAGTCGATCGCCGCGGCCTTCTCCGCGCTCGTGCCCGTGGGCGGGCGAATTGCGGTCGAGGCGATATCCTATTCGCTCGTCAAGAACATCGCGCAGCGCATCGGTGCGCAGCTCGTTCCCATTCCGCTCGATGGCGATGGACTTCTGCCGGATGAAGTCGTGCAGGCGCATCGCAAGGCCGCGCTCTCGGCGATTTACGTGCAGCCGGTCATGCACAATCCGCTCGGGGTCAGCATGAATTCGGATCGCCGCGCCGAAATCGCTCGTGTGGCAAAGCAGCTTGGCGTCACGATCGTCGAGGATCTGGTCTACGGATTCTTGAGCGATGCACCGCCGCTTGCTTCCCTCGCGCCGGAGCAATCCATCGTCGTCGACAGTTTGTCGAAGCGGCTCGCGCCGGGCATTTCGGTCGGGGTCATGCACGTTCCTTCCCCGCTTCGAGAGCGGGTCTGGTCGATGGTGCGCGGCGGCGCATGGAACGTGCCTTCGCTCGCACTGAATGTCGGCACGCGCATGCTGCAAGATGGAGCCGTAGCTGAGATCGTCAAACTCAAGCGGCAGGATGCGCGCCGCCGGCAAGCGATCATCGGAAAGGCGCTTGCCACGTTTGAGATCGAGGCCGATCCCGCGTCTTTTCACGTCTGGCTGAAACTGCCGGAAGGATGGCGCTCGGAAGCGTTCGTGGCGGCGGCTGCGCGCGCGGGTGTCGCCGTGACGCCATCGAGCGCGTTCGCGATGACGCCGGGACACGCTCCGCCCGCGGTCCGATTGGCGCTCGGGCAACCCTCGCATGAGGAATTGCGCACCGCTGCGACGCGGCTCGCCGAAATTCTACGGCGTCGACCCGACGAAACAAATGTCGCCGAATGATCGTTGCCTGCTAGAGGCGGCTATTGACAAAAAATCGCCGGCTTGCCGGCACGAAACAGAGGATGAAGCTATATGACACACAGTTACCCGAACGCCGGCGAAAACCGGCTGGAGCGCGGCAAGCGGGTGCTCGCGGAGATCGACGGCGAGGCTGGCGACAAAGTCGTCGCCTCGCTTGCGGACATCTCGCCGGATTTTGCGCAATATCTGTTCGAATTTCCATTCGGAGACATTTATAGCCGTCCCGGCCTCAACTATCGCGACCGTGAGATCGCGACGATCGCGGCCTTAACGGCGCTCGGCAACGCCGGACCTCAGTTGCGCGTGCATATCGAGGCCGGCCTGAATGTCGGATTGAGCCGCGACGAAATCGTCGAGATCATTGTGCAGATGGCGGTGTATGCAGGCTTTCCTGCCGCTTTGAACGGCTTGTTCGCGGCGAAGGAGGTTTTCGCGAGTCGCACGGCCTAGCAAGCGCCCTCGTTCGATGAAACGAAATCTGGCGCGCTGAGCAGGCATTGTAGGGAACCTGGAGGGCCGTATCTCGTTGCTATTGAGGTCAACGATGGGAGACACTTATGAAACATTTCAAGAAGGGAGTGCTCGCTCTCGGTTGCGCGAGCGCATTAACGCTCTACGCAGCCAGCGCATCAGCGGCCATTGTATGCAACGAGTCTGAGGGCATTTGTTGGCGCACCGAGACCGTCTACGAATACCCTGCGGAGGCGGGAGTCGTTGTGCACGAAGATTCGTGGCAGCCGCATGCCCGGTTCACTTTCAGGGAGCACAGCGGCCGCGGATATTGGCGTGGTGGAACCTGGAGAACTTGGTAGTTCAGCGACACTGAGCTGGAGCTGGATGTAGTTTTGGCCGATTGACGCGCGATCAAAACGCCGATTGGGCGCTACACGGGCATAGGCGCTTGGCTGCCTATGCTAATGCTGGCGCACCCGAGAGGATTCGAACCTCTGACCTCTGCCTTCGGAGGGCAGCGCTCTATCCAGCTGAGCTACGGGTGCCAAGTTTTCGCATAACCGCTCCCGATGTAACCGATCGGATGCGCGAGTTCAACGAGCCGCAAAACGCGGCTCGTTTCGGCGCCAACAGACGAAGCTCAGATCAGCGCGGGGCGCGTTTCGCCAAAATCCGCTGCAAGGTGCGGCGGTGCATATTGAGCCGGCGCGCGGTCTCCGAGACATTGCGGCCGCAAAGCTCATAGACACGCTGGATGTGTTCCCAGCGCACGCGATCGGCCGACATCGGATTTTCCGGCAATTGCGGCATCTCGCCGGGGCCGGCTTTCAGCGCCGCGCAAACTTCGTCGGCATCGGCGGGTTTCGAGAGATAGTCCACCGCGCCGAGTTTCACGGCGTTCACCGCGGTCGCGATATTGCCGTAGCCGGTGAGGATCAATCCGCGCGCCTCGGGGCGGCGATCCTTGAGCGCGGAGATCACGTCGAGACCGCTGCCGTCGCCGAGCCGCATATCGACGACCGCGAAAGCGGGCGGCGCTTTCGTCACGGCGGCAAGGCCCTCCGCGACGGAACTTGCGGTCTTGACTTCGAAGCCGCGGCCTTCCATCGCGCGCGCAAGCCGGTCGAGGAACGGCTTGTCGTCGTCCACGATCAGTAGACTCGCCTTGGCCGTGTCGGGGCCGGCGCTGTTCAAACTCATCAGTTCGGGCATGGGGCTCGACTCCGTCTCTCTAGCGATCGCTAAGGCCACCCCTACTCGGTTCTATTCCGCGGCAGGTTCGCTCGCAAGACGCCCTGTCGCAGCATCGGTTGGCGTATTCTCGCCCTTCGGGCTGCGCGATTTTGCCGCAAGCGCCAGTTTCGCCCGCGGCCACTGCATGCGTACGACCGCGCCGGTCGCGGGCAGTTCGCGATTTTTGACCCAAAGGTTCGCGCCGGTTCGCTCGAGCAGCGTCTTCGCGATGAAGATGCCGAGGCCCAATCCCTGCCGCGAGCCGCCGCCGCGCTCGCGCCAGGACACATAGGGATCGCCGACGCGGTTGATGATGTCATCGGCGAAACCCGGCCCGTCGTCGGTGACAACGACTTCGATCTGCTCGTTGTTCCAAGTCGCCTCGATCGTCACATAAGTTCGCGCGAAGTCGACCGCGTTCTCGACGATGTTGCCGAGCCCGTACAAAATTCCGGGATTGCGCGCGATCACCGGCTCGCCGGTGCGGTCGTCGGGCAAATTCAGGTCGATCTTGATGCCGAAGTTCCGGTGCGGCTCCGCGACCTCGTTCAGAAGATGCGAGAGCGAAAGGCGGTCGAAAGGCGCGTCGTCCGAGCCGAGCGAGGCGATCCGGCGCAGGATCGCGCGGCAGCGCTCGCTCTGATCGCGCAGGAGGCGAATGTCGTCGGCGTAAGCCGCGCCCGGCGGCATGCCGCGCTCCAACTCGCGCACCACAAGCGCAATGGTCGCAAGCGGCGTGCCGAGCTCGTGCGCGGCGGCGGCGGCAAGGCCGTCAAGCGCGGAGAGATGCTGCTCGCGTTCGAGCGCAATCTCGGTCGCGGCGAGCGCGTCGGAAAGCTGCCGCGTCTCTTCCGCGATCTTCCAGGTGTAGATGCCGATGAAGCCGACCTGCACCGACATCGCCACCCATTCGCTGATCCGGTAAAGCAGCGGAAAGTTGATTGCGCCTGGGTTGCTCCAGGGCAGCGGCACATAGAAGAAGCTCAACAGCGTCACGACGAGCACGATCAGGAGCCCGATCAGCAGCGTCGTCAGCGGCGCGAGCGCCGTCGCGGAAATCAGGAAGGGCGCGAGGAAAAACGCGAAGAACGGATTGTCGATGCCGCCGGTGAAATAAAGCAGTCCCGCGAGTTCCACGACGTCGAAGGCGAGCAGGAACCCCGCCGCCGGATCGACCAGCCGGTGCGGGCGCGGATAGCGCAAGCGCAGCGCCAAATTCGTCGCGGCGGAAACGGCGACGATGCCGAGCGTCGGCCCGATCGGAAAATCGAAGCCGAAACCCCAGCGCACGCCCACAAGCGTGATGGTCTGGCCAAGCACGACGAACCAGCGCAAGCGGATGAAGGTATCCAGCCTGAGCCCGTATTGCCGGTCGCCCTGCGGGCGTGTCAGTGCATCCAAGCCAAGCATTGCCGCAATCTATGCCTATCTCCTCCGCTTGGAAAAGAAGCGTCTCCGTGGCATTTCGAAGCCTGAAACATGCATAACCGCGCGATTTCACCCGCGATCGAGGCGAGCCGCCTCATGAAACGTTACGGCGATTCCGTCGCCGTCGACGCAATCTCGTTCGAGATCGAAACCGGCAGCATCACCGGCCTCCTCGGCGGAAACGGCGCGGGCAAAACCACGACGATCGGGATGATCATGGGGCTGATCGCGCCGACAGGCGGAGCGGTGGAAGTGTTCGGCGCCGACATGGCGAAGGAGCCCTATCGCTCGCTCCACCGGATGAATTTCGAGAGCCCTTATGTCGATCTGCCGCACCGGCTCACCGTGCGCGAGAACCTGAAAGTGTTCGGGCTCCTTTACGGCGTCGACAACGCTTCCGAACGGATCGCACAGCTCGCCGCCGATCTCGATCTTTCGGATTTCCTCGACCGCGCGGCGGGAAAACTTTCGGCCGGGCAAAAGACGCGCGTCGCGCTCGCGAAGGCGCTCATCAACGAGCCCGACCTTCTTGTGCTTGATGAACCCACCGCCTCGCTCGATCCCGACACCGCCGACTGGATCCGCGGCCATCTGGAGCGCTATCGCAAAGAGAGGAACGCGACAATCCTGCTCGCCTCCCACAACATGTACGAAGTGGAGCGGCTTTGCGACCGCGTCATCATGATGAGGCGCGGCGAGATCGTCGACGACGGCGCGCCGGAGGAACTGATCGCGCGCTACGGCCGGCAAAACCTCGAAGAAGTGTTTCTCGACATCGCACGGGCGCGGCGCGAGCCGAAACTCGCGGAGGACGCGGCGGAATGAGCGCGAGCTATTGCCCTTCCTTTTCCTTGCGCCGTGTCGGTGCGCTGGTGCTACGGCACTGGTATCTTCTGCGCTCTTCATGGCCGCGGCTCTTTGAGCTGATGTATTGGCCGATGGTGCAGATGTTCATGTGGGGATTCCTCCAGCTTGGCGTCGCGCGCCAGTCGGGCGGTCTCGTCACCGCGACCGCGACGTTCCTCGCGGCTTTTTTTCTGTGGGACGTGCTCTTCCGCGGCCAGCTCGGCTTCTCCATGTCGTTTCTCGAAGAGATGTGGGCGCGCAATTTGCCGAACCTGATGATCAGCCCGCTCCGGCCGATCGAGTTCGTGCTCTCGTTGATGGCGATGAGCGTGATCCGTCTCCTCGTAGGCTTCGTTCCGGTAACGATCGCGGCGATCTGGTTCTTCGGATTCAATCTGTGGGGGCTCGGGATCGCGCTCGCGGTTTTCTTCGCGAATCTTTTTCTCACGGCCTGGGCGATGGGAATGTTCTGCTCCGGCCTCGTGCTCCGGCACGGCATGGGCGCGGAGGGTCTCACTTGGAGCTTGATGTTCATTCTCCTGCCGCTCGCCTGCGTCTATTACCCGGTCTCGACGCTGCCCGTATGGCTGCAACCCGTGGCCTGGGCGCTGCCGCCGACCGCCGTGTTCGAAGGCATGCGCGCGCTCGTGCTCCAGCACACTTTTCATCCTGGCCTGATGATCTGGGCGTTTGCACTCAACGCCCTCTGGTTCACGGCCGGCGCGATCTCGTTCTTTTGGCTATTGCGCGGGGCCCGCGAGGCGGGTTCCCTCATTTCTGTCGGCGAATAGCCTACAACCCGACATTGACGCACCTGCTAAATCCGTGTTGCATTGCAACCAAGCCGTTTGCCGGATGTTGGGGAATGTCTGGCAGGAATTGGGGCGGCAAGAACGGGCTGGATAGATCACTCATGGCGATCGGTGTTTTTGGCGGCACCCCGGAATTGCCGGGCGGAGAAACCGTAGTCTCGACTCCCCTCTACTGGATGTATGAGTGGGGGAACGCAGCACTCCTTCCCTCGCGCGCGCTTGCCGACGCCACCAAGCTTCTCTTCAAAAATCCGCTCAACCCTTTCACGCAGACGACCTTCGGCAAATCGATGGCCGCCGCCGCCGAAGTCTATGAGCGCGCGACGCGGCGCTATTCGAAACCCGATTGGGAAATTTCCTCGACGCTCGTCGGCGGCGAACGCGTGCCGGTCCGCATCCAGACGGTCTGGGAGCAGCCGTTCTGCAAACTCTTGCACTTCGAGCGCGAGCTCGCGGTGACGCCGCGCCGCCCGCAGCCGAAAGTGCTGATCGTGGCGCCGCTTTCCGGCCACTACGCGACGCTCCTGCGCGGAACGGTGGAGGCGTTTCTGCCGTCGCACGACGTTTACATCACCGACTGGGCCGACGCCCGCATGGTGCCGGCGACGGCGGGCCCGTTCGATCTCGACGACTACATCGATTATGTGACGGAAATTTTTCACCGCTTCCGCGGCGACTGCCACGTGATCGCGGTGTGCCAGCCGGCGGTGCCCGTGCTCGCCGCCGTCGCGCGCATGGAAGCTTCGAACGATCCTTACGTTCCGCGCTCGATGACGCTGATGGGCGGGCCGATCGACACGCGCATCAACCCGACCGCCGTGAACAAGGTCGCGGAAGAGCGCGGCGTCGACTGGTTCCGTAACCACGTGATCGCGAAGGTGCCGTTCCCGCATCCCGGCTTCGGGCGCGAGGTGTATCCCGGCTTCCTGCAGCTTTCCGGATTCGTCAGCATGAACCTCGAGCGGCATCTCGATGCGCATCGCGCGCTCTTCATGAATCTCGTGAAGGGCGACGGCGATTCCGTCACCAAGCACCAGGAATTCTATGACGAATATCTCGCAGTGATGGATCTCGCCGCCGAGTATTATCTGCAGACGGTCGAGAGCGTGTTCATTCGCCACGATCTCCCGAACGGCACGATGAGTCATCGCGGCAAGCCCGTCGATTTGAAAGCGATCAAGCGCGTCGCGCTGCTCACGATCGAAGGCGAAAAGGACGACATCTCCGGCGTCGGCCAGACCGAAGCCGCGCATGTGCTCTGCGCGAACATCCCTGCGGCGAAAAAGTCACACTATCTGCAACTCGGTGTCGGACATTACGGCGTTTTCAACGGCTCGCGCTTCCGCGCCGAAATTCAGCCGCGAATTGCGGACTTCATACTGACCAACGACTCGCCTTCCGAGTCAAAGCCGTCGCGGCGCGTCAAGCTTGCGTGAAGCCGCCGGATGGCTTTGCCTTGATCGAGAGGCGCGGCCGATTCGGGATCTTAGGGCGCAATGCGAATCAATTTCCGTTTTTTCCAGCAACGAAAACCCGCGGACGAGCCTGACCGGCTCGTGATCGCGGGCGACGGCGGGCCGTATCGAATCGAAATCAAGCGGCACGCGGCGGCGCGGCGCTACACGCTTCGGGTGCGCGAAACGAGCCGCGACGTCGTGCTCACCATGCCGCCGCGCGGCAGCTTTAAGCAGGCGAAGAGTTTTGCCGAGAAAAACGCCGGCTGGATCTCGGCGCGGCTGAAGCGTCTGCCGAGACCGGTTCCCTTCGCACACAATACGATCATTCCGATTCGCGGCGTACCGCACCGGATCGTGCACAAGCCAAGTAGCCGCGGCACGGTCTGGGTCGAAAGCGCGGGAGGCGAACAGCTTCTATGCGTCGCGGGACGGAGCGAGCACATCGCGCGGCGTGTGCGCGATTTCCTGAAACGCGAAGCAAAACGCGATCTCTCAGCGGCGAGCAAGAAATACGCGGCGCTGCTCGGGGTTTCGATCCGCTCGATTTCGATTCGCGACACCGCGAGCCGCTGGGGGTCGTGCTCCTTTGAGGGCGCGCTTTCCTATTCGTGGCGGCTCGTGATTGCGCCCGCTTTCGTGCTCGATTATCTCGCCGCGCATGAGCTTGCGCACCGGTTAGAACTCAACCATTCGAAACGCTACTGGAAAATCGTCGACGGGATTTTTCCGGAGCGCGAGCGGGCAGAGTCATGGCTGCGCACGAACGGCGCCAGCCTGCATCGCTACGGGACTGTATAGCTCGCAATAACTCATCATCCTCAGTCATTGCCGGGCCGTCGCGCCCGGCGAGCGGAACGCGAGCCGTGGCGCGGACGAGACCCGGTAATCCATGATGAGCTTCAGATCACGCTGATGGGCTTCATGGATCACCGGGTCTCGCACCGTCATCGCTCGCTTTGCTCGCGGGACGCTGCGGCCCGGTGATGACTAAAATGGGTGGGCGCGAAAGCGATTATCGCCGCCCGAACAACGCGTCGAAAATCTGCGTGATCGGATTATCCGAGCGCGGCGGCGCGCCGACATTGCCCGGCGGCAGTGTGCCGTTTTGCTGCGGATAAGACTGGCCCTGCGGATAAGGCTGCGGCGCCATCGGCGTCGGGCCCTGCGCCCAGCCGCCGCCAACGTAGAGATTCGTGCCCGGCAAGCTCACCGGCGGCACGTTCTGATGCGCAACACGCATGAAGCGATCCCAGATATCGACCGGCAGCCCGCTGCCGGTCGCTTTTTTCGTCGGCGAAGAATCGTCGTTCCCGAGCCAGACGCCGGTCACCATGTGGCCGGTGTAGCCGACAAACCAGGCGTCGCGATAATCCTGGCTCGTGCCGGTCTTGCCCGCCGCCTGCCAGCCGGGGATCGAGGCGCGGCGCGCGGTACCGGTGAGCAATGTCTGCTCCATCATACGATTCATCATGCCGGCGATTTCCGGCGCGATGACGCGGCCGGAGCCGGAGACGTTGCGCGCGTAAAGCGTCTTTCCCTTTTCGCCGCGCACCCTTTCGATCACATGCGGAATCGCGGCGATACCGCCGTTCGCGAAGGGGACATACGCGCCGACAAGCTCCAAGGGCGTGACTTCCGAAGTACCGAGCGCGATCGAGGGATTGGGATCGAGCGGCGACGTGATGCCAAGCCGGCGCGCGGTTTTCACTACGCTTTGCGGGCCGACTTCGAGCGTGAGCCGCACCGAGACGGTGTTGAGCGAATTCGCGAGCGCCGTCGTTAGCGTCACCGGACCCATATATTGATGCGAATAATTCGCGGGCTTCCAGCCTTTCAGCTGGATCGGCGCGTCGTCGCGCACCGTGTCGGGCGTCATCCCGCGCTCAAGCGCGGTCAGATAAACGAACGGCTTGAAGGACGAGCCCGGCTGGCGATGCGCGGAAACCGCGCGATTGAACTGGCTGTCGCCGTAATTCCGGCCGCCCACGAGCGCGCGCACGGCGCCTGAGGTATCGATCGCGACGAGCGCGCCCTGCGAGACGCCGTAGCGATCGCCCTTTTGCGCGAGCTCATCGGCGAGCGCCTTTTCGGCGACGGATTGGAGTGCGGGATCGATCGTCGTCTGCACGGTGACGTCGGTGTCGAAGCGGCCGACATAATCGTTCAATGAATCCATCACCCAGTCGGCGACGTAATTCACCGAGCCTGGCGTTTTATCCTTGGCGATCGCGACCGGATGCGCGCGCGCGGTCTTCGCCATCGCCGTTGTGATGAAGCCGCCCTCGGCCATCGCCGCGAGCACAAGATCGGCACGCTCGCGCGCGAGTTTCGGGTTGCGCGTGGGCGCGAGCCGCGACGGCGCTTTGACTAAGCCCGCGAGCATCGCGGCTTCGCCAAGCGTCACCATGCGCGCGGATTTTCCGAAATAGCGCTGCGCTGCGGCCTCGACGCCGTAAGCGCCGGAGCCGAAATAGACGCGGTTCAGATACAGTTCGAGAATCTGATTCTTGGAATATTTCGCCTCCAAGCCAATCGCGAGGATCACCTCGTCGATCTTGCGCGAGATCGTCCGCTCCTGCGTCAAAAACAAGTTCTTCGCGAGCTGCTGCGTGAGCGTCGAGCCGCCCTCGCGCACGCCGCGATGCAGGACGTTGGTCACGGCGGCGCGCGCAAGCCCGATCGGGTCGAGGCCGAAATGTTGGTAGAAGCGCCGGTCCTCGATCGCGACAAAGGCTTTCGGGAGATAAGACGGCATGGCTTTGAGCGGAATCGCAACGCCACCCATGTCGCCGCGCACGGCGATGGTCTTGCCGTCGGTGCCCAGGATCGTGATCGTCGGCGGGCGTTTTGGCACAACGAGCGAATTGATCGGCGGCAATCGCATCATGTGCCAGCCGATCAGCGCCGTGAGTGCGATCGCGCCCCAGACGCCGAGCACGAAGCACCAATAAATCAGTTTTCCGATCAGGCCGCGGCTTTTGAGGCTTTTTCCCTTGCGGCGTTTCGATTTCGGTTTCTTCGGCGCGGGCGGCGGCGTCTCTTTATATCTGGGCGTTGGACGCGAGCGTTCCTCGGCTTCGAGCGGGCCGCCGGCGCGGTCGGAGGGCGAGAGCTTGAGGCCATATAAAGAGCCGTGCGTGCCGAGAACCGGCTCGCGGCGGCTGTTTTTTTGTTTGCCCCAGAGCATGCGCGCATTTCCATCCCGCACCGTCCGCGAAAGCGAACGGCATTACCGTTAAGCAGATGTAAATGCGGCGATTTAAAGCGCCGTTAAGCGCGCTTTAGCGCGCGGTCCGCGCGCGTTTCACGGGCTTTGCCGCTTCCGGCGGCGCCTCGAATAGCTGCGCGAGCGCCTTCCGAATCGCGGCCGTTCGCTGCACCGAGCGGATTTTGCCGCCGGTGAGATCGGTCACATAAAAGACGTCGACCGCGCGCTCGCCGAAGGTCGCGACATGCGCCGAGGCAATGTTCAAGTTGAGACGCGAAAGCGTGTTGGTGAGATCGTAGAGAAGTCCCGGCCGGTCGAGGCCGGAAACCTCGATCACGCTGTAGCGGTCGGACCAGGCGTTGTTGATGGCGATCTCCGGCGCGATCGAGAAGGCGGTGTAGCGCTGCTTGCCGCGGCGCGCGACGACTTCGGGAAGCCGCACCTCGCCCCGCAGCGCCTTTTCGATTCCTTCGGCGATACGGCCGGCGCGGCGCTCCTCGTCCTCGTCGCGATCGAATTCGCGCGAGATCGAAATCGTGTCGAGCGCGAGCCCGTCGGTGGTGGTGAAAATCTGCGCGTCGACGATGTTGCCGCCGGCGACAGCGCAAGCGCCCGCGATGTTCGACAAGAGCCGCGGGTGATCTTGTGCGAGTATGGTGAGCTCGGTGACGCCGCGCGCGGCGTCGATCCGCGAGATGGTCGCGAGTTGCTTACCGGCTTTTTCCGTTTCGGCGATGAAGCGCGCATCCGCAACCTTGCGGACGAGATCGACCTTCAGCCAGTAAGGCGGATAATGGCGGGCGGTGTAGGCATCTAGCTGCTCGGCGCTCCAATTGGTCATCGCTTCGCGGAATTCAGCTTGCGCAAATTCGATGCGCTTCGAGCGGTTCACTTCCGAGAAGCCGCCGGTGATGACCGGCTCCGTTTCATAATAAAGATTGCGCAGGAGCTGCGATTTCCAGCCGTTCCACACGCCGGGGCCGACCGCGCGAATATCGGCGGTGGTGAGAATGAGGAGAAGCTTCAGCCGCTCCAAATTCTGCACGATCGCCGCAAAATCCTCGATGGTTTTCCGGTCCGACAAATCGCGCGACTGCGCAATCGTCGACATCGTCAGGTGATATTCGATCAGCCAGGAAACGGTTTCCGTTTCCTGTGCGCTGAGGCCAAGGCGCGGGCAGAGCTTGCGGGCAACCTTGGCGCCGGCGATGGAGTGATCCTCCGGCCGGCCTTTCGCAATGTCGTGCAGGAAAAGGCTCACATAAAGAATCGTGCGGTTCTTGATGGCCTTCATCAGATCGTTGGCAAGCCCGTTTTCCGGATTGCTGCCGCGTTCGATTTCGGACAGCACGCCGATGCAGCGCAGGAGATGCTCGTCGACCGTGTAGTGATGATAGAGGTTGAACTGCATCATCGCGACGACGCGGCCGAATTCCGGCACAAAACGGCCGAGCACGCCGGTTTCGTTCATCTTGCGAAGCACGATCTCGGGCGCGTTGCGCGAGGCCAAAATCTCCAGAAACAGCTTGTTCGCTTCCTTGTCGTCGCGAACTTCCGCGTCGATCAGCGAGAGCGAGCGGCGCGTGAGACGAAGCGCATCGGGATGAAAGTCCAAGTCTTCGCGGTCCGCGATATGAAACATGCGGATCAGGTTCACCGGATCGCGCTCGAACACTTTTTCGCCCGAAACATTCAGCCGCCCGTTGTCAATGACAAAGCCGGGCGCGCCCTTGATCGGCCGCGCGTGCCGCCGCGTCAACCGCACAAAAGCGCGCGCGAGGCGCGGCGCAATCTTGGCGTGAATTTCCTCGAGCGCCGCGCAAAGAATGGCGGTGAGATCGCCCACGTCCTTCGCGACGAGGAAGTAGTGCTTCATGAAGCGCTCGACTTCTCGCAGGCCGGGGTGATGCGTGTAGCCGAGGCGCATCGCCATTTCGTTCTGGACGTCGAAGTTCAACCGCTCCTCGGCGCGGCCGGTGAGGAAGTGCAGATTGCAGCGCACCGACCAGAGAAAATCGCCGCAGCGGAGGAAGAGTTCGTATTCCGTCTTGGTGAAGACGCCCTTCTCCACAAGCTCGTGCAGGCTGCGCACTCGATAGACGTATTTCGCAATCCAAAAGAGCGTATGCAAATCGCGCAAGCCGCCTTTGCCGTCCTTCACATTCGGCTCGACGAGATAGCGCGATTGACCCGCCCGCTTGTGGCGCTCGTCGCGCTCGGCGAGCTTCGCCGCGACGAATTCTGCGGCGGTGCCCTGCACGATGTCGCGATCGAAACGCGCGGTCAGCTCGTTAAAGAGCGTTTCGTCGCCGGTGATCAGCCGCGCTTCCAAGACCGTCGTGCGGATCGTCATGTCGGCGCGCGCTTGCCGGATGCACTCGTCGACCGAGCGCGTGGCGTGGCCGACTTTCAGGCCCATGTCCCACAGCGCGTACAAAATCGCCTCGGCGACGCTCTCGCCCCAGGCCGTCTGCTTGTAGGGAAGAATAAAGAGGAGATCGATGTCGGAGCCGGGCGCCAAGAGCCCGCGGCCATAACCGCCGACCGCCACCACCGCCATGCGCTCGCTCGCGGACGGATTCGACGAGCGGTAGAGAACGCCGGTCGCAAAATCGTAGACGAGCCGGATGATCGTATCCGTCAAATGCGAGAGCCGCTCGGCGCAAGCCGTGCCGTGGCCGTCTTCGAGCAGCAATTCTTCCGCTCGTTTTCTCCCCTCCTGCAAGGCGCGCTTCATATGCTGCGCAAATTCGACGCGCATGTCCGTCTCGCGCCCTTCGTAATCCTTGCGAAGCTGGTCGATCCCGGCTTTCACCGCGGAAAGATCGATCAATTCCACTCCGGGGTCGGATCTGCGGCGCGGTGACGGTCGGGACATGCAAACTTGTCTTTGCGAAATGAAAAAATCTGCTAACGCCTTCTCGGCGCGATCACTCTTTACCGCCCGCGAGGCGCAAGCAACAGGCTATAATTCAGGCCGCCGCGGCCGGCAAAAGATGGCCAGACCGGAAGGAAAAACCATGGATTCTTCGAAATTGCGGGAACTGCAGGCGCCGTTGAAGGAGCGCTACAAGCAGGATCCGAACGCGGCGGTCATTACGCTCAAAGCCAAAGGCACGTTAGATGAAGACATCGCCTGCAAGGTGGAAACCGGCAAGGCGCTCGCGGTCGCAGGGCTGCATCCCGCAACCGGCGGTTCCGGGCGCGAGCTTTGCTCGGGCGACATGCTGCTGGAGGCGCTCGTTGCCTGCGCCGGCGTGACCTTGCGCGCGGTCTCGACCGCGCTCGAAATTCCAGTCAAGTCCGGCACGGTTTCGGCCGAAGGCGATCTCGATTTTCGCGGCACCTTGGCGGTCGCAAAAGACGCGCCGGTCGGCTTTCGCGAAATTCGCCTTTCCTTCAAGGTCGATACCGACGCGCCGCAGGAAAAGCTCGATCAGTTGTTGAAGCTCACCGAACGCTATTGCGTCGTTTATCAAACCATTAAAAGCGGGCCGAAGGTGGACGTTTCGCTTAGCCGCGCCTGAGGCCACTACTCGCAATAAAATCCAATGTCTCCCGAAATCTATTTTGCGCTCACGCTTGTGGTGAGAATGGCGATCACCGCCGCCTTTCTGATCGTCACGACCGTGACGGCGGAACGCGCGGGGCCGGTGATCGGCGGGTTGGTGGCGGCGCTCCCGGTGAGCACGGGACCCGTCTATATTTTTCTGTCGCTCGATCACAATGCGCAATTCATCGCCGACAGCGCGATCGGAACGCTGGTCACGAACGGCATCAACGTGGTTTATGCACTCATCTATGCCTTGCTTGCGCAGAAGCGGCCGCTATGGGCGAGTCTTGGCGCCGCGGTCGCGGGATGGATCGTAATTGCGTGGATCGCGAATTCGATTTCATGGACGCTCGGAAGCGCGATTTTGTGGAACGCGGTTGCGATCGGAGGCTCGATTCTGATCGTGCGGCGGCTCCGGCATTATCGCGTGCCGGCGGTCCGCTCACGCTGGTATGACTTCGCGCTGCGCGCGGGACTTGTCGCTTTACTCGTCGGAACGGTGGTGACTTTAAGCTTTCACATCGGGCCGAAAGCGAGCGGTCTCATCGCAGGATACCCGATCGTGTTTTCCAGCATCATGCTGGTGATGCATCGGAGCATGGGCGGGCGCGCGGCCGCGGCCGTGATGGCGAATGCGATCCTCGGCCTCACCGGTTTTGCGCTCGGCGCGATCACGCTCCATCTTGCGGCGGTGCCGCTCGGCTCAGGGCCTGCGCTTCTTCTCGGGCTCGCTGCTTGTCTTGCCTGGAGCGGATTGATGTACGCCGCGCGCCTGCGCGGAATGCGGATATAAAATTCAGCTGTCTTTTTCCTGCTTGCGCAGCATCTTCAGTTTGTAAAGCGCGTCTAACGCCTCGCGCGGTGCGAGCGCGTCGGGATCGACTTTATCCAGCGCTTCTTCAAACCCGCTCTGTTTCGGCTGCGACTGCGGGCGCGCGGCTGAAAAGAGCGGCAGATCGTCGGCAAGTTTCTGCGCCGGGGAGCCGCGATTGACGGCCTCAAGTTCGGCAAGCACGATGCGGGCGCGCTCGATCACCGCGGCCGGCAGCCCTGCGAGCTTCGCGACTTGAATTCCGTAGGAGCGGTCGGCGACGCCGGGCGCGACTTCGTGGAGAAAAACGACGTCTCCCTCCCACTCCTTCACGCGGACGGTCGCATTCACGATCCGGTTCAGTTTCGCGCCGAGTGCGGTGAGCTCGTGAAAGTGCGTGGCGAACAGCGCGCGGGATTTATTGGCCGCATGCAGATGCTCTAACGTCGCCCAGGCAATCGAAAGGCCGTCGAAGGTGGCGGTGCCGCGGCCGATCTCATCCAAGATCACGAGCGATCGCTCCGTCGCCTGATTGAGGATCGCAGCGGTCTCGACCATCTCGACCATGAAGGTGGAGCGGCCGCGCGCGAGATCGTCGGCGGCGCCGACGCGCGAGAACAGGCGGTCGACGACGCCGATCTCGGCATGTTTCGCGGGAACGAAAGAACCGATCTGCGCGAGAATCGCGATCAAGGCGTTCTGGCGGAGAAACGTCGATTTACCGGCCATGTTCGGTCCGGTGACGAGCCAGATCGAGCCTGCGTTCTCTTCCTCGGGCGCGGAGAGATCGCAATCATTCGCGACGAACGGCCCGCCGTCGCGCTTGAGTGCGGCTTCCACGACCGGATGACGGCCGCCTTCGATGTAAAAATAAAGCGAGTCGTCGACGATCGGCCGTACCCAGTTTTCTGCAATGGCGAGTTCAGCGAGCGAGGCAGCGACATCGATGCGGGCGAGCGCGTCCGCAACCGCTTCCAGCGCGTTCGCCTGCGCGAGAACTTCTTTCGTGAGACGGTCGAAAATCGCAAACTCCAGCGCAAGCGCGCGATCCGACGCGCCAACGATTTTCGATTCGAGTTCGCCTAGTTCCACAGAGGTGAAGCGCATCACGCCCGCGAGCGTCTGGCGATGCATGAAGGTCGCCTTCGCTTCCGGCGTCATGAGTTTCTCGCCCTGCTGCGCCGAGACCTCGATGAAATAGCCGAGCAGGTTGTTGTGCTTGATCTTGAGCGCTTTCAGGCCCGTCTCGTCGGCGTAACGCGCTTGCAGCCCCGCGATCACTTTTCGCGAATCGTCGCGTAATTCGTTCGCGCCATCGAGATCGCGATTGTAGCCCGCGCGCACGAAACCGCCGTCGCGGGTGAAAAGCGGCAGCTGCTCGGCGAGCGCGCGTGCAAGCTCCGCCTGCAGGTTCGAGTCCGATGCCTTGAGGATTTTTACGGCAGCCACAAGTTCTGGCGGCAAATTATCCGCGCGCTCAAACTTGCCCGCGAGCGCGGAGGCGGCCTGAAGGCTGTCGCGGATCGCCGCGAGATCGCGCGGGCCGCCGCGTGCGAGCGAAAGGCGCGCGAGAGCGCGAGCGAGATCCGGCGCACCGGCAAGCAGCGCGCGAATATCCGCGCGCAGCGCCGAGTCGCCCGCAAAAAAATCGGCGAGATCGAGCCGGAGATTGATCGCTTCCGGATCGACCAAAGGACTCGCCAGCCGCCGCGCCAAAAGCCGTGCGCCACCCGTGGTCTTGGTGCGATCGATCACGGAAAGCAGGCTTCCTTCAAAATTGCCGGAAAGCGTGCGGATCAATTCCAGATTCGAGCGCGTCGCGGCGTCAATCATCAGGACGGAATTGGCCGCCTCGCGCGACGGCCCCGATAAATTCGGCTTCTTGCCGAATTGCGTGCGCTCGACATAGGTCACGACGGCGGCGGCGGCCGACAATTCAAGCCGCGAAAACGAACCGAAGGATTCCACCGTCGCTACGCCAAAATAAACAGCCAAACGCCGCTCCGCCGTCGTACCGTCGAATAAATCCTTCGTCACCGGCGTGACGCTGGTGAGCCCGCGCCAGAACGCCCGCAGTCCCGTATCGTCATGCACGGCATCGGTGACGATAATCTCGCCCGGATCGAGCCGCGCGATTTCGGCGGCGAGGCGAATGCCGTCCGTCTCCATCACGCGGAATTCGCCGGTCGAGATATCAAGCCACGCCAGCGCGTAAAGCGGCTCCGCGTCGCTTGAAGGCCGCCCGCGCGCGACCGACAAGAGCCAGTTGTTGCGCTTCGCCTCCAAGAGCGAATCCTCGGTGAGCGTGCCGGGCGTCACCAGCCGCACCACGTCGCGCTTCACCACGGATTTACCGCCGCGCTTTTTTGCTTCCGCCGGATCTTCCACCTGCTCGCAGACGGCGACTCGGTGGCCGAGCGCGATCAGGCGGTGGAGATAGTCGTCGGATTTTTCGACCGGCACGCCGCACATCGGGATGTCGCGGCCGAGATGCTTGCCGCGCTTCGTCAGCACGATGCCGAGCGCCCGCGACGCGACTTCCGCGTCATCGAAGAAGAGCTCGTAAAAATCGCCCATCCGGTAAAAGAGAAGAGAATTCGGATTGGCGGCCTTGATCTCGATATATTGCTCCATCATCGGGGTCACGCGGGCGTTTTCCGCGCCCGCCGCGCCCGTTTCTTCTTCCCGCGCCTTTTCCCCGTGCATCGAGAAACGCTAGCAGAAGCCGCCCATTCTTTCATCGCACGGCGAGGTATTCCTGTGGGCTGCGGGGGAGTATAAGGACGCCCCGCTGCATTTCACGATTTGTCTTGTGGATCGAGTACAGGAACCGATGATGAAAGCCGACTCCCCGAAGAAAAAACGCGCGCCCCGCCCGACTTTTACCGATCAGGAAGCGCTGCAATTTCACGCCGTAGGACGGCCGGGCAAGCTGGAGGTCATCGCCACGAAGCCGATGGCGACGCAGCGCGATCTTTCGCTCGCCTATTCGCCTGGGGTTGCGGTGCCGGTGCTGGCGATCGCCGAAGATCCGAGCCGCGCCTATGACTACACGGTGAAGGGCAATCTCGTCGGGGTGATCACGAACGGCACGGCGATTCTCGGCCTCGGCAATCGCGGCGCGCTCGCGGCGAAGCCCGTGATGGAAGGCAAGGCGGTTTTGTTCAAACGCTTCGCCGACATCGACGGCTTCGATCTCGAAGTGAATACGGAAGACCCCGATCAGTTCATCAACTGCGTGCGCTATCTCGGCCAGACTTTCGGCGGCATCAACCTCGAAGACATCAAGGCGCCGGAGTGTTTCATCATCGAGCAGCGCCTGCGCGAACTGCTCGACATCCCCGTTTTCCATGACGACCAGCACGGCACCGCGATCATCGCGGCGGCGGGCGTCATCAATGCGCTGAAGCTCACGAACCGCGACATCAAGACGACGAAGCTCGTCGTCAACGGCGCGGGCGCTTCCGGCATCGCCTGCGTCGAATTGTTGAAGGCGCTCGGCCTGCAGCCGAACAACGTCATTCTCTGCGACACCAAGGGCGTCGTTTACAAAGGCCGCACCGAAGGCATGAACCAGTGGAAGTCGGCGCATGCCGCCGAAACCAAGGCGCGCACGCTCGCCGATGCCGTAAAAGGCGCGGACATTCTCTTCGGGCTTTCGCAGAAGGGCGCGTTCACCGGCGATATGATCAAGTCGATGGCGCCGAACCCGATCATCTTCGCGATGGCCAATCCCGACCCCGAAATCACCGTCGAGGAAGTCGCCGAGATCCGCGACGACGCGATCATGGCGACGGGCCGCTCGGACTATCCAAACCAGATCAATAACGTCCTCGGCTTTCCCTATATTTTTCGCGGCGCACTCGACGTGCGCGCAAGCACCATCAACATGGAAATGAAAATCGCGGCGGCGCAGGCGCTCGCGGAGCTTGCGCGCGAGGACGTGCCGGACGAAGTCGCCGCCGCCTATGGCGCGCGGCCGAAATACGGCTCGGATTACATTATCCCTGTGCCGTTCGATCCGCGGCTCATATTCGCGGTGCCGCCGGCGGTCGCGAAAGCCGCGATGGATTCCGGGGTTGCGCGGAAACCCATCGTCGACATGAACGCTTACGTCGAGCAGCTTCGCACCCGGCGCGATCCGGTCGCGGGCGTCCTTTCGCGGGTGTTCGAGCGGCTGAAACGGCAGCCGAAGCGCGTCGTCTTCGCCGAGGGCGAGGAAGAGCAGGTCATCCGCGCGGCGGCGAGCTTCGCGCAGCAGGGACTCGGCATTCCGATTCTCGTCGGCCGCGAGGATCGCGTGAAACAGGCGGCGGCCAATGCCGGCGTCGATCTGCACGCGGGCATCGAGATTCACAACGCAGCGCTTTCGAAGCGCAACGTCGATTACGCCAACTATCTCTACGAGCGGCTGCAGCGGAAAGGTTTTCTCTATCGCGACGTGCAGCGGCTCGTGAACAACGACCGCAACCATTTCGCCGCCTGCATGGTGGCGCTAGGGGATGCGGACTCGATGGTTTCGGGCGTCACCCGCAACTATTCGGTGGTGCTCGAGGACGTGCGCCGCGTGATCGATCCGAAGCCGGGCCATCGTGTGATGGGCATTTCCTTGGTGCTCGCGCGCGGCAAGACCGTGCTCGTCGCCGACACTGCCGTGACCGAAATGCCCGACGCGCATGACCTTGTCGAGATCGCGGTCGAAGCGGCCGGCGTCGCGCGCCGCCTCGGCTTCGAGCCGCGCGTCGCGATGCTCGCGTTTTCGACCTTCGGCAATCCGACCGGGGAGCGTTCCAACCGCGTGAAGGAAGCGGTGCGCATCCTGCACGAGCGCGGCGTCGATTTCGAAGTCGACGGCGAGATGGGCGCGGACGTGGCGCTCAACCGCGAGCTTGGCACGTCGTTTCCGTTCAACCGGCTCACCGACGCCGCGAATGTCCTGATCATGCCGGCGTTCCACTCGGCGTCGATCTCGACCAAGATGCTGCAGGAATTGGGCGGCGCGACCGTGATCGGCCCGTTGCTCGTGGGCTTGGATCGCTCGGTGCAGATCGTGCCGCTCTCGGCAAAGGACACCGACCTCGTCAATATGGCGGCGGTGGCGGCGTTTAATATCAGCGGGTGATCTGATTGCTGTCATCCCGGAAGCCGCGAAGCGGCTG
>Ga0068853_100000984_pt1 | contig 20036 bp, 19 predicted proteins | sample KBSCornC32_FD_65655 | JGI IMG/M metagenome (GOLD analysis project Ga0068853, IMG submission 65655) | Corn rhizosphere microbial communities from Kellogg Biological Station, Michigan, USA - KBS Corn C3-2 | ecosystem: Host-associated > Plants > Roots > Rhizosphere > Soil ...
CCAGCGACAGGTTTCGCTTTTCCATCGCCTTCTTCACGCCGGCCAGGCCGGAGAGACCGAACGCGTCGTCCTGATACAGGATGGCGATCCTGGTGACACCGAGATCATTGGTCAGGTGCTCGACCCAGGCTTCGGTCTCCTGAAAGTAGGAGGCACGAATATTGACCACGTAGCGGTTGAACGGATTGCGAAGAAATTCCGCACCCGTGAAAGGCCCGATGAAGGGCACTTTGGCTGCCGTCGCGATCGGCTGGCCGGCCCTGGATGTCGGCGTTCCCACTGCGCCGACCAGCGCGAAAACCTTGTCTTCCTTGATTGCCTTGTTCGTGGCTTCGATGGTCTTTTCGGGCTCGTAGCTGTCGTCAATCGACTTGAGCTCAAACTTGCGGCCATTGATGCCGCCGGCCCGGTTGGCTTCCTCGAATGCTGCAAGGATACCCTCGCGCATTCCCTGGCCCAACGCTTGCGCCGGGCCGTTAAGCGCCGCGACTTGTCCGAAGAGAATGCTGTCTTTGGATACGCCGTCTTCCGCGCGGCCGTACGTATTCAGACAACATACGAACGCTGCTCCAAGTAGGCAGAGCCAGCTACGATTGATCCGCACGGAAAGTTCCCACCAGCGGTTGCGCCGGTAGGATGGTGCGCCCACATGGTTTACGAATGATTAAGCGGAGCCGGATTGCGGCTATTCCGGCTCTCAGGCGGCCTGACGTTGCCTGACGACAAGCACGCTTAGATACGACAAGCCCTGGGCGATTTCGCGCTGCTTGGCATCGCGCGCCATGCGTTCGTAGTCGGCGGCGACCTTCAACATCTGAGCGCGCGCATTTTGCAAGCGCAGACGGTCCGCGACGGTGCGGCACTCAAGTGCCCGCTCCCGACATCTTCGGCTCTCGGGTATGGCAATCGATAACGTCACGGCATTTCACCTACGACACCTGAGAAACCCGCTGCGCCTTCGCAGGTTCCGTGCAGGCGAAAGAATGGCACCACCGGAGCAGCAGGTGAGTGGTCAGTCGTCGGGCGGGGCCGAGTGCCTGATATCGTTTTTATCGGCGAGTTCTCGGAATGTTTCAGCCATGTCCAGGAGCCGCGCCTTGTCGCCGGGGTCAGCGACCTGTTGCGCCAACCTCACGCATACCGCGGCATATCGACGGTAATCGACGGCGGAAAAAAACGGCAACCAAGCCTCCCCGACACGCAGAGGTAAAAGTCACGTCCGGGTCCAATTGTTCCCCGCAATTTCCCATCACAAAATTGTTGAAGAACAAAGTTCCAAAAACCGGCGTTGCCCTTCGCGGGGACTGAGGAGGCCAGGTTGCGGGAGTCGGAAAAATTCAGGAAATACGCGGCGGATTGTGTCCGCATCGCGAGCCAAATGAGCGGCAAGGATCGGCAGGCTCTGCTGGAAATTGCCGACGCCTGGGAGACGCGCGCACAGGATGCGGAAAAAAAGGAAAAGGGCCTCCGCAGCTGAACAATTTGTACCCCGCGTTGTCGCCAGCGGCAGCCGAATTGCTATTCCGCCGTGTCTCACATCGATGCGTGCCCGCGAGGTCTGACGCGGGCCGCTTTGGGCTCATGCCCGTCGGCCGTCTGCAGGCGGTCCACGAGTTGTTGCAGTGCATGCGCGAGCCTTGCGGTCTGATCGGGCGGGCTGATTGGCATAGGCGGCGCGGGCGGTTTCGCAACGCGCGGCCGCGGCATCAGGCCAACGCGCGGTGTTGGCGCATTCAGGGCGACTACACGCGCCCGTAGTGGCGGCCGGAATTTGACGGCCTTGCTCCTGCGGCGGCGCTCGACAAAGTGCAGGGCAGGGCCAGCAATCGCAAGTGCCGCGAACATGATCATCAGCAGGGCAAAAGTGTGATCGATGGGGGCATTTGCAGGGATCGGCGGCTCGGGGCGCGCTTGCGCAGGTTGACGACGCTGTTGCTCTCTTGTGCGTTGTGCCGACGTTGCGTTGCTGTCCGCGCTCGTGGCAGGACGGTTCGGGACAGCGGCGGGAGGATCGATCACTCTCTCGGGCACTGCACTGCCTGTCGCGGCCGCTGCGGCGCCGTCAGATCGCGTCTGCGCCGCCGGTTTTTGCTGCGTCACAGGTTGAACAAGAGGAATCGGCTCCGGCAATCGCTGCACATTGAGCCATGGGATGGGGGCCGCCGCAGGAGCCGTATTTTCCTTAAGCGGCGTTTCTGCCGCGGGTGCGGTCTGCCGTGTCGGCGCCGGTATCGCCTGTGCCATTGCGTTGGACGAATTCGGCTCCGTTTGCCGTGACGTTTTCTGGACGCGCTCGCTCTCTGCTCGCAAGTACCAGCATTGGCGGCCGTTGTTCGCGTGGTCGATGCGGTAGTACCAGCGCTGGCCTTGCGGCGTTGGCCCGTTTGGCTTTTCCAAACAGTCGTCGGCGGCACTGCGCGTGGACGAACCGGTGATCAAGACGAGCGCAAAAAAACTCGATGCCAGAACCGTCCTGGTTCCTCGCATGCGTCTCCCTCCTCACTTTGTACAAAGAAACGCAAATGGGATTCAAAACGAAAGAGGCTTATTGGAATTCGCGATTGGGGCCGCAATGCGTTGCAAATTCGGCGATGCACTTTCCACGTCCGTCAATCGCTTGTCGGTGGTAGCGTGAGGCGCTGGCACGAGCGCCGGTATCTTCTCACCGCGATGTGCGGTCGAACTGCCGCAGTTGGCGCGCGCCTTATTGCGCGCGGCCGACATATTCCACTTTGACCTTGCTCAAACCATCGTCGTAGAAGCCGAGCGCCTTCGCAGTTTTCGCCGACACGTCGATGACGCGGCCGCCGACAAAGGGTCCGCGATCGTTGACGCGCACGACGACCGAGCGGTGATTTTCGAGATTGGTGACCCGAACATTGCTCGGCAGCGGCAGCGATGGATGCGCTGCCGAAAAGGAATTCATGTCGAATGTCTCGCCATTGGCGGTTCGCCGTCCGTGGAAGTCTCCGCCGTACCAGGACGCCACGCCGACGGCGGTATAGTTGGCCGTCTTTTCCGCGATCACCTTTTCCACGGCATGTTCGCGCGCGACTTTCACGGTGCGCTTGCGGACAATGCTCTCGGTCTTCGGCGCGATCTCACCGGTTGCGGTGACCAGCGGCGATATAGCTGCGTGCTTGCGACTAGCGCGGCTTGCGACATTGTCATCGGCCGTGCAGTTCGCAAGCATGAGAGAAGCGGCGCCCAATACGAGCAGGCGCGAGATCTGGTTGCCGTCGGGATTGGCCCGTAGTTCCATGAGACGCCCCCATGCGAAACGGTCGCAGAGCCGCCCCCGATCCCCGACGATGAAGCTAGCGCTCCCTATTGCCTGCCGGCGGTGCGCGGGTAGAGATCAGCCGGGATTCACCATTTTGTCGCGAGGTGAGGCTTTTTTGCATCACTCGCCAACGGTTTTGAATCAATTTGCGCTACCAGCCGATGACCAGGCACCAGTAATGTCCGGATGACGCCAATCCGTACTTACGAACGTCGGGCAGCAACATGTTTTCGCGGTGCCCCGACGACCCGGCCCACAAGGCGATGGCGCAGCTTTCGCTGGCGCATCCCGCTGCCACATTTTCAGCGCGCGCACCGGCTCTGCCGCGCTCGGTATAAAATCCGGAATGATCGATTGTCCGACGCATCGCCATGCTTTGGGCATGACGATGCGCCATCGCTTGCAATGTGCCGCTGCGCTGCAGCGCCGGCAGTCCGTGCGAATGGCGGAATGAGTTGAGCGTCGCCGAAAGAGCCGGCGAGCAGCAGCAAGCAAGTGCGGCGAGCGTCACCAGAATGCGCAACATGTGCCAATGCCCGCCGCCGGGATTTATTTTGCTGCGACGATTTTCTGCCGCTGCTCTCCGAGCTTTGCGATTCCGAGCGTGACCACATCGCCCGGCTTCAGGAAAACCGGAGTAGGCTTCATGCCGAGCGCGACGCCAGGCGGCGTGCCGGTGATAATAATGTCGCCCGGTTCCATCACGAAGAACTGCGAGCAGTACCAGACAAGGTGCTCGCAGCCGAAGATCATCGTACGCGTGTTGCCGCGCTGACGGCGCTCGCCGTTCACGTCGAGCCACATGTCCAGGTTCTGCGGATCCTTGATTTCATCCCTGGTGACGAACCACGGTCCGATCGGGCCGAAGGTCTCGCAGCCTTTGCCCTTATCCCATTGGCCACCCGAACGCTCGATCTGGAATACGCGCTCCGACACGTCGTTCGAAAGGAAATAGCCGGCGATCGCATCTTTCGCCTTGTCCTTGGCGAGATAGCGCGCGCGCTTGCCGATGACAATGCCGAGCTCAACCTCGTAGTCGAGCTTGCCGGACTCGCGCGGGGTGATCGTGTCGTCGTTCGGTCCGCTGATGCAGCTCGTCACCTTGTTGAAGATGATCGGCTCTTTCGGGATCGGCATACCGGCTTCCGCCGCGTGGTCGGAATAGTTAAGGCCGATGGCGATGAAGTTTTTCACGTTGCCGATGCAGGGGCCGAGCCGCGGTTTGCCGGAGACAGGCTTCATCCGCTTCAGATTGGCCTTTTTGATTTTGGCAAGGCCGCCGGAGGCAAGCATCGCGCCGTCGATGTCCTTCACGAGCCGCGAGAGGTCGCGAATTTTTCCGTCGTCACCGATGATGCCGGGCTTTTCGCGGCCGGGCGCGCCATAGCGGACGAGCTTCATTTTCAGATGTCTCCTTTGGGGCGTTTGTTTTTGAGTTTTGACAGGCAGGTCGGCGCCATCATGCATGGTGGCATGTCGGGGGCAACCCTCCTTTGCAGCCCACGCATGCACCCGAACGAGGGGAAATCTACGTGGGATCAGAGGCTTTCGGGCAGGTTCGCCGTGGTTAGCGGTTTCTGAAAGCTTTACCGGTCTTTTGATGACCCTTTTCATTGTCCGATAAAGAGCCGGGCCTAGCGTGCGACAGGCCGTTTCCGTCGGACGACAAGGCCATGGCGAGGCCGCGCAAGGAATGCGGATGCCACCGGCGACGGAGGCAGCAATGGAAGACAGACGCAAAGCTAAACGCGGGCGCACGCTCAAGGCTGGCAGCATCAACTTTAACCGGGCCAGCGGTATCGATTGCCGGGTGCGCAACATGTCACCGGTCGGCGCCTGTCTCGAGGTCAGCAGCCAGGTCGGTATTCCGAACGATTTCGTTCTCGTGGTCGGCTACGACAAGTTCAAGCAGCCGTGCCACGTGGTCTGGCGTTCGGATACGCGCCTGGGTGTGGAATTTCGCGCCGACTAGTGCGCCGAAAGTCACGGTAGACCGCGACCAAGCCGTCGCCACCGCGTGGTTTCGGCACGGCCTGAGCCGGCCCGTCAACTCGTTGATAGGCAACCAATTCCCTAGTTTTCCGCAGCGCGGCAAGCCGCTGTGTCATCGCCGCAACAGCCGCAGTCTTTTTGCACAAGTTCGTGCTCTTCCTGCGTTTTTTAAGGCGGCGACTATTGTCCGTCGTACAACCTCAGATCACGATAGTTGTTGCGGGGATAGACACGAGTCGGGCGGGGGCCAATCAATGTCACGTCTCGGATGGATGGGCACACTTCGGGCGGGGACTGCGCTCGGAATTCTGATCATCGCCACCGCACAGGCAAATGCCGGTGCTCTGGCCATTCGCGAGCAGAGTCCTTACGGGCAGGGCACGTCATATGCCGGCGTTGCAGCCGGCGGCGCAGTGTCATCGATGTTCTGGAATCCGGCTGTGATGACGCAGTTCCCGGGCATTATCGCTGAAACGGCCGTGTCCGGGGTAATTTCTTACGCCAGTCATACGCCTCACCCGGGAGCAAACCCGACGTTTCCAGCCCCGCCGTTCGATCTAGGTGCAGCACCATTTAGTTATCCTGGTGACTCCAATAGCCTCAACCCAGCATTTGTCCCGGCGGCTTATTATTCTTACCAACTCAACCCAAACCTCTGGCTCGGGCTGTCGATCAATTCCCCGTTCGGACTTTCCGTCAACTTTCGTGACCGATGGGCAGGCCGCGATTACGGTGCGGGCCCCGGCAACCTGAAAACCTATAACGCCGCGCCTAGTATTGCTTATCGTATCAATGACTGGATCAGCGTCGGCGCGGGCATTCAGCTTCAGTACGCAAGCTTGGTCTTCCAGGAGGGCGTGGGCCCCGCTCCGCCACTTGGTGGCAATGCAGTACTCAAAGGGAGTGGTTGGGGCTTCGGAGTCACTGCCGGTGTCACACTCACGCCGACACCGACAACACTGATCGGGATTGGCTGGCGCTCGGGCATCAATCAGGATTTTAACGGCATATTATATGTGAATCCCATTCCCGCGGCAGGCATCACGACGCCGGGCACAGTGGGTACCACGATCAGGGCCCCCGACATTGTGTCTCTGGGAATTCGCCAGCGCCTCGACGCTCTTTGGACAGTGATGGGAACAGTCGAATGGTCGCACTGGAGCCGTACTGGCACTTCTCAGTGGACCCAGCCGGGTGGTGGCGTCGCAACCATTGCTTCTACTCCGGTGCAATTCCCCTTCCAGTACGACGATGGCTGGTTCTTTTCTGTCGGTGCTGAATATCGATGGAGTGATCAGGTGCAATTGCGTGCAGGAGTTGGCTACGAACTCTCGCCGATCAACGATCGCGTGCGCACGCCAGTTATACCCGACAATGATAGATTCTGGGCATCGGCGGGCCTGACTTATCAGCTCGGTCGGGGCATCCACTTTGATCTTGCGTACACTCACATCTGGGTTAAGGACGCGCCCATTAGCATTTCAGCTGCTTCAGGCAATCCATGGTTCAACGGTGTCGTGAACTACAATGGCACCGTGAACGGGCATGCGGACATTGTGTCGGGCGCGCTTGTGGTTCCGTTCGCGGCGCTCCAGCCGGCCCCGCCAAAGCAGCTGGTCACGAAATAACTCATCATTACGGGGTTGGGGTGCAGGGCCGGCATTGCTGCCGGCCTTCGCATTTCAGAAGGCGCCGTTGAAGGTGCCGCCGTCGATCAGAAGGTTCTGACCCGTGATGTAGCCGGCTTGCGCCGAGCACAAAAATGCGCAGGCCGCGCCGAACTCGTCAGGATTGCCGAAGCGCTTGGCGGGGATGCCAGCCATACGGGCAGCCGCGACTTCTGCCTCGCTTTTGTTTTGCTGCTCGGCGGTCTTGTTCAACGTGCTACGCAGACGGTCGGTATCGAAGGCGCCGGGCAGGATATTGTTGATGGTGACGTTCTTGTCCGCGACTTTGCGCGCGACACCGGCGAGAAAGGCCGTGAGTCCGGCGCGGGCCCCCGACGATAAATCGAGGCCAGCGAGCGGCATCTTCACCGAGCCCGACGTAATGTTGACGATGCGGCCGAATTTGCGCTGACACATCGGATCGATCACTTTCTGGATAAGCTCGACGGCCGCCACCATGTTGGCGATGACCCCGTCAAGCATCTGCTGACGAGTCAGCTCGCGGAAATCGCGCATCGGCGGGCCGGCATTGTTATTGACCAGTATGTCCGGTTGGGGGCAGGCGGCGAGCAGTGCTTTCTGCCCATCGGCTGTCGCAACATCGGCGACGACCGGAATGACCTTGGCCCCTGCAATTCCCAAGAGCTCAGCCGCGGCGGCCTCGAGCTTCTTGGCATCGCGGCCGTTGATCACCACCTCGCAGCCGGCTTCGGCCAGTGCGCGCGCACAGGCCTTTCCAAGGCCGCGGCTCGATGCGCAGACGATGGCCTTGCGGCCGGCGATTCCGAGATTCATGGGATCCTCATGACCGTGACGATGTCGACGACTGTTAGAAGGCGTAGTTGCGACGCGGTCAAGGGTCGGCGGCGTGTCGTCTGACTGTCGTACGGGCTTGTTACCCCTGCGCTGAAGCACGGAAGCGCAGAGCTGATCGAGCGGCGCAAGCTGAGGCCGTTTGGCGTCTACACGCTGGTGCGATCCAAGTGTGCCGAGGCGCAATGCGCGGCAGCGTAAAGATGTCCGCAAGGTAAACGGCGCCGTCACAATACTGAAACGCGGGACTGGTACCTGTCGAGCATGATCAATGCGCTGGAGAACGTCGTACTGTGACGGAGAACGCCACGCGGCGATTTCGCGCACTGTTCATCTCCGACGTCCACCTCGGAACACGTGGCTGCCAGGCCGACAAACTTCTCGACTTCCTCCGCCATCACGAGGCCGAAACGATCTATCTCGTCGGTGACATCGTCGATGGCTGGGCGCTGCGATCGTCCTGGTATTGGCCCCAGACCCACAACGACGTGGTGCAGAAGCTGTTGCGGCAGGCACGCAAGGGCGCGCGAGTGGTTTACATCCCCGGCAACCACGACGAATTCCTGCGTGGCTATTACGGCACGCATTTCGGCGGCATCGAGGTCGTCGAGAACACGATTCACGAAGGCGCCGACGGACGCCGCTACCTGGTGGTCCACGGAGATATTTTCGACCTGGTGGTGACGCAGGCGCGCTGGCTCGCGTTGCTGGGCGACAAGGCTTATGAACTCGCCCTGACGGCCAACCGCATTTTCAACGCATGCCGTCGCATCTTGGGCGCGCCTTACTGGTCGCTCTCCAAATGGGCGAAGCTGAAGGTGAAGAACGCGGTGAACTATATCGGCGCGTTCGAGAAGGCGCTGGCGACCGAGGCCAGACACCATCGGGCCGAGGGTGTCATCTGCGGCCACATCCACACTGCAGCCATGCACGACGACTACGGTCTTCGCTACGTCAATTGCGGTGACTGGGTCGAAAGTTGCACGGCCGTCGCCGAGCGTCATGACGGCCGGTTTGAAGTCATTACCTGGACTCACGGCAGTCATGCCACGGCCGAAACACCGGCGTCGTCGCCGAGGGCGGAAGCCGCTTGAAGGTTCTTGTCGCCACCGACGCCTGGCATCCGCAGGTTAACGGCGTCGTCCACACGCTCGGGCATGTGGCCCGCGAGGCGCGGGCACTCGGCGCCGAACTGGAATTCCTCAGTCCCGACCAGTTCTGGGCTCTGCCCATGCCGAGTTATCCGGAGATCCGGCTGGCGCTGGTCGGTCCGCGCGACGTCGAACGGCGGCTCGATGCGATACGTCCCGATGCGGTTCACATAGCAACCGAAGGTCCGATCGGGCATGCCATGCGGCGTTTCTGCCTGCGTCGCGGCTTATCTTTCACCTCCAGCTTTCATACGCGTTTCCCTGACTATCTTGCCGGAAGGCTGCCGGTGCCGGAGCGATGGACGAGCGAGCTGACCTGGGGCTGGCTTCGCCGTTTTCATGCACCCGGCGCAACGGTGATGGCGGCGACACCCACACTGGGATGTGAGCTCGCAACACGCGGCTTCAACAATGTTTGTCTTTGGCCGCGCGGCGTCGATGCGGACCTGTTCCGCCCGCGCGCGGGCGTCGATCTCAAGCTGCCGCGACCGATCTTTTTGACCGTGGGCCGGCTGGCGGTGGAAAAGAACCTTGAGGCGTTTCTCGCGCTCGACCTGCCGGGCACCAAAGTCGTGGTCGGTGACGGCCCGTCGCGCGCTGCGCTGGAACGGAAATTTCCAAAGGCGATCTTCGTCGGGGCGCGGCGCGGCGAGGCGCTGGCCAACATCTACTCCGCCGCTGACGTCTTTGTTTTTCCGAGCCGCACCGACACGTTCGGTCTCGTGTTGCTGGAAGCTCTGGCCAGCGGTCTGCCGGTGGCCGCGTTTCCGGCGGCGGCCCCGCGCGACGTGGCGGGAGGTGCGCCGGTCGGATGCCTCGACGAAGACCTGCGCCGTGCGTGCCTTGAGGCGCTGGACCTCAAGCGGCAAGACTGCCGGGACTTTGCGCTCGGCATGACCTGGGCTGAAAGTGCGCGGATATTTCTGGAGCATGTCGATGCCGCGCGTGTGGGAAAGCGGCAGGCCGCATAGCCAGATCTGCCGGTGGCTCTCGCCATTTTATTGCGCTAGCCTTTCGCCATGGGCGCCGTCGACAATACGATCTTACCCACCGCTGCAGACATTGAAGCGGCGGCGAAGCGCCTTGCCGGCGTCGCGGTTCGCACTCCGCTGATCAATGCGCCGGTGCTGGACGAAGCGATCGGCGCGCGGGTTTTCCTGAAGGCCGAGACACTCCAGCGCACCGGATCGTTCAAGTTTCGTGGCGCCTACAACAAGATTTCATCGATCCCGAAAGATCGGCGGGCCGCGGGCGTTGTTGCCTATTCGAGCGGAAATCACGCACAGGGTGTGGCCGCTGCGGCGCGTCTGCTCGGCATGCGCGCCACCATCGTGATGCCGGCCGATGCGCCCAAGCCCAAGCGCGAGCGCACGCTGGCGCTTGGCGCCGAAGTCGTGCTCTACGACCGCAACACCGAGGACCGTGCTGCAATCGCGAAGAAAATCGTCGCCGAGCGCGGCGCGACGCTGGTGCCGCCCTATGACGACCCGCTGATCATCGCGGGCCAGGGGACGATCGGTGCCGAGATCGTCGAGGATCTCGTCCGCCTTTCTCTCAAGCCCGAAATCGTGGTCGTCGGCGCCTCCGGTGGCGGGCTTGCTGCGGGTATTTCGCTCGGCGTGAAGTCAAAGGTTCCGTCTGCGAAATTCTACGCGGTCGAGCCGGAAGGGTTCGATGACACGTTGCGGTCGTTCGCGAGCGGCAAGCGCGAGGCGAATGCCCGCATGAGCGGGTCGATCTGCGATGCGCTGTTGAGCAACACGCCTGGAGAACTGACATTTCCCATCACTCGCGAGCTGATCGGGCAAGGCACGACTGTGAACGACGACGAGGTGGGCAATGCCGTGCGTTACGCGTTCCACGAGCTCAAGCTGGTCGTCGAACCGGGTGGCGTCATCGGCCTTGCGGCGCTGCTCGCCGGCAAGGTCGCGGTCAAAGGAAAAGTCGTAATCGCGATCCTGTCGGGTGCGAATGTCGATCCGGAACTGTTTGGGCGGTTGATCGCCAAATAGTGCGCCTGCTCACGTGAACAATGCGAGCCGCTCCTCTTCGCTGAGCATCTTGATCGCGGCCAGCGGATCCGTCGGCATCGGGGTCTTCAACGGAACCGGTGCGACGGCCGTGGCCCGAGCCGCCTTCGGATCATTCACCGGCACTGCAGGTTGAGGCTCGACGAAGGCAACTTCCGCTATGGCCGTTTCTGTCCGAACCAGCGCGATCGGCGGCGGCTGCGCGACAGCCGGCGAGGGGATCGGCAGTTCGGGCTGATCAGACGGCGGCACCACAGCGAGGCGTGCGCGCGCCTCTTCTGCAGGCTCTTCCGGCGGTGACGGCGGCAACGGCTCGTGCGTCGCGGGGCTGCTCATGGCGGGTGCCATGATCTCGACGAGTCTGTGCTCGACCATGGCGATCAGATCGGCGAGCTTTGCCGTCCTGATCGCCATCACACTTACCTCGATTTCATTCTGCGCCGAGTTGATGTCGTCGAGCAGCGCCCGCAATTTCTGCTTGACCAGCACCTCGGCGGGCGCTGCCGGATCGGCGACGAGGGAAATCTGAAGCCGCTCGATCGCGCTCAGCAATGGCCGCGTGTCAGCATTGCGGTTGCGCCGGGCATATTCGGCGAGAAATGCACGGCCGCGTGCGCTCTCCGATAGCGCCGTGCAAAAAGCGTGATAGTCAGCCTCGTCCGGCGCACCCGGCTGCAGCTGTTGCGCCCGCACGGTGGTCTCGGTCGGCATGTGCAATCCTTGCGCAGCCGTTTATCAATCATGCGGCATGATTCGGCCAGCGCTGCTGCGTCGCCGGGCAGTTGCCGCGTTGGAAAAGATCAGCTTGGGCAATGTTTTAGTTGGATTGGGGCGACGCAATGCGGACTGAAGAGACCTCCGGCCTGGTCCCGCGCTTGGCGATTTTCTACGCAGCCTTGTTCGCCTTGCCCGGCATTCAGATGCCGTTTTTTCCGGTCTGGCTCGAAGCCAAGGGCGTCGACGTCGGAATGATCGGCATCGTGCTGGCGGCGCCAATTGTGGCGCGGCTTTTGGCGGTTCCCGTCATCATGCGTGATGCCGACCGGCGCGATGCCGTCCGCGCCGCCTTGATCGTCTGTGGTTTTGCGGCGGCGGCTGGCTACATCCTGGTCGGGTTATCGGCGAGTGCGGTCCTCATTCTCGTTGCCTATGCGCTCACATCACTAGCAACCACGCCGCAGATGCCACTCGCGGAAACCTATGCGCTCAAGGAACTCAGCGCGCGCAAACGTGCTTATGGGCCGGTGCGGCTCTGGGGCTCGTTCGCATTCATCGCCGGCAACTTCGTTGCCGGGTTTGCTGCGGACGTCATTGCCGCCCACGATCTCATCTGGCTCATCGTTGCGGCGAGCGTTCTGATCGCGCTCGCGGCGCTCGGTTTGCCCGCGATGACACCGCGCGCGGTTGCGCCGAGTGCACCGGCTGCCGCCCGGCAGACCCTGTTGCGGGACCGCCTGTTCATTGCCGTCGTCGCGGCTGCGAGCCTCATCCAGGCGAGCCACGCGCTGTATTATGGCTTCTCCGCGGTGCAATGGACCGCTGCTGGTTTCGACGGAACCGTCATCGCCGCGCTTTGGGCGCTCGGCGTTGCCGCCGAGATCGTGCTGTTCGCGGCGCAATCCAGGTTGCCGCCGTTTTTCGAGCCAACCGTGCTGCTGCTGACCGGTGCCTGCGGCGGCGTGCTGCGCTGGATCGGAATGGCCTTCGATCCGCCGGCTTTCATGCTGGCCGCGCTGCAATTGCTGCACGCCCTGTCGTTCGGCGCGACCCATCTCGGCGCACTGATGTTCCTTGCCCGACAAGCGCCGCCGGCAGAGGCAGCAACTGCGCAGGGCCACCTGGCGATCGCGTCCGGAGTGGCCATGGCAGGCGCGATGGCGCTTTCAGGCGCGCTCTATCGTGATTTCGGCAGCGTTGCTTACGCGGCGATGGCCCTAACGGCGATCGCCGGAGGCGCTTGCGGACTGGTAGCGCACCGGCTCCGGCGCCAGGCGGCGCGCTGAGCGAGTTTGCGAACGTGGGCCGCGGTCACAGCTGGCGACGATCCCACTCAAATCGCGCCCCTGCAGATAGATCATTTTTCGCGACAAGCCGCCGTGCTGATTGATCCATCGCCGAACCGACGTCGGATAAATATTCCAAAGCGCCTGCGTGCCCAACGGACTCGTTACAGGACGGCCGTCGTGGCCGGGCATCCAGGCAGCGTGGAAGCCGAACCGCGCATTCTGCGTAGCGCAGATGCGTTCACGTGGCACCACGCCCAACAGCAGCGTGCATGCCGAAAGACAGTTTCCATCGACGACAACATTTTCACCGGATGAGCGCACTGCGGCGTAAGCCTCCAGATAGCGGCCGATCTGACCGCCGCGATCCTCCGAGATCCGCATCGTTGCGGATGCTGACGATACAGTGAGCGCCATCACGGCGGCGCCGAGCACGAGTCCCCGAATTCGCATTTCCCCGTCCCGTTATCATTGCCCGCTGTTCAAGCAGCGGCGCGATCATTTGATTCAAGTGTAAGCCAAGCGGGTGTCGGACGGGAAGCATTCGTTTTCGGAATCTACAAAATTAGGATGTGCGATCGGGCACATTTCATGAACAGAATCAGGCTGCTACAGGTGAAAAGTTCCAGTGTCATCAGCCCCAAAGCGCGGCCGCAGGCGGATAGACAAGGCTGTCCTCGTAGCGCAGACCGCCGGGCCGGTCCTTGCTGAGCAGCAGAGGTCCGTCGAGATCCACGAATCGCGCTCTTTGTGCCAGCAGCACCGCCGGCGCCATCGCCAATGATGTCGCTACCATGCAACCGACCATGATCGTGAACTTCTGCCGCTCTGCTTCGGCGGCCGTGGCGAGCGCCTCCGTGAGCCCGCCCGTTTTGTCCAATTTGATATTCACCGCGTCGTATTTTCCCGCGAGAGCGGGCAACGAAGCCCGATCGTGCATGCTCTCGTCGGCGCATATGGGAATCGTCCGCCCGATGCGCGCAAGCGCCTCGTCCTTTCCGGCCGGCAATGGCTGCTCGATCAGCGCCACGCCCGCCTGCGCGCAGGCCGCGAGATTGGAACCGAGATTGCCGTCGGTCCACCCTTCATTCGCATCGACAATCAGAGTTGCCTTTGGGGCCGCGTTCCGAACGGCGGCGATGCGATCGGAGTCACCGTCGGACCCGAGCTTTATCTTAAGCAGGGCGCGGCTCGCTGCTTTTGCCGCGGCCTTCGCCATGTCGTCCCGCACCGCCAGAGAAATCGTGAACGCGGTGGTCAGTGCGGCGGGCGCCGCTATGCCGGCAATCTCGTGGGCGGGACGGCCGCTGCGCTTTGCCTCCAGGTCCCAGAACGCGCAATCGAGTGCGTTGCGCGCGGCCCCCGGCGGCATCGCCGTCTGCAATGTGCGCCGGTCGAGACCGGCTTCGATCTGCGGTCGCAGCCCTTCAATCTGGGCTGTGACGCTCTCGACCGTCTCGCCATATCGGAGATAGGGCACGCATTCGCCGCGCCCACGCCGGTTGCCGTCGGCCAACTCGGCCACCACAACGACAGCTTCGGTCTTGACGCCACGGCTGATGCCGAATGACCCGGCGATCGGCCAACGCTCGACAGTGTAGGAGAGGGTCAGCGATGCCTGCGTCAATCGAAACGGCCGGCCGCGTGCGCAAGCATCGTGTAGACCTTGCCCGTTTCCGACGTAAGGTAGGTGCGGGCAACGACCTGGCCGCGATCGTCACGCGATACCTCTTCGAGCAACCGCTCAAACTCCGAAATGTACCGGTCGACCGTCTGCTTGAATTCGCGGTCCGCGCGGTACTTCTTGCGGATGTCGTCGAATGCCTGCTGACCTTGCAGCGTATAGAGCCGGCGGGTGAACACGTTGCGTTCGCCGCGCTTGTAACGATCCCAAAGGTCGGCCGCAGCGTCGTGATCGATCATCCGCGCAATATCGACGGACAGCGAATCGAGCGACTCGATGGAGTGGCGCGGTGGCCGATCTTCGCCCGCCCGGGACGGTTCGCGCATGACGTCACGCGTCGTTTCGCGGGCAGGCTCGCGTGGAACATCGCGCATTGGCTCGTTTTCGTCGCGTGAGGCGCGAGTGAGAAGGTCCGAAAGCCAGCCGCGGCCCGGGCCTGCCGGGGCGGCGGTCACAGAGGGGGGTTCCGCCGGTGCGCGGCGGGGAGGCGGGGCGAAACCGCCGCTCTCGCTTCGCTGCGGCGGACGCGGCGGCGGCATTTCGCTTCGCGGATTATCGGCGGGGGTAGCGCGCGGGAGTTCGCTGCGGCCCCCGATAACGGCCAGCGTCGGCTCTTCGCGCGGGCGGCGCACCACCGGCTCCACCGCGTCGAGATTGCGGCCGTGGCGCGCAACGATGCGATTGAGTTCGGCGAGGGCCTCGATCTGATCGACGATGACCCGGCGCATCTGGGCGGCGCTTTCGGCAGTTTCCTGCGGCAGTTCAAAGACGCCACGCCGGAGTTCGTTGCGCGTGCTTTCCAGCTCGCGCTGCATTTCCGCAGCCATCTGCTTCATGCCGTTGACCGATTCAGAAAAGCGTTCGTTCGCGCTTTGGAACAAGGCCTGGGTCTCGCCGGCGCTCTGGTCGTAGATTGCCCGCATCGCTTCGGCGGAGCGCTGGCGCTCCCCTTCGGCGTTCTCGCGGACGCGTTCGTATTGTTCGCTGATGGCACGGGTGCCTTCGGCGCTGGCTTCCGAGACGAGGCGGGCGACCTCGCGGGCGCGCGTCGAAGCGGCCTCGAGCGACTCGTCCAGCAGGCCGGAGAATCGGGTCAGGCGCTTCTCGAGATCCTCGGTGCGGATATCGAGGGTGGCGACCAGGGAATCGAGCTGGACGCGCCGCTCGTTGACGCTGTCATCAGCGCGCTGATTGCTGTGATCGATGATCTCGACCGCCTTAACAAGGTCGCGGCCGTGAATGTCGAATTGCCGCGCCAACTGCCCAAGATCGCCGATGACCTGAGCGGTAATGTCGCGGAAGGCCGCAATGTTCGTCTCGACGCGCCCCGTGGCATCGCCGGTCGAAGCCGTGACCTCGTTCATCGCGGTGACGAATTCGGACACACGCACCATGAGCGTATTTTCCAGCGCACCCATGTTTTCGTGAGCGCCGCTGAGTACTTCCTGGAGCATGATGTTGGCTTCGCGCAGGCGCTCGAAGAGAGCGGTCGTGTCGGACCGCAGCATTGTGTGCGTCTCGAGCATTTCCTTTACGGTCGACGTCGCTGTGTGCTGCGATTGCGCGATCGCTTTCTGCGCGGTCTCGTTGAGCTCGTTGATCGTGCGCGTGACCACGCCGGTCGCCGCTTCGCCCGCAGTGTTGATCATGCGGGAAATTTCGCTGCTGTTGTCCATCATCGAGCGCGTGAAGGCGAAGCCCTTTTCCTCGATCGCCTTTACCGCCTGATCGGTGGCCGTTGTGACGTCGCGCGTGAATTGCGTGCTCTTCTCGGTGATCGCTGCGAGCACACCGCCGCTCTTTTCAGAGAGCACGGTGGTCATTTCGTTGGTACGACGGCTGACAGCTGTGGCGATCTCCTCGGCCTTGCCGACGAAGCTGCGCGCGACTTCCTCACTGACACCGACCAAAGTGCGCTCGGCATCTCCCGCGCTGGCGCGGATCGCCTCGGTGGTGGTCAGCGCGAGCTGCCCAAGCGAGCGCTCGGCTTCCGCAGAGTTGACCTTGATTACCTCGCTGAGCTGCTCCAGCCGCGCATTGAGCGCATCGGCGGCCGCCTTGCTACGGGTCTCGATCTGGCTGGTGACCGTTTCCGCCCGCCCAACCAGCAGGTCCTCGAAGCGGCCGATTCGGCTGTCGAGATTGTTTGCGACTTCGAGCGCCCGGGTGCCGAGCGTCTGGTCGATCTCGCCGATCTTGGCGCTGATCGAGTCCGCGACTTCGGCACCGCGTGAATTGATGGTGCCGGCCACTTCGCCAATGCGCTGGTCGAGTGCGCTGACGACGTCCTTGCCGCCCTCCGTAAGGGTCTTGGCCAGATCCAGCACGCGCGCGCCGAGAAGCGTCTCAAACTGCGCCAGACGCTGATCGAGTGTCGTCGATATCTCGCCGGTGCGGCCGGACACGCGCTGATCAAAAGTGTCGACGTAATTGCGCAGCGCCTCGGCCACATCCTGGGTGCGCTGGCCAAGCCGGCCAACCAGCTCACCGCCGTAGTTCTTCACCGTGTGGTCAAACTCCGTGATGTGCCGGGTGATCAGGTTGCCGAGGTTGCTTGAATCGCGGGATATCTTCTCGGTGAGCTCCGTCCCGCCTTGATTGAACATCGACTCGAAGGCCTGCAGGCGCGCCGTGAGCATCTCCTTGACAGCCTCGCCACGGTTGTTGAGGGCGGCGACCAGGGCTTCGGCACTTTCGCGGAAGTTGTCGGCGACCGCGTCGCTGCGGCTGGAAATGGTGTCGGTTATGCGCGCGCCGGTTTGCTCGAGCTTCGAGACGACGTCGCCGCCGCGCAGCGAAAGGTCAAGGATGAGGGAATCGCCAGTCGAGCGCAGCGCCGTGTTGACCTCCTCGGCGCGCGAAACAATCGATTCCGAAAGGCGGCCGCTGGTGTCCGTGATGGCATCGGTCAACTGCTGCGACCGGGACGCCATGGATTCAATGGTCACTGACGACTTGTCGGAAAAGTTCTGCGCGACCTGATCGAGGCGCGCGGTCATCATCTGCTGCAGACGAGCCGCAAGGTCGGCGAACTCGTCGTGCACATGCTCGGTCTTGAAGTTAAGGCTGGCGGAGAGGCGGTCGCTCGCGGATGAGATGGCGTTGGTCGCCTGATCACTTGTCGTTTCGAGCCGGTCGAGCAGCGTCGATCCGCGCTCACTCAATGCGTCAATCATGGAATCGCCGGCGTGGCCGAGCGCAAGGGTAATGTGCTCGCCTTTTTCGGTCAGGGAGCGGGTAACGCGCTGGGCGACCTCATTGACCTTGTCGGAAACCAGGTCGCCGACCGAGGTGATGTCGTGGGCGAGATCGAGGTGGACGCTGGCGATCGCGTTGCGAACCTGCTCGGCCTGATTGACCAGCGTCTCACGCTGGTTGGTCAGCTCCGTGAGCAGATCCCGGATTCGGACCTCGTTGTCGTTATAGGCTCGTTCGAGCGCTGACACCTCGTTGTGAACGAGTGCTTCAAGCTCTGCCGCGCGAGCGAGTGCACGCTCGACACCATCACCCATGGCCGCGACTTCGCGCCGGATGGCCTGGCCGACGGTGACAATGGATTCGCGGGCGACGGTTTCGGGCTGCGCCAGGCGCATCGCAACTTCGGCCATCGACTCAGCGACGACGCGCATGTCCTGCGCGCGATTGAACATGTGGGCGAGCACGAAGAAAAAGACGACGGGCACGATAATGGCGCCGCCGATCGCAAGCATGGCGGCAAAGCCCAGTTTCGCCGTGCCGAACACCGCCTGCGTGTCGATCGAATAGAGCGCGGCAATGCAGATGACAGCCCAGATGAATCCGGCAACGCCGGCGGCAATATAGGGGCCACGCGACGGACGGTGGCGCAGCGCCTGTAGAATCTGACCAATGCCGATCCGGTCGTCATTGGCGGCGCGGCGTGGCGTGGCATCGCCTGCCTGCCATCCTGCTTGCGGTCCGTCGTGCGGAAAGAGGTCGCTCGGTTCATGGGGTGGTGGCGTGTCGGAGAGGCTGGCCTCCGGGGAACCAAAGGACGGACCGGGTCGCGTTTCTGCTGGGCGTATGCTGAGGGCTTCCTGGATGGCGGTCAGCGCCTCTTCGGTCGCGTCTTTAGTTTTCTGCGGAGTATTCGCCATCTCGGTCGTCGCCTCGCCATTACGCCGGACTGTCGCCGCGGCCCGAACCGTCAAGAAATCAGAGGGTTATGCCGCAAGCACGGCACGGAAGCGGCAGCCGAGCCGCCCACATCCCCGATTTATCGCCCGGCGCTCATCCTATCGCCTTGGCAACATGAAAGAAACCACGCCGGTAAGGACTTTTTTATCATCGTTAACTGATTGCTAACCATAGCAAACGGGCCTCGGCTTCGGGCCGACGGATGATGGCGGGCGATTTGAGGCCACGTTGCGGCTGAACACGATTTGCGAACAGGAATTGTCGTCCGCACTTACGGCGACTTAACCACCGTCCTCTTTCGCTGCCTTGCATTTACCGGGATTTGATCCCGATCGGGCCAAACTCTTCGCCAATAAAAACGGCTGGGAGGCCGAGATGGCGCAAGCCGCGGTCAACATATACGAGCGTGCGCAGCCCGAAGCGCTGAAGGTGGCGGTGCTCGACCGCAATCATCTTGCGCGCATAACGTTCGGCGATCGCAGCCTCGAACGGGAAGTTCTTCAGCTGTTCGATCGCCAGTCGGAACTGCTGCTCGAGCGTATGCGCGCGAGCGAGCCGGCTGCAATCGCGACGCTCGCTCACACGCTCAAAGGATCGGCTGTCGGAATCGGTGCAACGCGGGTTGCCAGTGCTGCCGCCGAGGTCGAAGCGACTGCACAGGCAAAGTCCGGTGAAAGCAGCCGCGCGATTGAGGAGCTTGCACAGGCGGTGGAAGAGGCCCGCGCGGCGATTTCCGCCTTGATCCGTGCCCATTGATTGGGGATGGCGTCCTCAAGGGAATGACTATATAGGAGGCGCGCGCCACCTGCTGGCGCGGTCACTCCTGCTACGCTTCCTCATGCCGAAGATCACTTATACCGACTCAAGCGGCACTGTCCGCACGGTTGATGCCGAGAACGGCTCGACCGTGATGGAAACGGCCCTCCGCAACAACATTCCTGGCATCGAGGCCGAGTGCGGCGGGGCGTGTGCGTGCGCGACCTGTCACGTCTACGTCGACGAAGCCTGGCGCGAGAAAGTTGGCGGACCGTCGCCGATGGAAGAAGACATGCTCGATTTCGGGTACGACGTGCGACCCAATTCACGCCTGTCTTGCCAGATAAAAGTAAGCGACGAGCTCGATGGGCTCGTGGTGTCGACTCCCGACAAGCAAGCGTAGGTCGGCCTAAGACTTCATCCCAGCTGGCGCAACCTGCGAACTCTTGAGCCCTATTTCGTCGAAGGCCTTGCGCACGAGGCCCGATGCCTTCGCTTCCTC
>Ga0068853_100000985_pt1 | contig 20031 bp, 19 predicted proteins | sample KBSCornC32_FD_65655 | JGI IMG/M metagenome (GOLD analysis project Ga0068853, IMG submission 65655) | Corn rhizosphere microbial communities from Kellogg Biological Station, Michigan, USA - KBS Corn C3-2 | ecosystem: Host-associated > Plants > Roots > Rhizosphere > Soil ...
GCCGGATCCGGCTCTCCGCGAAGGCCAGGTCCTCCGGCACCGACGGGTTGAGGTGGTGGCAGACCACCAGCATGTCCAGGTGCTCGTCGAGGGTGTTGACGGTGTGCGGCCGGGTCGGATTGGTCGACGAGGGCAGCACGTTCGGCTCGCCGACCACCTTGATGATGTCCGGCGCGTGCCCGCCGCCGGCGCCTTCGGTGTGGTAGGCGTTGATCGACCGCCCGCCGATGGCGTCCACAGTGGACTCGACGAAACCGGCCTCGTTCAACGTGTCCGTGTGGATGGCCACCTGCACGCCGGACCGGTCGGCCACCCGCAGCGCGGAGTCGATCACCGCCGGGGTCGTGCCCCAGTCCTCGTGCAGCTTGAAACCGCCGGCCCCGCCGCGCAGCTGCTCCCAGAGCCCTTCCTCGCTGACGGTGTTTCCCTTGCCCAGCAACAACACGTTCACCGGCTGGTAGTCCATCGAGGCCAGCATCCTTGCCAGGTTCCAGGAGCCCGGCGTCACCGTGGTGGCCTTCGTGCCCTCGGCCGGGCCGGTGCCGCCGCCGATCAGCGTGGTCAGGCCGGCGGCCAGCGCCTGGTCGACCAGCTGCGGGCAGATGAAGTGCACGTGGCAGTCGATGCCGCCGGCGGTGAGGATCTTGCCGTTGCCGGCCACGATCTCCGTGGACGGGCCGATGACCAGCGCGGGATGCACGCCGTCCATGGTGTCCGGGTTGCCGGCCTTGCCGATGCCGACGATCCGCCCGTCGCGGATGCCGACGTCGGCCTTGATCACGCCCCAGTGGTCAAGGATCACCGCGCCGGTGATCACCACGTCCGGCGCGCCGTCGGCCCGGGTGGCCATGCCCTGGCCCATGGACTCGCGGATCACCTTGCCGCCACCGAAGACCACCTCGTCCCCGGAGCCCGCGCCCATGCTGCGGTCCTCGGTGACCTGGATGAACAGGTTGGTGTCGGCCAACCGGATCCGGTCGCCCGTGGTCGGGCCGAACAGCTCGGCGTAGCGGTGCCGGTCGATGCTCGTCACAGTTCCCCCGACCATTCCTTGCGCAGTCCCGGAACCACCCGTCGGCCGGCGATGGGCACCAGCGTCACCTCGCGCTCCACGCCCGGCTCGAACCGGACGGAGGTGCCGGCCGGCACGTCCAACCGCTTGCCCCAGGCCGCTTTCCGGTCGAACTCCAGCCCCGGGTTGGCCGCCGCGAAGTGATAGTGCGAACCGACCTGCACCGGCCGGTCGGCCGCGTTGACCACGGTCAGCACGGTCCGCTCGCGGCCGGGATTCAGCTCCACCGGCTCGTCGCCGGGAACGATCTCGCCTGGAATCATGCCCGCCTCACGCGATCGGATCGTGCACGGTGACCAGCTTGGTGCCGTCCGGGAAAGTGGCTTCCACCTGCACGGAATCCAACATCTCCGGAATGCCCGACTGGACCTGGTCGCGGCGCAGCACCTGGCGGCCGCTGGCCATCAGCGCCGACACCGTCTCGCCGTCCCGCGCGCCCTCGAGCACGTGATCGGTGATCAGCGCGACCGCCTCCGGGTAGTTCAGCAGCACGCCACGGTCCAGCCGGCGGCGAGCCACATCCGCCGCCACATGGACCAGCAACTTGTCCCGCTCGTGCGGCGTCAGGTGCATGGCAGAAGGTCTAACACGAGGTGACCGCCGCGCGCCGACCGCAACATGATGTTTACCTGCGATTGCCGATCAGCCGCGCGAGGTGCAGGGTTGCCCGCATGGAGGACGGATTCCGGCCAGGGCTCGAAGGTGTTGTCGCTTTTCGTACCGAGATCGCCGAGCCCGACCGCGACGGCGGCGCACTGCGCTACCGCGGCGTGGACATCGAGGATCTCGCCGGACGGGTGACGTTCGGCAATGTGTGGGCGCTGCTGGTGGACGGCCGGTTCGGGCCCGGGCTGCCGCCGGCCGAGCCGTTCCCGATCCCCGTGCACACCGGGGACGTCCGGGTCGACGTGCAGGCCGCGCTGGCCATGCTCGCGCCGATCTGGGGCTATCAGCCGTTGTTGGACATCACCGACGAGCAGGCCCGCGACCAGCTCGCCCGTGCCTCCGTGATGGCGCTGTCCTACGTGGCCCAGTCGGCCCGCGGCATCGGCCGACCCGCTGTGTCGCAGCGGCGGATCGACGAGTCCGCCACCGTCACCGAGCGGTTCATGACCCGGTGGCGCGGCGATCCCGATCCCGCACACGTCAAGGCCATCGACGCCTACTTCGTGTCCGCCGCCGAGCACGGCATGAACGCCTCCACCTTCACCGCCCGGGTCATCGCCTCCACCGGCGCCGACGTCGCCGCGTCCATGTCCGGGGCCATCGGCGCCATGTCCGGGCCGCTGCACGGCGGCGCCCCCGCCCGTGTGCTGCCCATGATCGAGGAGGTCGAACGCGTCGGCGACGCCCATGCCGTCGTCGCCGGCATCCTCGACCGTGGCGACCGGCTCATGGGCTTCGGCCACCGCGTCTACCGGGCCGAGGACCCTCGCGCCCGGGTGCTCCGCCGCACCTGCCGTGAACTCGGCGCCGCCCGCTACGAGGTCGCCAACGCGCTCGAACAGGCTGCTCTGGCCGAGCTCCGCTCCCGCCGCCCCGACCGCGCCATCGAGACCAACGTCGAGTTCTGGGCCGCCGTCATCCTCGACTTCGCCGAGGTGCCGCCGCACATGATGCCGGCCATGTTCACCTGCGCCCGCACCGCCGGCTGGTGCGCCCACATCCTCGAGCAGAAACGCACCGGCCGCCTCGTCCGCCCGTCCGCCCAGTACATCGGCCCCGCCCCACGCCAGCCCGAGGACGTCGAAGGCTGGAACACCATCGCCCACGCCTGACACCCCACCTTTTTTCACATGCGCTTCCCATGTGGCATCAGATGCCACATGGGAAGCGCATGTGGCGAAACGAGGTGCGCCGTTCGAGTGAACGGGTGCGGGCGGAACCACTCTCTGAGGTGGAGTTTGTATGCGCTCTCACCAGTTAGCCTGCCGGGATGCGGGAGGGGAGGGCCGCCGCCAGGGCAGCGGAGGCGGTGGAAGCCGAGCGGCTGGCGGCGCTGATCCCGGAGGAACGCGCCCAGTATCTGGTGGAGGCCGCGGAGAGCTGGGCGGCGGCGGGCTGCCCGGAGCGGGCGGGCGCGCTGTTCGAGGCGGCGCTCGCCGACGGCGGCCCGGTGGTGGGCGATGCCAGGACGTACTACGCGGGCTTCCTGTTCGACACGGGCTGCCCGGCGCGGGCCTTGCACACGCTGGCCGAGGTGCGCGGCTCCGACGACCCGTTCGCCTTCGCGAGCGCGGGCGAGGTGATGGAGGAAGCGGCGGACCTGGACGGGGCGCTGAGCTGGTTCACCGACGGCCTGCGGCGCTTCTACCGGCACTTCGACCCGATGGCCGCGGTGGACGACCCGACGCTGATGCAGCTGCTGACCAACCGGCAGCGGGTCCGCCGCCTGCTGGAGCTGCCCCCGGACAGCTGGGACGACATCGCCAGCGACGCCCAGGCGGTCCTGCTGGCCGATCTGACCGATCCGTGAGACGCAAAGTGTGGCGCGGAACACCCGGGCGTCACCTGGCGGACACCGGTTTGCAACACTGGGCCCCTCCCGGCAACGGCGCCGGCATTCCTTGCACTTGCTGACACGTCCCGGAGGCGCCGGCATGACGCAGACCGCAGATCCCGCCACCCTCATCCTGCCCGCCGAGCTGCGCCCGTCCGACGGTCGCTTCGGCTGCGGCCCGTCCAAGGTCCGGCCCGAGCAGCTGGCCAAGCTGGCCGAGTCCGGCGCGACCTACCTGGGCACCTCGCACCGGCAGAAGCCGGTGAAGTCGCTGGTCGGCCGGGTCCGCGCGGGCCTGCGCGAGCTGTTCGCGCTGCCCGAGGGCTACGAGGTGGTGCTGGGCAACGGCGGCACCACGGCCTTCTGGGACGCCGCGGCGTTCGGCCTGGTCCGCGAGCGCGCGCAGCACTTCACCTACGGCGAGTTCTCCTCGAAGTTCGCCACCGTGACCAAGGGCGCGCCGTTCCTCAAGGACCCGCTGGTGGTCAAGGCCGAGCCGGGCGACGCCCCGGAGATCGCCTTCGCCGCCGGCGAGGGCATCGACCTGGTCGGCTGGGCCCACAACGAGACCTCGACCGGTGTCGCGGTGCCGGTGAGCCGGCCGGCCGGCTCAGAGGGCGCGCTGGTGGCCATCGACGCCACCTCGGGCGCCGGCGGCCTGCCGGTCAAGGCCGAGGACTTCGACGTCTACTACTTCGCCCCGCAGAAGTCGTTCGCCTCGGACGGCGGCCTGTGGATCTCCCTGATGAGCCCGGCCGCCCTGGAGCGGGTGGCCGAGATCGGCGGGTCGGACCGCTGGGTGCCGGAGTTCCTGTCGCTGACCACGGCGCTGGACAACTCGACCAAGGACCAGACCTACAACACGCCGTCGGTGGCCACGCTGTTCCTGCTGGCCGACCAGATCGAGTGGATGCTGGGCAACGGCGGCCTGGAGTGGACCACCGCCCGCACGGCCGACTCGTCGTCGCGGCTGTACTCCTGGGCCGAGGCCACCGACTACACCACGCCGTACGTGGCGAATCCGGCCAATCGCTCGCAGGTCGTGGGTACGATCAACTTCTCCGACGAGGTGGACGCCGCCGTCGTGGCCAAGGTGCTGCGGGCCAACGGCGTCGTGGACGTGGAGCCGTACCGGAAGCTGGGCAAGAACCAGCTGCGGGTGGCCATGTTCCCGGCCATCGACCCGGACGACGTGACGGCGTTGACCAAGTGCGTGGAGTGGGTCGTCGGTCAACTGTGAAGCCCGTCACAGATCCAAATCACGGTCCGTAACGGTGAACCTCACGGCCCGATCATGCGTCTTACCTAGTAAATCCGGCAGGATCGTGGTCGGATGTCGTTAGACTCGGCGCGCCTACGGCGTCAAGTAGGCGCGCCGATCTATCGTCGGTATGTGGTGAGGTGACAGATCGGGGAGGCCGTGATGCGAGCGCTGCGAGTCGTCGGACTCGACGACGACGGCACATCTGTCATCTGCGAAGACCCCGTTCGCGGTGAGCGGTACACCATCCCCTGCGACGAGCGGCTGCGCGCCGCCGCGCGGGGCGACGTGGCCCGCCTCGGCCAGATCGCCGCGGAGAACGACGTCCAGATGCGGCCCCGCGAGATCCAGGCCCGGATCCGGGCCGGCGAGTCGGTGGACCAGGTCGCCGCGGCGGCCAACATGCCGACGCACCGTATCGAGCGCTTCGCCTACCCCGTGCTGCTGGAGCGGTCCCGCACCGCCGAGCTGGCCCAGCGCGCCCACCCGATCCGCGAGGACGGGCCGGACGTGCAGACCCTCGGCGAGGTGATCGCGCACTCCTTCGGCCTGCGCGGCCAGGACTACGCCGCGGTCAACTGGGACTCGTGGCGCGGCGAGGACGGCAAGTGGATCATCCAGGCGCACTGGCAGGCCGGTAGGTCGGAGAACCGGGCGCACTGGACGTTCCACCCCGGCGCGCACGGCGGCACCGTGTCGCCGATCGACGACCACGCCATCGACCTGCTTGACCCGTCGCCGAACCGGCCGCTGCGCACCGTGCGGCCGGTCACCGAGCTGGCCCGGCAGGCCCTGGAGCTGGAGCACCAGACCGCGGCGCACGCCCCGGTCCAGCCGCCGGCCCCGGCCACCCCGACGCCCGCGCCGGTGGTGCCCGAGCAGCCGGAGGCGCCGGTCGCCCGCAAGGCGGAGCCGGCGCCGACTCCTGCCCCGGAGCCGGAGGCCGCGCGGGTCGAGCCGCCCCAGCCGGCGCCGGCCCCCGCGATCAACGATCCGGAGCCGGTGGAGGAGCCGCCCGCGGCGCAGACGCCGAAGCAGCAGCCGGTGCCGCAGCAGCCGGCGGCGCAGTCCCAGCCCGACGCGCAGCCCGCCGCCCGCAAGGCGGAGGCCCCGCCGCGACGCGGCAAGAAGAACCACCCGATCGTGCCGTCCTGGGAGGACGTGCTGCTCGGGGTCCGCTCGCAGCGTTAGGTCAGAGCTTTTCGAAGGCCTGCCAGTCGATGCCTTCGCGTTCACACCAGTCCTCCGCCTCCTGGCGGGTCAGCGGCTTGGCGTCGACCGGCCGGTCGACGCCGAGCCGCGTCCAACCGTCCGGCGCCAGCAGATAGAGCTCGCGCTGCTTGCGGGCCAACAGCCGCCCGTCCGGAAACGCCATCGTCGGCTCCGTGCGCAGGTAGTGCACGGACTCGGGTCGCGTCATGCCTGCATCATGCGCCGAATTCCCACGTGCCGTCGAGCCGTGTGACCAGCCACAACGGCCTTGACCTCCAGCGCGCTGGAGCTCGCACACTGGCGAGGCCCCGCCCCTGCTTCGCCCGGTTGCCGGATTTTCGCCCGCCGCCACCCGACGCGCGCACCCACCCGAGCCGGATGCGGCGGGTGAAAATCCGGCAAGGGCGAGGCAGGGGTCACGAGGGGCCGAGCCGCGACGCCGGAGGCGGCGCCAACCAGCACCGTAATTCAGTCGTTTGTTGTCAGGGGTCCTACGTATGGTCGAGGTGAAACTCGAAGGGGGATTGTCGAATGAGTGACGACGGAGACCAGTCCGTCACCCACCGCTCATCCTTCGCCACGCTGCGCAGGCTGTGGCCCTATGTGCGTCCGGTGCGGTTCGAGCTGTTGGCGTCGTTGGCGGCGGCGCTGGGCGCGATGTTGGCCGGACTGTCCATCCCGCTGGTCATCCAGCAGATCATCGACGGCCCGGTGGCCCGCGGCGAGCTCTCGCGGCTGCCCTGGCTGATCGGCCTGGTGCTGGTGCTCGGCATCATCGAGGCCCTGCTGTTCTACGCGCGACGCCGGCTCAACGTGCGGCCGAGCACCACGGTCGAGATGCGGCTGCGCGAGGACATCTACCACCACCTGCAACGGCTGCCGGTGGCGTTCCACGACAGGTGGCAGTCGGGGCAGCTGCTGTCCCGCGCGGTCAACGACCTGAGCACGCTGCGCCGGTTCATCGCGTTCGCGGCGATCTTCCTGGTGGTCAACGGCACCATCCTGGTGGTCGGTGTCGGTGTGCTGCTCACGCTGTCGCCGCTGCTGGGCGTGGTGGTGATCGCCTGCGGCGCGCCGCTGATGGTGCTGTCCTACCTGTTCGAGACCAAGTACAAGGTCTACGCCCGCCGGGCCCAGGACCTGCAGGGCGACCTGGCCAGCACCGTGGAGGAATCGGTGCTGGGCATCCGGGTGCTCAAGGCCTTCGGCCGCGGCCGGGACATGACCAGGTCGTTCCTGGCGCAGGCCCGTTCGCTGCGCGGCGCCGAGCTGAACAAGGTCCGCGTGATGGCGGCGCTGTGGGCGGTGCTGGTGAGCCTGCCCGAGCTGGCCATCGCCGGGCAGTTGGCCATCGGCAGCATCGGCATCGCCAACGGCAGCCTGACCGCCGGCACGCTGGTCGCGGCGATCACCGTGAGCACCTACCTGCGCTGGCCGTTCGACTCGATCGGCTGGCTGCTGGCGGAGACCAACATGGCCGCCTCGGCGTGCGACCGGTACTGGGAGGTCCGCGACGAGATCAACCCGATCGTCGAGCCGGAGCATCCGAAAGAGCTGCCGGCGCACGTCCGCGGGCACCTGGTGTTCGAGGACGTCCACTTCGCCTACGACGGCGGCACGCGTGAGGTGCTCAAGGGCATCGACCTCGACGTCCGTCCCGGCGAGACGGTGGCGCTGGTCGGCGGCACCGGCTCGGGCAAGACGGCGCTGACCGCCCTGGTGGCCCGGCTGGCCGACGTCACCGGCGGCCGCGTCACGGTGGACGGCATCGACGTCCGCGAGCTGCGGATGGACGACCTGCGCCGGGTCGTGGCCACGGCGTTCGAGGAGCCGGTGCTGTTCTCGGCCAGTGTGCGGGAGAACGTGGCGCTGGGCACGCCGGAGGCGACCGACGACGACGTGCACGAGGCGCTGCGGGTGGCCCAGGCCGAGGAGTTCGTCGAGAAGCTGCCGTGGGGTATCGCGACCCGGGTCGGCGAGCAGGGTCTGTCCCTGTCCGGCGGCCAGCGGCAGCGGCTGGCTCTGGCCCGGGCCGTCGTCGGCAAGCCGGCGGTGCTGGTGCTGGACGACCCACTGTCCGCTTTGGACGTTCACACCGAGGGCGAGGTGGAGCGTGCGCTGCGGCGCGTGCTGCACGACGTGACGGCGCTGGTCGTCGCGCACCGGCCGAGCACGGTGCAGCTGGCCGACCGGGTGGCGATGTTGGTCGACGGCCGGATCGCCGCCGTGGGAACGCATTCCGAGCTGATCGCCGGCAACGCCGAGTACCGGCGATTGCTGTCCACATTGGACGAAGAAGAGGACGAGGAGGTGGCGGTCTGATGAGCGCGCCGACAACGACCGCCACCGACTGGCGCGGCGTCGCCGCCGAGGACATCGAGAACGTCGACAAGGTGGTGACGGCCCGGCTGCAGGCCCGGTCGCGCCGGCTGCTGGTGTCGCTGCTGCGGCCGCACCGCTGGGCCGTCGGCCTCGCGCTGGTGTTCGTGCTGCTGGAGAACGGCGCTCAGCTGGCCGGGCCGCTGCTGGTCGCGGCGGCGATCGACAACGGCGTGACCGGCGTGATCGCCGGTCATCCGGCGACGCTGGTCTGGTGCGTGCTCGGCTATGCCGTGTGCGGGCTGGCCAGCGCCGGCGCCAAGTTCTCGTTCGTGCGGCTGTCCGGCCGCATCGGCCAGGACCTGCTGTTGGACCTGCGGCACCGGGTGTTCCGCCACGTGCAGCGGCTTTCCCTGTCGTTCCACGAGTCCTACACCTCCGGCAAGATCATCTCGCGGTTGTCGTCCGATGTGGAGTCCATCGACGACCTGCTCGACATGGGCCTGGACGGGCTGCTCAGCTCGATCTTCACGGTGGTCGGCATCGCCGTCACGCTGCTGATCCTCGATCTGCGGATGGCCCTGGTGGTGCTGCTCGGCTTCATCCCGGTGTACCTGGTGGGGCGGTGGTTCCGGCAGAGCTCGCACCGGGCCTACCGGGCCACGACCACGGCGGTGGCCAAGGTGATCGTGCAGTTCGTGGAGACCATGAACGGGATCCGCGCGGTGCAGGCCTACCGCCGGCACGACCGCAACGAGCAGATCCTGCACGACGTCAACGTCGAGTACCGGGACGCCAACAACCAGGCGTTCAAGGTGATGGCCCGGTTCACCTCGACCGTGCGGCTGGTCGGCAACCTCAGCATGGTCGTGATGCTGGCCTGGGGCGCGCTGCGGGTCGTCGACGGCACGCTGCAACTGGGTGTGCTGGCGGCGTTCACGCTGTACCTGCGCCGGCTCTACGACCCGCTGGACGACCTGGCCATGTTCGCCAACTCCTACTCGGCCGCGGTGGCCGCGCTGGAGAAGATCTCCGGTGTGCTGGAGGAGGAGCCGTCGGTGGCCGAGCCGGCCGAGCCGACGGCGCTGCCCCGGCAGGGACGGCGCGGCGACCTGCGCTTCGACGGCGTGGAGTTCCGCTACCGCCCGGACACCCCGGTGGTGCTGCCGGAGTTCGACCTGCACGTGCCGGCCGGGCAGACCATCGCGGTGGTCGGCGCGACCGGCGCCGGCAAGTCCACGTTGGCCAAGCTGGTGGCCCGGTTCTACGACCCGGCCAAGGGCACGGTGACGCTGGACGGCGTGAACCTGCGGGACGTGGCCGACGTCGACCTGCGGTCCGCGGTGACCATGGTGACGCAGGAGAACTTCCTGTTCGCCGGGTCGGTGGCCGACAACATCGCGATGGGCCGGCCGGACGCCACCGCCGAGGACGTGCGGCGGGCGGCCGCCGAGGTCGGGGCGCACGAGTTCATCAGCGCCCTGCCCGAGGGCTACGACACCGACGTGCGCAAGCGCGGCGGCCGGCTGTCGGCCGGCCAGCGGCAGCTGGTGGCGTTCGCCCGGGCGCTGCTGGCCGATCCGTCGGTGCTGGTGCTCGACGAGGCCACGTCCAGCCTGGACGTGCCGACCGAGCGGGCAGTGCAGGCGGCGCTGGAGACCGTGCTGGCCGACCGGACGGCGATCATCATCGCCCACCGGCTGTCCACCGTGCTGATCGCCGACCGGGTGCTGGTGGTGGACGGCGGCCGGATCGTGGAGGACGGCTCGCCGGCCGACCTCATCGGCCAGTCCGGCCGTTTCGCCCGGCTGCACAAGGCCTGGCTGGACTCGCTGGCCTGATGCAGGGAAGGACGCCTTACCTGCGTTGGCTGCAGGTAAGGCGTCCTTCCCTGCATCGGGGGTCAGGTCGTGCTGGGGCCGAGCAGGCTCAGGAGTAGGACGAACCAGGCCAGGCCGAGGCCGGTGGTGACGCCGAGGGCGACCCAACGCCAGACCGGGACGTCACGGGCCAGCCAGACCGACGGCGACAGGCCGCCGATGATGACCACGTTGGCGATCACCGCCAGCCACAGGCTGGCCTGGGCCAGCGCGAACGACAGGGTCGTGACGGCCACGGTGATCATGCCCGCGACCACGACGGTCACCGTCAGGCCGGTGGCCCAGGGGGTCGGCTCCCGCGGCGGGAAGTCCTCGACGTCCTCCTCGGGCTCCTCGGCCGGCGGCTCGACGACCACCGCCGGCTCCACCTCGACCATCCGGCCGGACACCGGGTCCGCGTAGTCGATGGGCAGGCCGAGCTCGGTGGCCAGCCGCCCGGCCAGCTGCCGGCCCCGTCGGGTGACCAGGTCGCCGGCCGTGCCGCCGACCGGCTGGTGGTCGTTGGGCACAAGCGCCCGGGCCACCTCGGCCCATTCGTGCAGCGCGGCGGCCAGGTCGGACGGCAGCGCCAGCGATCGGGGGTCGACCTCACGCAGCTGCGTGCCGTCGTGGCCGACGAGCACAGCCTTGCCCGCTCGCGCGTGAAGCTGCACGATCGTCTCCTCCGACCCGTCGGCGTCTGCCTGGTCGACGGTACTCACGACACCCCCAGCGCGTGAAACGCCACGGCGGCCGCGGTGGCGACGTTCAGCGAATCCACACCCGAGGCCATCGGGATCCGGACCGCGATGTCGGCCGCGTCGATGGCCTCATCGGTCAGACCGGGCCCTTCGGACCCCAGTAGCAAAGCGACCTTCTCGCCGGCGAGCTTGCACTCGCGCAGGTCGACGGCGTCGGCCCGCGGTGTCAGCGCGGCGACGGTGAAACCGTTGGCCCGCAACAGATCCAGTCCGGACGGCCACGGCCGCAGGTCGGCGAACGGCACCCGCAGCACGTGTCCCATCGACACCCGCACGCTGCGCCGGTACAGCGGATCCGAGCAGCCCGCGCCCAGCAGCAGACCGTCCACGCTCAACGCGGCGGCGTTGCGGAACAGCGAACCCAGGTTCTCGTGGTCGCCGACGCCCTCCAACACGGCCAACATCCGCGCGTTCTCCACCAGAACCGCCGGATCGGGCTGCGGGGCCCGGTCGGCTGCCGCCAGCACTCCCCGGTTCAGGTGGAAGCCGACCACCTCAGCCATCACCTCAGCGGATGTCACATAGGCCGGACCGTCGAAATCACCCAGCTCGGGGACCAGCTCCTCGATCCGACGGCGGACGCCGAGCAGGCCGCGCAGCGGGTACGGGGAGTCCAGCAGCCTGCGCACGACGATGACCCCTTCGGCGATCACCAGGCCGCGCCCGCCCGGCCGGTCCGGCCGCCGGTCGGCGGTGGACAGGTCGCGGAAGTCGGCCAGCCTGGTGTCCGAGGGGTCGTCGATCTCGATCACCTGCGGCACGTCGTGCAGTGTCTCACTGTTCGGCCATACCATGTTTTGCCTTCGCCAGGAGTGGTAATCCCAGGCCCTCTACCAGCGCATTCTCACCGGAAGTTATGCCAATGTGACAGAGAGCACCGATTTGGCCGATGGGCAGGGTCAAACCCGCTGTGTCACCGTGGGCATTCGCTTCAGGCGCTCGGGGAACCCGGGCAGACCGAAGTGGGAGGCGGCATGGGCAAGGACGTGTCCGACCGAACATTCAGCCGGGAGGACCGCCAGCGTTACCGCGAGAAGGTGCAGCGCTGTCTGGACGCGTTGGCCAGGATGCTCACGGATGACGTGTTCTCGTTCCCCCAACAGCAGATGGGGCTGGAGATCGAGCTGAACCTGGTCGACGAGAAGCTGCGACCGGCGATGGCGAACTCCGAGGTGCTGGAGAAGATCGACGATCCCTCCTTCACCACCGAACTCAGCCAGCACAACCTGGAGATCAACGTGCCACCCCGGCCGCTGGCCGGGAACGAGGCCGTCGACCTGGAACGGGAGCTGCGCGCCACGTTCGACAACGCCGACACCAAGGCGAAGGACGCGGGCGCGGCGATCGTGCTGATCGGGGTGTTGCCGACGTTGCGGCGTGAGCACTTCGACCCGCGCTGGCTGACCGGCAACCGGCGCTACACGGTGCTCAACGACGAGATCTTCGCCGCGAGGGGCGAGGAAATGGTGCTGCACATGGAGGGTTCGCCGATGCCGGGCGGCGAACCGGAGCGGCTGCGCAGCTACGCGGAATCCATTCTGCCGGAAGCCGCGTGCACCTCCGTGCAGCTGCATCTGCAGGTGCAGCCGGACGATTTCGCCGCGCACTGGAACGCGGCGCAGTGCCTGGCCGGCGTGCAGGTCGCGTTGGCCGCGAACTCGCCGTTCCTGCTGGGCAAGGCGTTGTGGCACGAGACCAGGATCCCGCTGTTCCAGCAGGCCACCGACACCCGGCCGCAGGAGCTGCAGAACCAGGGCGTGCGGCCGCGGGTCTGGTTCGGCGAGCGCTGGATCACCTCGATCTTCGATCTGTTCGAGGAGAACGTGCGCTACTTCCAGGGCCTGCTGCCGGTGATCGACGACGAGGACCCGATCGCCGAGCTGGCCGCCGGCCGCGCGCCGCACCTGTCGGAACTGATGCTGCACAACGGAACCGTGTGGCGGTGGAACCGGCCGGTGTACGACCTGGTCGACGGCGTGCCGCACCTGCGGGTGGAGAACAGGGTGCTGCCGGCCGGACCGACCATTGTGGACGTCCTCGCCAATGCCGCGTTCTTCTACGGCGCGCAGCGGGCACTGGCCACCCAGGAACGTCCATTGTGGACCCAGATGTCGTTCCAGGCGGCCGAGGAGAACCTGTACTCGGGCGCGCGGCACGGCATGGGCGCCCAGCTGTACTGGCCCGGCATCGGCTGGGTGCCGCCGGACGAACTCGTGTTGCGACGGCTGCTGCCGATGGCCCACGAGGGCCTGCGCGAGCTGGGCGTCGCCGACGCGGCGCGGGAGCGCTACCTCGGCATCATCGAGCAGCGCTGCGTGGCCCGCCGCACCGGCTCGTCGTGGCAGCGGGAGACCGTCGCGCAGCTGGAGCAGCGCGGCGCCGACCGCGAGGCGGCGCTGACCGGGATGCTGCGGCGCTACATCGACCTGATGCACGCCGGCAACCCGGTCCACACCTGGCCGGTCTGGTGACGTCCTAGTTGCCACTATCTGGCAATTGCTAGATAGTGGCAACTATGGCCCAGTACGTACTGCCCGACCTCGACTACGACTACGGCGCGCTCGAGCCGGCGATCATCGGCGAGATCAACGAGCTGCACCACAGCAAGCACCACCTGGCCTACGTCAAGGGCGCCAACGACACCATCGAGCGGATCGACGAGGCCCGGGACGCCGGCGCGTTCGGCTCGATCGTCGGGCTGGAGACCACGCTCGCGTTCCACCTGGCCGGCCATGCCCTGCACCAGGTGTGGTGGAAGAACCTGAGCCCCGAGGGCGGCGACAAGCCGACCGGCGAACTGGCCGCCGCGGTGGACGAGTTCTTCGGCTCGTTCGACGGCCTGCGGGCCCAGCTCAACGCCGCCGCGGGCAGCATCCAGGGCTCCGGCTGGGGCATCCTGGCCTGGGAGCCGGTCGGTCAGCGGCTGATCACCCAGCAGCTCAAGGACCACCACTCCAACCTGTCGATCGCCACCACGCCGCTGCTGGCCTTCGACATCTGGGAGCACGCGTACTACCTGCAGTACCGCAACCTGAAGGCGGACTACATCTCCGCGCTGTGGAACGTCGTGAACTGGACCGACGTCAACGCGCGTTTCGAGGCCGCTCGGGCCGGCCAGAACGGCCTGCGGCTGACCCCCTGAAGCCGGCAGTGGATGCTCCGACAAGCCGAGCTGCCCGGAAAGCCCGAGGCCCCGTCGCATCAGCGACGGGGCTTCGGCGCGCTCAGCCGGTGTAGGCCTGCACCGAGGTCGTGAGCCTGGTCAGCAGGTCGCGCAGCACGCCGAACTCCTCTTCCTTCAGGCCCATCGCCGTGCCGATCACCGGTGGCACGGACAACGCCCGGTCGCGCAGCGCCACGCCCTCGTCGGTCAGCGCGACGGCGACCGACCGCTCGTCGTCGGCCCTTCTGGTCCTGCGCACCAGCCCGTTCGCCTCCAGGCGCTTGAGCAGCGGCGACAGCGTGCCGTAGTCCAGCTGCAACGCGTTGCCGAGGTCCTTGACCGGGCTGGTGCCGTGCTCCCAGAGCACCAGCAGCACCAGGTACTGCGGATAGGTGAGCCCCAGCTCGTCCAGCATCGGCCGATAGAGGGCGGTCACCGATCTGCTGGCCGCGTACAGCGAGAAGCACAGCTGATCCTTCAGCAGCAAGGGACTGTCCGTGTCTTCCATGCCACAATCATAACTTGTCAAACTAAGTTGTGCACGATCTAACTGCACACTATGTTTCTCGGTGTCAGGAACGAGCAGCAGGAGGAAGCCATGAGCGTCGTACTGGAGCCGGCCGCCAAGGAGTTCGCCGAGGCCACCGCCAACCCGCCGTACCTGTTCGACCTCGGCCCGGTCGAGGGCCGCAAGGCCGTCGACGAGGTGCAGTCCGGCCAGATCGACAAACCCGAGGTCGATATCGAGGAGCTGACCGTCGACGGCGTGCCGGTGCGGATCACGCGGCCGGTCGGCGCCACCGGGGCGCTGCCCGTGATCATCTACATCCACGGCGCCGGCTGGGTGTTCGGCAACGCCCACACCCACGACCGGCTGGTGCGCGAGCTGACCGTGAAGACCGGGGCGGCCGTGGTGTTCCCGGAGTACAGCCTGTCCCCCGAGGTCCGCTATCCCGTCGCCATCAACCAGAACTACGCCGTGGCCAAGTGGGTGTTCACCGACGGCGCCAAGCACGACCTGGACCCCACCCGGGTGGCCGTGGCCGGCGACTCGGTCGGCGGCAACATGACCGCCGCCCTGACGTTGATGGCCAAGCAGAGCGGCGAGTTCTCGTTCCGGCAGCAGGTGCTGTTCTACCCGGTCACCGACGCCGCGTTCGACACCGAGTCGTACCACCAGTTCGCCGAGGGCTACTTCCTGCGGCGTGACGCCATGCAGTGGTTCTGGGGCCAGTACACGACCGATCCGGCACAGCGGGCGGAGATCACCGCGTCCCCGCTGCGGGCCACCGTGGAGCAGTTGCGCGACCTGCCGCCGGCGCTCGTGATCACCGGCGAGGCCGACGTGCTGCGCGACGAGGGCGAGGCCTACGCGGCCAAGCTACGTGAGGCCGGCGTGCCGGTGACCGCCGTGCGCTACGCCGGCGTGATCCACGACTTCGTGATGGTCAACGCGCTGCGTGACACCCACGCCGCCGAGGCCGCGATCAACCAGGCCGCCTCGGTGCTGGCAGACGCCCTTGCGTGAGACGTGAAGAGGCCCCGGGTCTGCCGGACCCGGGGCCTCTTCTGTTCCCGAACTGACTGCCGCTCCCACCACGAAGCGGTTGAGATTAGGTTAGCCTTACCTTCGCTATCGGTCAACCCGGCGGACTCTGCCCAGTGCCACCAGCTCGACCACGATCACGATGGCCAGCGACTCCACCGCCAGCAGGCCGAGCAGCACGACCAGCTGCAACGCCCCCGCCAGCCATACCGGCGAGCCGCCGAGCAGCATGCCGACAAATGCCCCCGGAAGGGTGACCAGGCCGACCGTCCGAGTCTGGTCCAGCGCCGGCAGCAGGGCATCGGCAGCCGGCTTGCGGACCAGCTCCCTGATCGCCACCGGCTCGGTGAACCCCAAGGCCAGCGCCGCCTCGTACTCCCCGTGCCGCTGCTTGAGCGTGTCCAGCACGCGGCGTACGGACAGGGTCGTCGCCGTCATGCCGCCGCCGATCAGGATGCCGCCCATCGGCACCAGCGCGATGCCCGTCGGCGGCAGCAGGCCCGTGCCCAGCAGCAGCGCCAGCGCCGGGATCACCCCGGCCACGATCGCCAGTCCCACCCAGACGCCCCGCCAGCCGACGCCCGTACGGGCCGCCGAGGTCGCCGTCGCGACGGTGGCCATGAGCAGCAGGAACGCCCCCGTCAGGCCGAGCGAGGCCAGCACCGCCGTGATCACCGCGGAGACGACCGCCAGCTGGAGCACCGCCCTGAGCGCCGCGAACACCACCGGCCACGGCGGCATCAGCCGCCCGGCCCACACCACGACCGCCGCCGCCACCGTGAACACCACGCACACGACCGCCAGCGGCACCCACCCCACCGACCCCGAGATCACACCCCCATCTTCTGTTCGGAAGGGACCATTCCTCCACTCGGAGTGGAGGAATGGTCCCTTCCGAACTTCATCAGGTGGGGTCGGGGACGGTGCGGCGGTGGAGGAGGGAGCGGAGGGGGATGTCGGCGCGGCGCATCAGGATTAGCGCGCAGGCGGCGGTGGCCAGCACGGACACGATGCCGCCGGCGATGAACGGGGCCCGGCCGCCGAAGGCGTCGGCCACCCAGCCGGTCAACGGTGCGCCGATCGGGTTGCCGCCCAGGAAGACCAGCATGTACAGGCCCATCACGCGGCCCCGCATCTGCGGCGACACCGACAGCTGCACGGTGCTGTTGGCCGTGGTGGTGAAGGTCATCAGCGCCACGCCGATGGGGATCAGCATCAGCCCGAAGGCCAGGTACGTCGGCATCACGCCGAGGATGATCTCCAGCACGCCGAACACCAGCCCGCCGATGAACAGCATGCGCAGCCGGGGCCGGCCACGGGTGCTGCGGCGGGCGGCCATGGTCGCGCCGGCCAGCGTGCCGACGGCGAGCATGGTCGACAGCAGGCCGTAGCCGGAGGCGTCCTGGTGGAAGACGTTGGCCGCGGCGACAGCCAGCGTGGTGAAGAAGGTAATGCCGAAGGTGCTGACCAGGAACACCAGGACCATCAGCATCACCAGGTCGGGGCGTCCGCGCACGTAGCGCAGGCCGGCCAGCAGCTGGCCCCGTTCGCGGGGCGCGGGGGTGCCGCGGTGCAGCCGGGCCGCGTCCATCAGCGCCAGGCCGGTCAGCACGCCGACGAAGCTGACGAAGTTGAGCACGAACACCCAGCCGGTGCCGATCAGCGTGATCAGCACGCCGGCGATGGCCGGGCCGACGATCCGGGCCAGGTTGAAGGTCATCGAGTTCAGCGCGACGGCGTTGGTGACCTGGGACTTGCCCACCATCTCGATCACGAACGACTGCCGGACCGGGGTCTCCACCGCGGAGAAGCAGCCGAGCACGAAGCAGAAGATGTACACCTGCCACAGCTGCGCCACGCCGGTGACGTCCAGCAGGCCAAGGCCGAGGGCACAGACGCCCATCGAGGCCTGCAACAGCATCAGCAGCTTGCGCTTGTCCATCCGGTCGGCGAGCACGCCGGCCCATAACGACAGGAAGAGCGTCGGTAAGAACTGGAGCGCGGCGGCGATGCCCAGCGCGACCGGGTCCTTGCCCGACAGCTCCAGGACCAGCCAGTCCTGGGCGACGCGCTGCATCCAGGTGCCGATCAGCGAGACGATCTGCCCGCTGGCGAAGAGCCGGTAGTTGCGTTCACGCAGCGAACCGAACATTCCGGTCGTGCGCGGGGTTTCCGTGGTGTGCTTGTGTTCTGTTCCGGTGCTCCCCGCGTATGCCGGCACGTCGTCCGCCGCCCCCTTACTGGCCCGCCATCCGGTCGATGATCTCGGCCGCCTTGGCGAGCAGCTCGCGATCGTCGTCGTCCAATTCCGCGAGCCGCGAGTCCAGCCAGGCTTCCCTGGCCGACACCTCGGCTCGCAGATAGGCGGTGCCCGGTTCGGTCAGCTCGACGATGGCCTGCCGGCCGTCGGTGGGGTGCGGACGCCGGGACACGAAGCCGTAGTCCTCGAGCGCCGCGATCACCCTGGTCATCGACGGGGGCTGGACACCCTCCTTCGCCGCCAGCTCGCCCGGGGTCAGCGGCCCGCACTTGCGCAGCGCGGACAGGGCCGAGACCTGGGTCAGCGTGACCGACGAATTGGTGCGCTGGGCCCGAAGCCGACGGTTGAGCCGCACCACGGCCAGCCGCAACCGGCTGGCCAGCGACGGCTCGGTCGACTCGGGATCCGCCATGTAGTTAGCATACCTCACTAACTACCGGCCAAGGCCGACTCGATCGGGCCTACCGCGAAGTACGCGACGAACGCCACAGCCACCACCCACATCAGCGGGTGCACCTTGCGGGCCCCGCCGGTGGCCACCGCCAGCAGCACGTAGCTGATGAAGCCGGCACCGATGCCGTTGGCGATGGAGTACGTGAACGGCATCACCACGATGGTCAGGAAGGCCGGCAGGGCGATCCGGAAGTCGGTGAAGTCGATGCCGCTGGCCTGCCGGATCATCATCGCGCCGACGATCACCAGTGCCGGCGCCGCCGCCTCCACCGGGACCACCTGGTACAGCGGAGTGAGGAACATCGCCAGCAGGAACAGCACGCCCGTGACGATGTTGGCCAGGCCGGTGCGCGCGCCCTCGGCGATGCCCGAGGCCGACTCCACGAACACCGTGTTCGAGCTGGCCGAGCCCAGGCCGCCGGCCGCGCCGGCCAGGCCCTCCACGAACAGCGCCCGGCCCACCTTGGGCAGCTGGCCGTCCTCGCGCAGCAGGCCCGCCTCCTTGCCAAGGCCGGTCATCGTGCCCATGGCGTCGAAGAAGTCGGCCAGCACCAGGGTGAACACCAGCAGCAGCACGGTGATCGCCGGCAGCCGGGTCCAGGCGCCGAACGAGACGTGGCCGACCAGCGACAGGTCCGGCAGGCCCAGCACCTGCTGCGGCAGCGCCGGGTAGCCCAGGTCCCAGCCCAGCGGGTTGGTGCCGTTGGACGGGCCGGCGTGGAAGATCGCCTCGATCACGATGGCCAGGATCGTCGTGCCGAGCACGCCGATCAGGATCGCGCCCTTGACCTTGCGGGCCACCAGGATCCCGGTCAGGACCAGGCCGATCACGAAGACGAACGTCGGCCAGGACGCGATCGAGCCGTTGATGCCGAGGCCAACCGGCACCGTGGTGTGGGCGGCGTCCGGCAGCCGGCGCACGAAGCCGGCGTCGACCAGGCCGATCAGCGCGATGAACAGGCCGATGCCGACCGCGATGGCCGACTTCAGCGCCGCCGGCACCGCGTTGAACACCGCCGTGCGGAAACCGGTGAAGACCAGCAGCACGATGATCAGGCCCTCGACCAGGACCAGGCCCATCGCCTCCGGCCAGGTCACCTGCGGCGCGATCGTCACCGCGACCAGGCTGTTCAGGCCGAGGCCGGTGGCCAGGGCGAACGGGTAGTTGGCCAGCAGGCCCATCAGGATCGTCATCACGCCCGCGACCAGCGCCGTGACCGCCGCCACCTGCGGGACCGGCAGGATGCCGCCCAGCACGTCCTTGTGCGCGCCCGGATCGCCGGCCGAGAAGCTGCCGATGATCAGCGGGTTCAGCACCACGATGTAGGCCATCGCGACGAAGGTCACCAGCCCGCCGCGGACCTCCCGGCCCACCGACGAGCCCCGTTCGCTGATCTTGAAGAACTGGTCAAGCGCGTTCGCCCTCATGGCGCGGTAGCCTGCCTGACGTGGCCGACAAGTCCAAAGAGGAGCCCGGTAACGACTTGGTTGCCGCGCCCACCCCGCCGCCGCTGCCGCGCGCCCTCACCGACCCGGTGCCGGTGGTCGTCGTCGGCACCCTCGCCTTTCTGGTCGCCTTCGTCGTGATGCTCCTCGTCGGCGCCCCGCCCCTGTGGACCTGGTCC
>Ga0068853_100000988_pt1 | contig 20019 bp, 20 predicted proteins | sample KBSCornC32_FD_65655 | JGI IMG/M metagenome (GOLD analysis project Ga0068853, IMG submission 65655) | Corn rhizosphere microbial communities from Kellogg Biological Station, Michigan, USA - KBS Corn C3-2 | ecosystem: Host-associated > Plants > Roots > Rhizosphere > Soil ...
GTTGAAGACCCGCGCCTTCACGCCTTTTGCGACAAGCGCCTTTTCCAGCATGGGCGCGAAGCCCTGTCCCGCGTCGAGATTATAGCCGGCATAGAGGCTGTCTCCGAACGCCACGACCAGTTTCGTGTCGGCCGGGATGGCATCGTTGGCGACGGCAACGGGCGCGGTCGTGACATTGGACGCCCTGTTCTCCGCCGGCGTTGATGGCGAACAGGCTGCGATGAGTTGGACAAGCAGCACCGACGCTCCATATTGCCGGAATGCCGTTTTCGAGGCCAGATTTCCTTTCAAGGAGCGCCCTTTCCTGATGCACGCGACCGTAGACCCCGCGCATATTGCGATCCGCGCGCGCAATGTCACCCTTTCGCTCGGCACGACCGACATATTGAAGGGCATCGATCTCGACATTCACCGGGGCGAAAGCCTCGCGATCCTGGGGGCGTCCGGTTCGGGCAAGTCGTCGCTGATGGCGGTCCTCTCGGGGCTTGAGCGGGCGAGCGGCGGTGCGGTGACGGTGGCGGGGGTCGATTTCGGGGCGTTGGGCGAGGACGCCCTTGCGCGGGCGCGGCGCGGGCGGATCGGCATCATCCTGCAAAGCTTCCATCTGCTGCCCACCATGACCGCGCTCGAAAATGTCGCCGTGCCGCTGGAACTGGCGGGCCGCGCCGATCCGTTCGCGCGGGCGACCGAGGAATTGACGGCGGTCGGCCTCGGCCATCGCACCGACCATTATCCGACCCAGCTTTCGGGCGGCGAGCAGCAGCGCGTCGCCATTGCCCGCGCCATGGCCCCCGCCCCCGCCATCCTGTTCGCGGACGAGCCGACGGGGAACCTCGACGCGGCGACCGGCGCGGCGATCATCGACCTGCTGTTCACGCGCCGTCAGGCGACCGGCGCGACCCTGCTCATCATCACCCATGATCCAGGGCTGGCGGAACGGTGCGACCGGATCGTGGAAATGCGCGACGGCCGCATCGTCGCGGAGCGCCGGCCTTGAGAACGCTTGGGTGGGGGCCGGCCTGGCGGATCGGGCGTCGCGACCTGCACGCGGGGTTCCGGGGGCTGCGCCTGCTGTTCCTCTGCCTGTTCCTCGGCGTGGCGACGCTCGCCGCCATCGGCAGCCTGACCTCCGCGATAACCGGAGAGATCGCCGCGCGCGGGCAGACGATCCTGGGCGGCGACATCGAAGTCGCGATGACCCAGCGCGAGATCGACCCCGGCCACCGCCGCGACCTCGTGCGATTGGGGAAATTCAGCGAGACGATCCGCATGCGCGCGATGGCGCAGAATGTGGGGGCGCAGCGCGTCGGCGCGACGTCGGCTTCGGTGCTGACCGAATTGAAGGGCGTGGACAGCGTCTATCCCCTGTTCGGCGCGCTGACGCTGCAAGGACACGCTTATGCGCCGCTGTCACCCGACCGGATCCTGATCGCCCCCGCGCTTGCCGAGCGGCTGGACGTCAGGCCCGGCGACCGGCTGCGCTACGGCACTGCGGAATTCACCGTCGCCGCCATCATCGCGGACGAGCCGGACCGGGTGGGCGAGGGCTTCACCCTCGGCCCCGTGGCGCTGGTGTCGCTGGACGGCTTGCGCCGCACCGGCCTCATCCAGCCGGGCAGCCTGTTCGAGAGCAAATATCGCATCCGCCTCCCCGCCAGCGAAGACGCGCACGCCCTGCGCGAACGGCTGGAGAAACTTTATGCCGCCGAGGGCTGGTCGTTCAAGGATCGCGACCGCGCGGCGCCGGGAACCAACCGCTTCATCGAGCGCATGGGCCAGTTCCTGTCGCTGATCGGCCTCACCGCGCTCATCATCGCCGGCATCGGGGTGAGCAACGGCGTCGCCTCCTATCTGGCGCTGAAACGCGGTAGCCTCGCGACGATGAAGGTGCTGGGCGCGACCTCCGCCGACATAGAACGCATCTACCTGTTGCAACTGGGCGCGGTGGCGGGCCTTGCCATCGCGATCGGTCTGGCCGTGGGAGCGGTCATGCCGCCGGTGATCGTCGCGCTGGCGGGGGATGTCTTGCCGGTCGCGCCCGGTTTCCACCTCTACCCGATGCCGCTGGTGACCAGTGCCGTCTATGGCCTGCTCATCGCGCTCATCTTCACGCTTCCCCCTCTCGCGCGGGCGCGGACCCAGCCGGTGGCCGCGATCATCCGTGCGCTCGTCGATCCGCCGCGGATGCGCGACCGGCGCACGGTCGGTCTGGTGGCGCTTGCCGCGACCGTGCTGGTCGCGGTCGCGCTGGGGACGGCGCGCGAACCGTTGTTTTCGGCGGCGGTCTTGGGGGCGACGGCGGGGGTTCTGTTGCTGCTCCTGCTGCTCGGCTGGGCGATCGGGCGGCTCGCGCGGCGCATTCCCCGGCCGCGCCGCCCGCTGCTCCGCCTCGCGCTGGCCAACCTCTACCGGCCGGGCGCGCAGACCAGCGCGCTGGTCGTGGCGCTGGGCCTCGCGCTCACCCTGTTCGTGACGCTGGCGGGCATCCAGACCAGCCTCGATGCGGAGATCGACCGCACCGTGCCGAGGAAGGCGCCGAGCCTCTTCATCCTCGACCTGCCCTCCACGGGCGAGGCGCGTTTCCGGTCGCTGGTGGCGGAGCAGGCGAAGGCCGCGAAACTCAATATCGTCCCGACGCTGCGCGGCACCGTCGTCGCCTACAAGGGCCAGCGCGTCGCCGACCTCGTCGAAAAGCCGGAGGGCGCGTGGATCCTGCGCGGCGAGCGCGGCGTGACCTATAGCGAAACCCTGCCCGAGGGCAGCCATCTCGTCGCCGGGCAATGGTGGCCCAAGGGCTATCGCGGGCCGCCGCTCCTGTCCGTCGACGAGGAGCAGGCGAAGGCGCTGGGCGTCGGCGTCGGCGACCCCATGACCGTCAGTATCTTGGGGCGCGAGATCACCGCGCGCGTCGGGTCGCTGCGCAAGATCGACTGGGACACGATGGGGTTCAACTATGTCCTCGTCTTCTCGCCCAACACGCTGGCAAGCGCGCCGCACAGCCTGACCGCCACCATCACCATGCCGCCCGGCAGGGAGACAGCGGTCACGCGCACGCTGCTCGCCGCCTTCCCCGGCGTGTCGGTGATCGCGGTGGGGGAACTGGTCGGTCAGGTCAGCGCGCTGCTCGACCAAATGGCGAGCGCGATCCTGTGGGCGGCGTCGATCACCATCCTCGCCGGGATCGCGGTGCTGGTGGGGGCGATTGCGGCAGCGCGGCAGACGCGGAGCTATGACAGCGTGATCCTGAAGACCCTGGGCGCCACCCGCGCGCAGATATTGGGGACGCAGGCGCTGGAATATGGGCTGCTCGCCGCGATGTTGGCGGCCGTGTCGCTGGCGCTGGGGCTGGCGGCGGCGTGGTTCGTGATCGTTCGGGTTTTCGAGTTCGGCTGGGCGCCGGACTGGGGCGTGGTGCTGGGCACGCTGGCCGGTGGGGCGCTGTTGACGCTGGGGATCGGGCTGGCCGGTTCGATCCCCCTGATCTCGGTGCGACCGGCGCGGGCGCTCAGGGCCTTGTAGGCGTCAGCCCGGCATCTCTTCCGTATGCACCTCAAACCGGGACAGGATCGAGGGACCGAAGCTGGTGGTGAGGGCCGTGTCGGTCGCGTCGCGGCCCCGCGCCATCAGGATGCGGCCGATGCGCGGCTGGTTGTGGCGGGCGTCGAATATGTGCCACTCGCCGCCCAGATAGGCCTCGAACCAGGCGGTGAAGTCCATCGGCGCATCCTGCGGCGGCACGCCGATGTCGCCCAGATAGCCGGTGCAGTAGCGCGCCGGGATGTTCATGCACCGGCACAGCGCGATGGCCAGATGCGCAAAGTCGCGGCAGACGCCGCGCTGTTCCTGATAGGCATCCCAGGCGGTGCGGTTGGAGCGGGCGTAATGATAGCCGAACTCGATATGATTGTGGACGAAGGCCATGATCGCCTGCACCCGGTTCCAGCCCACGTTCAGATGGCCGAACAGGCCCCAGGCGGTTTCGGTCAGGCGGTCCGTCTCGCAATAGCGGCTGCCGAGGAGGAACTGGAGCACGTCGTCGGGCAAATCCTCGATCCCATGCTGAAGCGCATCGGGCGCGGCGCGGTCGGGCGCACCGTCGTCCTCGATCATGAAGTCGCAGGAGAGGGTCAGTCCGCCCTGTGGCACGGTGACGCGCGAGCAAATATTCCCGAACCCGTCGAGATAGTCGTAGATCGGCACCTCCGGCGCGGTGACGATGCGATGCGTCGTCACCAGATCCTTGTTGCGGGACGGATGAAGGCTCAGCATCGCGAGCATCGGCACGGGCGCTTCGCTCTCGAAGCGAATATCATAGCCGGCTCTAATCAGCATCGATCGGCTCCTGTGCTGGAAGGGCTGTCGCGGGGGCAGGGTTGGGGTCGGGCGGATCGGCATGGATGTCGACGGAGACGTCCATGCCCTGGAAACTGCCCGGAAAGCCGCGCCATGTGCCGGAAATCGGCACCGCCTGATAGATGTCGCGCGCGATGGCGACGCGGATGAGGCCGTGCGTGCCGACGATGTCATTGGTGGGATCGAACTCCACCCAGCCGGAGCCGGGGAGGTAGACGCGGACCCAGGCATGGGTGTTGCCGCCGCCGATGGTGCGCCGCCGCCCATGCGGATTATAGACATAGCCCGACACGAACCGCGCGGCGAGGCCGAGCGCGCGCACCGCCTCGATCATCAGCGTGGCATAGTCGCGGCACGTGCCCTTGCCCCGGTCGAGCGTTTCGATCGGCGTCTGCGTGCCCTTTGCCTGGCGCGAGACATAGGTGAATTCGCGCCGGATCGCGGCGGTCATGTCGGTGAGCAGGCCGAGCGTCGGCGTCTCGCCATCCTTGCGCACAAAGCGCCGCGCGAAATCGTCAACGCGCCGCTGCGGGTCGAGATGCTGGCGTTCGATCGAGCGCAGCAGGTCGGGCATTTCCTCCGAAGCGTAGGTGAAGGGATAGCTGCGGGCATAATCCTCGATATGGACATCTTCCGGCTCGATGGGGCTGTGAAGGACGCGGGCGCGGCTTTCGATGCGCAATTCCTTCGCGCGCTGCTGGAACGTCGCGATGGCTACAGAGTTGCCGAACACATCATGGAGCCAGCGGATTTCGCTCGGCTCCGGGTCGATGACCAGGGTCGCGCCGAGGAGATGCTGGTCGAAACTCTCGTTCGGGCGCACCATCAGCCGGTGCTCGCCAAAGGAGGCGGGCTGGCTGTAGCGATAGGTGGTGATATGGGTCAGGTTCACAAATGGCATAGACTATTCCAGATTCATGACCGCTGAGCCGGCCGGAGTGACGCGCCTGACACTGCCCGGAACGCTTCTCACCGCGGATGATCCGCCACCCGTCCGGATCACCAACCCTGGTGGGCGGTCATCGTTCCTCTTGCTGGGCGATCATGCGGGCCGGGTCATCCCCGCGCGTCTTGGCACGCTCGGGCTGGGCCACGCCGATCTTGTCCGGCACATAGCGTGGGACATAGGTGTGGCGGGAATAGGGCGGCTGCTTGTCGAACGGCTCGATGCCTGTTTTATCGAGCAACGCTATTCGCGGCTGGTGATCGACTGCAACCGCGCGCCCGACCATGCCGATGCGATTCCGGTGGAGAGCGACGGGACGGCGGTGCCGGGCAATGCGGGGCTGGCTGGGGAGGAACGGGCGGCGCGGATTTCCGAAATCCATGCGCCCTATCAGGCGGCGATCGCGCAGGCGCTGGCGCGGCGGGGTGGGACGACGATTCTCGTGGCCCTGCACAGCTTCACGCCGGTTCTGCGCGGGAATGCGCGGCCATGGGATATCGGGGTGCTCCACGACGGCGGCGACACAAGCTTCGCGTCGCGGTTGCTGGACGGGTTGCGGGCGATGGAGGGGATCGTGGTGGGCGACAACGAACCCTATCGGATGGACGACACCGACCATACGGTGCCGCGCCACGCCTATGCCGAGCGAAGACCCTATGTGGAGATCGAGATGCGACAGGATCATATCGCCGACGAAACCGGCCAGGCACTTTGGGCCGATCGGCTGGCGCGGGCGCTGGAGGCGGCGGCATGACGGTCTTCGGCTGCGTGGAGGCGGGTGGAACCAAGGTCGTGGTCGGTATCCTTACGGAAGCCCGCGAGGTGCTCGTCGAGACCCGCATCGCCACCACCACGCCCGATGCGACGATCGGCGGCGCGATCGACTGGCTGCGGACAAACGCACGGACCCACGGCCCGCTTGCCGCGATCGGCCTCGCCAGCTTCGGGCCGGCGGGGATCGACCCCAGGAGAGCGGACTGGGGACACATCACGTCCACGCCCAAGCCGGGCTGGCGCGACACGGACATGGCCGGGCCGTTCGGTCGGGCATTCGGGGTGCCGGTGGGCTTCGACACCGACGTGAACGGGGCGGCGCTGGCGGAGCATCGCTGGGGCGCGGGGCAGCAGGAGCGGGTCGCCGTCTATGTGACGCTGGGCACCGGGATCGGCGGTGGCGCGGTGGTCGACGGACAGGTGCTGCGCGGGCGCGGGCACCCGGAAATGGGGCATATCGCGGTGCGGCGCGATCCCGCCGATGCGGGCTTCGCGGGTGTCTGTCCGTTTCATGGCGACTGTCTGGAAGGATTGGCGAGCGGTCCAGCCATACAGGCGCGCTGGGGCGTGCCGCTGTCCGACCTGCCCGCCGACCATGCGGGGCATGGCATCATCGCCGGCTATGTCGCGCAACTGTGCATCACGCTCGAAGCCATGCTCTCGCCCGGCCGCATCATCATCGGCGGCGGCGTGGCCAAGACGCCGGGCTTGCTGGACCGGGTGCGCGGGGCGGCCGGGGTGATGTCGGCGGGCTATTTTCCCGGGTTCGGCCCCGCCGCCATCGTGCCGCCGGGCCTTGGCGAGCGCTCCGGCCTGTTGGGCGCGCTGGCGCTCGCGATGGACGCGGTCAGCCCAGCACGGCCTTGAGCAAGGCCAGGGTGCCCGCCCAGGACAGCCGGTCCGCTATTTCGTCATAGGCGATGCCCGGCCAGTCTATGGCGGCTGCATCCGGATCGGTGAAGCTGTGCTGTGCCTCGCTGAAAAGGGTGATGTCAAAGACGGCGCCGGCTGCAGTCAACTCGTCGCGTAACGCATCCACGTCGGCGAGCGGCGCATAGGGGTCCTTGCCGCCGGTGTAGACGGCGACTCGCGCCTTCACCGCGCCGGGCTGCGCGGGTTCGCTAGTCGTGAGGGTGCCATGATAGCTGACCACGACCTTCGCGTCGGCGCCGCTGCGCGCCAGTTCCAGCACGCACAGGCCGCCGAAGCAGTAGCCGATGGCGGCAACGCGGCCCGCGTCGACCTCGGGCCTGGCTTTCAGCGCATCCAGCCAGGCATTGGCTCGCGCGCGGAGCAGACGGGGATTGTCGACAAGCGACGTAAAAGCCGCGCCCGCATCCTCCGCAGCCGAATAGAGGGCGCCGTCGCCATACATATCGACGGCCAGCGCGACATAGCCTGCATCCGCCAGCACGGCAGCGCGCTCCCGCACATGGGGACCGAGGCCGAGGGCATTGGGGAAGATCAGGACGGCGGGCTGCGGGCCGGCGCTCAGCGGCAGGGCGAACTGGCCAATCAGGTCGGCGCCTTCATGATGCAGGTCCATCGCGCGTAAGTCCATCATATCACTCTCTCCTGTCCCGTTTTCCGGTCGGCTAGAGCATCGGCGCAGGTGTCGCAATCCCTCAGGAAAGTGGTAAGCTACGCAGCCAGTCCATCACCGCCGCAATCCGGGCGACCCGGCGCAGATCGGCGTGGACGACCATCCAGTAAGTGCGTGTGATGACGATGTCGGGCAGGACCGGCACGAGCGTGACATCCTCCCGCGCCATGAAATGGTGCAGCACGCACAGGCCGGTGCCGGCATGCGTCAGGGCATGCTGCACGGCGATGCTGCTGCTGGTGATCCGGGGTTGCAGGCCGGGATCGACATCCTCCAGATAGCGCAGCGCGTCCCAGAAGAGGAGGTCGGGGATATAGCCGATCAGCGTGCGGGTGCGCAGGTCGGCGACATCGGTGACCATGCCGTGCCGTTCGATATAGTCGCGGCTGGCGTAGAGGCCGAGCCGATAGTCGCCAAGCTTGGAGACGATCAGGCGGCCGCTCACGGGGCGACTGAGCATGATCGCGATATCCGCCTCGCGCTTGGAGGGATTGAGGAATCCTTGCGTACTCGCCAGTTCCAGCGCGATGCCGGGGTGCGCCGCATGAAAGGCGGGCAGGCCGGGCGCCACCAGCCCGCTGGCAAGTCCCTCCGGCATGCTGACGCGTACCGTGCCCGCCAGTCGGCTGCTTTCGCCGGTGAGATCGCCGGTCGCGGCCAGGATCGACCGCTCGACCGCTTCGGCATGCTGGAGCAGCGTTTCGCCCGCGGGCGTCAGCCGGTGGCCCTGGGAGCCGACATCGAACAGGGGGGTGTTGAGCGTGTCCGACAGCCGGTCGATGCGCCTGCCGACCGTGGTCGCATCCACGCCCAGACGGGCGCCCGCCGCCCCCAATGTTCCGGTCCGCTCGACCGCCAGAAAAAAACGCAGATCATCCCACTGCATCGCGCTTACACCTGCAAAAATGCAGGACAGCCATGCAACATCCTCTGTTTCTCTGCAAGGAAACCGCGCGTACTAAATCGCCAAGAACCAATCGAGAGGATTTTCCGATGCGGCGGATCGACCATATCCTGAGCGGCGGCGCATCGTTCGCCGTCACGCGCACGAGCGACGTGTTCAACCCCAGCACGGGTCAGGTCCAGGCGACGGTCGCGCTGGGCGATCAGGCCGTCCTCGACGCCGCCATCGCCAATGCGCAGGCGGTCCAGCCCCAATGGGCCGCGACCAACCCGCAACGCCGCGCGCGCGTGATGTTCAGGTTCAAGGAACTGATCGAGCAGAATATGCAGGTGCTGGCCGAGATGCTGGCTTCCGAGCATGGCAAGGTCGTGGACGACGCCAAGGGCGATATCCAGCGCGGTCTGGAGGTCGTGGAATATTGCTGCGGCATCCCGCAGGCGCTGAAGGGGGAATATACCCACGGAGCGGGTCCGGGCATCGACGTCTACTCGATGCGCCAGCCGCTGGGCGTCGGCGCGGGCATCACCCCCTTCAACTTCCCGGCGATGATCCCCCTATGGATGATGTCGCCCGCCATCGCGGTCGGCAACTGCTTCATCCTGAAGCCGTCGGAGCGCGATCCCTCGGTGCCCAACCGTCTTGCCGAACTGTTCCTGGAGGCCGGTGCACCCGAAGGCGTGTTGCAGGTCGTGCATGGCGACAAGGTGATGGTCGATGCGATCCTCGACCATCCGGCGATTTCGGCGGTCAGCTTCGTCGGCTCGTCCGACATCGCCCATTATGTCTATAATCGCGGCGTCGCCGCCGGAAAGCGCGTGCAGGCGATGGGCGGCGCGAAGAACCATGGCATCATCATGCCCGACGCGGACATGGACCAGACGGTCAACGATCTGGTCGGCGCCGCCTTCGGCTCCGCCGGCGAACGCTGCATGGCGCTCCCCGTCGCGGTGCCGGTGGGCGACGAAACCGCCGAGATCCTGCGCGAGAAGCTGGTCGCGGCGATGGACAAGCTGAAGGTCGGCATCTCCACCGATCCCGAAGCGCAATATGGCCCGGTGGTGACCGCCGTGCACAAGCAGAAGGTCGAGAACTGGATCCAGACCGGCGTCGATGAAGGCGCGGAACTGGTCGTCGATGGGCGCGGCTTCAAATTGCAGGGCTATGAGGACGGTTTCTTCGTCGGCCCCAGCCTGTTCGATCATGTCACCACGGACATGACGGCGTATAAGGAGGAAATCTTCGGCCCCGTCCTCCAGATCGTGCGCGCCCGGAATTTCGAGGAGGCGCTCGCCCTGCCCACGCGCCATCAATATGGCAACGGCGTCGCCATCTTCACGCGCAACGGCCATGCCGCGCGGGAATTCGCCAGCCGGGTGCAGGTCGGCATGGTCGGCATCAACGTGCCGATCCCGGTGCCGGTCAGCTATCACAGCTTTGGCGGGTGGAAGCGGTCGGGCTTCGGCGACCATAATCAATATGGCATGGAAGGCGTCCGCTTCTGGACCAAGACCAAGCTGGTGACGCAGCGCTGGCCCGACGGCGGCGGAACCGGCGACAGCGCGTTCATCATTCCGACAATGGGGTGAGACAGGGGCGGGGCCGGGTGCCCCGCCCTTCGTCACGATGACGAAACAGAGGCAGGCGATGACGACGATGACCGGACAGTTCGAACTCACCGAGGATCAGCTGGCCATTCAGGACATGGCCCGCAAGTTCACCGCCGACCGCATCACGCCCTTCGCCGCGCAGTGGGACGAGACGCATCACTATCCCGTCGATGTATGGAAGGCCGCCGGCGAACTGGGTTTCGGCGGCATCTATGTATCGGAGGAGAGCGGCGGCACGGGTCTGGGCCGGCTGGAGGCGGCGCTCATCATGGAAGCCATGGCCTATGGCTGTGCCGCGACCAGCGCCTATATCTCCATCCACAATATGTGCGCGTGGATGATCGACCGGTTCGGCGACGATGCGGTGAAGGCGCGTTACCTGCCCGCCCTCGTCACCATGGACAAGATCGCCAGCTATTGTCTTACCGAACCGGGGTCCGGCTCCGATGCCGCCGCGCTGCGCACCACCGCGCGGCGGGAGGGCGACCATTATGTCCTGAACGGCACCAAGCAGTTTATTTCGGGCGGCGGCTACAACGACATCTATGTCGTCATGGTCCGCACCGGCGACGATGGTCCCAAGGGTATCTCGTGCATCGTGGTGGAGAAGGACATGCCGGGGCTGTCTTTTGGCGCGCCGGAGAAGAAGCTGGGCTGGAATGCGTCGCCCACGGCGCAGGTCATCTTCGACAATGTGAAGGTGCCCGTCGCCAACCGCATCGGGAACGAGGGCGACGGCTTCACCTTCGCGATGGCGGGCCTCGACGGCGGACGGGTCAACATCGGTGCCTGCTCGCTGGGCGGCGCGCAGCGCTGCCTCGACGAGGCGGTAGGCTACGTCAAGGACCGCCGCCAGTTCGGCAAGAGCATCGCGGAGTTCCAGAACATCCAGTTCACCCTCGCCGACATGGCGACCGATCTGGAGGCGTCCCGCGCGCTCCTGTACCTCGCCGCCGCGAAGGTGTCGGCGGGGACGCCCGACAAGACGCGCTTCTCCGCCATGGCCAAGAAGCTGGCGTCGGACAAAGGGTCGGAGATCGTCGACAAGGCGCTGCAGATGTTCGGCGGCTATGGGTATCTGCGCGACTATCCGATCGAGCGGTTCTGGCGCGACCTGCGCGTGCATCGTATCCTGGAGGGAACGAACGAGGTGATGCGCCTCGTCATTGGGCGGGATTTGTTGAAATGAGCGATGAAATTCTGACCCGTATCGAGGGGCGCGCGGGTATCATCAGCCTCAACAAGCCCAGGACCATCCATGCGCTGACCCATGGCATGGTGCTGGCGATGACCGAGACGCTGGTCGCCTGGGCGGGCGATCCTGCGGTGGAGATCATTATGCTCGACCATGCCGTCGATCCGGGCGGCGACCCGAAGCTGTCGCGCGGTTTCTGCTCGGGCGGCGACATCAATCTCATCCGCACGTCGGTGCTGACCGATGGCGGCGCGTCGGGGCGGCAATTCTTCTTCGACGAGTATCGGCTCAACCATCTGCTGCACGAATATGGCAAGCCGGTCGTGGCCTTCATGGACGGCATCACCATGGGGGGCGGCGTCGGTATTTCCCAACCGGCGAAATATCGGGTTGCGACCGAAAATACGCGCTTCGCCATGCCGGAAACGGGCATCGGCCTGTTCCCGGACGTGGGCGGAGGCTGGTTCCTGTCGCGGCTGGAAGGCCGGGTCGGACGCTATCTGGCCTTGACCGGGGCGCGGCTGGACGGGGCGGAATGCCTCGCGGTCGGGCTGGCGACCCATTATCTGCCTTCCGCCGCGCTGGCCGAGGCGAAGACGCGCATCGCCGACGCGCCGGGAGAGGTGGCGGCGATCTTGGACGATCTGAGCGTGGCGCCGCCCGAAGCCAAGGTGCTGAGCCAGATCGCCGCTATCGACCGGCTGTTCGCGTCCGACCGGCTGGAGGAGATCGTCACGGCGCTCTCAGCCGACGACAGCGAATTCACGACGGCCACGCTGGCGGCGCTCACCGCCAAGAGCCCGCAGACCTGCAAGGTCGCGCTGCGCCAGCTCAATCTGGGCGCGGCGGCGGCAAGTTTCGCGGAGAATATGGCGATGGAATATCGCATTGCCGCGCGCGTGCTCGACCGTCCCGATTTTCCCGAAGGCGTGCGCGCGGTGCTGGTGGACAAGGACCACGCGCCGCGATGGGATCCTGCGACACCGGAAGGGGTGAGCGAGGACTTGCTCGATGCCATTTTCGCGCCGTTGCCGGCGGAACTGGAATGGCGACCGCTCGATACGAACAGATAAGGACAGGGGAGCACCCATGAAGATCGCGATCATCGGCCTTGGCAATATGGGCGGGGGCATGGCGGCCAATCTGGTGAAGGCGGGGCATGACGTGCATGCTTTCGATCTGGCCGAGGCGGCGCTCGCCAAGGCGCGGGAGAATGGCGCCACGGCCTTCACCGATGCCAGACTGGCGGTGGCGGGCGTGGATGCCGTCATCACCATGCTGCCCAACGGCAAGATCGTGGACGCCGTGATCGGCGCGGACGTGATCGGTCATGCCCCGGAGGGTGCGCTGCTCATCGACTGTTCGACCATCGACGTGGCGACGGCGAAGAAAGTCGCCGAAACGGCGGTCGCGGCAGGGTATCAGACGGTCGATGCGCCCGTCTCCGGCGGCATCGCGGCGGCCAACGGCGGCACGCTGACCTTCATGGTGGGCGGTTCGGACGAGGCGTTCGCGCGGGCCGAGCCGATCCTGTCCGCGATGGGCAAAGCGGTGATCCATGCCGGCTCCAGCGGCGCGGGTCAGGTGGCGAAGCTGTGCAACAACATGCTGCTCGCCTCCACGATGATCGCTACCTGTGAGACGTTCGCCCTGGCCGCGAAGCTGGGACTGGACCTCCAGACCTTCTACGACATCTCGTCCAAGGCGACGGGGCAGAGCTGGTCGATGACGAGCTATTGTCCCGTGCCCGGCGTGGGTCCGCAAAGCCCGGCGGACAATGGCTATCAGGGCGGCTTCGCGACCGCGCTGATGCTGAAGGATCTGGGTATCGCGATGGATGCGGCGGACTCGGTCGATGCGTCGGTGCCGATGGGCACCCGCGCGGCGGCGCTCTACAAGGCGTTCAATGATGCGGGCAACGGCGGACTGGATTTTTCCGCGATCATCGGCGCGCTGAAGGATGGCGCGTTTGGAGATGTGGGAGCCTGAGTTTTTCGCGCGGGCGTCACGTCGCGGAGGATGTCACACGGTCAGCCGCGCCAATGCCCGTTCGCGCCCGATGAGCGGCAGCAGGGCGGCCATGTCCGGGCCATGGTCGCGGCCGGTCAGCGCGCGGCGGAGCGGCAGGAACAGCGATTTGCCCTTGCGGCCCGTCGCCTCCTTGAGCGCTCCGGTGAGGGCATGCCAGATGTCCCCGGACCAGTCGAGATCGCGCGTCACGGCGGCAGCCTGGGCGAGATAGGCGCGGTCGTCGGCGTCCAAATCCGGGGGCGAAAGGTCGCCCGTGACGACCGCCCACCAGTCGGCGGCCTGCGCCACGGTTTCCAGATTGGGGCGGATGGCGTCCCAAGCGGTGGCGTCCATGCCGGCGGGCAGCCGGTCGGCGACGCGCGCGAACGGCAACTGGTGCACGATCTTCTGGTTGAGCGCGGCCAGTTCCGCCTCGTCGAACCGCGCAGGCGCGCGGCCGAAACGGGCGAAGTCGAAGCCGGCGATGAGCGGCGTCATGTCCGACACCGGCTCGACCGGATCGCTGGTGCCGATGCGGGCGAGGAGCGCGGGTAGCGCAATCGGCTCGATGCCCTGATCGCGGAAGGCGTCGCAGCCGAGCGAGCCGAGCCGCTTCGATAGCTTGCCCTCGCTGCCGACCAGCAACGCCTCATGGGCAAAGCGGGGCGGCTCCACGCCTAGCGCGGTGAACATCTGGAGCTGGGTCGCGGTGTTGGAGACATGATCCTCCCCACGCACCACATGCGTCACCCCCATGTCCGCGTCGTCGATCGCGGAGGGGAGCATGTAGAGCCAGCTGCCATCCTCCCGCCGGATAACGGGGTCGGACAGCTTGGCGGGATCGAACTGCTGGTCGCCCCGGATCAGGTCGTGCCAGGCGATGGGCGCGTCATGGTCCAGGCGAAAGCGCCAGTGAGGCTTGCGGCCCTCCGCCTCGTGAGCGGCGATCTGGCCGGCGGTGAGGGTGAGCGCGGCGCGGTCGTAGACCGGCGGGAGGCCGCGTCCCAGCTGCACCTTGCGCTTGAGGTCCAGTTCCTGCGCCGTCTCATAGGCCGGGTAGATGCGGCCGGCGTCGACCAGCGCCCGGAACCGGGCTTCGTACAGGTCGAACCGCTCCGACTGGCGCGCGCCGCCGTCCGTGTCGAGACCGAGCCAGTCGAGGTCGGTGCGGATCGCGTCCACATAGTCCTCCCGGCTCCGCTCCGCATCGGTGTCGTCAATGCGCAGCAGGAAGCGGCCGCCGTTCTTGCGCGCCCACAGCCAGTTGTGGAGCGCGGCACGAATATTGCCGACGTGCAGCCGGCCGGTGGGCGAGGGGGCGAAGCGGGTGATGATGGTCATGGGTTCAGGCCGTGCGGAAGGCGTTGGTGATCGGATAGCGGCGGTCGCGGCCGAAGTTACGTCCACCCAGCTTCACACCGGGGGGCGACTGGCGGCGTTTATATTCGGCGCCATGGAGCAGCCCCTCCACGCGCGCGACGGTGGCGCGGTCGAAACCCATGGCGGCGACGTCATCGACCGATTTCTCTTCCTCGACGAGCGCGTGGAGGATCGGGTCGAGGACGGAATAGGGGGGCAGGCTGTCCTCGTCCTGCTGCCCTTCGCGCAGCTCCGCCGTGGTCGGCCTGGTGATGACGCGGTCGGGCATGACCGGGCCGTCCGGCCCCTTGGCGAAGGACGGGCGGTGGGCGTTGCGCCAGCGGGCGAGGTCGAAGACCGTCGTCTTGTAGGCGTCCTTCAGCACGGAATAGCCCCCCGCCATGTCGCCATAGAGGGTGGCGTAGCCGGTGCTCATCTCGCTCTTGTTGCCGGTGGTCAGCAGCATGTGCCCGAACCTGTTCGACAGGGCCATGAGCGTGACGCCGCGGATGCGCGACTGGAGATTTTCCTCGGCGATGTCCGGCGCGCGGCCTTCGAACAGGGGCGCGAGCAGGGTGTCGAACGCGTCCATGGCATGGTCGATCGGCACCGTGTCGGGGCGGACGCCCAGCATCGCCGCGCATCGCGCCGCGTCCTCCAGACCCTCCGCGCGGGTGAAGCGCGACGGCATCGTCACGCACCGCACCCGCTCCGGCCCCAGCGCGTCCACCGCCACCGCCGCGCTGAGCGCGCTGTCGATGCCGCCCGACAGGCCGAGCACGACGCCGGCAAAGCCGTTGCGGTCCACATAGTCGCGCAGGCCGACCAGCATGGCGCAGTAGATGTCGGCGGGCTGCTCCTGCGGCTCCGCGATCGGCGCGGGCAGGCATTGCCAGCGGCCGTTCTCGTCCGGCTGCCATTCGGTGACGACCAGCGCCTCCTCCCATTCCGGCAAGCGGCAGGTGATGGTCCCGTCACCGTCCATCACGAAGCTGGCGCCGTCGAACACCAGTTCATCCTGCCCGCCGACCCGGTTGAGGTAGAGGATGGGCAGGCCCGTCTCGTGCACGCGCGCGGCGCACACGCCATTGCGGCGACGGTCGTCCTTGGCGACTTCATAGGGGCTGCAATTGACGGTGATGAGGATCTCCGCGCCTGCCGCCTGCAAATGGGCGGGCACGAAGGGAAACCAGATGTCTTCGCAGATCGGCAGGCCCAGCATCACGCCCCGGAACGGTAGCGGCCCCGGCAACGGGCCGGGGGCGAACAGGCGCTTTTCATCGAAGGTGCCGTAATTGGGCAACTCCCGCTTCTGGCTGACCGCGACGATCGTGCCTTCGTCGAGCAGGGCGACGCAGTTGAACAACAGCCCACCCGCCTCGAACACCGTGCCCACCAGCATCGCGGGGCCGCCATCTGCCGTCGCTTCGGCCAGCCGGATCAGCTCCAGCTCGGCGCGCTCCACCAGCGCGGGCTTGAGGACGAGATCCTCGGGCGGACAGCCGATGAGCTGGAGTTCGGGGAAGACGATGAGGTCGGCGTCCTGCGCCGCCGCCTGTGCGCGCCAGTCCAGCATGGCGGTCGCGTTGGCGCCGATGTCGCCCATGATCTGGTTCACCTGCGCGAGCGCGATACGGATGCGGGTCTGGGTCATCGCGCCGCCCTATTGCCTAGGCGGGGCAAAGGCAAAAGAGAATGGCGCGCCGCGCGGCCCTTTTCCGATCGGGATTCGCCCGTTAAAGGCACGGGCGCAGGGTACACGCAGAATCCACCACAGAGCAGGGGAACCGCGCACATGAAGATCATCTCGGGCAACGGCAATCTGCCGCTGGCACAGGCCATCGCGCAATATGTCGAACTGCCGCTCACGCAGGCGAGCGTTCGCCGCTTCGCCGACGAGGAGGTCTTCGTGGAAATCCACGAGAATGTGCGCGGCGAGGATGTGTTCGTCGTCCAGTCGACCAGCTATCCCGCGAACGACAATCTCATGGAATTGCTCATCATCATCGACGCCCTCAAGCGGGCGTCGGCCAAGCGCATCACGGCGGTGGTGCCCTATTTCGGCTATGCCCGGCAGGATCGCAAGCCGGGGCCGCGCACGCCCATTTCCGCCAAGCTGGTCGCCAACATCATCACCGTGGCGGGCGCCAACCGCGTGCTGTCGGTGGACCTGCACGCCGGGCAGATCCAGGGCTTCTTCGACATTCCGACCGACAATCTCTTCGGCGCGCCGGTGATGAGCGCGGACATCCAGGCGCGCTTTTCCGGGCGCAACATGATGGTCGTGTCGCCCGACGTGGGCGGCGTGGTGCGCGCCCGCGCGCTCGCCAAGCGGCTCGACAACGCGCCGCTCGCCATCGTCGACAAGCGCCGCGAGCGCGCGGGCGAGTCGGAAGTGATGAACATCATCGGCGACGTGCGCGGCCGTTTCTGCATCCTGATCGACGACATCGTCGATTCGGCGGGCACATTGTGCAACGCCGCCATCGCGCTGAAGGCTGCGGGCGCGGAGGAAGTGGTCGCCTATGTGACGCACGGCGTCCTGTCGGGCGGCGCGGTCGCGCGCGTCGAGGGGTCGGAACTGACCGAGCTGGTCATCACCGACACCATCCTGGCGACGGAGGCGGTCGCCGGGTCGAGCCGCATCCGCCAGATGCCGATCGCCCCGCTGCTGGGCGAGGCGGTGAAGCGCATTTCGGACGAAAGTTCGGTGTCCTCGCTGTTCGACTGACCCGTTCGACTGAATTTTTTAGGCGCGGGGCGGGAGCGATGACGCGCCCCGTTCGTTTCGCTCCCACACCGGGCCATGCCCGGCAAGGCTTTCGGGAGAATGACATGAAGAGCAGGACCGCCATGATGATCGCCGCACTCAGCGCCGCGCTGATGACGCTGAGCGCCTGCGCGACCGTAAAGGGCGCGGGCCGCGATATCACGTCCGTGGGCCAGGCCGGGGAGGACGCGATCAAACGCTGAAAGCGCGCGTAAGCCGGAACGACGCCGAGAGCCGGACCCCCGCATCCGCAGGGCCGGCTCTTTTCATAACGGGCGAAACAGCGCGAAAAGCGGGGGCCGAAGCCTCAGGCGTGCGCGTGCTCGTCGGCCGCGATCATCTTCTGGAGCACGACGACGCGCTCGCGCTGCTCGGTCCAGTCTCGCGAGGGCTGGGCCTCCATCTGCTGGAGCAGGACGCGCAATTCCTTCTTGCGATCTTCGATGGTGACGCCGGACATGGGATATCCTCTCTCTGCCTTATGGTTTGCAGGTTGAGGGAGAACGTGTGGGGTGGGGTGGGGTTTCATCCGGTGTAGAGATTTTCCTCCCGACGCAGTTGTCTTGCGAGAGGATGCGGATCATATTCAGCATCCTGCAACTCGCCGGCTTTCCTTGCATCTCCGTCGATACCGCCGTCTGCGGCGGGCGTCCCGTCATAACCGGCACACGGATGCGCGTGAAGGACGTGCTCGATTTGTTGACGAGTGGGGCGGCAGAAGCGGAGATCTTGGTGGATTATTCCTATGTGGGCGTGGCCGACATACGGGCCTGCCTCGCCTATGCTGCGAGCGCGGCAGGCAATCTAAAGAAAAATATATTGCCACATAGTTGAAAGACTAGTCGCCTCTAAGGCTGTTTGGGTGATTGATCACCTTTGCCGTCCCTCCGTTCTGCGGCACGCTTTGCTTTTTCTTTTACACGCTTTTCAAAACGTTCAGCTATCACTGGACGAGCATCGGCTCGTGCCTTTGTGAAACGATAGACTTGGTCTCTTAACTCCCCTTTTGACAATAATTGATAAGAATTTCGTTCCCACTTATCTGGAATCCGCTGGCCAAACGAATTTTTGGGAAAAAATAGAACTTCACCCGGTGAACTTCTCAAGTCGGTGAGAGAGTAAATCGCGTCTTCGTAAATTGAAGAAAGCAGTCTTCTTTGATAGTATTTCAGTGAATTTGATGCCCACCCGATAACGAAGAGCGGTGTCAGAATTCCATTGTCGTTCAAAATAATGGTAGGTTTCACTGGAACTGAAACATCAGGCCCGGCCATAAACCGTCCCGAAAATTCGTCGAAAACTCTAAATCCACGCAGCCTTCTATCGGAATTGTATAGTAGAAAGGCGCTCAAGAAATCTAAGTTGTCGTCAAACTGACTAGCAGGACAAATGCCTGCCAGATTTTGAATTGCCCGCTCGTCGCTAAGCCCATCAGCAAGCACATTCTGAATGACTATGTTTGCCCAGCGATAGCTTGTTGTGGGGAAACCCATAGCTAAATTAACCAGCGAAGTGGTCGTTCTTACTTGCTCCTGATGATTGCACAATGCCCAGTTATGGGCGGCTGGTGGGCGATCAAGCTTAACCAAAATTTGTTCAAGAGACTTAGCCATTAGTGCCTCACTTGAGTTTTTGCGCTCGCTCGAATCAACTCGTCAGTAATCTCTACGCCAGGATTTAGTCTACCATTTCCAAACCTTGCAGCATACCAAGGCCCATCCCTCACATGCGACATATCAACCAATTTCGCCGGAGAAAGATTCAAAAGCTCTTTCGAATGCTTTTCAATGAAATTTTTGGTAACGTCATCAAGGTTGGGTTTCACTTCAATAAACATGCCTGTCGTCGGATCCAGCTTACGTGCCCGCCGATTGATGCTATTTCGACCAAATTCTTTAAATTGATGGTATACTTCTCTAAAAACTGGGCCATGATCCCACGCTTCTATTTTGGCCGAAACCAGAGGTCTATTATACTCATGGAGAAAACCAGCATGCAAAAAGTAAATAATTTTGTTTAGTGAGAGATTTGACACGTCATTTCTCTCTCTATGTGCAATTTCTAGAACTGCATTAGCAATTTCTCGAACGTCATATATCACATTAATTTGGCCTATCTACTCCGCCGCAATCCCAGCCCGCCGGAACATATCCTCTCCCTCATCGAGAACGCTCTCGTCATTCGCCCGCACCGCCTTCTTGCGGCGGTCGAAATTATCCCACACCTCGTTCCACGTCCCCCTCGTGGCGCCCTTCGAATATTCCGTCGCGCGGGTTTCGAAGAAGTTGGCGTGTTCGACGCCGTTGAGCAGCGGGGCCAGCCAGGGCAGCGGGTGGTCCTCGATCATGTAGATGGGCTGGAAGCCGAGCTGGCCCAGGCGCCAGTCGGCGATGTAGCGGATATACCGCTTGATCTCCTTGGCGGTCATCCCCGGAACCGGTCCCTGCTCGAACGCCAGGTCGATGAAGGCGTCCTCCAGCCGCACCGTCTTCTGGCAG